>Ga0182738_1000829_pt1 | contig 41242 bp, 39 predicted proteins | sample eDN5th30CBELigMG_FD_128876 | JGI IMG/M metagenome (GOLD analysis project Ga0182738, IMG submission 128876) | Enriched Miracle-Growth compost microbial communities from Emeryville, California, USA - eDNA 5th pass 30_C BE-Lig MG (version 2)... ...
CAAGCTCAAAGACTGGCGGCGCATCGCAACCCGCTACGACCGCTGCGCCCACACCTTCTTCTCGGCAATCTGCATCGCTGCCGCCGTCATCTTCTGGCTATGATTAATGAGTCCTGAGCCTAGCCGAGCAGGCAGGTATGCAAGCATCTCTCAAATACCGAGATGTCCTCCGTGACATCGTTGCAGATAATAGCAATATTACACTGATGTCTGTCGATATCGAAGAGTTCAGTATGATCGAGCGTGTTCAAATGACGAAGCGCGACGAGTAGGCCTTGGCGTACGGCTACTCGATCTCAATCACCTTCCGTCACCCTTTCAGGAAGAGCCAGAACAGCACACCGTGCAGTGCCGCGACCAGAGCGCAGACAATGAAAAAAATCAATACTCAAGTCCTTACGAATCTTCCTCACCGACCCGATGATTTGACGGCGCAATAGAACCACGATCATCGGCTTGGCAAGAGCCGGCCCGGGCGAATGGCAGTGACCGTTTGCCGGCGGCCCTTTCGAGATTGTCAGCCCGGCCGATCTGTGCCTATGGTGATGAAGTCGGTGAGCCCCAAACTCGCCGGCGATCTACGCCCGGCCACGGTCTCCGAGCCCACTCTGAATCGTGGTCGGGTTTTCTTCCCTTCGGGAATTTTCAGAAGTGCTCGCTTACGGCTTGGAATGCGGGTTGCTAGCGTTTCTGCCACCTGATGACGCTATAGACCGGTAAGAGCAATGCGAAGACCGCGCATTGCCGCCGATCAGGGTCCGAGTGTTCTCGACGACAGCGCTAAGACGTTGCGCAACCAGTCGACGACGGGCGGGTCCGGCACAAAGCGGCATCAGCGATCGGGAGGGTGGTTCGCCAGCGACTTCCCGCAAATTCTATTCAGCCTGCAGACCTACGCGCCGCGTCGGGTATCGCTGGCGTTATGCGCTTTCGCTCGGGTTGTGTGGGAATCCAGGCTGCGACGTGCGAGCGCAACGCCGAACATCACACGCACAGCTAGGCACACCCAGGCGCCGCGGCACGCGTCTTGCCGGGCGACGTCGATAAGACTGGCGGGCGCGTACGCTTTCTGCGTAGCATCGACGATGCCCTCCGTCTCAAGGCCGATCTCCGCGCAGCCCGGACCATCGCTGTCATAGGCGCAGGCTACGTTGGCCTGGAAGTGGCCGCTTCATGCGCGTTGCTCGGCAAGCAAGTCACCGTCGTGGAGGCCGCGGCTCGCGTTCTCGCCCGAGTGGCTGGAAACGAGCTGGCGGGCATTGTCCAGCGCGCCCACGAGGGCCACGGCGTATCGTTCCGGCTTGAGACAACGGTCGCGCGTGTGACCGAAGCCGCGGACGGCCTGGATCTGGAACTAAGCAATGGCGGCCGACTGACGGCCGACATCGTGCTTTGCGCGATCGGCGCAGTTCCCAACGTGGGCTTGGCCGAAGCCGCCGGGCTTGTGGTCGACCGCGAGATAGTGACCGACTCCCGCTGCTTGACGTGGGACGACCGAATTTACGCGATCGGCGATTGCACAGCCTTTCTCTGGGACGGAGCGCTGGTCCGCCTCGAATCCGTGCAGAACGCGTCCGATCAGGCGGAGACCGTCGCCCGCCGCATCTGCGGGCTGGATGCCGAGTACGATCCATTGCCTTGGTTCTGGAGCGATCAATACGACCTGCGGCTGCAGTCGGTCGGACTGGCGACGGGCGCCGAAAGCGTCACAGCGATTTTCACGTTGTGCAAGCCTGACGGATCGGTTGCGGACCCCGGCTGTACCCAAGCAAGCCTTCTATACGTCCATCCCGGCGCCAGTATCAGAATCGCCGTCATCGGCAAATCCCGGAAGGATGCCGCCCGCGAGCAGCTTCTCCTTGCTTAGCAAACCTGCGTCCTCAAGCGTCTCGAAGTCGGGCAAGTCGCGCAGCGTGCCGAGGCCGAACTCGAGCAGGAATACTTTCGTCGTCACGTAGGTGTAAGGGGCGCCAGGCGTCGGGCTGCGCGGGCCGGAGGCGATCAGGCCGGCGCCGCGCAGACGGCCGATCAGGTCGCGCGAAACTTCCTTGCCGAAGAAAGAAGACAGTTCGGCGCGGGTGATCGGCTGGAAGTAAGCAATACACATCAGCACCAGCACTTCGGATTGGGTGAGGTCGACCGATCGCTCGCCGCCTCCGACAGCCGCACGAATGGCGCCGGCATAGGCCGGCCGGGTCAGGTGCTTCCAGCCCCCGGCGACCGCGATCAGGTCGTAGGGGCGGCCGCGCAGCTCCTCACGGATGTCGTCGATCAAAAGGTCGATGCTGCAGCTTTTTCCCACAATCCGCGCCAGCGCCTCGCGCGTCACTGGCTCGCTGGCGGCGAAGATGGTCGCCTCGACGCGATGCATCCACTCGCGCCAGCGCATCTCCGGCGGCAGGTGATCCAGCTCCCGGTCAAACAGACCGTCGTCTGGTCGGCGGTTACCTGATCGCTGGTCAGCTGACCGCCCTTCGCCAGACCGACCTTCGCCGCCCTGCCCTCCCCTTCTCGGCCTTGCCGCGCTCTCCACCATCGTCAAAGCCCAAAAATGCGGAAGGCCGACCGGCCGGACAGCTCGCGCACGGCGCCGAGTTCGACCAGGCGATCGAACAGGCGCCGGCTGGCCCAGCGCGACAGGTTTTTGGTGGTCAAGGTTCCCGATACGGCATCGTCGCCGAGCAGCCGGTCGATGACGTCGCCGGCCGCCTTGGACCGCAGCTTCGGCGCAGCAGTGCGCAAGCGCTCGGCCTGCGCCGCCATGTTTGTTGCCAGCCGGCAAGCCTCGGCCGCTCCAAGGGATGCGGCGATGAAGACGGCCTGCTCGAACACACCGCTGCCCGGCCGCGCGCGCCGGCCCTCAAAGCCCGAACGCAGCAGCGGCGCGTAGACCTGTGTGCCGAGGATCGGCACGGCATGCGTCCAGCCCATGCGCCAGGACAGCGCGCAGTCGCCCAGCCACCACGCCAGAACCTCGGCCTTCGGGTCTTCCCGCATGACGGCGGCGGCGGTGCGCGCGGCGACGACCGGGGCTGGCGCGCCCCCGCGCACCTCGTCGCGCGCGACGTCGATCAGCTCGCCAAAGCCGTCCGACCAGCTGATGCCGACCAAGGCGGCTACCGTCCGCAATTCCTCGACGCTCGGCGGCAGGGAGCGGCCGGCGAGACGGCGCCAGGCGGCGAGCACATTGCCGGCGGGCCCCGCCTCGTCGCCAGGCTGACGCAGCAGCCAGGCGTCCCGCAACGCCGCTTCTTCCTCGCTGCGGCCGATCAGCTTCATGCTAGCGCTTGCAGCCTTCAGCGCCAGCCGATGCCGCCACGCGCCGCCCCACTCAGGCTCGGCCTGCACCAGATTATCGAGCGCATTCAAGGCGCTGCCGGCCGTGAAGGCGGCCTCGACGGGATCGTCGACACGCGCGCGCGGCGTCGCCCATGCCGGCACGCGGGGCACCGGGAGGGGGGCGGGAGATGCGAGTTGGAGCTGGCGACTCATCGCGAACAGCATAAGCGCGATGTGCGCTTTAGGCGAGGATTTTTGCTCCTATCCGCACAGCTTGTCGATTTGAAATAATGACTGATAATGTTGCATTATCGGTCGTTTTTGAAAAGGCACGGAAACCCGTCCCCTGGAGCGGTTTTCGAGCGGATTTTTGAGATTCTTGTCGTCGACCGGTGCATTGCACCGCTTGTGCATCGTGGCGCGGCTCTTGTAGCGCAGATCACGCCTGCATTCCCATCGACTGCTGGGATCGTAGCCCGTTTTTGGCGTTTCCGCAACGTCCAGATCCGAGCCTGAAAGATCCGGTTCAGTCGTTTCGCTTTCGAGCCCGCGCCCATTGCCTGGTTTCGCCCCTTGCCGGTCACCCGGGCCTCAGCGCGGGGCAGCCCGGTAGAGGATCACGCGGCCCGTCGGAACAAGCTGGCCGAGAATATCGAAATCCCGGACGTTTCCCGTCAGCACGGCGGCGCCGAGAAGACCGGCCTGGCGGAAGATCAGCGCGTCATTCAGGAACCGGCGCTCATGCCCCTCCCCTTTCGGTAGACCGCTCAGGCGAAACAGCAGCCCGGCCACGATTCCGGCTTGCCCCCAAACGCTCGCGTCGGGACTATGGAGGCGATGGGCGGGAATGTCCTCGATCGTCTCCCCGACCGCTTTCAGCACCGATTTCGTCGTCGGGTGTGCCGGGTCGAGGCGACCGAACACATGCGTCAGTTCGGCGAGGCAAACGGCCGAATGGTGGCAGAGGCGATAGGTGAGGAGATCGTCGACCGCTTGCGGCGTACGGCCCTGCAGCACATCGAGATAGACGCTGGTGTCGAGGAGCAGTGCGCCGCCGATCGCCGCCTCGTCTGCGGCCCACGCGAGTTCGGCATCGGGCCGTCGTTCCAGTAGCGTCGAGTGCTTTTGCGGCTTGAGCGAGCGCAGCGTGCGCCTGAGATCAAACGCCAAGGTCGAATTCTGCCGGAATGCTGCCCTTGCGGCCGAGGAGACGCGTCCCGAAATCGTCTTCCAGGGCCAGCCGCGACAGGGCCAGCTCCAGCAGTTCTGTATCGGAGGTGACGTGTGCGCGCCTTTTGGCTGCCTCGATCAATTCCGACGACACACGACCGGACAGGCGCGTGTTCTTGGCCGCGCCCAGAAGGCCGACCGCCCTTGCCTGTTCAAGCACCAGGCGGTTGCGGGTATGGGCAATCCGTTCGTCCGTTTCGGTTGCCGCGGCGGGATGAGCAGGCATTCATATTCCCCATGCGTTTGACGGAATATAGAAAATGTTGAACAAAATGCAAGGCGTCAGCATGGTGCGCTTGCGGAGGTCAACGCATCATGCCCTGAACCGATCGTGCGCCGTCAACCGCACGGCCGGTGGCTCCGCCTCGCTCCAGCGATAGATCTCGGCGCGCAGATAGCGGAGTTCGTCATCGTAAAGGTCGTCATCAATCTCGATCCACCAGGCCTTCGGCCGGCCGTCGCTGCCGTCGGACCAGCGATAGCCCCTCGCTTTCAGGTGATCCTTCATATCGAACGGTGCGTTCTCGGCAAAAATGCGGATTCTGCAACGGGCACTTGATTGCAGCAATTCGGCAAAGGGCAGAGCACCGCCCTCCTCTGTCGGTCGCGCCAACACTTCAAGAAGCGCGTGGCAATCGTCGGTAGCCCGATGCCCGTCGTGGAACAGGCCGGACTGCCCAACCAGATAGCCGAGCTTATTGCCCTCAAAGCCCAGATCGGCCTAGCGAATTTCCGTCACCGAGCAGGCCCACGCTTTTGGAACGAAGACCGGCGACAGTTTCTCGCAAAACGGACGATCGAAGCCGGCGTTGTGGGCGATGATAAGGTCGGCGGGCTCGATCAGCGCATTGAGGGCGGCCATATCGATCGCCTTCCCGGCGACCATCGTATCGGTGATGCCAGTCAGGCGGGTAATTTCTGGGGGAATGGGTGATGCGGGCTGGCGCAGACCACTGTAGACACCGACCACGTCGCCGATCCTGCCGTTATCCTCATAGGTGAAGGCGACGGCGCCGATTTCGATGACTTCGTCCCTTGCGTATTGGAGGCCCGTCGTCTCGGTATCGACCAGAACTGCCAGGTGAGGATAGCGACTTTCGCTCCGCGCTACGATGGGACGCGGAACCAGCTTGCGCAAGATCCTGTAATCACCCTCTTCTTCCAGTCGCCGGGCCGCCTCCTCCGCGTTCCAGTTCACTGAAACCGGACCGCGTGCGGCAGGCCGCTTCTTTGGCGTCGGGCGCGGAACTTCCCGATAGCCGGGCGCCGTGTCGAATAGGTCAAACTGGGCGACTGCCGTCTTCATGCTGTCAGCCTTTTCCAATCCGTCGTCCGGCTCTCTTGGTCATTATTGCAAGGCGCTAGCTGAGCACGCGCAAACCGTGCTTTTCGACCACCGACAGCAGCTTCAGTGCCAGCCCGCTCGGCCGTTTGGCGCCGGTCTCCCACTTCTGCACCGTCGATTCCGACGTGTTCAGATAGCGCGCGAACACCGGCTGGCTGACATGGTTCTTCTCGCGCAGCGCCTTGATCGCATTCGGATCGAACGCCGCAGGAACCGCCAGACAACCCTCGTCGAAGCCGCGCATCGTCGTCTTGTCGATTGCCCCGACCTTGTAGAGCGCGCCTGCCGAGCTGTGGATCGCCTCGAAGGCGTCGGACTTGTATTTTCTAGCCTTGTTCATGGCATATCTCCAAAAAATCCCCGTCTGCGAGCAACGCGGCGAGCTGCCGGTCCGATAATCCGGAATAGGCTTTGGCCAGTTTGCGGAACGCGACGAGTTCATTGTCGTCGATGTTGGCCCTATCCTGCTTGGCGAACAGATACTCATAGACCCAGAACGCGCCGGACCTGGCCAGGATGATCGAGCGGTGCCGGTTGTCGTTCAGACGTTTCTTGAACACGCCGCCGCCCAGATCGTCCGCCTGTCCCCGCGCCACCTGCGCGATTGCCTTGCACAGGACGGCGTCACTGATGCGTGCCTTGCGCGCCGCCTTGGCAAACCAGGCCGTCTTGAATGCTCGTTCCTTCATGCTGTCATGTAGCACCAAGTGCTATAGATATCAACGTCAGTGCAGGCAGCTACCCTGCTTTCCGGTGACGATTCACATTCTGGGCGCATTGTCATACATTGGACGGCGGAAAATGCCCTCCGAAAGGATCTTCAGATGACAGTCCCGTCCCGGTAATGATGAATCAGCCTAAAATCCCATCTGACGCCGGCGCTGGCGACCTGCCCGATATTGTCGATGTCGTAATGGCAATGAGCGGCGCTACGATGGAGAAATCACAGGAAGGCCAGTATAACGCCCCCTCCCCTCCCCTTCCGGCCACTTCGGATTCCCGCCTCCCGGCGCATCTTGAACGGCTCGCGGGCCGCGCCCGCGATTATGTCGAGGCGGCGAGCTCGGCCAATACACGGCGCGCCTATGCCTCCGACTGGAAGCATTTTTCCAGCTGGTGTCGGCGCCAGGGATTTGCCACTTTGCCGCCCGATCCGCAGACTGTGGGTCTTTACATCACCGCGCTCGCATCCGGCACGGCGCCGGGGGAGAAAAAGTCTGTGTCGACGATTGAGCGCCGACTGTCGTCGCTGACGTGGAATTATGCCCAGCGTGGCCAGCCACTCGACCGCAAGGACAGGCATATAGCCACGGTGATGGCTGGCATTCGCAACAAGCACGCCTCCCCTCCCCGGCAAAAGGAAGCGGTGCTGCCCGAAGAGCTGATCGCCATGCTGGAAACGCTCGACCGTGGGACCTTACGAGGCTTGCGCGATCGCGCCATGCTTCTGCTTGGCTTTGCCGGCGGCCTGCGTCGTTCCGAGATCGTCGGGCTGGACCTCGGCCGCGACCAGACGCAGGACGGGCGCGGTTGGGTCGAGATCCTCGACAAGGGCCTATTAGTGACCCTGCGCGGCAAGACTGGCTGGCGCGAGGTCGAGGTTGGACGCGGCTCGGCCGACGCCACCTGCCCGATCCTGGCCCTGGAGACTTGGCTCAAGTTCGCCCGCATCGGCCACGGCCCGCTGTTTCGCCGCGTTACAGGGCAAGGCAAGGCTGTTGGCGCCGATCGTCTCAACGATCGGGAGGTTGCTCGACTGGTGAAGCGCACCGCGCTCGCCGCCGGCGTACGCGGCGACCTGCCCGAGGGCGAGCGAGGCAGGATGTTTGCCGGCCACTCGCTTCGCGCTGGCTTGGCCTCCTCGGCCGAAGTCGACGAACGCTACGTGCAAAAGCAACTCGGACACGCCTCGGCCGAGATGACCCGCAAATACCAGCGTCGCCGCGATCGGTTTCGCGTCAATCTCACAAAGGCGTCAGGATTGTAGAAAGCCCCTTTGCCTTCCGGCCGGAAGACAGTGGAACGAGATGATTTTTAGTCTGTACGACCCACGCTGATGTGACTTGATTGACCGCTTGCCGGCCAGCCTTCAAAAAATTGGTCTCCAAGCTCATAACGAGGATGCCCGTTTGTCCGGCCGCGGTTCAGTCGTCTACGAGCCGGTCATAGCAGTTCGTATGGCCACCGCGCCGCTCGAATTCTCGCCGTTTTGAAGCGAGTTGACTGCGGTCAACTAAGTCCGCTTCATGCCTATTAACTTTCTGTTAAGATTAAATTTGTTGCCGGAAGGAGAGAATCGGTTCTAAATGCGGTTTCTTGAGGCGAGCCCGCTTCAAACCGCATGTGCGAAAGAAACCGATGAATATCCAGCCTCAAATTGCCGAAGCGATAGAGGAAGTTGACCTGCTTGTATCACAGCAAGCTCGCGAATTATCGGAAATGCTCAACGAGCATCGTCTCGAAATGTTTCCGCCAAATGCGCAGAAAAGTCTCCGTTCGTTTCAGCTTTCGGAGGTTGCACAATACATCGGTGTCACCAGCGGATACCTGAAGAACCTATCGTTGGAAGGCAAAGGCCCCCAACCCTCAGTTACACCGTCAGGCCGACGATCATATACGGCTGAGCAAATCATAGAAATGCGTCGTTTCCTCGACAAGCACGGTCGAGGGACAAACTATGTGCCGTACCGAAAGGGCGATGAACATCTCCAAATTCTGGCCGTCGTAAATTTTAAAGGTGGATCGGCGAAGACCACGACGTCCGCTCACCTCGCCCAGCATCTGGCGCTGACCGGGCACCGGGTTCTTGCAATTGATCTCGATCCGCAGGCGTCGCTTTCAGCCCTGCATGGGTTCCAACCTGAGGTCGATCAAAACGAATCTCTCTACGAAGCGCTGCGTTACGATGATGAGCGCAAGCCACTCTCTCAGCTCGTTAAGAAGACGAACTTTCCTAATCTTGATATCATCCCGGCTAATTTGGAGCTGCAGGAATACGAATACGACACACCGCTAGCCCTTGCCCGCAAAGATGGCTCCATGGGCCGACTTTTCTTCGGACGGCTTGATGACGCTCTTGGCGACGTTGCCGGGAACTATGATGTGGTCGTGATCGATTGCCCGCCGCAGTTGGGCTACCTGACGATGACGGCGTTGTCATCGTCGACGGGGATTCTCATCACCGTTCATCCGCAGATGCTCGATGTGATGTCCATGTGTCAGTTTCTGCTGATGATGGGAGAAGTCATGAGCACGCTGAAACATGCCGGGGCAAACATGCGTCTCGACTGGTTGCGTTATCTCGTTACTCGATATGAACCGACTGATGGGCCCCAAAGTCAGATGGTCGCGTTCATGCGCGCGATCTTCAAACACCACGTTCTGGTGAATGAGATGCTGAAATCCACGGCAATCTCGGACGCCGGAATCACCAAGCAGACGTTATATGAGGTCGAGCGCTCGCAGCTCACGCGGTCGACTTATGACCGGGCTATGGAGGCCCTTCACCGCGTGAATGGCGAGATCACCGATCTCATTCACAAAGCTTGGGGTCGCAGGTGATGTCCAGGAAGAACCTCCTGTCTTCTCTCACCGAGCGAAAGTTGACCACAGTCAACTTGATGTCTTCGCAAACCCTCCCGCTGCCTCCTTCGCAAGAAAGACTGCGAAATCGTGGGGCGTTCGGCGCGATCACCCGCTCGATCGACGAATTAGCTGAGAGGGCGCAACAGGCAAACGAAATCGAGGCTCGGCTCCTGGAAGGAGCTTCGATTATCGAACTTGATCCGGATGCGATCGATGCTTCCTTTATCGCCGACCGTATGGACGACGACGAAATCGCCTTCAATGAATTGCTGGAAGCCATTCGAGAACACGGACAAGCCTCGCCAATTCTCGTACGCCCGCATCCCGGCATCAACGGCCGCTACATGATTGTTTTCGGCCACAGGCGTCATCGTGTGGCAAAGACACTCGAACGGAAGGTGAGGGCGGTCGTCCGGGAAATGGAGGACCGCGAGCACGTAATAGCCCAAGGACAGGAAAATTCAGCTCGAACCGACCTTTCCTTCATCGAGAAAGCCGTTTTCGCCAGCAGTCTTGAAAAGCAAGGATACGATCGAGAAGTGATCATGCAGGCACTGTCGGTCGACAAGACAGTTGTCTCTAAGATGCTCTCTGTCCTCAATGACATTCCCGCCGACGTGGTGAATGCGATAGGAGCCGCAAGAAACAGCGGTCGTGATCGCTGGTACAAGCTTGCCATCAAGTTCAGGGAAGCTGGTGCCCTCAAATCTGGAGCCAAACTGATCAGGTCCGATGAATTCACATCGTTGGATAGCGACAGCCGATTAGAATTGCTGACCAGTCATCTCGACAAGCCGGCTGTCAAACCTCGACCAAAGGCTGCTATTTCGAAATCCTGGGCCCCTCAGGACAACTCGGTTAGCGTTACCTTTAAACCGCGCCCGAAAGGCATTTCGCTCGAGATCACGAAGACCGACGCGAAGCCTTTCGCTGATTGGATTTCTGGCAATCTGGACGGCCTCTATGAGGCCTACAGGAAGTCGAAACAGGAGAAATAAACCGCAAAAGAAAAAGGCCCCCGAACGGCGAACCGCGGAAGCCCTTCTCAGATCTAAGCACTCCGAGAATCACATTTCCGCGAATCACTGTCAAGAGTCATTAGCGTCGATTCGGCGAGCAGGTTTCTTTTGCCCAATGAGAGGGTGAAGGAAGGACATGGAAACGGGCATTGCAACGACGCCTTTCGGGCGGCGGCCGATGTCGCTTGCCCTACTGGCAGCGCAAAACGATTCACATGAAATCCCTGACGGCAGGGCCGTGGATAAATGGCAGGCTTATCGGGATCTGTGCGAAGGAAAATCTGTTGTCGGCATCGGAGACCGCGCTCTCGCGGTTCTGGCGGCCTTGTTATCGTTCTATCCTGACGACGAACTGAGCGAGGAAAACGGCCTGGTCGTATTCCCGTCCAACAGGCAGTTGATCTTGCGCGCCCACGGGATGTCGGAACCAACCCTGCGGCGTCACCTGGCGGCTTTGGTCGCGAACGGCCTGGTCATCCGTCGGGACAGCCCGAACGGCAAACGATACGCCCGTAAGGGCAGGGGAGGGGCCTTCGAGGAGGCCTTTGGCTTCTCGCTGGCACCCATGCTGGCGCGCGCCGGCGAGTTCTCTGAGGCCGCCGAACGGGTGCGTGCCGGCAATCGCGCGCAGAAGCTCATGCGGGAACGCATTACGCTGCACCGCAGAGACATCAGCAAGCTGATCGAGGCGGCCGTCGAGGAAGACGTACCAGGCGATTGGGGCGGCATCTGGAGGCGATTTCGGGCAGTTGTGGACGCGATCCCGCGCCGTGCGGCCGTCGCCGATCTTGAGCCGATTGTGGGCGATTTGGCCGCGATCCGGGAGGAAGTGGATATCCTTCTGAATTCTCACATGAATGTCGAAGATTCAATCGGCAATGACGATCGAAATGAGCGGCAGTATTCTGATTCAAATACCAACTCTCCTATTGAATTTGAACCTGCTTTAGAAAAAAGCGGGGCGAGGGCCGAGCCCAGACGAGAACCGCAGGAGCCGACGAAGGGCTATCCATTGGGATTCGTGCTGAAGGCCTGCCCGGAAATCATCGACTACGCGGTCGACGGGATCGCCAGTTGGCGAGATTTAATGGCGGTGGCCGCCCAGGTGAGGGGATATCTTGGCGTCTCGCCGTCGGCGTACGAAGATGCCTGCCATGTCATGGGACCGGAAAACGCGGCAATTGCCGTTGCGTGTATCCTGCAGCGTGCTCAGCACATCAATTCGGCTGGTGGATACCTGAGGGCGCTCACGGAGAAGGCGAGGGCAGGGGAGTTCACCGTCGGGCCTATGCTGATGGCCGCATTCAAAGCGAACGGCTCCACGGCGAGGATGGCGGGATGACAGGGTTCGAATATCTGGGTAGCTCGAGTGATATGGCGAAAGCCGCTCTCTTGACTTGCGCGGCTTCGGAAGCGTTCTTGAAGGCAAGATTATCGGTCATTTGGACGCGACTGCAGGCACGGCGCTTCACGGTCGAAATGATTGCCCAAACCGCCGCTATGCATCATCGTGTTCGCGATACTGGAACGAACTGATGAACGAACAACCTCCTGGAAGACGCCTTGGGCGGGGTCTTGCCGCCCTGATCGGTGATGTGAACAGTCCGACTCCCGAGCCGGCAAACCAACTGGCGCCGGATCGCACGGTTCCGATCGAACTCGTTTCGCCGAACCCGCGTAATCCGCGGCGTGGTTTCGATGAAGCCGATCTGATCGATCTGGCGCAGTCAATCCAGAAGCATGGTGTTGTTCAGCCTGTCGTTGTGCGCCCATCCCCGGATCAGTCGGGCCGCTACGAGATCGTCGCCGGCGAGCGGCGCTGGCGGGCGGCTCAGAGAGCCGGACTGGCAGAACTGCCTGTTATCGTTAGAGACGTCGATAATCGTACGGCGCTGGAACTGGCGATTATCGAAAACGTCCAGCGCGCTGACCTCAATCCCGTCGAGGAGGCGCGGGGCTACCAGCAGCTCATTGATGAGCATGGCTACAGCCAGGCGGATCTCGGGCAGGTCATCGGCAAAAGCCGCAGCCACGTGGCCAACACCTTGCGGCTTCTGAAGTTACCCGACGTGGTACACGACATGCTGGTCAGCGGGACGCTGTCTGCCGGTCACGCCCGCACGCTGGTCACCGCCGATAACCCGGCAGAAATTGCGCGCCGGATCGTCGAGGACGGGCTGTCAGTGCGGCAGGCAGAAGCGCTCGCGCAGACGCCTGCGGCAGAAAGACCCTCGATCTCGCGATCCGCTCCTGCGGCGAAAGATGCCGACGTGGTCTTGCTGGAAAAGAAGCTTTCGGATGCAATTGGTATGAGAGTGACGATTGCGCTCAAAGGCAACATCGGAGAGTTGAAGCTCGTTTGCCGGTCACTCGAACCGCTCGATGAACTATGCAGGCGTCTCGGACAGGGATAGTCGCCGGCCGCGCTAGTCGAAGGGGCAAGGACATACTTCACGCAGATCAAACTAACCGAAGTGGGCGTGACCAGGCTTCATTGGGTGTTCATCGGAAGGGGAGGCATCTCGCCCTCAGTGGTACGCCAGATCCAGGCGCCGATTTCCGGCCGTGACGTAATCAACTCGCCGAGCGCTTCTTCGTAAGCGCTGTCCGCTGAGGGTGGAACGACATAGAGCGCAACCGGCTGCGATGAACGCTGCAAAATTGCAGCCGCGGTCGGCGTTTCGGCCGACAGATTGTAACGTAGCCCCTTGACGCTGCGCTCAGGCAACTTAGCCAGTGCGTCGACCAGCCTCTTCTCGTAAGCGGACTCGTAGGGCACCCAGTTTTCGGCGACGACCATCAGCGCCATGTCCTCCACGACCGCGAGACCGACTGGCGTGAGCGCGAACGTCGCAATCGCGATCAGGTGAGAAGCCTCGTCCGCTCCCCAAAGCGCCAACTCGTTCTCGAAGCGGGCCTGCAGACGTCTATAGAGACCTTCTTCCAACATGAGTGGAAAATCCGGCAGATGTTTTACGATCAGACGATGTCCGCTGCGCGCCGGCGCAAAATCCTTCACCTCGCCAACCAGGATCATCAATTTGCGCGGGCCACTCTTCGGAGGAATGGCGGCTGCAAGTGCTGCGGTCCGACGCTGTTCGATCGCGCTCTTATCCGTCGCTCGGAACGGTTCTGGTATGAATAGTATCTCGCTGAGCGGTCCGCCCTTTACCGTCATCTGGCCGGCAGCCTCTGTCAGATGCCACCGAATATTCCACCAGTGCCGCTTGCCCGCCCATCGCGACGTCCACGCCGTTAGCTCGGCCTGCTGCCAGAGGTAATGCAGCAGGCTGCGCAACGACAGCTTCTTCGCATCGCCGACGATGGTGTCGGTGACAGTTGTTCCCGTATTCGGCGCCGCTCGTGTCCCGATTTTCGTGAGGCTGAAGCTCACTTTCAGCGCCGACATTCCGCTCTCCGGATCCACCTGTATGGCGCTACCCGTCAGCACGCCGAGACCTGACAGTTCATCCGGTGCTTCGTAGGATGGGCAGTTGGGATCGTGCCCACCACCTGAGAGCGGCATGCGCTTGACCAAGTATTGATCGCCAATTCGGGCGATGTACATTGGAAGCCCGCCTTCCGTGCAGAGGCAAAGCGGTCGAATGCGTTTTCGGTAAGCATTCGCTAACGCACTCTGTAAGTGCGGCGCCTTCTCGTCGATCACCTCGTCAGCAAGTCTGAACCGTCGCATCGCCTCCATTGCTCCGGACGCCGCCACATCCCCTATCGTCATTGATTCACGCTTTCACCGGCGACGCAACCCTCGGGATATCCGAATGCGGGCACTGTTTCGACGATACGCGGCCTGCGACCGGCCGATGCGGCAGCGCGCCGCGCTTCGCGCGGGCTGGCGCAGGTAAAGGCAGAGGGGAGGCCGGTTAGCGGCGGCGGGTGAGGACCGGGGGAGAGGCTCCCGGCACCCGTTGCGGAGCAAGACCATGACCCAGATGGAAATTCAATCGCCGATACGCGGAGCGTCGAACGGTTATAAGGTAGACATCAGCAGGGGCCAGAACATTGGCCGCGTGTCGTCGGAATGGTTCAATAGGCCGGCAGACGAGCGCTATCTGTCGCTCACGGACCTGCATAATTCGGTGAAGCGCCGATCCGAACGCAGCAAGACGCGCATCATCGAGAGCGAGGCCATCCGCGTGGAGGCGTCTCGCGACGACCCCGAGCGGTTGAAACTGATGCTGCCCGAGGCTCACGCGCCGGTCTCGCCAACCCACTGGAGCTTCGGTCAGCTTGCCAGCCTGGTCGGCGCGCCCGCCACGTATCTGCGTCAACTTCCGGCACCGCTCGCCGGGATAAATCTGCAGCACGGACTGCTCAATCACCGGGCCGAACAGGTCAAGACACTCGAGATCGAGAACGGCCGCCTTGAGCTGCGAGCGGTAACCGGTCCGGACTACGGCAGAATATTCGACCATGAACTTATCGAAGCGGTGCAGAAGATCGCCGGCAACGGCACCGGCGACACGCGCTGGAAGGTGCCGGGTTTGCTCGACTGGTCCACCCATATCTACAACCCGAATGTCGATATCTCGAAAGATACGACGACGCTCTATGCCTCCGATCGCGATATCTTTGTGTTTCTGGTCGACGATCTCAACCCCATCGAGGCCGGCCGGCTGCCGAACGGAGAACCAGATCTCTACTTCCGCGGATTTTACGCCTGGAATAGCGAGGTTGGATCGAAAACACTTGGAATCGCAAGCTTCTATCTGCGTGCCGTGTGCCAAAATAGGAATTTGTGGGGCGTCGAGGATTTCCAGGAAATCACCATCCGCCACTCGAAATATGCCGCATCGCGCTTTGCTCTCGAAGCCGAGCCGGCACTGATCCAGTTCGCCGAATCCTCGCCCACGCCGTTCGTGAACGGCATCAAGGCCGCGCGCGAGCGTATCGTCGCGCGCGACGATGAAGACCGGACGACATTCCTGCGCAAGCGCGGCTTTTCTAAGGGCGAAACCACGAAGATCATCGACACGGTACTCAATGAAGAAGGGCATCCGCCGGCGTCGATCTTCGACTTCGTCCAGGGGATCACCCGGATAGCGCGCGACAAGCAGCATCAGGACGTTCGGCTCGAGATGGAAGGCAAGGCCAAAAAGCTCCTCGACCTCGCCCACTGATCGATCCAGACGGATGATCTGCTGACCGCACGTCCGGTTTTCCCATGATCGCCCCATGCAAAGCGCCGTCCCCCGTCCGGAGGGCGGCGCTTTTCGCCGTCGCCGGTCACTGGGAGTAAACATATAAGTGCGAATGACCGAGATTGGTGGATTCCTGTCTGACCGGTTCCGGGCGGCCGAGTCCGGAAAGCGGCCATTCAGGTGGCAGCCGCATTTCGGCTGCAACGTTCCTCAGGGCGGATGTTCAGCCGAATTTTGGCTCTAGCTGAGCCGGACGTTACGGCGGAAGACACGACGGCGGCTTCGCGTCTCGATCCAATACTCGAAATGATCTAAGATAATTGGAAAAGCAGAAAGTGTTCGCGCGTACTGTTCAGATCGAATTATGTTCCTACTGAAATCCTTTATCCCTATTGCCATTGGCTCTCGTTAGCATAGCATTCAGCATTGAAAACGCTGTCGTGGGATGGGCATAGCGTTGGAAATTGAATTCGTCGCATCGCATCTTGCCGCTGGTGGAGTATGAGCGGCAGCACGTCATTATTTTCAGCAGCAGAACCTGGTCTGGGTTACGTCTTCCAGTCTAGGTATGCCTTGCTGAGAATGCTTGACTTGCCGGAAGACGGCGAGGTCTACATCGAGCGAAACGATGACGTCGAATTTGTAGCGGTCGATGGCAGCATCACGCTCGGGTCATTGAAACACAAGGCCGACGGAGACCGCCTTTCCGATTTGTCCGTTGACTTCTGGAAATCCGTTCGCGTCTGGGTTGCCCATTACAAATCTTCGGGCAGGGTCGGATCGACTGCTAGGTTCATCCTCTATAGCACTGCGACTGTTTCGGCCGGATCGTTCCTTGAGCTATTTGTCGGTGCCGGCGGATCTAGTGAACAGCGGGCCACACATGCTGCGGCCGCCATCTCAACGAGCACATCTAAAGAGATCGCAAAGGTGAAGGCGGATCTGGATGATCTGAGCGCCGTCGAAGCTCAAGATTTCTATGCACGCATCACGATCTCACCCAACGTCCCACGGATCGATGATGTGCCCGGCTTAATTGACCAAAGGCTCAGGACCACAAGGAAAGAGGACCGGGCGGCGTTGTTCAACAGGCTTGAAGGATGGTGGACGGACTTGGTCATCCGCGTCCTCACGGGCAAGGCAGGGCCGTCGATCAAGGTTCAGGATGTCACCGATAAGCTTGTTGCGCTTAGCGACCAGTTCAAGGCCGACAACTTACCAATCGATTTTCGTGGTAAGCACCCCGACGAATTGGATGTTTCCAAGGACGACCGGATGTTCGTCGCTCAGCTTCGGGCGCTGAAGCTCTCTGAGGAGAGGATCCAACACGCAATCATCGACTACTACCGGGCCTACGAACAAAGGTCGCTGTGGGCGCGCGAACGGCTCGTCATAACCAGCGAACTTGAGCAATACGAGGATCTGCTGGCGGAGGAATGGGAAAGGCATAAGGCCATCCTGTGCGAGAAAATCACCGATTCCAGCCATGAGGATGCATGCGTGGAGGCCGGCAACGCACTCTACTTGTGGGCCTTGAACAATACGTCTCATTTGCGCATTCGTGAACGTGTAACCGAGCCATACGTGGTGCGAGGAGCTTTCCAGATGCTGGCAAACGACAGGCCGGCACCACGCGTCCATTGGCATCCACGCTTTCTTGATCGTCTCGCGAAGATACTGGAGACGGCGGCGTGAAATACTGGGACAAGCGACCTATTGAGGTGCGAAATCTCTTCAACCCTGCCTTCTGCGGATTGCTCCTATACAGAGCGACGGCGGGCTTCCAGGAATTGGACGCCCGCGGGATGCCGTTCTCGATGTCGCTGCTAATCTTGCCGCTCACGCTGCAGAGGCATTCGCGGGAGGTGATCCAACGTGGCAATCGCAACTACCTTCTCCGAGTGATGACTGATCATCCGGAGTTGCAGGTAGGATTTGCGCAGCGATGCACCGAGATGTTGCCATTCACCTTCGAGGCTTTGGGTGTTCTTCACAGCGTAGGCACTCTCAATGTCTCAGACGGTGGTCGTTTGATCGTTGCGCCCGACGGCGTCAGGAAAACCGTCAGTGGCACGGATGAATCCAAGGCCGCTCAACGGGTGGCGAACTTCATCGGCAAGGAATTCGCCAGCATCGGGCACAGCAGTACGATCTACACCACCCTGGGGATACGGCCATGAAGATCAAGTCGCTTCATATCTACAGCGATGATGGTCGACGTCGGGACGTGACGTTCCACGATGGCCTAAACATCCTTACCGGTCGGTCGTCCACCGGTAAATCGGCCCTGTCTGAGATCATCGAATTCTGCATGGGACGGTCTACATTTAACGTGCCCGAAGGCGTTATCCGCGACAAGGTGAAGTGGTACGCAGTCATCTACAGATTTGCTGGTGAAGAGGTGCTGGTGGCCAAGCCAGCACCTGCGCCCGGCGCTCTCTCCTCGAGCAGCGTCATGGTCCGGCGAGGTTCGGAGGTTGACGCCCCGGCATACAAGGAGCTCGTCGTCAACGACAACGACGATGGGGTCGTGGCGCTGCTATCCGAGTTGCTGGGCATCCCCGAAAACACGACCGATGTGCCTTTGGAGAGCAGCAGGGACAGCTACGACGCCAACATTAAGCACACGCTGTACTATTTGTTCCAGAAGCAAGGCATCGTAGCGAACAAGGATCAGCTATTTTACCGCCAGAACGAGGACTACCAAACTCAAGCTATCAAGGACACGCTGCCAATTCTTCTGGGCGTGTCCGGCCGAGACAAATTTACGCTGCAAGGACAGCTTCGATCCGCGCAACGTGAACTGCGCCTTAATGCGAAGCTCGTGGCCCAGGCGCAGGATGCCATCGACAATTCCGAGCAGCGAGCGATCGGACTGCTTTCCGAGGCTAGGGCTGTCGGTATCGCGATCCGCCAGGAATCTGGTACCGACGCGGTGGACCTGCTGCGTCAGGCCTTGGAGTGGCAACCGCAATCCGTACCCGACGACGATGGTGATCGAGTGTCCATCATCGAGGACGAGTTGTCGAGTATTCGAGATCGCCGCCGCGAAGCCCAAAGACATATTGAGAGCGCGCAGCAGTTCGCACGCCGAGCCAGCGGTTTCGAAGGGGAGGTGATTGAGCAGCGTGACCGTCTGGCGTCCATCAAGGCATTGCCCTTCAGCAAAGCCACTGGCGAATGGCAGTGGCCGTTCGCGCCTGCGAACCTCGGCCTGCAAACACCTATCGCCAATGCCATGCTTGCTGAATTGGAGAACCTCGATCGCGAACTGGCAGCTGTCACTGGCGAGCGGCCAGCTCTTGAAGCATTTTTGGCAGGCCAGCAGAAGGAAGTGGCAACACTGACAGAACAGATTCGAGGAAAAGAGCTGGAGCTTTCCTCTGCGATCGCGAGCAATGAGTTCATTGATCAGATGGGCAACCGAAACAATGCCGCAGCTCGCGTAGTCGGCCGTATCAGCCTGTTCCTCGAGACCTTGGCCACCGACGAGGAGTTGGAACGTTTGCTGAGCGAGGAACGTCGGCTGAAGGCGGTCATCGATGACATTGAAGGCCGGCTGGGCGCTGACGACTCCGAGTCCCGCTTGGTGGCCACCCTCAGCAACATCGCCATGCATATGTCGGGCTATATCAGGGACTTGAACGGCGAGTTCAATCAGTTTCCGGCAAGGCTAGACCTTCACAATCTGACCGTGGTCATCGATCGGCCGGGCAGACCTGTCTACATGAACAAGTCTGGAGGAGGGGCGAGCCATTTAGCCTATCATTTGGCTGCGCTGCTGTCGCTTCATCGCTTCGCCGCAGACTACAACCAGCCGATTCCTAGGTTCATGGTGATCGACCAACCCACGCAGGTTTATTTCCCGTCAGAGAGTGCTTATCGGGCAGCGGGCGGCTCCGTCGATCAGACAGAGCAGCAGGACGCGGACTTGGATGCCGTCAGGCGGCTGTTCAAGTTGCTCGCTCGGTACACCACCGAGGATGTGCCGGGCTTTCAGCTCATAGTGACAGAGCACGCCAATCTTCGAGACGCGTGGTTCCAAAATGCTCTTGTCGAAGATCCGTGGGCAAAACCGCCAGCGTTGGTTCCGGATGACTGGCCGGAGATGCCGCTGAATTAGGCTTTATGGCTGTGCGACTGGAATATACCTTTCCGAGGTTCTGGCTTGATCGGTTCCGCGGCCTTCTTGTTACCTTTCTCTACTTGTGCGCAGTAGCGGGTGAACGCGGCAACGCTGGCAGCGGAGTGTTCCTTTTCGAAGAATTCTTCACGACGCGCCAACAGCACCGAGGCGAACCGCTGCGATAGCTCGCAGTTAAACAGCACGATCGCTTCATCAGGCTCCTGAGCCTTGTTCTCGTTGATGGTGAAATTGCTGTCCTGCAACGCTGCGCGCAGTCCGGCATATGCGGCCTGTAGCGCTTCCAGGTCATCAGACGATAGCGCGATATCGTCCATGTAGACGCTCGCGGTTACGTTGTCCGGAAGGCCTCGCAGGAAAGCCCCAACCCCCGAATGCATCAACACCAGCGTCGCAAGGATCGGTGACTGCACAAACCCGTAGGGAAGCGCGTAGCCAGGCTGCCCGTACGGGTTCTTCACGCAAGACCATTTGGCGAGATAGCCCGCTTTCTCGATGCCGATCGCATGAAGATCGCGTGCTACGCGATTACGGCCGATACCGTAGAAGAAGCGTTCGATATCGACGCGTGCGAAATAGCGGTGGTCGCGGTGTGCGTGAAGTGCTGCGACATGGCCGCCGTCGCGCAGATGGTAGTAAATATCCTCGAACTCGGTGGCAGCTTCAACCTTGGCTTTCAGGTCACAGCCGATCGCCTCGCCCCGCTCGCTGGGAACGAAGACAGGCTTGCCCTTACGCAGATAGGAGAAGCGGTAGGTTTCGAATTTGACGGACATCGTAGTTGACGACCTTGCTCAAGAGATCGATCGAGTTGTTGATGAGTTCAAGAAGAACTACCACAACAGTCGCCGTCTCGAGAGCAAGGCGCGTGAGATTAGGCTTTTTACGCATAACCCACCTCCATGTTCTCGTTCTCCGGCAACCTGCAGCTCTGCAACACAGAGTCGTCAACTGAGAGAACCAAATGGCCTCGAAGCGGGTCCCCGGGCTTTCCGTTAGGTGGGCTGAAGAGACCGCCGGGTGAGTTGTAGGTTATCGCCGGCAACGTGGCGGGTGACGTAAGGACAGCGCAACCGCTCGTCAAGAGCCGCAGGTAAAAATATCAGCCGGCTTTCGGCTCCCGTGAAGCTGTTCGCAACAAGCGGACTGCAATCTCGAATTCGCGAACGATGATCCCCATAGTTGCGCGCTGAAACGACGGCTTCTGGGAAGCCATCCGTGACCGCGGAACGACAGAGATGGGTCGGAAGCTGCCATTTCTTTCATCGATAGGTCCATCGCAAATCTGGAGAGAACTCGGGTCGCGCCTGCGGCAGCCGGCCTGCGGCCGCGGCCGCGAGAGGAAGAGGGTGGAGGGGAGGTTTCCTGACAGGTTTGGAGGTTCGGGGAGAGGCCCCGGGCTGCCCGTCACGGAGACCCTGACCATGGCAAAAAGCGCCATTCAGAAGATCACCCTCAATCAGGCCGAAAATATCCCGTTCGACAAGCTCGACCTGTCGCAGAAGAACGTGCGCCAGATCGTGAATGGCGTCACGATCCCGGAGCTTGCCGACGACATTGCCTATCGCGGCCTTATCGAGAGCCTCAACGTTCGCCCGAAGAAGAACGCGGACGGCGAAGAAACTGGCCGCTACGAGGTGCCCGCCGGCGGTCGCCGCTTTCGGGCGCTCGAACTTCTCGTACGCCAGAAGCGTATGGCCAAGAACGAGCCGGTTCCTTGCGTTGTCAATCGCTCCGGAAAGACAAGCATGGAGGATGACTCGCTCGCCGAGAACACCCATCGCGAGAACCTGCATCCGCTCGACCAATATCGTGCATTCAAGGTCCTGAGCGACCAGGGCCGTGACGTCGAGGAGATCGCCGCTCGCTATTTTGTTTCACTGAACACGGTGAAGCAGCGGCTGAAGCTCGCCAACGTCTCCCCGAAGCTGCTCGATCTCTATGAACAGGATGAGATCCGCCTCGAGCAACTCATGGCCTTCTCGATTTCGGACGACCATGCCCGCCAGGAGCAGGTCTGGGAGCGCATTTCCGACAATTCGAATATGCAGGAGCCCTATTACATCAGACGTCTTCTGACGGAAACCACGGTTCGCGCCGACGATCGCCGCGCGGTCTATGTCGGCGCCGAAGCCTATGAGGCGGCCGGCGGCGTCATCCTGCGCGACCTGTTCGAGCAGGATTCCGGCGGCTGGTTCCAGGACGCGGCCCTTCTCGAGCAGCTGGTCTTCGAAAAGCTGAAGGTCGACGCAGGGGCCATCCGCGCCGACGGCTGGAAATGGGCCGAAGCGGCGATCAGCTTCCCCTATGGCCATACCTCCGGCATGCGGCGCGTCTATGCCGAGCCGGAAGAAATGAGCGCGGAAGAAATCGCCCGCCACGACGCCGTCAAGGCCGAGTACGACGAGCTGGACGCCAAATACGCCGAGATGGAGGAAGCTGACGAGGAGATCGAGAACAGGCTCGATGAGCTCGGCGCCGAACTCGACGCATTTGCCGATCGGCCGTATGTCTACGACCCGGCGCAGAAGGCCATCGCCGGCGCCTTCGTCACGCTCGGCGCCAACGGCCAGCTTCAGGTCGAAGCGGGCTTCGTGCGTCCAGAGGACGAACCGCGCGCGGAGACGGACGAGGATGATGAGTCGATCGGCGACGAGGGTCGTGACACGGCGGACGCCGAGGACGACGGCGCCGGTGAGGTCACCGTCAACGGCCGGTCTTTGAATGGCGCATCCGAAGCGGCCGAGGAGCCCGAGGATGAAGGCATCAAGCCGCTGCCGGACCGCCTCGTTTTCGACCTGACCGCGCAAAAGACGCTTGCGCTTCGCAATGCACTGGCGGGCGACGTCGACATCGCCTTTGTCGCGGTGCTCCATGCGCTCGTCCTGCAGGTGTTCTACCGGTTCGCCAAGGACAGCTGCCTCGAGATCAGCATGGTCAGCAACAGTTTCGGCCAGGTCCAGGGACTTGCCGAGACTGCTTGGGCGAAGGAGATCGCTGAGCGGCACGAGGCCTGGGACCGGGATATGCCCGACAGCGACAAGCTCTGGGAGTTCCTGATCGGTCTCGACGAGGCGAGCCGCAAGGCGCTGTTCGCGCACTGCGCCTCGCTCTCGCTCAACGCCGTCGTCGAGCCCTGGAACAGGCGTCCTGGCGCGCTTGCCCATGCCGATATGCTCGCCAGCACGATTGCCTTCGACATGGTCGAGGCGGGTTGGTCGCCGACGGTGGACAACTATCTCGGCCGCGTCACCAAAGCCCGGATCGTCCAGGCAGTCCGTGAAGCCCGCGGTGAGGATTCCGCGCAGTTGATCGACCATATGAAGAAGGACTTGATGGCACGGGAGGCCGCCCGTCTTCTCGAAGGGTCGAACTGGCTGCCTGAGCCGCTGCGCCTCGATGTCGGCGATGCAGTTGCCGATGAGCCTGCCGCGGACGATGTGGCGAACGAGGACGAGACGGCCCTGGGCGGCGATGCCGCCGAGCTGCCGGCTTATCTCGCCAGCGATGTGGGTCCTTCCTCCGATGAGGAAGTAACCGTCAACGACGAGGACTCCGGCCACCTTCAGGCCGCCGAATAATCGGCTCCTCCGCTCCACACCGGGCCCGGCATCACCGCCGGGCCCTTCCTGTTTTCCGACATGGAGAAACCGGCAATGTCAGCCCATATCATTTACGATTCAGCCCCTCTGGGAAGTGTCGTCCGCTATTCCGACGGCACGCCGAAGCCGCCGGAGCGTTTCAGGAAGAAACTTGCCGCCTGGGAACGCCGCAACAGTGTCGGCCGGCTGATCAGGAAGGAACCGCCGCGCGAACGAGCGACCTATACGTCGCCCGCCTGCTTCACCCTGCATGAAGGGGATTTCGGCCAGGCGGGCACTGTCGTCGTCTCGATCCGCCGCACGTATACTGTGGAAAGCGACCTGCGGTTCGAGATCGTCGAACGCCCCGCGATCGGCATGGTGCGGGTCCTGCAGGATGTCGGCGACAGTTTGGAACTCCTGCATCTCGCCCGATATCGCGAGGCCGCCGAGCACTGGCTCGCCAGCAATCGGTACAGCCGCGCCTATTTCGAAGAGGTCACCGCCGATGATGTCGGCGCCGACGTCGTCGAGGGCCGCACGGCCGCCTGACAGTTTCATGACTTAGGACCATCCACCTGCAGGTCCGGGAGCGCGCAAGCGGTCCCGGACCTGTTCCGTTTCATGGAGATTGACATGTTCGACTGGACCAAAAGCTGCTCCTATGACGGAGAGCAGAAGAGACGTTTTCACATCACGGCCCGTTCGCGGCTGAAGAAACTCGCCGCCGCGCTTCATCTGCCAGCCGGATCGTACGACCTGCGTTCCAACAAGGCGGGAATTGCAGTCTCCGGTGAAGTGACCCTGCATCACACCGCCGTCTACATTCAGGTCGGCCAATTCGGCATGTCCTCGGGTCACGGCATCCTGATCCGGACCTGCAAGGGCCGCAAGGACTATACCGGCGGAGCCAACCACTTCGTCGCGCTCGCCATGCTCGATGACATCCCGGCGCTCGCCGCGGCCGTCCGCGCCATCACCGGCATTGGCGGGGATGCTGTGCATTCCTCGGATCGGCATGCCGCATGATCACCGATGCGAGACATCGGAAGACCATGACGTCGCCTGTGCGTACGGGGCCGATGGTTCGGGCTCGACTGATCCCCTGATCCGCCGCGGCCGGCGAGCCCGGCCGCCCTCCAACGACACCACCCGGCAGTTGCGACGACGCGGTTCACGCCGCGCGGCGTCGACCTGCGCCCAGGAGAAGCTCCATGACCACGCATCCACCCTTCAGGAAGGTGTTCGTCGGCGTCGCCACGCGTGAAGAGATGTTCCGGCTGTTCAATCATCACCGCGATGATCCCGATGTCGATCCGATGTCGGGCAAGCCCTATTCATCGGAATGGTTTGAGATTGAGCCGGCCCAATACCACTTCATGCTCGGGCTGCTGCCGCCGCTCTTCCAGAGATCCGGCATGTTCGGCCTGTCCGAATACAAGGCCGGCAACGTCACCAGCGTCTTTTTCGCGATCAGGATTCGCTGCCGCGAACGGTTTTTTCACGGCTTCTGCGACCTTGGCGACAGACAGTCCCCTGACAAGATGCGCGCCGCCATCATCGCGCACGAAATCGGCGCGGCGGACAGCATGACCCGCGAGGAAAAGCTCGAAGCGATATGGAGTGCGACGCATCCCGACTTCAAGGGGATCGCCGGCAAATCCGATCTTGGCGACTGGCCCGCGGAGCACCATGGCAAGCGTGTTGTCCTCGCCCGAGGCGGCCCTACCAAAATCTTCAAGCTGCTCGAAGGCCTGTCGGACGAAGAGATCGACATTCGCATGGCGGCGATCAGGGCGGAGCGTTCCAGCAGGGGAGGGCCCACCGATGCGGACCCATCGTAAGCAGGCGCTGCCCGCGAGCACAAAGACCTACGAGGCGCACTCGACCTATACGGCGGCCCTTGGTGCTCCCGATCGTTGCCGATATCGGCGCACGCCGGCAGGAGCGCCAACGGTGGCCGATCTCGTCAGGCCCGGCGACAGGGTTTCCACCTCCTACGGCACGGGCGGTGTGGTGATCGAGGTGAAGGAATATTTCCACGCAGCACCGACGGGCGAGACGCTGTCGCACTTCACCATCGTCTATGTGCCGCCCGATCGGGCGTTGAAGCACCGCAATGCCGACCGGCACTGGATCAATGAATGCGTCGTGGTCGGTGACCGCATCCTGAAGTTGTTCGAGGCCAACACAGACGAGGTTTTCGTCGTTGACCGTGCGCAGGCGACCGAGCCCAGGCGCTCCAGGACCATCCTGATCACATAGAACCAGTCTTCCGCAGCCCGTCATCGCCGGGCTTTCGTATTTCCAGACCCGCTCAAGCGGCCCTCCAACAGGGGAGAAGTTCAATGTCACGCCTGAACGATCCTGAGAACTTCCGCGGTCGAGTCAACTATGCGGCGAAGGTCATTGCCTACGGCCACCGCCCGACGCGGGCTTTCGACAATTGCTTCGAGAACTATGACGGTGACGAAGTCGCGACCGCGATCCTGCGGCGCTCGAAAAAGAACGCCCGGCTCGCTGCCAATCTCCAGCGCTATCTCAGCCTCGCCTCCATCGAGGCCGCCGCAGAACGGCTCGCCGATGTTCCCACCCGAAAGCTGCCGGAGATCGCACGGCAGACCCGCGCGCGCCGGAAGGCCGAATTCGACGCGTGGTTCGAGCAGCAAGCGGATCGATGGTCCGGATAGCGCACGCCCCACATGCCCGCACATTCTCGTCCAGCCGCCAACGGCATCATCCTCACCCGGAGCCCGGCCTAGCGCCGGGCTCTTTGCGTTCCAGAAAGGCAAATCCATGACTTGTCTCCAGACCAAGATCACCACCTATCCCGCACTTCCGATCGTCGATATTTCGCCGCTCGAAAAGCTGATCCTGTTCAAGGTGCTCGATTGCGCGGAAATCGATGGAGGCTTGGAACTCTATACCGACACAGGGCCGATGAACCCGATCGTCGTCTCGCGGCGAAAGCTGATGGAGGCGTTGGACACGTCGGATCAGGCGAAAGAGAGCCTGCTGAAGAGGTTCGTCAGGGAGCGCGTTCTCTCCATCCTCCCCGCGGAAGACCCCGACCCCGAGAGCGTTGTCTTCATCGATCTCAGCGAGTTCCCCTGGCAATTTGTCGTGCAGGACATCATCACTCGATCTTCGACGGCACGGGAACTTGTCGTCATCCAGTGGATCAGCGATCCCAGCCAACGACCCGATACGTTCGGCGCCAGCGTGTCATTGATTACCGAAAACGGCGTTTTCCACGCTACCAGCGAAGACCTGCTGGCGGATTTCCGCAAGCGCGATCAGGCGCTTGCGTCTGGAACGCCGAATGGCGATGGCGCTCCCCGGCCGCATATCGACAGTGTTGTTGTCCCTCCAGACAATCCCAACAACACCGTTGATGCGCTCATGATGGCGGAACGCTTCGTCGCCGGCTTCGAAGATGACGAGGCACAGGAAGGAATCGCCGACATCCTTGCGGGCCTTCGCGCCGCGATCCGTCGCGAGCGGATCCGACCGGTTCTGCTCGATGCCCTGAAGGAACTGCGCTCGGCAGCGATCGGTTTCAGGGATGACGCTTACCGGCGCGCGCCGCATCTGAGGGTCGGCAACGAGGCGGTGAACATGCTGAGCGCCTTCCTCCTCAATGCCGAACGGATCATTGCAGAGGCGGAGGGTCGGATCCATGGTTGATCTTTCCGGAGACCTCGTGGCGGGCCACTATGCCGCGACGGGGGCCGTCTTTACCGGGCGCCGCAACCTGTTCTCGCTGGAGGCGGGAAACGAACACCATATCGGTACGCTGGTCAGCGGGTCGCGGACAAAGCTCCAGCGTTTCGACGAAGACTGCGACAAGATCGTTCGCGGTCTCGCCATGCTCGACGCCAATGACGAAATGCTGTCGGCTCTGAAGGCGCTGTCAGCTTTACCCATCAACAAATCCTGGTCTCCCGCCGAAATCACCGCCCGCGACCTCGCGCGCAGCGTCATCGCCAAGGTGGAGCGGCGTATCTTCAGATAGGTCGCACAATCCCGCGGCCGACGGCCATTTCACCATTCCCATGACTGCTCTGCCGCCGCTGCCCGTCGGGCGCCACGGCGGAGCTTTGCCTGATGGAGCCGGCATATGCAGAAACAGGAATCCACCGGATTGCGCGCTGCAAGCGCGGCGGGCATCCCGGGCGGCCTTCTCACCCGTCAACAGCGCCGCCTGCTGCGCACCGCATTGGCCGGCCGTCTGCTTGCCGTCTGCTACGGTGCGGGCGTCGATTCCACCGCGCTGCTTGTTGCCCTAAAGCTCGCGGATTTACGGCCCGACATCATTACCTTCGCCGATCTCTTGTCAGAGAAGCCCGAGACGATGGCGCATCTCGACCGCATGCAATCCATCCTCGCACAATGGGGCTGGCCACCAATCATCATATGCCGGAAACGCACGCTTCCCGAAACCGGCTACGACGATCTCTACGGCAACTGCATCGCCAATGAAACGCTGCCCTCGCTTGCCTTTGGAATGCGGAGTTGCAGTATCAAGTGGAAACAAAAGCCCCAGGACCAGGCGATCAAGGGCTGCAAATCCGGTCCCAACGCGAGCGCCCCCCATCCGATCTGGATGGAAGCGCAGCGACGCGGCGAGCGCATCGTCAAGCTGATCGGATATGACTGCAGCGCGGCCGACACCCGTCGATCAAAGAAGCTGCCGACCGCCGATGCCGATTTCGACTTCCTCTATCCTCTCCAGATGCTGGGATGGACCCGGCAGGATTGCATCGACATCATCACCGCCGTGCTCGGCGCCGACTGCGTCCCGATCAAGCCGGCGTGTTTCTTCTGTCCCGCGAGTAAAACGTGGGAGCTGTTCTGGCTCGCCGCCCATCATCCCGATCTGCTTGAACGCGCGCTTTTCCTCGAACGCAACGCGCTGACAGGTCGGCATAGCCGCTTCGATGTCGTCGAGTTCGGCAGCACGTGGGAAGAACTGGTGCGCAACGCCGACCGGTTTCCCAGCACGAATACGACCGTCGGCCTCGGACGATCCTTCTCATGGAACCAGTGGGCACGGGTGAACGGCGTCGTCGACAAGGAATTTCGCGTCCGGCGGGGCGACGCCGACCGCGCTCGCTTCCTCGCGCGGGCCGGGGAACTGCGTCAGGCCGGTAACGCCAGTCGAGGCACCGGCGACCGAACCGGCAATCGTCAGGATCGGGTCAGCTCTCCCGAACACCTGCATCACAGTCCTGTCGATCAGGCCAATCTTTGAAGGTGCCATCGCCGGTTCGCTTCGTCCACGTCGCTGGAGGGAGAGCGGGGCCGGGAGGAGTTCGGCCTTGCCGCGGCGCAGAGAGTGCGCCGGCAGGGCGAACACTCTCGCTCGAAGGATATCTCCATGAATATTTTCACGACCCCGTCGCCCGCCGCCCGGACGGCTCCACTTGTCGCTCCGGCATCCCATGCCATCGATACTGCCCAGGCTATCCATCAGGCAGCAATCCAGCTTCTTCCCTTCCTCGAACAAGGCAAACCAATCACGACCGCGGCATTGCGCACGGCCATGGCCGACAGCTTCGGCGGCACGGACGCGCAGGGCTTCTGGGTCTGGAAGGACGCCTACGAGGCGCTCGAAGCTGCCCAAATCCTGTTTCTGCGCCGCTTCGGTGCGGCGATACTATCGCGATCAGTCTCGCCGCAGGCCGCGCTGGCGATGATGAGACGCATCGCCGACCTCGTTCCCACCCATACACGGCGCTCCGATGAGAGCCAGGCCATGCAGCAACTGTCGACGCCGCTGCCACTCGCCTTCGTCACAGCTCATGCCGCCGCGATCTCATCGGCGGATCTCGTTTTCGAACCTTCGGCCGGCACCGGCCTTCTCGCCGTCCATGCCGAGATGGCTCGGGCTTCGCTCGCGCTCAACGAGCTTGCCGCCACACGCGCCGATCTGCTCGGCCTGCTATTCCCGCGCGTTGTCGTTTCCAGTCACGACGCAGCCCATATCGACGATCATCTCGATGCCGGGATCGAGCCCTCCGTGGTGCTGATGAACCCGCCCTTCAGCGTGGGCGCTTATGTCGACGGCCACGTCGTCGATGCCGCGTGGCGGCATCTTTCCTCCGCTTTCGCCCGCCTGCGCCCCGGAGGGCGACTGGTCGCCATCACCGGCACCGGCCTTTCTCCCGAAAACCCCAAATGGCGTCCCGCCTTCGAGCGGCTGCAGCAGCAGGGCAGGGTGGTCTTCACCGCGGCGATCGACGGCCGCGTCTATGCTCGGCATGGCACAACCGCCGAAACCCGCTTGACCATCATCGACAAGATCCCTGCGTCCGATCCAGCTGGGTTCGTCATGTCGCCGGGCAAAGCCCCCGATGTCGAGACACTGCTGTCCTGGATCTCCGATCTGCCGCCCCGCACGCCGGGCGGTTTTCCGGATTCGATCGGCGCCCTGTCGCACGGGATCCTGCGCAATGCCGTCATGCGGATGGCCGCTTCTCGATCGGGAGCAAGATGCGCCCCCGCCGCAACATCGGCGACAAAGCCGAAAATTGTGCGCCCGGCCCGTCGGGTTGCCCGGGCGAAGCCCACCAGTCCGACCGCCGCCGCCAGCACGCCTGCCGTCCCGATCGCCTATAGGTTGCGTGACTGGATGCCGGAGGAGGGCGGTCGGCTCACCGACACGATCTACGAACCCTATGCGCTCCAATCGATCCATATTCCCCGCGCCAAACCCCATCCCACCCCGCTGGTGCAATCCGCGGCGATGGCGGCGGTTGCGCCGCCGAAACCGTCCTACCGTCCGCTGCTGCCCGAGGCGATCATCGACGAGGGCCTGCTATCGGATGCTCAGATCGAGAGCGTCATCTATGCCGGCGAAGCGCATTCCGGTCATCTCGCCGGCGCCTGGACCGTCGACGAGACCTGCGATGTCGTCTCAGCCGCGCCCGAAGGTGCTGAGCATGCCGTCCGCTTCCGCCGTGGCTGGTTTTTGGGCGACGGCACCGGCTGCGGCAAGGGCCGACAGGTCGCCGGTATCATTCTCGACAACTGGCTGCAGGGTCGCCGCCGCGCCATCTGGATTTCCAAGTCGGACAAGCTTCTGGAAGACGCCCAGCGGGACTGGTCGGCCCTTGGCCAGGAGCGTCTTCTTGTCCAGCCGCTCTCGCGCTATCGGCAGGGCACACCAATCCGCCTTGCCGAAGGCATCTTGTTCACCACCTATGCCACGCTGCGCTCACAGGAGCGTGATGGCAAGAAATCCCGCATAGCCCAGATCCTCGACTGGGTAGGGAAGGATTATGATGGTGTCGTGGTATTTGACGAAGCCCATGCCATGGCCAATGCCGCCGGCGGCAAGAGCGAGCGCGGCGACGTCGCGCCCTCGCAGCAGGGCAGGGCGGGCCTCAGACTCCAGCACGCACTCCCTGATGCCCGTGTCGTCTATGTCTCGGCGACTGGCGCGACCGCGGTCGAGAACCTGGCCTATGCACAGCGCCTCGGCATCTGGGGCAGCGAGGATTTTCCATTCGCCAACCGCGCCGAATTCGTTGCGGCGATCGAGGACGGCGGTGTCGCCGCCATGGAAGTGCTCGCCCGCGATCTCAAGTCGCTCGGGCTCTACATGTCGCGCTCGCTGTCTTATGATGGCGTCGAATACGACCTGCTCGTGCACGCGCTGACCGAGGAGCAGATCCGCATCTACAATGCCTACGCGGACGCCTTCCAGGTCATCCACAACAATCTGACCGCCGCGCTCGAGGCTGCCAACATCACCAGCGAAAGCGGCACGCTGAACCGCAACGCCAAGGCCGCGGCGCGGTCTGCCTTCGAGAGCACCAAGCAGCGCTTCTTCAGCCATTTGATCACCTCGATGATGACGCCGACACTGATCGGCGCGATCGAGCAGGACCGCGCCGACGGACATTCGTCGGTCGTGCAGATCGTTTCGACCGGCGAAGCGCTGATGGAACGGCGGCTGGCCGAAATCCCGGCCGAGGAATGGTCAGACCTGCATGTTGATGTCACGCCGAGGGAGTACGTCGGCGGGTACCTGATGCATTCCTTCCCGACGCAGCTGTTCGAGGAATATTCCGACGCCGACGGCAATATCACTTCGCGGCCCGTCCATGACGCCAACGGCAATCCAGTCCAGTGCCGTGAAGCGGTGCGCCGCCGCAACGAGATGATCGAAAAACTCGCCTCGCTGCCGCCGGTTGGCAGCGCGCTCGACCAGATCCTCCACCATTTCGGCACGGATGTCGTCGCAGAGGTGACCGGCCGCTCGCGGCGCATCGTCAAAAAGACCAGCCGCGACGGCGTCGACAGGCTTGCCGTCGAGAACCGCCCGGCCTCGGCCAATCTCGCCGAGACGCAAGCCTTCATGGATGATGACAAGTCCGTACTGGTGTTCTCCGACGCGGGCGGCACCGGCCGCTCCTATCATGCCGATCTCGACGCCAGGAACCAGAGGCTCCGTAAGCATTACCTGCTCGAAGCCGGCTGGCGCGCCGACAACGCCATCCAGGGTCTCGGCCGGACGCATCGCACCAACCAGGCGCAGCCGCCTCTGTTCCGGCCGATGGCCGCCAATGTAAAAGCCGGCAAGCGTTTTCTGTCGACCATCGCGCGGCGGCTCGACACGCTGGGCGCGATCACGCGCGGTCAGCGCCAGACCGGCGGGGCAGGGCTGTTCCGCTCCGAGGACAATCTGGAAAGCCCCTATGCCCGCGCGGCACTGCGCCAATTCTACTGGCTTCTGCACCAAGGCAGGATCGAGGGCTGCTCGCTTTCCACCTTCGAGGCGGTTACCGGCCTGTCGCTGACGACGGAGGAGGGCGGGTTGCGTGACGAACTGCCGCCGATCACAACCTGGCTCAACCGGCTGCTCGCGCTGCGCATCGAAACCCAGAATCTTCTCTTCGAGGTATTCGAGCAGTTGATGGCGGCCAAGGTCGAAGGCGCCATCGCCGCCGGCACTTACGATATGGGCGTGGAGACGATCACCGCGGAGAGCATCACCGTTACCGATCGCCGGACAATCTATACGCATCCTGTCTCCAGCGCGCAATCGCATGTGCTGACGGTCGCGCGCAAGGATCGGATCCGCTCGCTCGACCTGCCCGATGCGCTGACGATCGCCCGCGCCGAGCCGCAATCCGTGTTCCTGGTCAATTCGCGCTCGAACCGCGCGGCGATCCAGCTGCCGACGGCGAGCCTGATGCTTGACGACGGCACGGTCGAACATCGCGTGCGCCTGCTGCGGCCGACCGACGAACTGCGCTTCGGTCTCGACGCCCTCGCCGAAACTTTCTGGCAGCCGGCCGACCGCAAACAGTTCGGCGAAAGCTGGCAGGCGGAAGTCGCCGCGGTTCCGGAGTTCACCACCAGCACGTTCCACATGGTCACCGGCCTGCTGTTGCCGATCTGGCGGCGGCTGCCCGATCATGATTGCCAGGTCTACCGGATCCAGACCGATGCCGGCGAACGCATCATCGGGCGTCACATCGCGCCGACGATGGTCGCCACCATGTTGCGCAATCTCGGCATCGACAATGTGCCGACGCTCGCACCGGAGGACGCCTGGACCGGGCTGGTCGAAGGGAAGATCGGGTTGCAGCTGGCGGACGGGTTGATCGTGCGGCGCAGCCGGGTCATGAACGACTATCGGGTCGAGCTGATCGGCTTCACCGAGGCGATGGTGCCGCGCCTGAAGGCTCTCGGCCTGATCTCCGAAATCATCTCCTGGAAACTCAGGCTGTTCATCCCGACCGGCGGGCAGGGCTCCGCAATCCTCGCCTCGCTTCTCGAGCGTCATCCGCTGGTCGGTGTCACCGACCGCACGGCGGCAGCGTGACCGGAGGCGATCATGACCGGTCCGGCTTCCGAGCTGGCACACCGTCTCGGCGACCATGCCGAGGCTGTGTGCCGCGAATATCTCTCCAACGGCCGACGCGTCGGCAATTACTGGATCGTTGGCGACGTGCGCAATACGGAGGGCCGCTCGATGCATGTGCGGCTGAGGACCAACGCGAAGGGATTAGCCGGCAAGTGGGTCGACGAGGCGACCTCCGAATTCGGCGACCTGCTCGACGTCATCCGCGAAAGCTGTGGCCTGGTCGAATTCCGGGACGTCGCCGACGAGGCCCGCCGTTTCCTCACCATGCCGCGATCGCATCCGCAAAACCCCGGAGCGGAGCGCCAGCCTGCCGCGGCACGCGGCTCCCCAGACGCCGCGCGTCGCCTGTTCGCCATGTCACGGCCGGTCGCCGGCACGCTGGCCGAACGCTATCTTGCCGGTCGCGGCATTCTCTTGACCGCGCGCGAGCGCGCCCTGCGTTTCCATCCCGGCTGCTACTATCGTGATCTCGTAACCGGCGAGACGCACGCTCTCCCCGCGCTGATCGCTGCCGTGACCGGCCTCGACGGACGCATCACCGGCCTGCAACGCACCTGGTTGGATCCGAGCGGCGACGGTAAAGCGCATGTCGACGATCCACGCCGCTCGCTCGGTCACCTGCTCGGCAACGGCATCTGGCTCGGCCTTGAGCCCGGTCCTCCGATGCCGGTCATGGCCGCCGGCGAGGGTTTCGAGACCATGGCCTCGCTCCGCACCTTAATGCCGGCGCTGCCGGTTGCCGCCGCGACTTCGGCCAACCACCTCTCTGGTCTCATCTTCCCGTCCGGCTGTCGGCGTCTCTACATCGCGGCCGATGCGGACGCCGCAGGCCGGCACGGCATCGAGCGCCTCAGCCAGCGAGCCGGCGAAGCCGGGATCGCAACCCTCGTGGTTCGCCCCCAGCTCGGCGACTTCAACGACGATCTGCGCCATCTCGGCCCGCGCCATCTCGCGGCATCGCTTGGCGACCAACTCGCCCCGGACGATGCCCGTCACTTTCTTCCGTCCGGATGAATGCCGATCGCCGGCAGGCGGGCGAGGGCGGCGTCATGGGAAATCCCGCCGGCATGGCGGCAGTCCCATCGGAGAGGCCGCGCCCGCGGCCTGCCTGAGAGGCGATCCCTGCCACCCCCGGACGCGGCCGCAACGGCTGCGCCGTCCTTCGCTTCGCTGCGGCCTTCGGTGCGGCCGCGCCGCGGGCGCGGCCGGGCGTCGCTGTCAGGCCGCGATGGGCGCGGCCACAACCGACGGAGACACGCCATGAACTACGAGCTTCCTTTCGACGACGCCTACGAGCCCTACCACGCCTCCTCGCCGACCGACCGCGTCATCCTTGAACTCCAGATGTACGGCCACCGTCCGCATCAGGACGAGCCCGATCCTCGCCCGCTGCCCGACGACGCGGTGATCCGTGCAGGTTTGGCAGGGATCGTCGAGACTTTCGCCGGCATGCTCGGCGACACCAGGCTCGAACCCGACCTCGACGACCTGCTCTGGTCCTTCACCAATGTCTTCCACCGCGCCGCCGAACGCGTCGCCCGCAACCTCGACCGCAACGAAGAAGCACAGCGATCGAGCCAGAACGAGCAGGACGGCTCTGAGGTGAAGTCCGTGGAACTCGAACGGCTCACTGCCGAAGGCATCACCTATATCGAGCGCCGCAACGTGCTGGAAATCATGCGCGATGAGGCCGCCGACCTCTATGAGGCACAGACCGGCTCGGCATGGCGGCCACGCACCGGCTCGAAGGTCTCGCATCAGGCGATGACGGCGGCGGTGATCGACAGCCGCGACTTCCTCGCCGCGCGCCGCCGCGCCGACACCGAGGTGCTGGTTCCGGCAGGCACGAAAATCGCCTTTGCCGGCGGGCTCGATTGCAACGAGCACGACAGGATCTGGGATGCGCTCGACAAGGCCCGTGAAAAGCACCCCGACATGGTCCTGCTCCATGGCGGCAGCCCACGCGGCGCCGAGCGCATTGCCGCCTGCTGGGCCGAGAGCCGGAAGGTGACTCAGATCGCCTTCAAGCCGGACTGGAACCGGCACGCCAAGGCGGCTCCGTTCCGCCGCAACGACCAGCTGCTCTCGGTCATGCCCTACGGCCTGATCGTCTTCCCCGGTTCAGGCATCACCGAGAACCTCGCCGACAAGGCCCGCCGCCTCGGCATTCCGGTATGGCGGTTCACGGATGGTGGCGCGTGAGCGCCACCATTCTCGCCCCGTGGCGGATGCACTTCCAGCACCGCATCGACGGCCCCGACCCTTCGCGGTTGGGTCTGTCCGCGCGCGACGCCGCATTACCGCCCCAGCGGGCACCACGTCGCCTGCGCCAACGCGGGAGAGGAGAGCTGGGCCGGGGCGGGGGCTTTGAGAGAAGGAAGAGCGACCATGGCGATGATATTTTTAGGCGGCTCTCGCGACATCTTCGAACTGCCCGGCTCCGTGATCGAACGAATTGGCGCAATTGTCGCCGCAGAGCATGGCGTGCTGATCGGCGACGCGTCGGGAGCCGATGCCGAGATACAGAGCCTGCTCGCCGGCTACAATTACGAGCATGTCGGCGTGTTCCATGCCGGACAAGAACCTCGGAACAATCTCGGCGACTGGGCCGCCTATCCCGTCCCGCCTCCCGACGGAGCAGAGGGCTTTGCGGCTGACGCCGGCAAAGACCGGGAGATGGCCCGCCGCGCCGACTTTGGCCTGATGGTCTGGGACGGCGCATCGCCGGACACCTGCCTCAAGGTGCTGCGCCTTGCCATGATCGGCAGGCCCTGCGTAGTCTACGACACGATGCGGAGCACGGTGGCGACTATCCGCAATACCGAGGACTGGCGCGCCATGCTCCACCATGCCGGCTCGGACGTGCGTCGCGAGGTCGAAGCCCGCATGTCGGCGGAAGAGCGCCTCGCGCTGGAAGCCTGATCGCGGCGAGCCGCAATGGCCTGTTCGCGTCAAAGTGATGGGAGCTGCTGCCCTTACCCGGCCGAAGGCCGACCCCTTGTGACGCCGGCTCTCGCGACTCGCCGGCATTCCTCGGAATACGCTGCCCGTCCGTCGCGCCAAGGGCAGGATGGTGGGATTAGGCGACCCGTCCCCGATTGAAAGCAGCTTGACGCATAGTGATCACCTCGCCGGTGTCGGAAGCGTGCGTCTCCGCCGGCAGCGGCCCCGAAGCCTGGGATGCATGGCGGCGGACGGTAGCATGGGCCGCCTCGCGGAACGGTCGGGTGCGCACAAGCGGCGGAGAGGCAGATCCGCAGGCGGGGAAACGCTGACCTTCGAACGCCGCCGCGGCGTCGAGGATCTGCAATGGCGGCCGGAGGCATCGCCTTCGTTCACATCCGGACCAATCCCGTTTCATGTCGCCTTTGTAGTGGACCGCCTGCTTTTGCGGTCAACCCCCGTTGGGGGTACGCTCGGCAAAAATTCAGGAAAATTCGATTTCGGTCCTTTGTTGGCGAGCCAGGCACTTTCCTTCCCGCAAGCGGGGCCCTTTGAAAGTGCGGCCCGCCTGCTTTGGCAAATAGAATTTTCCAGAATTTGTTGCCGAGTGACCGCAGCAGGACGGCCCCCTCCTTTGGCGCCATCGGGAATGGTCCCGATGCAACCGAAGGAGAAGTACCATGGCCACCACGATCGCAAACCTCACCGCCAAGGCCGACGGCTCGATGGAAGGCGTGTTCGCCACGCTCCGGGTCAACGCCCCGATCACCGTCATCCCGAACAACAACAAGTCCCGCGAGGATGCCCCCGACTACCGCATCGTCAACAAGCGCACGGGCTTCGAGATCGGAGCCGGCTGGAACCGCGTCTCCCAGCGTTCGGGCGAGGAATACCTCTCTGTCAAGCTGGAGGCTCCCGAGATCGGCGTGATCTTCGGCAACCTCGCTCCCGCCCCCGGCGGCGAAGAGAACAAGAAGGTGATCCTCTGGAACAACCCGCAGTGAACCGCAGCGAGCCGGCCCCGCAAGGGGCCGGCCTTCTTTCTGTTTCTCACTGTTTCTCACGATCAGGAGGCTCCCACGAGCCGCTACACCATTACCGTCACCAGCAACGGCCGCTCTGATCCCGACGCGTCATCGGCTACGATCCGCGGTTGCGTACCCGCTTCCTGCAAGTCTTCCCCGACGAGACCGGCGACAATCTCGCTTTCGCCCCACAGATCGAGGACGCCCAGCGAGTGGAACCACTGAAGCGTTTCGGTCGATGGTCGATGCGCCCCTGCTGGAAGTGGACGGGCCGATGGCAAAGCCGCCGACATCGTCGCGATCGACCCAATGATATTTGCCGCTGCGCAGCTTTGGCCGTGACAGCCGCAGTCGGTGCGCCTGTCACGGTATGGCAGGGTCAGCGCCTTGACCAGCTTCCCGCCGGCGCGGCCGATAAAGGGATCGCCCGCGTGTGCTCACGCCAGCGAGCGCAACGCTGCCACGAGGTCCTCGGGTGTCATGCACTCGGCATCAGCTTCGAGCAACTCGGCTAAATATATCGCTTTAGCCCGACGGTCGTCGGCAGATAGGACATTCGCCTCCGCAACGGCAGTCAATGCCATCTGCTCGTCTTTCGAAAGACGGTCCAGACGCATGACGGAGCTGTCGAGTCTGCGATTCTTGTCGCAGTCACGGGTGAAATTAACAAGATCGTGCATTTTGCGCCGATGCGTGGAAATGGCCGCACGAACGCCTCGACCCACATCATCCGCCGAATTGGTACAAGTAGGTTCGAGCCGCATGATTGGCCCCTTTCGGTCACTGCTTCCTACGCCCCCGAAGCCCTGCCTTCTCCTGCCCTTCGCTGCTGCCGGCACACTCCGCCCATGCCAAGAAACAAAAGGTCGCAGCTTGCACTCAAAATTGCCCATGCAGATTTTGACCTTGGTCGCGACGCAGCTCCCTGCGGATGAGCGGTTTCACGGGCTCGCGAGACAGAAGCATCGCTAAGGCAACGCCTGTTTGTAGCCGCCCTAACCGGTCCTCAATGATTCGATTCTCTCCTGTGCTGGCCAAAAACGAGGCGATAAAGCCGTTGATTAAGGACGAAGGCACGATAGGATACGAAGACGAGCGAAACGGAACGAAGTCGTCGACTGTAAGCAGTTGATAAAGAACGGAAAATATTTTCTACCCCCGCCGCAAGATGGGAGCGATTTCAAGGAATTGTTCAAGCGATTAGCGGCGGCAGGTGCGGGACGGCCACTGGGTGACGACGGGTTTCCTGCGGGTCCTTGGACGCCCGAGTTTCTTGCTGAGGCTATTTCACAGATTGATTCCAACCGGGTCGGGGTCGATCTGCGAACGGTGCAGCTTTGGTTTCAGGAGAACGACAAGGGAATCAGCACTGCCAACATCCGTTGGCTAGCAAGGGTTTTTGGGTGCGATGATCCGACGGCGACCGGCGAATGGCAGGTGGAGCTTAGCGCGGCCCAATCACGATTAACGGCCAAACGACGTCAATCGAAGAGAACGGGAACCAGCGGTGCGCTCAAAATTCCCGAATTGGCCCAGACCGCGACTTTCGCTGGCGAGCCCGAATCCTGGGCCGGAACGACGCGTGATGCTGACGCCATGGCTCCGGGGTTGCATTTTAGTCTGGCGCGAAGATCGGAGGCTCTCTTTGGTCACGGTTCTCCGTTGAACCTACCGGCTTCGGTGTTCGCGGGCATCTCCGCACTTGGGTTCCTATCGTTTATACTCGGCATTCACAACGTAAGATATGTCCGCGCGGACGGGATTGATAAGCAGGTCGGATTTCTCTGGGCCGCGAATTGGATATTCGTATTCATGATGTTTCTGCCGCTGTTTTTGGCCTTCGTGGCTGAACTCGTCATCTCTTGGAAACACGAGAAACGGCCGAAGCTTGTAGGAAGTAGCGGCCTCGATGAAAGCTGGCCTTCCTGGGAGCACGTCATCGATGCCTCATCCTATTCATTTTGGGCGGTTTTTTTGATTTGCTTGCTGTTCGCCGGCATTATCCAGTGGATAGGTGTGTGTCTGGTGCCGCTTATCAAAGGCGGTGGCAACTACGCGATAGATTGGGGAAAGCTGGCGATCGTGCGCCCTGAGATCATATCGATGCCGATGGAAGTCGTGTTCACAGGGCTCGCTTACCTATATATGTGCCTGTGTTTTTATCTCTTCTTCGCAGGTCTCATTTTGCTTTATGCGGTTGTCGATGACCTCTGGAAAATCAGCCACGCGTCGAAAAATCGGCAGGACGTGGATTTCCAACGCGATCTAAATGAAGCCGGCTTCTGCGTAATGCGGTCGGTTTTCCGGTGCACTGTTCTAGGCGTTCTGATCGCCACCGTCATGAAACTTCAAAGCTCTTACCTGGCATCCAATGGAATGAATATTGTCGGCTGGTTGGGCAACGATCTTTCCTCGGCCTTGTATGGGCAAGCCGATGTGGGCCGCAGATTCAGCTATAGATTGCCGACGCACTACAGCAGCCTGCTGGTCGCGATCTCGACCTGTGTCGTTTTTCTATATGGCGCCATCCGTTTGGGCGTCCGAAGTCGGTTCCAGGGCCCTCTGCGGAAGATGTCGGCGATCGTGGTACTACTGGTTGCCAGCTACTTGTTGACCGATGCATTTCCAGGCTTCTCGATCCTCCTGGGTGTTGGAGTGCTGTTCGCTATATACGGCCTGATTGATCCAGGGCTGGGCCGAGGCCGAGCGAGCGAGTTGGGAAGCCATCAACGTGTATCATAGGTGGCTTGATCGTTGGGACGAGCGGCGGGCGCAACGCGGCGAGGTAGGGAAGTCAACAACTGCTTTCACCCTTGACGCCGACCGTGCCTTTCCAGGCAAGAAGGATGTAAAAACGATCGGCGAGTTTTGCGTCCTGGCGGGTCGGGCCGTGGCTGACTCAACCTTTTTCGGCGAACCGGGCGGCAACGATCAGGGTTTTGAAAGACAGGGCGAATGGCTCACGTGTCCGTCGGACATTTCCACCGATGTTGCCGAGAACAACGTTGTCTGGGCAAAAATCTCCGACAGCGGTTCCTTCGATCAGGCCTTGGTGATTTTTCACCACTGGAATGCAAGCTCCTGGAATCGCCGGATTGCCAGCTTTTTCTCCAAGCGCGGCATCACGGTTGTCGAGATCGCCATGCCCTATCACTTCCAGCGCAGCCGTCCCGGATCCTCGCACGCCGACTACATGCTTAGCGCCAACCTCGGTCGTACGATCCAATCCGTAAGACAGGCAGTGTTGGACGGCCGAAAGCTCATTCGTTGGTTGAAGGGCAACGGGTATTGTGACATTTCGGTTCTCGGTATGAGCCTGGGTTCCTGGGTTGCCGGCTTGGTCGCGGTGCATGACCCAGCGGTGTCAAAAGCGTCTTTGTTTCTGACGGCCGGGAGCCTGGCCGACATGGTTTGGACCGGCCGCGCGACACGAGCGATACGCGACAGCCTTGAGCCCGAGATCGATCTTGCCGATCTCAGGCGGGCCTGGGGTCCGCTCAACCTGGAAAATTACGCTCATCGCTGGGCGCGACCGGGTCTCTCGCTACAGGTCGTGTTGGCTGAGAGAGACAAGGTGGTTTTGCCGGAGCTGTCGGCGAAATTCGTGCAGAAGCTGAAAGACGCCGGCGCCCGGCCCAACATTCTTGAATTAAACTGTGGTCACTATTCCCTAGCCCTGCCACCCTACATTTTGCTAGCTGGATCGACCTTGAAGCGGTTTCTTTCGAGGACTGATCGCCCGACACAGCCAGGATGAGCTTTCGTAACCAGCTCAGATCGTCAGCAGGTCTTTGGTATTCATATGCGCGCATCTGCAGGCAAAGACCGTGTCCTACTCGGTGGCGGCTGCGCGTGGCCGGGTCGTTTTTCTTCTGCGCCGCCGCAATTTCGCCTCACCCCATTTGTCTTCAAGCAGTTCAGACGCTTCAATTCCGAACTCCTTTGAAATGCGGTTCAGCATCGACAGACGAACGTCGCGGCGGCAATTCAGCACCTGAGACATATAGCTTTCGGTCACATCGATACGTTCTGCCAATTCCCTGCTCGTCAGA
>Ga0182738_1000830_pt1 | contig 41203 bp, 44 predicted proteins | sample eDN5th30CBELigMG_FD_128876 | JGI IMG/M metagenome (GOLD analysis project Ga0182738, IMG submission 128876) | Enriched Miracle-Growth compost microbial communities from Emeryville, California, USA - eDNA 5th pass 30_C BE-Lig MG (version 2)... ...
CGCGGGTATTCGAGGAAGGGGTGCTTGCCTTCGAAGATGTGGTAATCGGTGCCGCAAATGCCGACATGCTTGATGTCGACGACGGCATAGCCCGCCTCGGGCGCTTCCGGGTCGGGACGCTCGACGAATTCCAGCCGGCCCGGTTCCACGCAGATCACGCTTTTCATGTTGTCCTCTTCGACATCGTCCCTGTGGCGACCGTCCTAGCGCAGCCTAGGCGTTGCGGCCAGACGAATGTCCGGGTTGCATGCGTCGGACTTCGCGCATGCGTTGTCCCTGGCTATTGTCTACAACGGGTCTGGCCGGGCGGCACGAGGGATCGATATCGCCGTGCGAGCATTATCGGAAGACGGTTTTGTCAATCTGCAGAAGGAAAAAGCGATGGCGCCCCTGAAATCCTCGATTGATCTGAAGTCCAACACGAAGACCGCCGCGATCGAGCTGATGAACGCCGTATTGGCGGACGGCATCGATCTGTCGCTGGTCACCAAGCAGGCGCACTGGAACCTGAAGGGCCCGCAGTTCATCGCCATTCACGAGATGCTCGACACGTTCCGCGCCGATCTCGACGGCCATGTCGACACCGTGGCCGAGCGGGTTGCGCAGCTAGGCGGTTTTGCGCTCGGGACGATCCAGTCGGTCTCGGGCGCCACCCGGCTCAAGCCCTATCCGACCGATATCTCGGCGATCAAGGATCATCTGGCGCAGCTGATCGAGCATTATGCGCAGGTCGCGAACGAGGTCCGCAAGGGCATCGACAAGGCCGCGGATATCGGGGATGCCGACAGCGCCGATATTCTCACCGCCTTCTCCCGCAGCCTCGACAAGTCGCTCTGGTTCCTGGAATCGCACCGCGAAGTGTAAGGGCTCGCTGCCAATCGCGCGCAAAACAAAGCCCGCCATTTGGCGGGCTTTGTCATTCAGAGGGTGCTTCGCCTCAGTAGGGCGAGATGCATTGCTGTCGCGGACCATTATAGGGCTGGAACGTGTTGTCCGAAGCCCTGTACGAACGGTAGCGATTTTCGCACCACTGGTAATGGGCGCTGGAATAACCGCCGCGATAGGTCGGCTGGGCGATGGCGGATCCGACCGCCGCGCCGACGCCGAAGGCCGCCAGCGGGTACCACCAGCCATTGTAGTAGCGATAGCCCGGCCGCTGGTAACGATAGCCGTAATGGCCATTCCAGTAGCCCGGCCGATAGCCAGGGCGGTAGCCGGGCCGATAGCCCGGGCGATGGCGCGGATAATAGTCGCGACCGCGGTGACGATACTGCACATCGAGCACGTTGGAGGCGGCATCCGGGCGGATGCCGGGATCGGCGACGGCCGGCAAGGCCATGGCCGGCAATGGCACCGAGAACAGGAAGGCGGCGGCGAGCGTGCCGGCGCAGATCTTTGTGATGAGACGGGTCACGGTACGATCATCCTTTCGAACAATTTCCCAATAGAACCGATCGGCTTATCGAAGCATCAATTCATAGGTGGCGACTTTGTTCCATCGGCTTGCCCGGGCGCGACGGGTTCGCCCGTTGAACCCAAGCGCGCCACGGCCTATCCATGGTCGAAACGGCAGGACGGAACCGGCAAGGATCGAGGCGGCAATGAGCAGGCCACAGGCGACACCCGAGATTCGCAGCGCCGAATCCGCCTGGCGCGAAAGGGCGCTGAAGGCGATCCAGGGGGCCGATTTCGAGGCGAAGCTGGTCTCCCACACCGCCGACGATATCCGCATCGAACCGCTCTACCCCAAGGCCGAGGGCAGCCGCGCCCGGCCCGTCCGCGCCAAGACTGGCGCCTGGCGCGTCGTCCAGCGCATCGATCTGCCGGAGGCGGGGGCGGCGAGCCTTCAGGCGCTGGAGGATCTGAACCAAGGCGCCAGCGGCCTGGCGCTGGTCTTCGCCGATGCGGCTTCCGCGCGCGGCTTCGGCCTTGTCGCCGCCGATGGGGCGACAGTCGCGGCCGCTCTCGACGGCGTCATGCTGGATCTCGTCTCGCTGCGCCTGGAGGCGGGTCCATCGGGCGTCGAGGCGGCCCGTTCCGTCCTGGCGCTCGTGCGCGGCCAGGGCCTCGATCTCGACAGCCTTTCTCTCGATCTCGGCATCGATCCGTTCTCGGTGCTGGCGCGCGATGGCGACGACGGCATCGATGCCGCGCTGGATGGCGCGGTGGAACTGGCCGGCCTTTTCGGGCCGGAGGCGGGAGCCCGTCTGCTGCGGGCGGACGGGCGTCCCTATCACGATGCGGGCGCTTCCGAAGCGCAGGAAGTGGCGCTGACGATTGCCGCAGCGGTCGCCGGCCTGCGCGGGCTGGAGACGCGCGGCGTCGCGCTCGACCGGGCGCGGGGCCTGATATCGTTCCTGCTGGCCGCCGATGCCGACGAATTCCTCACCATCGCCAAGTTCCGGGCGCTGCGCCGTCTCTGGGCGCGGGTCGAGGATGCCTGCGGCCTAGAGCCGAAGCCGATCCGGCTTGACGCCGAAACCAGCTTTCGCATGACCACACGGCACGATCCGCATGTGAATATGCTGCGCAGCACGGTCGCAGCATTTTCCGCAGGCCTCGGCGGCGCCGACAGCGTGACGGTGCTGCCCTTCACCGCGCCGCTCGGCCTTGCGGATGCGGGCGCAAGGCGGATCGCGCGCAACACGCAGACGATCCTGCTGGAAGAATCCGGCCTTGGTCATGTGGTCGATCCCGCGGCCGGCGCCGGTGGCTTCGAGGCGCTGACCGATGCGCTCTGCGACAAGGGCTGGGCGATTTTCCAGGAGATCGAGCGGCAGGGCGGGATGGCGATGGCCCTTGCCTCCGGCTGTGTGGCCGGCGAGATCCGCACTGTGGCGGCAAGGCGCGAGCGCGACGTGCGCCGCCGCAAGTCGCCCATCACCGGCACCAGCGAATTCCCCAACCTCGCCGAGGCGCCGGTCACGATCCTGGCGCCCGCACCGCCGGCGCCGTCCGTGCCTCACGATCCCTCGTGTCTCGTATCGCGGCGTACCGCCGAGCCGTTCGAGCAGTTGCGCGACCGGGCCGATGCCTTGGCTGACGTGAAAGGCCGGCGTCCGTCCGTCTTTCTGGCGACGCTCGGCAAGGCGGCCTCGTTCAGCGCCCGGGCCGGCTTCGCCAGGGGCGTGTTCGAGGCGGCGGGCATCGCGGCGCCGATGCAGGAGGGGTTCGCCTCGCTCGACGCGCTGGTCGCCGCCGCGCGCGACTCCGGCATGGCGGCCGCCTGCCTCTGCGCCTCGGACGAGGTGTATGAAAGCGAAACCGGTCACGCCACCTATGAGGGCGAGACGCTGGCCGAGGTGACGGCGCGGCGGTTGGTCGAGGCAGGCTTCGAGCATGTCGCGCTCGCCGGACGGCCGGGCGATCGCGAGACGGCCTATCGCCATGCCGGCGTCGAGGCCTTCCTCTTCGCCGGTTGCGACATCACCGATTATCCCGCGAAACTGCTCGATGGGATCGAGGCCCAGCCATGACCCGCATTCCGGATTTTTCGTCGATTCCCTTCGCCGACGCGCCGCTTTCGGCGCCGGCCGAGGGCGTGCCTTGGCTGACCCCGGAAGAGGTCGCGGTGAAGCCTCTCTACACCGCCGCCGACCGCGAGGGGCTGGAGGCGATCGACAGCTTCCCCGGCGCCGCGCCGTTCCTGCGCGGGCCCTATCCGACCATGTATGTCAACCAGCCCTGGACGATCCGGCAATATGCCGGTTTCTCCACCGCCGAGGATTCGAACGCCTTCTACCGGCGCAATCTCGCCGCCGGGCAGAAGGGGCTTTCCGTCGCCTTCGATCTCGCCACCCATCGCGGCTATGACAGCGATCATCCGCGCGTCGCCGGCGATGTCGGCATGGCCGGCGTGGCGATCGACTCGATCTATGACATGCGCACGCTCTTCTCCGGCATCCCGCTCGACCGGATGAGCGTGTCGATGACGATGAACGGCGCGGTGCTGCCGATCCTGGCGCTCTATATCGTCGCCGCCGAGGAGCAGGGCGTGCCGCCCGAAAAGCTCTCCGGCACGATCCAGAACGACATTCTCAAGGAGTTCATGGTCCGCAACACCTATATCTACCCGCCGGAACCGTCGATGCGGATCATCTCCGACATCTTCGCCTATACCTCGCAGCACATGCCGAAGTTCAACTCGATCTCGATTTCCGGCTATCACATGCAGGAAGCGGGCGCGACGCAGGACCTGGAGCTCGCCTACACGCTGGCCGACGGCGTCGAATATATCCGCGCCGGGCTCGCAGCCGGCCTCGACATCGACCAGTTCGCGCCGCGTCTTTCGTTCTTCTGGGCGATCGGTATGAACTTCTTCATGGAAGTCGCCAAGATGCGCGCCGCGCGCCTGATCTGGGCGAAGCTGGTCAGCCAGTTCGCGCCGAAGAACGAAAAGTCGCTGGCGCTGCGCACCCATTGCCAGACCTCCGGCTGGTCGCTGGCGGCGCAGGACGTCTACAACAATGTCGTCCGCACCACGATCGAGGCAATGGCCGCGACGCAGGGCCATACCCAGTCGCTGCACACCAACGCGCTCGACGAGGCTCTGGCGCTGCCGACCGATTTCTCCGCCCGCATCGCCCGCAACACCCAGCTCTTCCTGCAGCAGGAGAGCGGCACGACGCGGATCATCGATCCCTGGGGCGGCTCCTATTACGTCGAGGCGCTGACGGCGCAGCTGGCCGCGCGCGCCATGGCGCATATCGACGAGGTCGAAAAGCTCGGCGGCATGGCCAAGGCGATCGAGGCCGGCATTCCGAAGCTGCGCATCGAGGAGGCGGCGGCGAAGACGCAGGCGCGCATCGATTCCGGCCAGCAGACCGTGGTCGGGGTCAACAAGTACCGCCTCGACGACGAGCCCGCGATCGACGTGCTGAAGGTCGACAATTCCTCCGTCCGCGCGCAGCAGATTGAGAAGCTGCGCCAGCTGCGCGCCGAGCGCGATCCGGCCGCCGTGGAGGCTGCGCTCGCGGCGCTGTCAGGCTCGGCCCGCTCCGGCACGGGCAATCTGCTGGCGCTGGCGGTCGAGGCTGCCCGCGCCAAGGCGACGGTGGGCGAGATCTCCGCGGCGCTCGAGAAAGCCTGGAAGCGCCACAAGGCGGTCATCCAGGTCAATTCCGGCGTCTATCGCGAGGGATTCGGGCAGGATCCCGCGCCGATCGAGCGTTTGTCCGGCCTTGTCTCGGAATTCACCCAGGACGAAGGCCGGCCGCCGCGCATCCTCGTCGCCAAGATGGGCCAGGACGGGCATGATCGCGGTCAGAAGGTGATCGCCACCGCCTTCGCCGATATCGGCTTCGACGTCGTCATCGGGCCGCTGTTTGCAACGCCCCAGGAAGTGGCGGCGCATGCGATCGCGGAAAAAGTGCATGTCGTCGGCGTCTCGTCGCTCGCTGCCGGCCATCTCACCCTCGTGCCGGAGCTGAAGGCCGAACTGGCGCGGCAGGGACGGCCGGACATCATGATCGTCGTCGGCGGCGTCATTCCGCCGGGCGATTTCGAGGCGCTCCGGCAAGCGGGCGCCGCGGCGATCTTCCCGCCCGGCACGCCGGTCACGGAAGCCGCCGCCGATCTGCTCGAGAAACTGCGCGGCCATATCGGTTTCGCGCAGAAACATCCGTCCGCCTATGTCTGACCGGGCGGGGAGGGCGGCCTGATGGTGCGTAGCCTCTCCGCTCTGGCCGGGCTGGTCCTCCTCGGTGTCACGCTTCTTCCCGTCGCGGCGCGGGCGGCCGAGGAAACCACGGTGCAGACTATCTGCCGGCTGATCGAGACGGCGGCGGACGCGCAGGGCCTGCCCCGCGATTATTTCACCCGGCTGATCTGGCGCGAGAGCAGTTTTCGGGCGCATGTGACCAGCAGCGCCGGCGCGCAGGGCATCGCCCAGTTCATGCCGGGCACGGCCGAGGAGCAGGGGCTCGACGATCCGTTCGATCCGGAATTCGCGATTCCCGCCTCGGCTAAATATCTGAAAGGCCTGAAGGATCGGTTTGGCAATCTCGGTCTTGCCGCGGCAGCCTACAATGCCGGCCCGACCCGGCTTGCGCGCTGGATCGAGCGCGGCGGGTACCTGCCGGCCGAGACGGAGGATTATGTTGCCTTCGTCACCGGCCGCAGCGTGCAGGACTGGAAGGCCGGCGAGATCGAGGTGCTGGACCCGCCGGGGGGCGTCGAGCCGCGGCCATCCGATCCGCGGCCGGCCGAGGCGAGATCCGCCGGTCCGAATCCGGCTAAGCAGAAATCCTTGGCCGCGAGGGCCGAGCCGAAGGCGAGGGATTGCGTCACGCTGGTGGCGGCGATTCGCGCCTATCGCCCGTCGCTGATCGAGGGCGCCTATGCGCCATTCGGCGTCCAGCTTTCCGGCAATTTCTCCAAGAGCCGCGCGATCGCCTCCTATCACCGCCAGGTGGCGCGCTATCCCTCGCTGCTGGAGGGCAAGCCGACCCTGATCCTGGGCTCGCGCCTCGCCGGGCGGGGGCGGCGTGCATTCTATCGGGTGCGCCTGCCGGCCGACACGCTGGCCAGGGCGAACCAGCTCTGCAACGCGCTGCGGAAGCTCGGCGGCCCATGCGTCGTGCTGCGGAACTGACGCCGGTCGGCGTGTTCGAACTCTTGCGGACAAAAAAGCCCGCCAAAGCGGCGGGCTTCTTCCGGCATGTTGCCGATCGATCAATAGTAGGGCGAGACGCAAGCCTGGCGCGGACCCTCATAGGGCTGGAAGGTGTTGTCCGACGCGCGGAACGAGCGATAGCGGTTCTCGCACCAGCGCAGGTGATCCCGCGACAGGCTCGGCGGCGCGACTTCGCGGCCGCCCTGGTTGGCGATGGCGCCACCGATCAGCGCGCCGACGCCGAACGCTGCCAGCGGATACCAGTAGCCGTCGCTATGGCGGCGATAGCCGTTGCGCGGACCATGATAGCCATGGTGACCATTCCAGTAGCCGGGACGGTTGTTGGGGCGATTCCAGTTGGGGCCGCCATGTCCGGGGCCGTGGCCGGGACCATTCCAGCCGGGACCGCCATGGCCGGGGCGACCGGGGCGATCGCCGGGCCGGCAACCCTGCGGCGGGCAGCGCCTGCCCTGGACCTGGATGACGTCGGACGCGGTGTTCGCACCCGGATCGATCCGCATGAGCGGTGCCGCCTGAACCGGCATGGCCGATACGGCGAAAACCAGCGCCATGGCTGCCGAACTGAATTTGCTCAAACCCATGTGTATTCCTTCCCGAATGACCTGAAACGCCTTGCGAAGCGGGGTTCCGCAGTCGCAAAGGACAAGCCTCAGTCGATACCTAGACCCAAAACCCTAGAAACCACGGATAGATGAAACGCTTTGAGCTTGTCTAGCTGATCATCAGTCGCGCAGACAGAGTTGCCCATCGACGCACCCAACGGGGATCCCCGGCGTTTGGTTCCGCGAGGGGGCCAGTCTCCACGAGGGGCGTCGGGAATGTCCGGACCTGTTCGCGCCATCACGAACGGGAGGGTGCTAGGGATCGACGTTTTTGACTGCCGCCTCGGAAGCAGAAGCGGGCGAGGCTCCGGGCAAGACCGTCGAGCGGCGTCCCAGCCAAGGCCCGGATCACGGGCAGGAGCCAGCCGCCGCGTCGCTGCACGCTGCGCTTCGCGTATGGCAGAATCGAAACCGCGTCGCTCAGGGCTTCTTCCATACGCGGCCTGTCACCGACGCGGGAGCCCGACACGAACTCGCTCAAGGCGCTTTCGAGGAACCTGGGTGCGACCGCATTTCGGATCCAGTAATGCTCCAATCGCGGATCGTCCGGGAACATTCCTACCAGCTTGGTGAAGTAGATCCGCCGCGACCTAGCCATCCTCGGACTGTATGAGGTCGATCCCGAATAGATTCGCCACTTCGTTACGGCCTCTGGCACGAAAACAGTTCGGTATCCCTTCAGGTAGATCCGCAGGAACAGGTCGTCATCCTCGTAGCCGGATAGACGTTCATCGAACATGCCGACATCGAGGATCGCCTCGCGCAGGACAAGGGAAGCCCCCGGCAAGATGAACATGTCGTGCGACAGGCATTCGGTCAGCGAAAGCTTGGGCTGGGGGCTCGGGTTGGAACGCAGGCACGACGAAACGAACATCCGGCCGCTCCTGTCGATCTGATCTAGGTCACCATAGATCAGAGCGAGATTGGACCGGTCGAACGCGAGAGCGGCGGATTCCAGTATTTCGATATGGTCGTCATACCAGACGTCGTCCTGATCCAGCAGCGCAATGTGCGTGCATCGCGTACTGCGGATCGCAAGATTCCGGGCGGATGACTGCCCGCCATTGGCCTTCATCAGCAGGCGGACGCGATCGTTATCTTGCGCAATGGCGCGAACTATATCGGCTCCTTCGTCTGTCGAGCCATCATCGACGACAATAATTTCCTCCGGGATGACGGTCTGCGATAAAACACTTCGCAGCGCCTCCTCTATGAAATCCTTGCCGTTATAAAGCGGTATGACGGCCGCAATCGTCATAGTATCCATATACCTAACCCATGTCAGCGTAATTTCTGCATAAAATCTATCTCATCGTTACCGCAGGCGCGATCGACGATGGGCCCGCAATCCGGGCGACGCGAGAATCATGCAATCTATAGGTGTCGAAAGGTTCGCTGAAAAGGCGCTGCCGTCTGGTCTGGTCTTCGAAAGAATGGAGCGGGCGATGGGAATTGAACCCACGACATTCAGCTTGGGAAGCTGACGTTCTACCTCTGAACTACGCCCGCATATCCGCCCGACCCATGGAGGACGGCAGGATGAACCGCCTATCCGATGCGTCGAAGAGGCTGGATCGTTTGTAGCCGGTTCCTCCCGCCAGGATCAAGGCACGTGTCGCGCAGCCCCGGGATTTCTTGCGGTGGTAGGCGGGGAAACGCCGCATTCGACCGCCCGATCTGCCGGGCCGCGAGGGCAGGAAGTCCGGCCGAAGCGGCTATCCCTCGATGACGATGGCGGCGCCATATTCCATGGCCAGTCTTTCCAGACGCCGGCCCAGCTCGGCCTCCGTCTCGTCATGTGCCGGCAGGCGCTCCTTGCAACGGCGGGCGGAGGCGCGAAGATCCACCGGTTCGTGCTGCTCCAAAGCGGTCAGCACTTCGCAAATGATCAATTCGGACATCAGCAGCGTCGTCGTCATTTCTGAAAGGCTGCTCACGATGCAGGCGGCCGGGCCCGCCCCGGCTGGCGTCGATATGGATGTCCATCTCGTCATGGAGGGCGGGATGGAGGGCGGGCGCGCCGCCATGCGACGCGCTGGGAGAACCGGTCCGGAGGGCCCGCGAAGGCAAGCCGGGCCCGTCATGGTCGGAGGTCAGTGATGCTTGTCATCCTCGGACGGCTTCGGCACGTCGGGCGGCGGCGGCACGGACGCCCCTTCATGCCGGGGCGTTCCGGCGTGGCCCTTGTCCATCGCGGACGCCGGCCGGCCCTGCTGAGGGTGCGCATCCTGCGAACCATCATCCGGTCGTTTCGGATCAACGGGGACAGGCGGAGGCTCATGCATCCCGCTCCGATGCCGCGTATCGTGGGGCGGCATGGGTCTCGAGGGCTCCCCGGCTTCCGGCGAATGCAGGTTTCCGCCATGTGCCGGGTGCTCGCCATGGAGATGGGTGGCGTCCGGCTTGTCGGGGACCAGCTGGTCTCGCAACGCGTCCAACTGGTCGGCGATCCACTGGACATGCTCGACGACGGGGCCGCGCTGCAGGGGACCCTTGGCTTCCGACAGTTCGAGGAAGTCGGAGCGGAGCAGGCCCATGAGCGCAGAAATCTTCTGCAGGCTGTCCTTCAGTTCCGTCGACGTCGCCATTTGCTGGCCCTCCACATTGCACGATGCCCGCCACCGGATCGTCAACGCCGCCAACCGGGCGTCGTTCCCTTTCGCCTCGGCAAAACCCATTCCTTTTCGCCGCGGCAAAACCATTGTCGGCGCGCTCAGATTTCGCCGCTGTCGGGTCCCGGGAGCCGGCCCCGGACGAAGCCGAAGGAGATTCGCGCGGCCCGCGCGTCAATGGCCAGGAGCAGGGTTTCGATCACGGCCCGCGCATCGCCCTGGTGCGCCGACATCAGGCTGTCGACGCGCTGGTCCAGGGCACTCTGCGCCGGATCGATCGGGTGGGCGGCTTCGGCCATCAGCGGAACTCCAAAAAGCTATGTTCCTATTTTGTTCTCATCCTGGCAGGAGTCAATGCGGCCCTGTCCCCTATCCACGCCAATCCCGGGCGACAGGAAAGGGTGTCGCGGCGCCGCTCGTCTGGCGGGCCGCCAGGCGAACAAAAAAAGACCCCGCCGATCGTCTCGGCGGGGTCTCTGTGTCGAGAAATCCGGGCTTCGATCAGAAGCGGTAGTTCACGCCGACGGTGGCGGTCTGCGACTTCAGGCCGACGTCATAGGAACCGTTGTCGTCCGGGAACGTGTAGGTCTTGGAGCCGAAGTCCGTGTAGAGGTATTCGGCCTTGAGCGTCCAATTCTGCGTGAAGGCGTATTCCACGCCGGCGCCGAGGGTCCAGCCGAAATGGGTCTGGCTGTCCGTGCCATAAATCGTGTCGTCGATCTTGTTGTGCGCCCAGGCAAAGCCGCCGGTGACGTAGGGCAGGAACTTGTCCATTGCGTAACCGGCGCGGACGCGGCCCGTGCCGAAATACTGGAGCTTGGATTCCGTCGAGTAGCTATCGAGGCCATCGTCGAAGTTGAACGTGTCCTTGGCGTTCGAATAGTACACATCGACCAGAGCGCCGATGACGACATTGCTCGGGAACTGGTAGTCGCCGCCGATCTGCAGGCCGGCGATGAAGCCATCCGGCTTCAGGTCGCCCGAATTCTCGGTGATCAGGCCATCAAAGCCATCGGTCTGGTCGGTCTTGCCCCAGGCATAACCGATGCTGCCGCCGACATAGAAGCCGGTCCAGTTGCCGACCGGGGCGATTTCCACGACCGCGGGAGCGGGCTCGTAGGTGAGATCCGCCGCCTGGGCTGCAACGATGCCAGAGGCGAGGACGGTGGTAGCCGAAAGGATACGCAGGAGCTTCATGACATTCCCAGTGGTGCGAGAAAGTAATTCTGTAAGCCCAATATACATATTACCCAACGGGATGCTGTTGCCGTTTTGCACCTTTGTCGAGGAAGAATTCGTTCCCGATGGCGGGGAGCGCCAGCCGGTAACCGCAAGTTGAGCCGGCTGAGGGGGGAGTTGTCGCGCAGGAGAGGCATACGGATCCGGAGGGGGCTTATCGACGCTGACGAGAGCCGGGCTGGGCGCGTCAGCTTCCGGGCCTGAGCATGCGCAGCAGCAGGCCGTCGCGCAGCCAGAACTGATGCCACAGCGCCGCCACCGCATGCAGCGCGATCAGCACGATGAAGGCGGGCTTGCCCAGTTCGTGCACGTCGCCCAGCGACGGGATGAACCAATAGGCCAGAATGCCGGTCACCGGCACGGCCACCAGCAGGACATAGAAGGCGATATGGGTGAGGCGGGCCAGCGTCCCCAGCAGGGCAGAGCCGGGGGGCAGGGGCGGCGCGCCGAAGCGCAGCCGCAGCGCCAGGCGGATGGCGACGGCGGCCAGGATGGCGAAGCCGACCCAGATGTGCAGGGTCGCGAGTGTCGCGTCGGACGGGTCAAGCGCCGTGCCGCGCCGGGCGGCCCGTACGCTGTGCGACATGCTCTCACCGAAGATGAGCTGGAAGAGCACCATCACGACGATCACCCAGTGCAGGGCGATCTGGCTGGCCGAATAGCCTCGGGGGGCGGGTCGCGACATTCATGCCTCGCTGGCGTTGATTTCTTTAGAATAATTCTAAACAAAATCGATGCCGGCGCAAGCGTCAGCCCTCGGCAGCGGTCTCGAACGCTTCGGCTGCGGCCTCGGTGAGGTCCTCGGCGAAGAGTGACGTGGCGACTGCGGGCGAGAAGGTGAAGGTATCGAGGCCGAGCCGGCCGAGACGGACGAGGTCGTCGGCGGCGCGCAGGCTGGCAACGAGCACGCGGGTTTCGCTGCCGGAAGCGCGCAGGATCTCCTGCATGGCGGCGATCTCGCCAAAGCCGTCGCGGCCGGCATCGTTCATGCGGCCGAGATAGGGGGCGACGTAGTCGGCGCCGAGAGCGGCGGCGCTCAGCGCCTGGTGCGCGGCGTAGACCGCCGTCATGGTGATGCGGACGCCCTCGGCCTTCAGCGTCGCGGCCGCGATGGCGCCTTCGCGGGTGATCGGCACCTTCACCACCATGCGCGGATCGAGCGCCGCGAGGATGCGGCCATTGGCGATCAGGGCTTCGCTGCTGCGGCCCCAGGTCTGGGCCTGGAATTCGGCGACGTCGGCCTCGAAGGCGACGTGCGAAAGGCGGCTCAGTTCGGCCAGCGTGTTGGCGACGCCGGCATTGGCGAGAAGGGTCGGGTTGGTGGTGATGCCGTGGAAAAGGCCGGTCGGCAGCCATTCGTCCCAGTCGGCCCTGTCGGCGCTGTCGAGAAAGAGGCGCGGGCGGATCGTCTGGGTCTGGTCGTGCATCAAGGGCCTGCCGGTGGTTCGATTGGGCCGGCATACTATGGGGTGGCCCCGCGATGCGGAAGCGCCAATTCCAATTGCTGCACTGTCCTGAAAGCGGCCGGAGGGCTGGTCGAGGAGCGCCGGTTTGCGCCCGCGATCCCGCCCTGCGATCCGGCGGCCGAAGCGTGCCGCCCCGTCGCATGCCCTTCGGGAACGGGTCGCCATGCCGGTGTTTGTGATGGCCATCACTGACTCTTCCCTTTCGTCATGGTGGAACGAACTCACGACAGCGGGCGTTGGGCCTGCAACAGAAAACAGGGGGCGTCTAACCCGACGCGGATCGAAAATGGCAGCCATTACCACGCGCACCACCATCAGCCTGATTACCACCGCGGCGCTGGTCGCCTTCGGGGTCACGGTCTATGGCGGACAAGCCATCAGCCGCACCAGCGGCGCCAAGGATCCGACCTCGCTGACCCTGTTCGACAAGGCATCGGTGGGTGGCCGCAAGGGCTGCGAGATCCAGTCCTGGCCCTATATCGCCCCGGAATGCCTCCAGCCCTCCGACGGCAAGCAGACGATCGCTAAGCCGGCCCGCAAGGTCTGAGGCCGCTTCCAGCTGCGTTTCCGGCTTTCCATGCTGATGCCCGGAACGGCATCCGATCCCCATCATTCAACGCCTTGCCAAGCCCGGCGTAACCGGCTTTGCGCAGCCGCAAGCCTCTAGTTCTGCAGGCAGTCGGGCGACGTCTCAAATTCGCGCCAGACGCCACGCCGGGCACAGCGCGCTTCCTTCTCTGCGGCGGCATAGCCCTCGGGCGCGTACTTCGCCGCTTGGGCCCAGCCCTGCTCGACCAGCCAGAGAGCGAGGTCGGTCTGGCCGATGCGGCAGGGGGCGACGACCGGATCGGCCGTCTCGTTCGCGGAAATCCGGCATTCGACGCCGAAGGCGCGGATGCGCCGGCGCAGCGCCACCATGGCGAGATGCGAGCAGGCTACCGTCGCTTCCGCCTCCCCGGTCGCGGGGATATGGCAAAGCCGGTCGGCGGCCGGGGAATGGATCCCGGCGAGCCGTACCTTGCGCGGGCCGATATCGAGCAGCCCGGCCTCTTCCACCACCACCGGCGCATAGGCTTTCCAGCGCGGCGGCGTCGGCGGCTTTTTGGGCATTGCCTCGCGTTCGAGCGGGCCGTTGCCCGAAGGGGCGGGCGTCATACCGGGCGCGGTCACATTTCGCGTCGCGCGCGCGACGGGCTCGGCCGGCTCGGGTGGTGGCGGCCCCGGCGCGGTCTCCGCGACCGTTCCGGGCGGGGGCGGCAAGGCCCCGGACGCCGGCGGAGCGGGCGGCACGGCGCCGGCGGGATCGTCGCGATTGACAGGCTGGCCATCGAAAGCATCGGCGTCCGGATCGTCCGTCTCGGCCGGGGCCGATCCGGAAGCGGGCGGACCCATCAGCCCCGCGAGTTCGTCCCGGTCGAGGCCGCCGATCTGGGAAGTGATGATGAAGGCGAGGGCGAGCATCGCGGCGAGGCAGAATGCGGCGAGCGCCGTCCTCACTGGCTTGCCCAGATGATCCGGGCCATCCACTCGATCTCGCGCGCGGCGATCTCGCGGCTGGGATGTTCCGGATTGATCGAGAGCAGTTCCACGCTCTTGGCCGTTCGGCGCGCCAGCACCTTGGCCATGACCTCGCCGCCCTGGGTGCGCACGACGACGCGGTCGCCCGGGCGGCAGGTGGCCGTCGGCGAAACGATGATGATGTCGCCGGCGCGATAGAGCGGCATCATCGATTCGCCCGAGACCTCGAGTGCATAGACGCCTTCGGTCGCGCTGGTCTGGGGAATCGCCACTTCGTCCCAGCCCTGTCCGACCGGGAACCCGCCATCGTCGAAATAGCCGCCGGCGCCGGCCTGGGCGAAGCCCAGCAGCGGCACATGGCGGAAGGGACCGGCCTGCTCCGGCGGCGTGGTTCGCCTGGCCGCGATCAGTTCCATGAAGCCGTCGAGCGGTTCGCCGGTGGCGTCGAGGATCTTGGAGATGCTTTCGGTCGAGGGCCAGCGCAACCGGCCGTCGCCGGCGATCCGCTTGGAACGGTTGAAGGTGGTCGGGTCGAGCCCGGCCTTGCGGGCCAGCCCCGAGGTCGTCAGGGCGTTGCGGGCGGCCAGCCGATCGATCGCCGCCCAGATCCGCTCGTGCGACAACATGGCGGACACCTCCGGGAATGCGGGTCACGCCCGCCTCGTCCCGCGCCTGGAAAGCTGCGGAAAGGAATATATCCCTTTCCACCAGCTTTTATCCCCGTGCGCCGGACCTGTCCAGCCGCCGGCCCGGCATTTTGACGCTTGCGGCAAGGCGACCCTTGTTCCGGCGTGGCGGCGTGACTAGTTTGCGGCCAGCTTGTCAAGGATCCCACATGACCATCATCTTCAAGATCGCGCCAGACACCCTTTGGAGCGAGGCTAAGGACGCGGGCGTCTTCACCGGCGCGCCGATCGACCACGCCGATGGCTACATCCACTTCTCGACCGCCGAGCAGGCGCGCGAGACGGCCGACAAATATTTCCACGGCCAGACCAACCTGCTGCTGGTCGCGGTCGATGGCGAGAAGCTCGGCGACAAGCTGAAATGGGAACCCTCGCGCGGCGGCGCGCTGTTCCCGCATCTCTACGGCCCGCTCGATTTCTCCGCCGTGCTCTGGACCAAGGCGCTGCCGGTCGGCACGGACGGCAGCCACATTTTCCCCGAGCTCGCCGCATGAGCGCCTTCGGCAGCCTCGTCCGGCCGCTGCTGTTCCGGATCGATCCGGAAAAGGCGCATGGCCTTTCGATCAAGGTGCTGTCGTCGGGGCTGCACCCGTCGGTCCGTCCGGACCGCGATCCGCGCCTTGCGCGAAAGCTGTTCGGGCTGGATTTTCCCAATCCCGTGGGCATCGCGGCAGGCCTTGACAAGAATGCCGAGGTGCCGGATCCGCTGCTGGCGATGGGCTTCGGCTTCGTCGAGATCGGCACCGTCACGCCGCTGGCCCAGCCCGGCAATCCCAAGCCGCGCATGTTCCGCCTCGTCGAGGACCATGGCGTGATCAACCGCCTCGGCTTCAACAATGAAGGCCATGCGGCGGTACGGCGCCGGCTGGAGGCGCGGCGCGGCAAGAGCGGGATCGTCGGCGTCAATATCGGCGCCAACAAGGATGCCACCGATCGCATCGCCGACTATGTCGCGGGCATCGAGACCTTCTCCGACCTCGCCTCCTATTTCACCGTCAACGTCTCGTCGCCCAATACGCCCGGCCTGCGCGACCTGCAGGCGCGCGGCGCGCTCGACGAATTGCTGTCGCGCGTGCTCGCGGCGCGCGACGCCCAGTCGCGGCGGGTGCCGGTGCTGTTGAAGATCGCGCCCGACATGGACGAGGCCGGCCTTGCCGACGTGGCGGAGGTGGCGCTGGCGCGCGGGATTGACGGCGTCATCATCTCGAACACGACGATCTCGAGGCCGAAGCTGATCGACGCCGCGACGGCGAAGGAAGCCGGAGGCCTCTCCGGCCGGCCGCTGTTCCGCCTATCGACGATCCAGCTCGCCCGTTTCCGCAAGCTTGTCGGCCCGGATCTGCCGCTGATCGGCGTCGGCGGCATCGAGTCGGCGGAGACCGCCTTCGCCAAGATCGCGGCTGGCGCCGACCTGGTGCAGCTCTATTCCGGCTTCGTCTATGGCGGCCCCGGCCTGCCCGCCGCTATGCTGGCCGGGCTGTCGCGCATCCTCGACCGCCGGGGCATCCCCTCGATCGCCGACGCTGTCGGCATCGACACGGAAAAGTGGGCGAGCGAAACGGCCTGACCGTTCCGCCGCCCGGTTGGCAAAGGCTCGCCCGAGCCCTTGCCCTGTTCGGCGCCGCTTACGGCAGGATGGCGATGTCGCGCAGCGTGCCCGTCAGGCCTTCCAGCTTGCCCGACGCCTTGGCTTCGCCGCTGGCGAGATCGACCGTGTAGAGCGTGTCGCCCGCGACCAGATAGGCCGTATTGACCAGATCCCCGGTCGAATGGATGTCGAAGGCGTAGCCCGGCGCTCCGTCGATCTTCAGCTTGCCGATCGCCTTCAGCGTGCCGTCATTCGGCTTGGTCTGCTGGATCAGCGCGACGATGGTGGCGTCGATGTCGAACATTGCCGTCTTTTCCGGCTTGCCGACCGAATTGGTGTAGGCGGCGGCAACGATGGCCGGCTTTTCGCCTTCATGCATGTCGCCGGCCTCATAGGCGAGCGAGCCGTCGACCGTCACCTTGCCGTCATCGACATTGACGCGGAGATTGGTGCCGTCCGTGCCCATCAGGCGCAGGCGGTCGGCGGCGGGATTGAAATCGACGATGGCCGCGACGCCATCGGGCAGCATTTGCGAAAGCTTGCTCTTGTCGGTCGCCTTGCCGGAGGCCGGGTCGATCGTGACGATACGGCCGTCCGAGGCGACGCCATAAAGCATCTGGTCGGCCGGGCGCACGTCGATGCCATGCAGCTTGTCGACGCCGGCAACGTCCATGGTGCCGGTGACCTGGCGCGTCTCGGTATCGAACATCACCAGCGTCTTGTCGCCGGAGAGGCCGATGGCGGGGGCTGCCGAGGCGGCGGAGAGGCCGGCGACGCTGACGAAGGCGGTGGCGGCGAGGCGGATGGCGGTCTGGTGGATGGCGGTCTGGTTCTTGGGCACGATCATCTCCTTTGGAACGACTGCGGGTCGCAGCCCTGCAGGTTCGTTACCCACCAGCCCGGCCGCTGGATGCAGCGGACGAAAATAATTCTCGAGCCTGCATCGCGAAGCCGCCGCCATGTGTATGAAGGGAATGACCGCCCACGCCATGCCGCAGGAGCCGATGCTGGATCAGACACCGGACGGATGGATGCTCGCCATGGCGCGCGGCGACCGCGCCGCCTTCGCCGCGCTGTTCGAGGCGGAGGCAGGCCGGCTGATCGCCATCGCGCGCCGCATCGTCCGGCGGCAGGATCTGGCGGAGGAGGCGGTGCAGGATGGCTTCGTTTCGGCCTGGCAATCGGCGGCTCGCTTCGATCCGCAGCGGGGTTCGGCCCGCGCCTGGCTGACGACGATCGTGCGCAACCGCGCCCTCAACCTGATCCGCAACGACGCCCGCCTTGAATTCCACGACGCCGAGGATGTCGCCGCCATCGGGGACCGCGCCGCCGACGCGATGGTGGCGCTGAACCAGCTTTCCGACCGCGACGCGCTCAAATCCTGCCTCGGCGCGCTGGACGAGCCGAAACGCCAGGCGATCCTGCTCTGCTACGTCACCGGGCTCGACCATGGAGAGGTCGCCGCGACGATGAAGGCGCCGCTCGGCACGGTGAAATCCTGGATCCGGCGCGGCGTCGTCGCCTTGCAGGAGTGCCTGTCATGAGCCGCCAGGACCAGATGGCCCGCGCCGGGCGCTATGTGCTCGGCCAGATGGAGGGCCGCGAGCGCGACGATTTCGAAGTGGCGATGCAGGCCGATGCCGAACTAGCGTCGAGGGTCGACCGTCTGGCGCAATCGATGCAGGCGCTGGACGACACGGTGACGCCCGCCGCCATCCCGCCCGGCATGTGGAAGGCGATCGAGGCGCGCACCGCCGGCATGGCGCAGCTTGGCCCGGTCCGCGCCGGGACGGTTGTCAGCCTGGAAGCGGCGCGGGCGCGGCGGCGCTGGCTGCCGGCGGCCCTGGCTGCCAGCCTCGTCCTGGCTTTGGGCGTGGGCTACCTTGCGGGCACGCGCCTCGGCGTGCCGCGCGAGCCGGTCGCCGTCGCGGTGCTGCTCAACGAGACGGATTCCATGCCCGGCGCGATCGTGCAGGCCTATGCCGATGACAGCGTCACGCTGCGGCCGCTGCGGGCCTTCCCCGTGCCGGAAGGCAAGATCCTGCAGGTCTGGACGCTGCCCGACCGCGAGACGGGGCCGGTCTCGCTCGGCACGCTGGCGCGGCAGGCGACGACCCGTCTGCAGGGGCCGGATCTGCCGCTGCCGCATGAGGGACAGCTCTACGAGATCACGCTGGAGCCGAGCCCAGGCTCGCCGACGGGCAAGCCGACCGGACCGATCCTCGTCAAGGGCTATGCCCGCTTCTCGCCGTCATGATCCGGCGAAGGCGACCCGCGTGCGGACCCGGCATCGCCAGAGCAGGGTGAAGCCACGCGCCGACAGGAAGACGAGCATGGCCAGCCACAGGCCATGCGCGCCCCAGAGCGGCTCCGCCACGGCCCACACGGCGAGATAGAGGACAAGCGACAGCAGCATCATGTTGCGCATGTCGTCCGACCAGGTGGCGCCGATGAACACGCCGTCCATCTCGAAGGCGAGCACGCCGGCAAGCGGCGTCAGCGCCGTCCAGAACAGGTAGTGCCGCGCCGTTTCGCGCACCGCCGGGTTCACCGTCATGGCGTCGATCAGATACGGGCCGCCGAACCAGAAGCAGAGCGCGGCGATCGTCGCCAGCACATAGCCCCAGCCGAGCGTCAGCTTCATCGAGCGCAGGAAGGCGGGCTTGTAGCGCGCGCCGATGGCGCGGCCGGCATATTGCTCGGCCGCTGCCGCGAAGCCGTCGAGGAAATAGCCGCCGACCAGGAAGAAGTTCATCAGGATCGCGTTCGCGGCGAGGACGACGTCGCCCATCTTGGCGCCGCGCGAGGCGAAGAAGCCGAAGGCGAACAGCAGCGCGAACGAGCGGATCATGATGTCGCGATTGACCGCGACCATGCGCAGGATCTGCGTCCGGTCGAGGATCCGCGCCATGGACGGCCGATGCGCGCGGTCGAGCCGTCGCATCACGATGGCGAGGCCCAGAATGGCGGTCACCGCCTCGCCCAGCGTCGTGCCCCAGGCGGAGCCGGCGATGCCCCAGCCAAGGCCCAGCACGAAGGCGATGTTGAGCACGATGTTGAGGCCGTTGAGGAAGGTCTGCAGGAACAGGCCGAGCGTCGAGCGGCCGAGACCGATCAGCCAACCCAGCATGACGTAGTTGGCCAGGGCGAAGGGCGTCGAGAACACGCGGATGGAGTAGTATTCCGACGTCGCGGCCTGCACAGCCGGACTACCGCCGAGCGCGGCCAGCGCGACCGCCAGGATCGGCCCGGACAGGAGAATCACGACCACGCCGATGCCGAAGGCGACGATCAGCGCACGGAAGAAGGTCGCCTGGATCTCGGTGCGGTCATCGGCGCCCAGCGCCTGGGCGACCAGTCCGGTCGTGCCGCTGCGCAGGAAATTGAACGTGGCGAAGACGAAGTCGAAGATGACCGCGCCCAGCGCCACGGCGCCGAGCAGCGCGGCGTCGCCCAGCCGGCCGATCACGCCCATGCCGACAAGGCCAAGCAGCGGCGTCGAGAGATAGGCGAGCGTCATCGGCACGGCGATCGACAGGATGCCGCGATGCGTGACTTCGAAGGGGCGGATGGGAATCATGGACTCGGGTTGCGGTTGTGGTGGTGCCCGAAGAGCGATAGCGGCTTCCCCGTCCGGCGTCGACGCGCTCGTTGCGAGGCCCTATGTTCGGCGCATGCTGCCGCCCATCGTCCACCATCCCGCCTACACCGCCGAGATCCCGGCCGATCATCGCTTTCCCATGCAGAAATACCGCCGCCTGGCGGAGATCGTTGCCGCCGACGGGCTCGCGCCGGCGGGCTTCGTCGTGCCGGAGCCGGCGACGGCGGCGCAATTGTCGCTGGCGCATGATCGGTCCTATGTCGACGCGGTGCTGGCGCTTGCCCTGCCGCCGGCGGTCGAGCGCGAGATCGGCCTGCCGATGAACGAGACGGTGGTGCGACGCGCCGCCGCCGCCACGGGCGGCACCATCCTGGCGGCGAGGCTCGCTCTGGTGCACGGGCTCGCCTGCAACACGGCCGGCGGCAGCCATCATGCCCGCACCGACCAGGGCGCCGGCTTCTGCACCTTCAACGACGTCGCCGTGGCGATCCGCGTGCTGATGGCGGAGGGGATGATCGGCACGGCGCTGGTGGTGGATTGCGACGTGCACCAGGGCGACGGCACGGCCGAGATCTTCGCCGCCGACGCCACCGTGACGACGCTGTCGCTGCATGGCGAGAAGAACTATCCGGTCCGCAAGCGCCAGTCGACGATCGACATCGGCCTTGCCGACGGGACCGACGACCGCGCCTATCTCGCCGCGCTCGACGGCATCCTGGCGCCGCTGCTGGACCGCACCCACCCGGACATCGTCTTCTACAATGCCGGCGTCGACCCGCATGAGGCGGACAGGCTTGGCCGCCTGTCGCTGTCCGATGCGGGGTTGGCGGCGCGCGACCGGCGGGTGATCGAGGCGGTGCGCAGCCGGGGCATTCCGCTGGCCGGCGTGATCGGCGGCGGCTATGGCGCCGACGTCGAGCCGATCGCGCGCCGCCACGCCCTGCTGCATCGCGCGGCGGCGTCCTTTGCGGGGTAGGGGAAGGGTGGAGACATCTGCGCGGCTTCTCACCTCTCCTTGAGGGAGAGGTCGGACCGTCAGGTCCGGGTGAGGGTTTAGGGAACTGTCCGGAGAGGGCGTAAACCCTCACCCGCCGGCCCTTGGCCGTCGACCTCTCCCTCAGGGAGAGGTGAAAAATAAGGTCTGCGGATTCAAAGCCAAAGCGTCCGCCTGCTCAATTCTTTCGAAACGTCAGGTCCGACAGAGTGGTGGTCGGCCCTTTCGGATCGGGCTGACTGACGACCCGGATGCGCAGCAGGCCCTTGCCATCATTGACGATCGTCATCCGAGCCTTGGTGCTGCCATTGACCGGCTTCGGCCATACCATGGTGAAGTTGACCCGGTCGCCATTCCGCTTGCCCGAAATCGCCGCCGGCCCGGCGCGCGCGCCGACATAGGTCCCCGTATAGCGGCCCGTGGCGGCGTTGTAGCGGACATTGGCGCTGATATCGCGCGAGACGATGATAGCGCCCCGGCAGACCCCGCCGATCGACATGCGGTTGGTGGCATGGTCGCCGGCGACGGTGCACCGGGCGTTGAAGACGGGCGATTCCGCATTGCGCCGAACCGCGCCGCTACCCGACCAGTCGCCGGTGAAGCGGTTCAGAAAGCCCTGTTCGTCCGCGAAGGCGAGGCCCGTCGGGCTGAACAGGACCGCGAGGAAGAGGCTTCTCAAGTAGGTCATGGCAGTCGCTCCCGAACGGCAACGGCTGACTATGGCAACCGTTGCGTCGGTGGCGACGCACAACCGATCACGATCCGTTCAAAAGAACCGGATCGCGATCGGCGATCTCCATGTTTCAGCCAGCCGCCAGCTCGCCCTTGAGCGCCTTGGCGATGCGGTCGCGCGTCTCGGGAATGCCGTAGATCGCCACGAACGAGCCGAAGCGCGGGCCCTGGTCCTGGCCAAGCAGCACCTGGTAGAGACCGCGGAACCAGTCGAGCGAAACGCCGGGCGGATTGCCGTCCGGACCCTTCTTGTTCGGATCGGGGAAATACTGTCGGCCGATGTCGAAGACGATGGTCTGGATCTCGTCGGCGGTGGAGCCCGCCGGCAGTTCGGCCAGCGCTGCGTCGAGCGCGATGAGCGCCTCGCGGATGGCGCCTTCCGGCACGACATAGTGCTTGCCGGACTTCAGCACGTCGTTGAAGTAGCGGATTGCATAGCCGGCGAGGCGGTCGAGCTTCTCATGCGTCGCCGCGGTCAGATGCGGCATGTAGCGCGAGATATAGGCCCACAGCACGCCCTTGTCGGTGGCGTCCGAGACGCTGACGAGGTTCAGCAGCATGGCGAAGGGGATCGGCGAGGCTTCCGCCGGCGGGTGGCCGGAATGGATGTGCCAGGCCGGATTGCCCAGTTGCTGCTCGACCGGCTGGCGCGGATAGGCGTCGACGAAGCCGAAATATTCGTCGACCGTGCGCGGGATCACCTCGAAGGAGAGGCGCTTCGCCGTCTTCGGCTTCGAATACATGTAGAGCGCAAGACTGTCATTGTCGGCGTAGGTCAGCCACTGCTCGATCGTCAGGCCGTTGCCCTTCGACTTCGAGATCTTCTCGCCGTTCTCGGCCAGGAAATGCTCGTAGGTGAAGCTTTCCGGCGGCTCGCCGCCCAGCGCGCGGCAGATCCGGGTCGAGAGCTTGACGCTGTCGATCAGGTCCTTGCCGCTCATTTCATAGTCGACGCCGAGCGCGAACCAGCGCATCGCCCAGTCGGCCTTCCACTGGCACTTCACCGCGCCGCCGGTGACCGGCACCTCGACGCGCTCGTTCGTGTCGGGGTCGACATAAGTGATCGTGCCCTTCTCGACGTTGCGATCGACCATCGGCACCTGCAGCACGACGCCGGTGGTGGGCGAGATCGGCAGGAAGGGCGAATAGGTGGCGCGACGATCCGGGCCGAGCGTCGGCAGGATGATTTCCATCACCTGATCGTACACTTCGAGCATGCGCAGCAGCGCCTTGTCGAAGCGGCCGGAGGTGTAATAGTCGGTCGCGCTGGCGAACTCGTAGGCGAAGCCGAAGCCATCCAGGAAGGCGCGCAGGCGCGCATTGTTGGCCGCGCCGAACGAGGGATATTCGTTCGAGAACGGGTCGGGCACGCGGGTCAGCGGCTTGCCGATATGGGCCTGCATCATCTCCTGGTTCGGCACGTTGGTCGGCACCTTGCGCAGGCCGTCCAGATCGTCCGAAAAGCAGAGCAGCCGGGTCGGGATCTTGTCTTCGGTCAGGAGGCGGAAGGCGTTGCGCACCATGGTGGTGCGGGCGACCTCGCCGAACGTGCCGATATGCGGCAGGCCCGAGGGGCCGTAGCCGGTCTCGAACAGCACCGGGCCGTCCGGCCGGCCCTGCCGCTTCAGCCGCTCGACGATCCGGCGCGCTTCCTCGAACGGCCACGCTTTCGAAACCTGCGCGGCCTGAACGAGTTCGGGCGCAAGATCGAGAACAGGGAGCGTACCGGTCGACATCGAAAACCTCTTCTGGGGAAACGCGTGCGAGACGGCGCGCGTGGGCGCGGACCCTAGGCAGCGGCCCGCGCCGCGTCAATGGTCCGCCCGCGCAATCGGGCATGAAGGGGGCAGGCCAGCCTGTTGAATGGCGGCGCAAGAGATCCTACCCTAAGGACCGTCAATTCTGGACGGCAACCGTCCGCCTTAGGAGCGTTTCGACATGGATAAGCCCACCGGCAGCACGGTCTCCCCGCAGGAGGCTCTGATCTATGCGATGGTGACGCTCTCGGCCGTCGACAAGCAGATGACCGATCGCGAACTGCGCAAGATCGGCGATGTCGTCAACACGCTGCCGATCTTCGGGGGCTTCGATACCGACCGGCTGATCAAGATCGCCGAGGACTGCGCCGCGATCACCCAGGAAGAGGACGGCCTGCATGCGGTGTTGGCGACGATCGCCACCTCGCTGCCCAAGAAGCTGCATGAGACGGCCTATGCGCTCGCCGTCGAGGTCGCGGCGGCCGACCTGCATGTCGAGCAGGAGGAACTGCGCTTCCTCGAACTGCTCCGCGACGTGCTCGACGTGGATTCGCTGACTGCCGCCGCCATTGAACGCGGCGCCCGCGCCCGCCATCGCACGCTCTGACATTCTTCACCTCTCCCTGAGGGAGAGGTCGGACCGTAGGTCCGGTGAGGGTTTACGCCCTCACCGGAGAAGGCCCTCATCCCAACCCTCTCGCGGGAGAGGGGTGGGTGAGGGACTTGCTTGCTTAGGCGCGCCCCGGTCGCCCGCCCTCAAAAATATCCGACCGGGAAATAGCGCAGATAGAGCTCGGCGAAGACGCCCTTGTCGTAGAGGCTGTCGAGCGCCCAGTTGACCGCCAGGCGCAGGTCGTTGCGGTTGGGCGGCAACGCGATCGCCAGGCCCTGGCCGAAGAAATGCGGCTCGACATAGGCGCCGCCGACAAAATCGCAGCAGCCCGCAGCCGGTTCCGATTGCAGCCAGAAGGCCAGTTGCACGCCGTCGCCGAAGACGAGGTCGACGCTTCCCGCCTTCAGCGCTTCCTCGGCCGCGCCCGGCGTGTCGACCGCGACCCGCGTGCTGGCCGGGAAGAAGGCGGCGAGATAGGCTTCGTGCGAACTGCCCTTGGTGACGGCGATCTTGCGGCCGGCCAGCCCCTCGGCGTTGAGCCGCGCGGCGGTTTCGCCCTTGCGGCCGGCGAAGCGGGCGACGGGACGGAGATAGACGTCGGAAAAATCCAGCTTCGCCCGGTTTTCCGGCGTGATTGCGATGCCGGCCAGCGCGGCGTCGACACGTCCGGCGGCAATCGTCTCGACCAGCCCGTCCCAGGGCCGCGCCTGGATCGTGCAGGGCACGCTCAGTTCGCGGCAGATGGCGCGGGCGAGATCGACATTGAAGCCCGTCAGCTTGCCGTCCGGTCCCGTGAAGTTGAAGGGCGGGAAATCGTCGGTCGTGGTGAAGCGGATCCCGGTCAGTGCCGTCGTGGCGGGCCGGTCGAGACGGCGGTTGGGGTCCCACAGGTTGGGTATGGTGACGGCAGGCGCGTTGCCGGCTGCCGGCGTCGCCGCCGCATCCTGGGCCTTCGCCCCGCCGACCGTCGCCATCAGGCCCGCCAGCATCGCGATGCTCGCCCAGATTGCGATGCTTGCCAAATGCCGCCGCATGCCTGTATCACTCTGCGTTCTGGTTGCCGTTACGTAAGCCACGAGAATGGCGCGTGCGGGACTATAGACGAATTGTCGATGGGCACGAAGCCGGGCAATCGCGTTGCCCGGGCCAGCGGCGGGGGAGCCAATGGGCTATGGGTGGAATCCGCCGGGCGGGGAGCCGCCGGACGAGCCGCTTCGCTATGCGGTTCTGGCCGCGCGCCTTGGGCTTCCGTTTGATCTCGCGCCAAGAAAGACCTTTGAAGCCGTGGTGCCGCATGACGGCGCGGGCGACGTGCAACGCCTCGCGTCGGGCATTCGCGCCGGTCGTGTTGCCATGCTGGACGATGGCGGGTCGCGCCGGTTGGTGATCGCGCCCCGGCCGCAGGATGCGGACAGGCTGGCCGAGGCGCTGGCCCGCAAGCCCGGGCTGGCAGCGCGGCTGACGGTCTCCACGCCCGCGGCGATACGGCGCTGCCTGACCGAGGCGGCCGCGCCGCAACTGGTCGCCGAAGCGGTTTCCGGACTTGCTCGAAGCCATCCGGATTGGTCGGCCCGGCGCCTGCTGACGCCGGCCCAGTCGCTGGGCGGGCTGGTGTTCCTGGCTCTGGTGGCGCTGGCGCTGTGGCAGACGGGCTGGCTGGTCGTGCAGATCTTCAACATCGCCGCCGGTCTGCTGTTCCTGGCGCTGGTCATGCTGCGCCTGCTCTCCATCAGCGTCGCGCTCGAGCGCACCTTCCGCCCGCCGCCCTCGATCGAGGTCGACCGGTCGCGCCTGCCGGTCTACAGCGTCCTCGTGCCGCTCTATGACGAGGCGCATATGGTGGCCGACCTGGCCCGGGCGCTCGACCGGCTCGATTGGCCGAAGGACCGGCTCGACATCAAGTTCATCGTCGAGGCGCGCGACCGCTCGACGAAGCGCGCGCTCGACCGGCTCGATCTCGGCCCGCATGTCGAGATCCTGGTGGTGCCGGACTGCGCCCCGCGCACCAAGCCGAAGGCGCTCGATTTCGCCCTGCCGCTGGCGCGCGGGCGCTTCGTCACCGTCTATGACGCCGAGGACCGGCCCGATCCCGGCCAGTTGCTGGAGGCCTACCTCGCCTTCAAGGCCGGCGACGAGCGGCTTGCCTGCATCCAGGCGCCGCTGCTGATCGACAATGACGACGTCAATGGCCTGACCGCCTTCTTCGCCATGGAATATTCGATGCAGTTCGACGGCGTGCTGCCCACCCTGGCGGCGCTCGACATGCCCTTGCCGCTGGGCGGCACGTCGAACCATTTCCGCATCAAGGCGCTGCGCGCGGTCGGTGGGTGGGATCCGTACAATGTCACGGAAGACGCCGATCTGGGCATACGCCTCGTCCGCTGCGGCTATCGTTCCGGCACCATCACGAGGCCGACCTATGAGGAAGCGCCGCGCACGATGCGGCTCTGGCTCAAGCAGCGGACGCGCTGGCTGAAGGGGTGGATGCTCAGTTGCCAGATTTACAAGTTTGGTAGTTCAATCAATTTATTAGGGATGTGTTGACCGTCAATTCCCGCGGCCGTCGCAACGCTGTCGCAACAAATTGCGAATTCATGGTGAACTGGGTGCCCCGATCCCCCGTGGCTCGTACAACCCTGGCAAAAGTCATGTTTTGTATCAGCGTGCCGAGATACCGAGTGCGTCCAAGACCTCTGGTGTGACTGTTCCTGTCTGCTTGAGGCTCCAGTCACCCTGAAAGCGGCGAAGCGCCTCGCGGGTTTCGGTACCGACCGCGCCATCGACCGGCACCGGATATCCGAAAAGCGCCAGTGCGTTCTGGACCTGGATGACGATCAGCTTGAACTTGTTGCTGTTGCCGGGAAGCGTGACCAATGCCTGGGGTTGCTGAACAACCTCGGGCGCCGGAGCAGGCGGAGGAGATAGAGGCACCGATGGTGGGGGAGTGAGATACCTCGGTGAGGGGGAGTGGTAGCGCGGGGCCGGAGACGAGAAGCTGTAACCACCGCCTGTTGATGAGCGGTGGCTCTGGTGTGAGCTATGGCTTCGGTGGGAGCTGAGAGAGCGATGTCCGGCGAGCTGGAAGATATGATCACGCTTGAAAATGTCGAAGAGAGACTTGCCATCCTTACCGACAGAAGGCTCGAGGCCCTCAATCGGTGGCAACGCTTCCACTCGCGCCGGAAGCATGCCAGCCAGAAGGAGAGACGGGATTGCGAATAGCCGCTTTCTCATAGTGCCCTCAACTCCTGAAAGCCGCGGCTTTCAGGATACCATTCAAAGAACCCACCACAACTCGCTCGCATGGAGCAGGTGTCGCAGACATCGAGGTAGCGTCGCTTCCAATCTGAAATCGTGGCGGGGGCGAGACGTCGATGGGCTTCCGGGACGGTGCAGAGCGGAAAATTGTATAGCAGGGTATCGATGCCACGCGCCCTCGCGACGTCAATCGCAGACAGTAGCGGCTGGTAGTTCTTCGAGTGGTCCCAAAACAGGTGGGACCAGTTCATGCGACCTAATCCGATGTTCTCGAGTTGCATCAGCGCCCAAGTCGAAACGAACGGAAAGGTGATGGCAACAAAGCGCGCCAGCTCGGGCAGGCGCTGTGCGTTGTCCTTGATGACCACTGTCCTGAGTTCGATGCCGGCGCCGGCGCGACAGAGAACCGCCATGGACTGTTGAAGCCGTTCAAACGCGCCGACCTTGCCGACAATCCGGTCATGTTCGCCTGCGTGACTTGAATACAGCGGAATGCCCCAAACGATGCGTTCCATCGGGAGGCTAGACAGGACCGGCAGGTCCTCTTCCTCGAAATGCTGCCCATTCGTCAGGATGTGGAACTGCAGATCGGGCCTCGTCGCAAACGTGCGCTTGAGGAACTCAAAGAGTTGGGCCTTGTAGAGGGTCGGCTCTCCTCCGGAGATCCCGAGTACCATCTGCTGCGGGGCGAGTTGTGCGGCGATTTGGAAGATCGGGAACATGTCGACATGATGCTCTTTGGGAGGCTGGGAGCACATGGAGCAGAGCTGGTCGCATCGCTCTGTGACGAGGAACGTATTGTGTGCTGACGCGGCGCGAATGAGACGGTGGGCCACACCTCGGCGTGGATCTACAAGGAGAACATCATTCTCGATCTCTGCTGGATCCGGAGCCGTGATCTCCAGGGATCCGTACGGAGTGGAGTAGCCGGCAGTCGTTGAATCCGCGTTCTCTAGAAGCGCATCGAATGGCGACACAATTTCGTCGATCGCGAGGTGAGGAGCCTCGGACCGCAGCCGAACGACGAAGGGGGCGGGGGCAGGGGATACCGCCGCCAGGCGAAGGGGAATCATCGATACCTCGGGGCGAGTTCGGCGGGCCAGGTCTCTATGCCGGCCCAACGACTGAGCGAGAAGCGTGTCGCTTCATCCTCGCGGTAGATCAGCGAAAACAGAAGATCGAATAGCCCCAGCTGACGCTTACAGAACCACGTATCCGTCCGGGGCAGGTCGACGCGTCCGTATCGCGAGATATCGTCCACCACGTCGGATCCGCAGAACGGCTGGTAAGCGCAATGGATGCAGTCGGGGTCGAAATTGTTGAGGCTGCTTTCATTGAGGTGGGCCACCTTCGATCGGTCGATACCGTCGGCGGTGGTTCCAATTGAAAGGTCGATGCGGCCGATACGGGCAAGCATCCTGGCTTCGTCAGTTGGGTAGATGCGCCCATCGTAGTCGATGACGATATAGTCCGTGCCGAGCATGTTCGGGTTGCGCAGATCGACATGGTTGTCGATGCTCGGTCGGAGCACGCGCTTTAGGCATTGGCTGAAATAGAACTCCTCCATGACCCGGCCGGTGCGGTAGTTTCGCTCGATCAAGGCTTCCATGAACTCACGGTAGTAGCGGTTCCAGGATGTTGGATCGTTCGTGCGGGACCCGGTTTTGCGGGCGAACCCGTGATAGTTGACCGGCCGCAAATAGATCGATCGGAGCCCCAGGTCCTCGTAGTTTTGAAGCAGTGTTGACGGCACGGGTGGCCTTCGGACGTCGATGGTCGGCAACGCGGAAAGCCGCCGTGTTCCAACGCGGTCGATGGCGACCGCAAGGTTCTGTTGAAACTGCTGTGTGAGTGGCGGGGAGACTGTTCGCTGCCGCTCATGGGTTTCCAGATCGCTGTCAAACGACGTGCTGATAAATGTGTCTTCGGCCGCCAGGAACACCCATGCGTCATCACTGACGACCTGCAAATTGGTGCAAACGACGAACTGTGCCTCTCGGAAGCGTGTGCGACAGAAGGAGCGGACGCGTTCCAGCAGATCCAGTCGCAGCAGGGGCTCACCACCCTGAAACTCGATCTTGACGGAATCCGTATTGAGATCGTCGAGGAGTGCTATCGTCTGGTCCGCTGTTCGATCCGTCCAGTCAAATCCTGCGGCCCGCTCTGGTGCGCGCGACACTTGGCAATAGGTGCACGCCAAGTTGCATCGGAGCGTCGGCACCAGGATTACATATGACAGCTGTCCAGGTTTGGCTTGGCGCGCCGTCCAGCGATAGCCAAAGGAAAGATAGGAAAGGTCTTCCTCGGTCTCGAACGCATGCCCGTGATCGATGAGGAACGTCTCGTCATCTTCGGTGAGCGTCCGATGCGCGTAGCGGCTGAGGAAACTGTCGTCCGATCGAAAGTATCCCCCCGCGTCATCAACCAGCAGGACGGCACTATCAGTTGCTCTGAAGCGGAGTGGCCATGCTTTCATTCTTTGGTCAGGGCCTGGAGAAGCGAGCGTCTCATCGACAAGGTCTCCGCATAGATTCGTTCTCGATAGAGTAGGTGCAGGAACTCCCGCTCAGCGTTTGATGCCTCGATGTGGTCGGTCTGGCTGATTTGAATTGCTGCCGCGCGCTGCTCGATCAATGCATTGGGATATAGGACCCGGAACCTCGCCATTGCCGCACCTACATGGGGACGAAACGCTTCTGGGACTTCAATGTAGCGAACGCTTCGTTCGCCGTCCGAGGGGGAGTTTATCAAAGCGCGAATCCAAAGAGCGAAGGCGCATTCTGTGTAGCAGATGTTGAGAGCGGCAACCAGAAATCGTAGTTGCTCGGCGATTGGGCTGTCGGTTGGGCCCTGCGCCTTAGGTGTTACTGTCGACGGCCTCCTGATTATCTATCGACTTTCATGATTTGGTACGCTGCTTTGTGGTGATGACGACACACCGGGCGTTGGGGGGGCGGATCACGCTGCGTTACGCCAAGCGTCGCATGGCCCGCCCGCCGACTGGTCTACCGACGGCTTGTCGTTTCGATGTCAAATTTCATCGCGAGCAGTTTCTGCTGATCGAGGACATAGCAGCGGGGCTTCGTGGGAGGCCGGACGTGCGAACCTGCTGCTGGAGATTGCCATCTGGACCGCGCAGGAGCCCCCCTGTCGGTCGAGATGACTGCGTCGACATCGGGTAGACAAAGGCGGAAGCGACCGCGCATGGTTTTCGAGCGACGGCTAGCACGCTTCTCAACGAAAGTGGCCTTTGGTCACTGGACGCTGTCGAGCGTGCCCTTGGGCACCAGGATAGGGATGCCGTGCCACGGGCCTATGCAAGGGGCAGCACTGGGAGGAGCGAGCGTGCATGATGACGGTGGGCAGATCAGTGCGATGCCTGGCGGAGCGCCGACTGATCTGTCCACCGCTGTTGGAGGTGTGTCAAATCGACTGCCTAGTCGTTGAAACGCATGTCGAGCAATTTCTGACGATCAAGGACATAACATCGGGGCTTGACCTGCTTCAGGCCGGCAATTCTTACCTGCTGTTTCAGGAGGCCTGACGCGTCGGGAAGGAGCACGCCCGCCTGACGAAAATGTGCCATTACACAATCGGTATCGGCGACAGACATGGCCAGCGCACGCGCTAGTCTCGGCGGGTAGAAGATGATCTCTTGCCGTTCGTCGAGTGTTCGATTCATGCCGATTGCGGTCTTTGGCATCGGGGCACCTCTCTTCAGCTTCTTCAATATGCGCCGATCGCTCACTAGTTCCTGAACCCTTCTTGCTGCCTCCATGTGCCGCGAGGATTTGCCGTCGAATGTCACCGACGCCTCTCGCCAAAGCGTCAATGCCGAATCGCGTAGTCCTTGCTGCGTCCATGGCGCTAGTTTGTAGTTACGAGCAAGCATTCCCGCGGCAAAGACGAGCGCAAATTTGGAGGCCAGCCGCCGGTCGCGGCCGGGTAGCTCGGCTTCTGTCAACTTCAAAAATGCCCTAAACGCTTTCAACGTCGCTGCTTGAGCATTCGCGTCTTCCACGAGCGCCGCCAGGAAGAGACGGAGAGCCAAGCCGTAGTTTTTTTCTATGGTCTTTTCGACCCGGTCGGCCAACTCGGTGGTTTCGTTCTCCGCTCGATCAAAGATTCCTCCGTCTCGCCTATGCGGAACGGCTAGCTGGATCAGGCGGACTTGTTCCCCCCTGCGGCGATCATCGCCATCAATCCGCTCCTCTGTCGACCCGAGGCAATTCACCGTCCAGCGCTGATTGGCCAGACCTTCAGATTGGACTTTTTTTGACCGAATCCTACCCCTGCCGCTTGAGGCCGCGTATGCGAACCAAGCAAGCGCTTGGCGGCGTCCTTCTGCCGTAGCGGCGAGCCGACCTACTTCGTCAATGACGAGCGTTCCGTCGTTGTGCAGGTTAAAGAGCTCCTCGCAGGCCCGCGGGGTCATATCAAACGTCACCACCGAAGCTCGGGCGGCTTTTCCGAATACGGATTGAGCCGCCAGGCAGGCGAGTGTTTTGCCCCCGCCCGATTGGCCAGCGAGTAGGAATATCGAACCCTCACTGAGCTCGCTCCCGAGCAACCTCACAAGCGGACCGGCGAAAGCGAGCGCGATGGCAAAGGTAAGGTGTCGGGAGGCCTCGCAAGGCCCTTTCAACCCACTCTTCCAGCGGGAGAATTCTCCTCGTTGTTGGTCCATTTCTGTCTGTTGATGAGGGGCAGCGTCGAAGGTGAGCGCCCGGTCGGGGTCGTCGCGCGTGGCGACCGTTGTGCCTGGTAAGACGTAGGCAGTGTTGTGCCAACCTGACTGGCGGGTTATGCATCGAACTTTAGCTTCGAAGCCAAGGGCGGTCGCCACCACGTCTTTAGGATTGCCAGCTGCCTTCGGAAAGACTGCTCCGCTGCTATCAAGTTCCGCGACGATGTGGCGGAGATTGTTCTTGAGCCCTCGAGACACTCGGCACGTGCGTTCGCCGTCGAGTGCTTTGAAGCGAAATTCGAGCTCGAAACGATCGGTGTCGATGTTATGCAGCGTGGTCACTTCGAGAATCGGGCCATCGGCCCCGCTTTGCGGGCTGTCCGTTGAGCCGATCGTGCGGCGAATTCGCTTTGGCGGCGAGACGTTTTGGTTGGACGTGACGATAGTCGGAATCGCGCGTTTCATGATGAGATCTCTTGGGGTGGGTTGCGTCGACCCAGCGGCTCAGTGGCTCAGCAGTGCCGACGTGAAATGAGTGGCGGCCGCATGACTAGCCGCCACAAATGCAGCTTGGTAAGCACTTCATGCGAAATCGGGCTTTGACAGCTCAACGGCTGGGGTTGATCGGTCAGCTACCGGAGTTTGCGCTTCTTGGTGTCGTCAAAGCACTCGTAGCCGCCGGTCCGTGGGGTACCAGCGAACACCGATCAAGATGAGCCGATCAGCCACATTCGAGGCTGCCAACCAACGGTCATATTCGGCCAGTAGATCGGCGCGAAGGCGATTTTTCGTTCGTGCTTGCCGGCCGTGACTACCGGGAAAGGCCACACGCTCGCCCCCGTGCCCCTTGACGCTATAGCCGAGTTGTTTGTTCAGATCGGTAACCGGTTCGACTCGCAGGGGCTTCTCATTTTTGAACTTTAGGGCGATGAAGCGGTCGGTCGAGAAGGCCACTTTGACGGCTGTAGCTGATGCGTTGGCCACGATCATGTGGACGTGAGGTGCCCAACTGGTGCTGCCATCGCGTTCGACATTGAAGGACACCTCGATGCCGCCGATAGCGATCGTGGCCGGCTGGGTACGTAGCAGTCGACGCCGGAGCCACTGTTTGATGGCATCAGGTCCTACAGTGTGAAGCTGGCCGACAGGGCGCCTCCAGTGAGGGCTGGCCAGGGTCACGAAGTGTAGCGTCTCGTGGGCGGCAAGAAGGCCTAATGCCTGTGGCAGGAGGTCCAGCCGATGAGCGCGCCAAGCTTGGGGACATGCGCCGTTGCATCGACCGGGCGAGGCTACCAGATCGTGACAACGCTGATCATGGCAGGGAAGGGTGGCGCGCTGGTACTTTTCGTTTCGCCGCCTAAGCTGCGCGTCGAGTTTGTCGGCAGCGGTTTCGCTCGAGACACGGCAGCCGGTGGAGCGAAGAAGTCGTTCGGCTGCGTTTCGATCTCGGATAGCGCGCTGCTCGCACCAGGTAGTGGCAGGTGACGGCTTGGTCGGTTGTCGGGCTCGTTGCAAGGGGGGCGGTGAAGTCTTCGATGCGCGGTGGGGTTCGTGAAAGCGTGATGTGTGCTTAGGGCTCATTTGGTGCTCGTTGTGAAAGGAGTGGCGGGGGCACCAGGCCCCTCTCTGCTCGAAGGGGGCTGGGGCGGAATGTCGAACGTGGCCCTCGTGAGCCACGCCCGGCTGAGGGAGAGGAGGCCCTAGGCCTTCTTCACGCGTGCGACTCGATCGATGCTGACTGCGAAAAGTGAGTCATCGAGACTGAGGAGGCTACCGATGAGCTTCACCCTGTCGCCGGACGCTGCCGGTCCAATCGTCTCAAACAGTCTCGCTGGCAGCTTCAGCGTGACATTGCCCGCTGCGTCCTTCGCCAGTTGCGACTTTTGTTGCTCCTTCAACTCACGCCGCTGTTGCTCGCCCTGGCTGATTAGGCGCTGGATGCCGAGTTTCTTCAGCTTCTCCTTCACCTGCTTGGCCTCCATACGGGCTTGCAGGAATGGTTCGAGTGCCCCCGCATAGCGACGTGCCCGGCTCGCGGTCTTCTTGGTTTTGGCGGTTAGGACGAACAACATCACGTACCGCATGACGTTGGTTGCGTTGCGCTTCGACGAGGGCTTCTTCTTCATCGTCGTGTCCCAGAAGGCATTGCCGATGAATTCACTCCAGTCCGCCTCGCGCTCGATGAGTTGGAGCGCTACGGTGTAGGCCTCGAGTATCAATCGGCGCCTCTCCGAATTGCTCGTTGTTCGGAGCTCGCTAAATCCATCTCGACAACGAAGGAGCAACTCGCGAGGGCTGGGACTCTGGAGGATCCGTGCGATCGATTTGTCCGTCATGGATACGGTAGCCAACTTGTTCATTTCGGTATTTCTCCCAAAAGCGCGTACGCGCACTTTCGCTGTGCCGCTGCATTTGTTTACAGCGGCGCGCAATCGCGCTCGGGAAGGTCCCCGAGGCGCTCGATAGTCAAAACGAGCGATTTGCGCGGGGCAGCGAGGCTGCCCCGTCTTGAGGACCTATGAGCTGGATCGCGAGCCCCATAGGCCAGTCGTCGGCGCTTACCGACCAAGCTAAGCGCCGACGGCTCGGTTATGCCTTGGCTTGAGCGGAGAAGAGGACGTAGATGTCCGAGTAACGCCACACCGGTATCCGCGGCCCCAACATTATGGGCTTGGGATATCGGCCGTCCTTCACGCCGGCCAGCCAGGTACTTCGAGCGATCGGCAATAGACCGTTGGGACCGACAATGTCCCGTAGCCGCAGCAGACGCTCTGTGTTGATAGAGCGTGTGGTTCTGTCAGTGTGCATCGCACCTCCGTTCTGTTGACCACACGAACATCGGGGCAAGACCGCGCTGGAAATAGTCTCTGCGATTAATTTGATTCTTCGTTTCGCCGGCTAATTAAAAACGTCGTTCCTCACTCCTATGGCTGCCTCAATCGCACTGCAAAAGGCGGGCCGTAGTTCGACAGCTCGGTCCAGGGCGCGCTTAATCCTGCGTCCCCCCCGCTTCGCATGGTCAGGAAGACTTTTCCTGAGTTGGACTAGTTGGGGACCAGATAGTGACATGTTGCGGTGCCGCCGTATGATCTCTTGAATCCAGGCGGTCAGGTCGGCCCGCTTAGGGAGGCACTGTTCTCGATCGGATACAGTTTTGATCGCCTCGCCGATTCTTTTGAGAGTAGTCTCGCTGATTGATCGGGGGGCTGGCTGCTCGTCTGTCGGCTCCCGCCTGTAGCGCAGAAAATCCGACAGTGTTTGCTTGTCTATGAAGATTTTACGAAAGAACCCGGCCGCGTCCTTCGTTTCACCACATGCTAGGGTCGATATCGGGTATTTGGACCACCGTAGTTTCGGCACCTCGGTGAGGTTGTCCTTGGATGACTCAAATATCGCCTTTACGTGCCCTGACTCCAAGCCATCTCTTAGTATTGATTTTGCGGCTTGAAACTGAGAAACGCAGTGCTTGATCTCTGGTGTTCGAAACTCGAGGGGCAGGCGCTTTCTGACGATTCGCGCTGCACCATTTCCGTTAGTGCCGATGTAAACGCGATAACGCTTACGGTTGCGGCGGATGATGGGTAACTGCGAGAATCCGAACTGTGTACCCCAATCATCGAATTCGCTCTTGCCAATGAGATCTAGTGCTTGATCAACCCGCAGGTGGCCACGAGGAGGACTTCTCTTGATGAGATGGGGGTATTTGAGAGAGAGGCGTTTCGTTGGTGGCGAGGAGTCGCCCTCCGTGGACGGAAGAGACTCGTTGTCGAGCTTTTCTTCTTCGTTCAATGCGGTTCTCACAGTGGCTCCTGTTGTATTCACGGGTTCAATTCCTGTGTCGCGCGTGATTTGGCGGATGCACCGGGCCACTGCATGGCCATGCTGTTTTGATTTGCTGAATAGCTAATTAAGGCATTGATATATATTGACTTTTATCGATGTTCTGCTATGCTGGCTGTAGCCGGCTTGTAGTATGATGGTCATCGACTGGCCGGCAATTCAATCATCAAAATCGAGGCAAATATGATAGGGCAACCTGCCAAGGTTCTTGGCGGCGTCGACATTCGTCGTGCGCTGCGATTGGTGGCGGCGAGTCGGCATCCCGAACGCAACACTGTGATGCTGCTGTTGAGCCTTAAAGCTGGCCTTCGGGCTTGCGAGATCGCTCGTCTGACATGGAGCATGGTCACCGATAGCCATGGTCGCGTAGCGGCGATGATCGAGCTGCCGGCCCGGGCAGCCAAGAAGGGCAGTGGGCGTCGAATCCCACTCAACCCGTCGTTGAAGCAGGCACTGATTGGCCTTCGCTGCAGTGGAGCAGCTGGGACGGTAGACCCGGTTGTAATGTCAGAGCGGGGCGGTGCGATGAACTCGGGTTCAATCGTGAATTGGTTCGCGCAGTTGTATGCCGAACTTGGACTGATTGGTTGCTCATCCCATTCGGGCCGCCGAACCTTCATTACGCATGCGGCGCGTCTCGCTAGTGCCGCGGGCGGATCGCTTCGCGATGTCCAACTGCTCGCCGGTCATCGATCCTTGAAGACCACGCAGTCGTATATCGACGGCAGTGAGACGGCGCAGTTGCGCCTAGTGCGGCTGCTTTGAGCTCCCCCATTCGCCTGTTCGGGCCATTCCCCCTGAGAGCGACGGCCAACAATCTTAACTAGGAACAAATCATGAACAAACGAAAAACCGCTAACGGTGGGGCCACTCACGCGACCGGCACAGGACGGCTAAACCGGATACGGCGCTTGAATGATGCGCTGCGTACCCAACATCGCGGCGGCAGCATTGTTGTCACGTCAGGCGTTGCGGATCTTGGCTCAGACGCGGTGCGGACGATCCTGAATACTATCGCGACTTTTGAGGGTTTCGATGAGGGGAATGACCCGTATGGCGAGCGCGACTTCGGTTCGGTCGTGTTCGACAGAAAAAAGATCCTGTTCAAGATTGACTACTATGATCGCAGTCTGAGGCTGCATTCGCCTGATGCGGCCGATCCGAAAGTGACGGCTCGGGTCATGACCATCATGTTGGCTCATGAGTATTGAGTTGCCATCACGATGGCGCGCCCAATGGTTTTGCCGCCATTTCGCCAGGGTGATCTTGATGCGCTGTGCGGAGTTTATGCGGTTCTCAATGCCATTCGGTTCGCTGCGCGAGGGCATGCGGCGGTTCGAGAGCTGAATTGGCAACGCTTGTTCGCCAGGCTCGTTGGTGAGGCGGACAGGAAGGTGCGTCGGCCTGCGGCTGCCTCTGGAATTGATCAGAATCGGCTCTGGCAACTGCTCAACATCGCGAGAAAACATGTCGCCAAACGTCACGGTCTGGTGCTTGCCATTGAGCGGCCGTTTCATCGCCACAAGAGTGTCCACGCCGATGTCACTATCGCCTGGCTTGAGAGGGCTTTAGGGCTGCCGGGTTCTGCTGTGGTGATCGGCATCGGTGGCGAGCTCGACCATTGGTCGGTCGCGCAGCGCATGACTCCACACTATTTGGCTCTCTACGACAGCATTGGCATTTCGCGAATTCTGCTCGATCGCTGCCGGCGAGAGTCACTCTTGGACGGGCCGTCGATTGTTTCGATCCGTCTTGCACTAGGTCACGCCTAGCGCCGAAGAAGCAGCTGGGAGGCAGGTAGCCCAAGCAAACAATCCATCCAGCGTGGTTGTCGTGGATGGTGAAGGTCGTTTGCGCCCCCCGGTTGGCAGTATGCCATTGTCACCGTGCGTCGCTTGGTTGCGGCAAATAGCGAGGCAGAGCCCCATGTCGGGTGGCCTGCCAAATACAACACCCGACGTTTGGGTGAGCGCTTGCGCTTGCTCAAATGGGGAATAGGCAGGGCGTGTTCAGCCTCGCTTTCACGCGACCAACCACCCGGCGCCAGGCCGGGGTGGCGTGCACTTGGTCGTGCAATAATTGAGGAAAATCATGAAACGTATTCTACCAACGGGCGCCAGACGCGCGCTCCTACTATGGGCGGCGTTGTCGGCTGGGGCGCACTTTTTGCTCGGCGAACCGATGGCTATCCCGTATGCCGAAGCCGACGAGAAAAGGGAGATGGGAAGCCCGACAAGCTCGATAAACTATCTGCCGGACTGTGGTTCGGAAGATGTGAGATTGCAGATGGAGGAGAAGCTAAACGCAATCAGTACGCATACTCTCAAAGTGGAAACCACGGCTGCGCAAAAATTTCCCGCCGAGGCAACTTCACGGATTTGCGTCGCAGCAGTTACGGGGCCGCTGGCGAAAGCTGAACTGCTGTTCCTAATCCAATGGGATAAGGCCAACGCTGGGCATTGGGCAGCCGAGTTCATTCGTCAATAGCTGAGAGACGCTGTTGCGATGGCCTAGAGGGTTGAATCAGGCTCGTGAGAGTAAAAGTGCAGTGCCTGATCGCCGGGCCGAATACCTCCGGCGATCAGTCGAATCGACCCAGTTTCTTGGGGCGCCGTTGGCGTAGCCTTTGCACTGAATCGGCGCCACACGCCAACCGATTCCGGGAGCTATTGTTCAGGGTGGACCGACCGCTCGGGCCGAACTGCCTCTAAAGCAGATTTTGCTATAGTCAGCAGATCCGTCGCCGACGCTAGGGCGCTTTTCATGATACGCCTGAGCCCTTTTGATAGAGGATTTGGGGATCGACAGGATCACAAACGAACGATTCCCGAATACTCTACCATCCTGCCGTCATCCAGTTCGATTACAGCGCGCAGGCCGCGCCTTCCCACAACAGAGAAAACTATCGCGTCTGGTCTGCTTTCCTTTATTTTTAACCGATTGCCCTCGCTGTCCTCGATCAGGTCATCGCCAAATTGACTGTCATGCAACCCGTTCTGTTCAAGAAAATCGACGTTGCTTAGTTCGATGCTCGCCAGCTTCACGTCTCTATGCTTTTGAACCATGCCCCACCACAGTCCGATAGCGGCGGATGCGATATGAAGCCCAACGAGCCAGTAGGTCGATGTCTCGAAGACGACTATGGCAACTTGGCAAGTTATGTATGTTCCTGCGATAATCGCCAGCAAGCTTCCAGCAACGCGAAGAATGCTATTCGATCTTGTTTCGTTGCCAATGTTCCGGATCAGGCCTCGATACCCCCACACAGTCAAGAAGAGGACAGCCAGGACGACCATTGCTCCTGACGCCTTCTTTAAACTGCCATAAGCATCCCGCCCAAAGGATGCACCGAAGCCGTAGACCGCGCTCCTCGCCAGCATTTCGATCATAGGGCGGTCCTTACTATGTGGGTGACATTCAGAGTCAGCTGCTTCATGGGAAAACTCAGTCAGGTTGCGAAATGTTGATTATGCAACGTGAGCATATCAACGGTCTAAAATGATGGCTATAGCCAGTGGTTTAATAGACATCGAAACTCCTAGCTGCGCCAATGAACGGCCGCCAGCTAGTTGCTTGGAATCTCCGGCGCCTGCGGGTGTTGAGGCACCTCTCGCAGGAAAAGCTGGCGTTCGATGCCGGCATTGACCGTGCGTATCTCGGTGGGCTTGAGCGCGAACAGGAGAATCCGACAGTCGATCTGCTCGATCGGGTGGCTGCGGCTCTTGGCGTATCGGTTGAGGCTCTCTTCGAAGTGCCGGATCCCAGTGCCCCAAAGCCACAGAGCCTTCCCAGGGGACGAAAAGCCGCTGGCTAGGTGACTAGGCAGGTCGTTGATCCACGCATCCGGACGTGGTGGGCGCTCGGGCACCAAGCCTGTCGGTTTCGAGTGAATCTCGCTCAAGTTGGCGGTGTGTGCCGGGAAGCCTCATCAATCGCTCGGAGGCGCATCAGATCGCAATCGTCGAGCGGATCGTTGGATACTACAGTGAGCTGGTTCCGCTCCGCGCAATGCGTCAGATGTCGATGGCAATGGTAGCGGAACGACAATCTACGACTTATGGCAGATTACCACTTTTGCCATCAGTGGCCCCGCATTTGGAATTAACGCGGTTTTAGTTTCTGATTTGCCAGGAACCCCTTTCCGACGGTATTGCGACTGCTTTGGACCAAATCAGACAGGGGCTCGTCGCGATCGGAACCGGGGCCGGTTCACGGCAAGAATAGGCTGCGCCGGACGAACTCGCGTGCTCGATGAACAACGGAGGCCCGAAGACGCTCTTCCGATAATGCCGGACGCTCCGCGTCATACTCGAGCGAGACGGTGATATTGCCGCCCTCATGCTCGCGGCGAGGTTCGATATGGCAGACGACGGTCGCCCGGATATGCAGCCCATCTGCATCCATGGCCGATACGGTCCAAGACGGGTTCCTGTCGGTGGTCATGATGATCTGCCTCTCCCTTCGACTCGACGGAGCCGAATGTCCTTGCGCTAACGATTCGTGTGACAACCTTGGCAGAGGCGTGGTCGTTCCCCATAGCTATCCCATTTTGAACTCCAAGTTGCTCACTCAGCCTGGGCGAGCAAAGTTGCAAGTCACACTATTGACGAATGCTCCTCAGGACGGTTTCCGGCCCACGGCGTGGAACAGTTTGCCAGCGACAACCCCGACGGCTAGACCGCAACACATCGGCGCCATCGACCGTGTCACGGCTACCTGCGCCGCACCAATGTTTGCCGAAGCTCTGCCCTCTCGATTTCAATATGCGCGAGCGAGCCGAAGCGGCTCGCGGGGGCTCTTGATAGGTCCGACCGTTGTACGGAGTGTTGGGGGATGAGGTCCGACCGCGTTTAGGAACTGTCACGGACGCACAAAGGCTCTGCCAAGGCTTCTCATTTTTCTCGACCTCCGCCTTCGATTGACCGGCCATGGCCAGGCACAAGTGTGTCAGGCTGCAGCATTGTCAATTTGCGGACGGATGCCGCTGCGGCATCTCAAGCGAGGGTAAAATAGATGGGCGGGCCACGAGCAATCCGCACCTCGGCTGCCTCGTCAATGGAGAGGGAACGGAGTTCTTGGAGTTTCATTTATCTTACGCTCGATTGTGGGGAGCGGCAGATGTATATGCAAAACCGGGACATCCTGGTGATCGGGGCGTCCGCTGGCGGCGTCGATGCGCTGAAGCGGCTCGTGAGCGACCTGCCGGCCGGCTTGCGGTCGACCGTTTTCGTCGTGCTGCATGTCGGTCCGACCAGCTATCTGCCGGAAATCCTTGATCGCGCCGGGCCGCTGCCAGCGCGTAAGGCCACCAACGGTGCGACATTCGAGGCCGGGAGCATTTATGTTGCTCCGCCTGGTTTCCATCTTCTTCTTCAC
>Ga0182738_1000831_pt1 | contig 41074 bp, 40 predicted proteins | sample eDN5th30CBELigMG_FD_128876 | JGI IMG/M metagenome (GOLD analysis project Ga0182738, IMG submission 128876) | Enriched Miracle-Growth compost microbial communities from Emeryville, California, USA - eDNA 5th pass 30_C BE-Lig MG (version 2)... ...
ATAGGCGAGGAGGCCCTTGAGGTCCTGCTGGAAGATGGCGAAGTAGGCGCCGAGGACGAAGGTGATCAGGCCGACGAGGCCCACCGACCAGAGCCAGACGTCGGTGCCGGCCATAACCGGCCAGAGCCGGACGAGCAGGAACACGCCCGCCTTCACCATCGTCGCCGAGTGCAGGTAGGCGGAGACCGGCGTCGGCGCCGCCATCGCCCGCGGCAGCCAGAAGGAGAAGGGAAACTGGGCGCTCTTGGTGAAGGCGCCGAGAAGGATCAGGGCGAGCGCGGGAACGTAGAGCTCGCTCGAGCGGATGAGGTCGCCCGAGTCCAGCACCCGGTCGAGATCGTAGCTGCCGACGATGTGGCCGATCACCAGCACCCCGGCGAAGAGGCAGAGCCCGCCGCCGGCGGTCACGGTGAGCGCCACGCGCGCGCCGTCCCGGGCGCTCGCGTTGTGGTGCCAGTAGCCGATCAGGAGGAAGGAGAAGAGGCTGGTCAGCTCCCAGAAGAAGACGAGGAGTATGAGGTTGCCGGACAGCACGATGCCCAGCATCGAGCCCATGAAGGCGAGGAAGAACGAGAAGAAGCGCGGCGCCGGGTCCTCGGGCGAGAGGTAGTAGCGGGAATAGAGGACCACCAGGAGGCCGATGCCGGCGATCAGCACGGCGAACAGCCAGGCGAACCCGTCGAGCCGCAGGGAGAAGTCGACCCCCGCCTCGGGAAGCCAGGCGAACCCTCCCCGCACCACCTCGCCGTCGAGCACCGCGGCGAAGAGAAACACCAGCGCGACGAGCTCGATGACCGCCACGCCCCCGGCGATCCAGGCCTCCGCATTGCGCGAATTGGCCGGAAAGGCCGCCGCGACGATGCTGCCGACGAAGGGAAGCAGAATAAGGAGGAGGAGAAGAAGATGCACCCGGTTCGAACCCGCTCGGAAACTACGTGGCCGTCAGTATGTTTGTTCCGGGCGGCCGCGGGCAAGCGCCCTCCTCCACGATTCCGCGCGCGACAGGCCTGCCGGAGCCGTCAGGCACGAGCATCGCCCCCCGTTCCCGCCGGACGGCGCGGGGGCACGGCGAGGATGTCCGTCTCGAGCGCGCGAAGAAGCGACTCTGTGACGCTCCCCAGGAAGATCCGGGCGATTCCCGAACGGCCGTGGGTCCCCACGACCACGAGGTCGGGCCGGAGCGTCTCCACCGCTGCGCCGATCACCTCGAGCGCGTCGCCCTCCCGGACGTGACGTTGCCAGTCCCGGTCGAGGACGTGGTTGGCCTCGAGAAAGGCCCCGAGCTCGACATCGGCCCGGCGCTGCTCCTCGGCGACATGGGCCGCGATCCGTTCCTTCGGCGCGTCGGCGATGTAGAGCGGGCCCGTCGCCATCGCCAGGAAGGCATGGGCGACCACCACGCGGGCATCCTCGAGCAACCCGAGGCCGTCGGCGGCCTCGAGCGCCCGGGCCGATGCGTCCGACATGTCCACGGGCACGAGAACCGAGCCGTAGGGTCCCGCGGCGGGGCTGTTGACCATCAGCACCGGGCAAGGGCCCCTCCGCACCACGCGCTCGATGGTCGTACCGATGAAGACGTCGCGGAGCAGGTGCTTGCGATGGGATCCCATGACGATCAGGTCCGCCGCCGTCTCCGCGCCGGCCCTGAGGATGCCGTCGAACGGATCGCCGGTGACGACCTCGTATCGGCAGGCAAGGCCGGCGAGTTCGGGAAGCGACCCGACCTGCTCCTCGAGAAGCGTGCCCGCCTCGCGCACCTCGAGCTCGACGATCCGGCCCGGCCGGTCGTCGTCGACGACGTGAACCACGGTGAGCGCGCCCGCCATCGATCGGGCGAGCATGCCGGCGCGACGGAGCGCCCGCTCGGAACGGGCCGAGAAGTCCGTCGCAACGAGGATGCGGTTCCTCCCGGAGTCCTTCCTCTGCCCCACCGCGCTGCCTCGCCCTCTCGTGGTTTCGCCTCGCCGGGGGCGCTGCCGGCCAACCGTACATCGCCGGTCGGGATCGGCACAAATAACTTGCTCGCGTGCGGCAGGTCGACCGGAGACGGCGGCGCAGCGCGGCCTTTCCGGGAGCTTCCCCGGTCCCGACGACGGGAGAGGCCGCACTCCGGCCGCCCCCGCCGAAGGTAATCCGGACAACAGCTATGGCGCCTTGGCGGTGCAGGTGCCCTTCTTGCCCTTCTTGCTGGTGAAGCTGACCGTGACGGCGTCGTCGGTGCCGACGGTCACGGCGTAGATCGCCTTGCCCTTGGTCAACTCGTAGTAGTTGTCCTTCTCCGTGGTGATCTTGGCTTCCTTACCGTTGATCATGATCGGGCCGCCGGCCGCGGCCGTGACTTCCGTCTTCTTGCCGCACGTCACCGAGAAGGCGGGAATGGCGGCATGCGCCGCCGTGCCCGAAGCAACCGCCAGGGCGGCCGCAATCAGCACCGTTTTCATCCGGAGACTCTCCGCGTGATTGGGAACGGATTCTTGCTATGGCGGCTCGCGCTTCGCCGCGCAAGCGGCGCACGGGGGCGCGTCCGTCACGATTAATGTGACGCCGACATGTGGTATGATTGTGGCTCGCCGCTCGTGGACGAACCGCCGCGGCAGGCGGAACCCCGGCGTCAGCTCGCCTTCTTCAGCACCGCCACGTCGTCCGCCGCCAGGACCGGCGCCGACGGCGCCTGGAGCGCCTTGAGGAAGTCCGCGCACCAGCGGTGCACGTCGTTCCGCTCGATGTGGTCGTACATCTCGCGCCAGCGCGCGACCCGCTCCGCGCGCGGCATGGCCACGCCCTCCGCGATCGCCGCGGCGGTGGCGTCGATGTCGTAGGGATTGACGACCAGCGCCGAGGACAGGTGCCGCGCCGCCCCGGCGAACCGCGACAGGACGAGCACGCCGGGATCCTCGGGATCCTGCGCCGCGACATATTCCTTGGCGACGAGGTTCATGCCGTCGCGGAGCGGCGTCACCAGGCCGACGTCGGCCATCCGGTAGAGACCGGCGAGGGTGGCGTGCTTGATGGTCCGGTTGAGATAGCGGATCGGGGTCCAGTCGAGGTCGCTGTAGCCGCCGTTGATCCGTCCGGCGGTCTCGGCGATCTCGCGCTGCATCATGGCGTATTCGGGCACTTCCGAGCGCGACTTCGGCGTGACCTGGAGGTAGACGACCCGGCCCCGCATCTCGGCCCGCGAGCGGAGGAACCGCTCGTAGGCGAGCATGCGCTGGTCGATGCCCTTGGAATAGTCGAGGCGGTCGACGCCGACCACGAGCGCCCGCTCGCCGACGCTCTCCGCCATGCGGCGGACGAGCGGGCTGCCGGCCGCCCGCCGGGCGGTCTCGGCGAAGGCGCGGGTGTCGATGCCGATCGGGAACGCGCCGACCCGGAAGGTGCGGTCGCCGGCCATGAACGTCTCCGGCCCGGCCTGCCGGCACATGCCCGCCCGCTGCAGGCAGGCGATGAAGTTCTCGGCGTCGTGGTCGATCTGGAAGCCGATCAGGTCGTAGGCCGTGAACGCCTCGAGGAGGCGCCGGTAGCACGGCATGGCGAAGAACACGTCCGGCGGCGGCCACGGAATATGGAGGAAGAAGCCCATCCGGTTGCGGATGCCGCGGGCGCGGAGCTCGTCCCCGAGCGGGATCAGGTGATAGTCGTGCACCCAGATGACGTCGTCGGGCTCGAGCCGCTCGGCGAGCACCGCGGCGAACATCGCGTTGACCCGGAAGAAACCCGAAGTGTCGCGCCGGTCGAAGTCGACCAGATCGAGGCGGTAGTGGAGGAGCGGCCAGAGGGCGCGGTTGGCGAAGCCCTGGTAGTACTCCTCCTGGTCGCGCTGGCTGAGGTCGAGCACCGAGAAGCTGATATTGCCTTCCGTCCGCGTCCGGACTTCGGGAAGGCCGTCGCTGCGCTCGGCGGTGTCGCCCGACCAGCCGAGCCACAGGCCGCCATGCTCCTCGAGCGCCGCGCGGAGCGCAACGGCCAGACCGCCGGCCGTCGCACCCTTGTCGACCGGCGGCGGTACGCGATTCGAGACGACGACCAGCCTTCCCATTCCTCTCCCCATTCCTGTTCTTGTTGCATTGCAGCACAAATAAAACGGCAGCGGCACCGTCAGGTTGCCTGCCTGCGACAAATTGTCCGTGTCCGCGACCCGCTACACGAGCGTCGCCAGCCAGTCGCGCACCGCCGCGGTGCCGTCGAAGCCGCGCTGCGCCACGCTGCGGCCTCCGGCGGGCGGGACCCCGACACGAAGCGCGAGGCCCCCGGTCTCCAGCGCGACGCGGAACATCGACTCGTCGGTGAGATCGTCCCCCACGGCCACCGGGCGCCGGCCCCGGAACGCCGGCAGACCCATGAAGGCGGCAAGCGCCCGCCCCTTGTCGGCGCCGGAGGGGCGGATCTCGAACACCATCTTGCCGGGCTGGACGGACAGTCCCTCCCCGGCTTCCGCCGCGGCGGCGCGGACGACGGCCTCCGTCTCGCCGGCAAGCGAGGGATCGAGCCGGAAATGGACGGCAATGGCGTTGCCCTTGTCCTCGACGAGCGCCGTCGGGCGCTCAGTCGCGAACGTCTCGAGCCTCCGCCTGACGGCATCGAGCGCCGGATGCGGCGGGGCTCCGGCGACGCGGCCATCGCCGTCGCGGAGCAACGCGCCGTGGATCGCCCCCACCGGCAGGCGAAACGGCGCGAACATGGCGTCGACCGTCATCAGGTCGCGCCCGGTGAGCAGCGCGAGCGCGCCGCCCGTTCTTTCATGGAGGGCCGCGAGCATCGCCGGCAGCCCGGGCGGGATCACGACCGAATCCGGCGTCGGGGCGATATCGATGAGCGTGCCGTCGATATCGAGGAACAACGCGAGGCCGGCAGCCGATCGCGGCAGATCGCCCGGTTCCGTCCCGGGCTCCGTCAGGTAAGGCATCAAAAACCAAACGCGCCTACCGGCATCCGGTTCCCGCCGGATCCGATTTATTTTTGCCGCCGGATCAGTCGTCCATCTTCAGCGCGGCGATGAAGGCTTCCTGCGGAATCTCGACCTTGCCGAAGGCGCGCATCCGCTTCTTGCCCTCCTTCTGCTTCTCGAGAAGCTTCCGCTTCCGGGTGACGTCGCCGCCGTAGCACTTGGCGAGCACGTCCTTGCGGAGCGCCCGGATCGTCTCGCGGGCGATCACCCGGCCGCCGATCGCCGCCTGGATCGGGATCTGGAACATGTGCTGGGGGATGAGGTCCTTGAGCTTCTCGCACATCGCCCGGCCACGCCGCTCGGCATTGGCGCGGTGGACCAGCACCGACAGGGCATCGACCGGCTCGGCATTGACCAGGATCGACATCTTCACCAGGTCGCCGGGGCGGTATTCGGTAAGCTGGTAGTCGAACGAGGCGTAGCCCTTCGACACCGATTTCAGCCGGTCGTAGAAGTCGAAGACGACCTCGTTGAGCGGCAGGTCGTACTGCACCATGGCGCGGCTGCCGACATAGGAGAGGTCGACCTGCACGCCGCGCCGGTCCTGGCAGAGCTTGAGGATGGCGCCGAGATATTCGTCCGGCGTCAGGATCGTCGCCCTCAGCCACGGCTCGGCGATCTCGGCGATCTTGACCGGGTCCGGCATGTCGGCCGGGTTGTGCATCTCGATCTCGTCGCCGTTGGTCATCTTCATGCGGTAGACGACCGATGGCGCGGTGGCGATGAGGTCGAGGTCGAACTCGCGGGCGAGCCGCTCCTGCACGATCTCGAGATGGAGCAGCCCGAGGAAGCCGCAGCGGAAGCCGAAGCCGAGCGCCGCGCTGGTCTCCATCTCGTAGCTGAAGGCGGCGTCGTTGAGGCGGAGCTTGCCGATGGCGGCGCGGAGATCCTCGAAATCGGCGGCGTCGACCGGGAAGATGCCGCAGAACACCACCGGCTGCGCCGGCCGGAAGCCGGGGAGCGGCACCGCGGTCGGCTTGCGGTCGTCGGTGATGGTGTCGCCGATCCGGGTGTCGGCGACCTCCTTGATCGAGGCGGTGAGGAAGCCGAGCTCGCCCGGCCCGAGCTCCGGCCAGTCGACCAGCTTGGGAGTGAATACGCCGACCCGGTCGACGTCGTAGGCGGCGCTCGTGCCGATCATGCGGATGCGCATGCCCTTCCTGAGCCGGCCGTCGACGATCCGCACCAGCACGATCACGCCGAGATAGGCGTCGTACCAGGAATCGACGAGCAGCGCCTTCAGCGGCGCCTCGCCGTCGCCGCGCGGCGGCGGCAGGCGGGTGACGATCGCCTCCAGCACGGTATCGACGCCGACGCCGGTCTTGGCCGAGATCTCGAGCGCGTCCGAGGCGTCGAGACCGATGACGTCCTCGATCTGCTCCTTGACCCGCTCGGGCTCGGCCGCGGGCAGGTCGACCTTGTTGAGGACCGGGACGATCTCGTGGTTGTTCTCGATCGCCTGGTAGACGTTGGCGAGCGTCTGCGCCTCGACCCCCTGGCTCGCGTCGACGACCAGGAGCGAGCCCTCGCAGGCGGCGAGCGAACGGTTGACCTCATAGGCGAAGTCGACGTGGCCGGGCGTGTCGATGAGGTTGAGGATGTAGTCCCCCCCGTCCTTCGCCCGGTAGTTGAGGCGCACGGTCTGGGCCTTGATGGTGATGCCCCGTTCGCGCTCGATGTCCATCGAATCGAGCACCTGCTCCTTCATCTCGCGATCGGCCAGCGCGCCGGTCATCTGGATCAGCCGGTCGGCCAGCGTCGACTTGCCGTGGTCGATATGCGCGATGATCGCGAAGTTGCGGATGTTGTTCTGGGGGTGTTCGCTCATGTCCGCGCTGATACAGGCGAGACGGGGCCGGAGCAAGCGACGGTCTCGTGCCGGGCCGGGTTCGACAGGGGGCGGCCGGGCGTCCATAGTCGCCGCGGGCGCGGGAGGCGGCATGCCGGCGGTTCAAGCCATGCGGACGATTGCGGCAATCATCATCGCGGCGGCGCTGACCGCGGGCGCGGCGCTGGCCGGCACGCCGTCCTCGCCGCAGCCGAGCCTCGCCTGGCGCCAGGCGCCGCTCCTTGCCGGCGGTCCCCATCCCGACCGGCAGATCGAGATGCTGTCCCGCAAGATCGGCCAGATGCTGATGATCGGCTTCGTCGGTACGTCGCCGAAGGACCACGAGGCGGCGCGCGCCCGGGCGGCGATCGCCGCGGGTCGGCTCGGCGGCGTGATCCTCTTCGCCGACAATGTCGTCGGCCCGGCCCAGCTCGCGCGGCTCACCGCGGCCCTCCGCGACGCCGGCGGCGCCGTGCCGCCCTTCATCGCCGTCGACCAGGAAGGCGGCAGCATCCAGCGCCTGACCCGCCGGAAGGGGTTCCGGCCCCTGCCCTCGGCCCGCACCATGGCCGGCAAGCCGGTCTGCGAGGCCTACGAGCTCTACCGCCGCACCGCGGAGGAGCTCGCCGCGATGAACATCAACGTCAACTTCGGGCCGGTCGTCGACCTCGACATCAACCCGCGCAACCCGGCGATCGGCCAGAAGGGACGGAGCTACGGCCGCGACCCGGCGCGCGTCGCGGCCTATGCCGGGGCCTTCATCGAGGCGCATCTTTCGGCGGGCGTGCTCGCCGCCGCCAAGCACTTCCCCGGCCACGGCTCGGCGGTCCACGACCCCCATGTCGCGATCGTCGATATCCGCGACGTCTGGGAGCCGGAGGAGCTGCTGCCGTTCCGCGCGCTGATCGCCGGGCAGGCGCTGCCGATGGTGATGGTCGGGCACCTGATCCATCCCCGCTTCTCCGACGGCGATCGGCCGACGAGTCTTTCCCGGCGGGCGATCACCGAGGAGCTCCGCGCCGGCCTCGGCTTCGCCGGGCTGGTGGTGACGGACGACCTCGGCATGGATGCGGTGACGCAGCGCTACCGGCCCGAGGAAGCCGCGGTCATGGCGATCCGCGCCGGGGCCGACCTCCTCATCTTCGCCCACGGCGAAAGCAAGCACGCCGGCAGCACCGACCGGATCGTCGCGGCCGTCGCCGGCGCGGTCGCCGCGGGCCGGCTGCCGGTCAGCCGGATCGAGGAGAGCTACGGGCTGCTCCGCGCCGCACGCGAGGCGCTGTCGGCGCCGCGTGCCCGGGCGAGCGCCGTTCCGCGGGCCTGCTCGGAGGCCGCGGGCGGCACGGGAGCGCCGCAGGGACCGAGTTGAGCGCGGCGGGCTTGACGCGCCGGTTCCCGCCCTGACAGATGCCGTACCCGACGAACTCCACCGACGAGGAAACGCCATGCCGCTCGACGTGAGCGCCGCCTTCGCCCTTCCCGACGATTCCGAGGCCGCGACGCTGGTCGGCCGCATCTGGCGGCCGGAGCTGAAGGGCCCGTCCGTGGTCGCGCTCCGGGGCGCCGAGCTCGTCGACATCAGCGCCGCCGCGCCGACCATGCGCGACCTCTGCGAGGCGCCGGAGCCGGCCGGCCTCGCCCGCGACGCCGCCGGCGAGCCGGTGGCGACGCTCGCCGAGGTGCTCGCCAACACGCCGCGGGCGAAGCGCGACCCGGCGAAGCCCTGGCTCCTCGCCCCCGTCGACCTCCAGGCGGTGAAGGCGGCGGGCGTCACCTTCGCGGTCTCGATGCTCGAGCGCGTGATCGAGGAACAGGCCCGCGGCGCCCCCGAGAAGGCCGCCGCGATCCGCGCCGAGATGCAGGCCGCGATCGGCGACGACCTCGCCCGCCTCAGGCCGGGCTCGGAAGCGGCGATGGCCCTCAAGACCCTCCTCATCGAGAAGCGGATGTGGTCGCAGTATCTCGAGGTCGGCATCGGGCCCGACGCCGAGGTGTTCACCAAGGCGCCGTCGATGGCGGCCGTCGGCCACCTCGCCGAGGCCGGCATCCGCGCCGATTCGAGCTGGAACAATCCCGAGCCGGAGGTGGCGCTGGTCGCCGCATCGACCGGGACGGTCGTCGGCGCGACCCTCGGCAACGACGTCAACCTCCGCGACTTCGAGGGCCGCTCCGCCCTCCTCCTCGGCAAGGCCAAGGACAACAATGCGAGCGCGACGCTCGGCCCCTTCATCCGCCTCTTCGACCGGCACTTCTCGCTCGACGACGTGCGCCAGGCCGAAATCCGCCTCACGGTCGACGGGCCGGAGGGCTTCCACCTCGAGGGCGCGAGCGCCATGGGCCGGATCAGCCGCGACCCGGCGGACCTGATGTCGGCGACGATCGGCGCCAACCACCAGTATCCCGACGGCGTGGTCCTCTATCTCGGCACGATGTTCGCGCCGGTCGAGGACCGCGACGCGCCGGGCGAAGGCTTCACGCACAAGGTCGGCGACATCGTCACCATCGCTTCGCCGAAGCTCGGCCGGCTGCAGAACGTGATCGTCCATTCGGCCGACGCCGAGCCCTGGACCTTCGGCACCGGCGCCCTCATGCGCAACCTCGCCGGGCGCGGGCTGATCTGAGAAGGCCCCGCCCGCTTCGTGGTCGATTCCGCCCGCCTGAGGCAGCGGGACAACGCGGACTGCGTCGCGGAGCTCGGCGGGGAAATCCGGGAGATCCGGTAGAACGAGGCCAATCTCTACGCCGAGCTCCGGCGCATTCGCTCACTCAGTCAGGACCACGGCAGCAATCGGGCCGCGCGCACCTTCTTCCAGCAGACGCAGGCGAAGCTCGTCCATGCGGTCGCCCCCCACGCCGGCCGAGATCGCCGCATCGCGGGCGAGCGGCGCCCGGCTCAGGTCGCCCACTCCTCCGGCGGCGGCGGCGGCATGGCGCCGGTCATGATCGCCACGGCATCCGACATCGAGAAGCGCTTGGGGTCGATCACCGCGATCCGCTTGCCGAGGCGGTGGATGTGGATGCGGTCGGCCACCTCGAAGACGTGCGGCATGTTGTGGCTGATCAGGATGATCGGCAGGCCGCGCTTCTTCACGTCGAGCATCAGCTCGAGCACCTTGCGCGACTCTTTCACGCCGAGCGCCGCCGTCGGCTCGTCCATGATGACGACGCGGCTGCCGAACGCCGTCGCGCGCACCACCGCCACGCCCTGGCGCTGGCCGCCGGACAGCGTCTCGACCGGCTGGTTGATGTTCTGGATGGTGAGGAGGCCGAGCGAATTGAGGAACTGGCGCGCGTCCCGCCGCATCCCGGTGCGGTCGAGGCTGCGCAGCCAGCGTCCGGTCCAGCTCGTCTTCCGCCGCTCGCGCCCGAGGAACAGGTTGTCGGCGATCGACAGCGCCGGCGACAGCGCGAGGTTCTGATACACCGTCTCGATGCCCGCCTCGCGGGCCTCGAGCGGCGAGCGGAAATGGACGGGCTTGCCGTCCATCAGCACCTCGCCCGTGTCGGGCGTGACCGCGCCCGCCAGCACCTTGATCAGGGTCGACTTGCCGGCGCCGTTGTCGCCGATGACCGCCAGGATCTCGTTGGCCCTGAGGTCGAAGTCGGCGTGATCGAGGGCGGTGACGCGCCCATAGCGCTTCACCAGGTTCCGGGCCTCGAGGATGGTGCCCGTCCGCGGCGCCTCCGCCGCCGTGTCCATCGTTGCTGCCGCACTCACGTGGAGACCCTCCTGATCCACTGGTCGAGCGCCACGGCGACGATGATCAGCACGCCGACGGCGAATTCCTGCCACAGCGCGTCGAGCCCGGCGAGCGCCAGCCCGTTCCGGAACACGCCGACGATGAGCGCCCCGATGAGGGTGCCGACGATCGAGCCGCGGCCGCCGAAGAGGCTGGTGCCGCCGATCACCACCGCGGTGATCGAATCGAGGTTGGCGGTCGCACCCGAGAGCGGGCTGACCGCGCCGATGCGGCCGATCAGCACCCAGCCGGCGACCGCGCAGATGAGACCCGCGATGGTGTAGACCGCAAGCAGCGTCCGGTCGGTGTTGATGCCGGCGAGGCGCGCCGCGTCGGGATCGTCGCCGGTCGCGTAGACGTGGCGGCCGAACGCCGTCCGGTTCAGCATGTACCAGACGACGAAGGCCATCAGGAGCATCAGGATCGAGCCGTAGGTGATGCGCGCGCCGCTGAAGCGGAACGTCCATTCCGGCCAGGCTTCCGACCCCCACGCCCCCTTGAAGTAGCCGTAGCTGTCGCGGAGCCCGTCGTTGATCGCGTAGCCGGTCCACTGGAGGAACGAGGCGACCGACTGCACGTCCTGCTGCCGTATGGTCTCGCTCTTCGAGTAGAAGAGGACGAGGGCGCCGAAGATGCTCCAGGTGCCGAGGGTGACGATGAACGGCGGCAGGCGGAGCTTGGTGACCAGGACGCCGTTCACCCAGCCGCAGGCGACGCCCGTGGCGAGGCCGATCGGGAAGGAGAGATAGACCGGCACGCCGCTCTCGACGGCGAGGCGCCCCATGACGATCGAGGACAGCACCATGATGGCGCCGACCGACAGGTCGATGCCGGCGGTGAGGATGATCAGCGTCTGCGCGATGCCCAGCACCGCGATGATCGTCACCTGCTGCAGCACCAGAGAGAGGTTGAGCGGCGCGAAGAACCGGCTGCCGGCGAAGAAGCTGAAGATCACCACGCTCAGGACGAGGATGATGAACGGCACCATCGTCGGGTAGGCGTGGAGGAAATGCTGCACGCGGCGCAGCGGGCCGCGGTCGCCTTCCTCGAACACGGCCACGGTCGGATCATCCGACGGCAGCCCCGATTCGAACTTGTTGGACTCGATGCGTCCGGTCGTCTGGTTCTGCATTCCCCCCACCTGTCTTATTGGCCGTGACAGGACCGGCAGTGCACGGTGCCACCCGGGCGCCGGCCTCCGGCGAATTTTTGTAAGAGCTTATTCGTTCCGGACACGCGAGGGAATTCCCCCGTCCCGCCGCAGTGCCATGCCGGAGCGCGCAGGCCCGGCGGCAGGCCCGGCCGGAACCGCGGCGGCGGCAACGGCAACACCCGGCAGACCGCGTCCGCCCGTCATGTCGTCCTCCCTGTAGTCCCCCGTCGTGCCTTGGCCCGCGACGGCGGTACAACCTCCGTCCGGCGCGCCTAGGAAAATCGCGACAGGGCTGTGTTGTCAATATTAAATCGATCGGATTTATTTATTGACAGGCCCGGAGCCCGATGCTCATCGTCGCCCGAAGGACCGCGGCCGAAGGCACCCGGGAAGCGGCCTCAGGGACGGGGTTGGCGACGCCACCGCAGAGGGCGCGCCGGGGAAACGCGACATGCCCGGCAGGTACCGAGACGAGAGGGCGGGCTCCGGCGGCGGGGCGGACGGCCCGGACGCCGGCGGCGGCCTTTCCCGCGGCACGAACCAGGTCGGCGTGCGCCTCTACAACGAGCGGCTGGTGCTGTCGCTGATCCGCCGCCACGGCCGGCTGCCGAAGGCCGAGATCGCCCGGCTGACGGGGCTGTCGCCGCAGACCATCACGGTCATCATGCGGGGGCTCGAGGCCGACGGCCTGGTGATCAAGCAGGGCCGGCAGCGCGGCAAGGTCGGGCAGCCTTCGGTGCCCTTCGCGCTGAACCCCGACGGCGCACTCTCGATCGGGGTCAAGGTCGGCCGGCGGAGCGCCGACATCGTCCTCCTCGACTTCAGCGGCGCGGTCCGCCGGACGCTCCGCAAGGACTACCGCTACCCCGAGCCGGGGGCCATCATCGGCTTCATCGCGAGCGGCGTCCGGCGTCTCGCCGCCCGCATCCCCGAGGAGCGGATCGCGGGGATCGGCGTCGCGACGCCGTTCGAGCTGTGGAACTGGGAGGAGGAGGTCGACGCGCCGCCCGGCGCCATGCAGGTCTGGCGCGACGTCGACCTCAAGGCCGAAGTCGAGGCGGTCTCGGCCTGGCCGGTGCATGTCTGCAACGACGCCACCGCCGCCTGCGCGGCCGAGCTCGTGGTCGGCAATTCCGGCCGCTATTCCGATTTCCTCTACGTGTTCGTCGGCTGGTTCGTGGGCGGCGGCGTGGTGCTGAACGGCAGCCTGTTCCCGGGACGCACCGGCTATGCCGGGGCGGTGGGGCCGCTGCCGGTCCAGGTCCCGGGCACGGGCCCCCGCCGCTTCCGGCAGCTCATCCACACCGCCTCGATCTATCCGCTCGAGCGGCGGCTCATCGCCGACGGCGCCGACCCCAGCCACCCCTGGACATCGGCCGACGACTGGAGCGAGCAGGAGGCCGACGTCGCGCCGTGGATCGAGACGGTGGCGGGCGACCTCGCGATGGCGATGGTCGCCGCCGAGGCGATCATCGACTTCGAGGCGATGATCGTCGACGGCGCCTTCCCGCCGCCGATACGGGCCCGCCTCGTGCAGCGGATACGCGCCCGGCTGGAGGACTTCGACCGCCAGGCGCTTCCCCCCTTCGAGGTGGTGGAGGGCTCGATCGGCTACCATGCGCGGGCGATCGGGGCCGCCTGCCTGCCGCTTCTCGCCAACTTCGCGCGCGACCGCGACGTCCTGTTCAAGGACGCCGCGGGCTAGCCGGCCTCAGGCCGGCGCCTTGTTCTGGCGGTTCTCGACGAGGTCCTCGACCACGGACGGATCGGCGAGCGTCGAGGTGTCGCCGAGATTGGCGAAATCGTCCTCCGCGATCTTGCGGAGGATCCGGCGCATGATCTTGCCCGAGCGGGTCTTGGGCAGGCCCGGCGCGAACTGGATCACGTCCGGGGCGGCGAACGGCCCGATCTCCTGGCGGACCCAGAGGATCAGCGCCTTGCGGAGTGCGTCGGTCGGCTCGACGCCGGCCATCAGGGTGACATAGGCGTAGATGCCCTGCCCCTTGACCGCATGCGGGTAGCCGACGACGGCCGCCTCGGCGACGTCGTCATGGGCGACCAGCGCCGATTCCACCTCGGCGGTCCCGAGGCGGTGGCCCGAGACGTTGAGCACGTCGTCCACGCGGCCGGTGATCCAGTAGTAGCCGTCCTCGTCGCGGCGGCAGCCGTCGCCGGTGAAGTAGACGCCCTTGTAGGTCGAGAAATAGGTCTGCACGAAGCGCTCGTGGTCGCCGTAGACGGTGCGCATCTGGCCGGGCCAGGAATCGGTGAGGACGAGGTTGCCGGCCGCCGCGCCCTCGAGCACCGTGCCGTCGGTATCGACCAGCGCGGGCTTGACGCCGAAGAACGGCCGCGTCGCCGAGCCGGGCTTGAGCGGGGTCGCCCCCGGCAGCGGCGAGATCAGCGTCGCCCCGGTCTCGGTCTGCCACCAGGTGTCGACGATCGGGCAGCGCCCCTCGCCCACCACCCGGTAGTACCATTCCCAGGCCTCGGGATTGATCGGCTCGCCGACCGATCCGAGGAGCCTGAGGGACTTCCGCGAGGTCCTCGTCACCGGCTCGTCGCCGGCCCCCAGGAGGGCGCGGATCGCGGTCGGCGCGGTATAGAAGATGTTGACCTGGTGCTTGTCGATCACCTCCCAGAAGCGGCTGGTGGTCGGGTAGTTCGGCACGCCCTCGAAGATCACCGTCGTCGCGCCGTTGGCGAGCGGGCCGTAGACGATGTAGGTGTGGCCCGTGACCCACCCGACGTCGGCGCTGCACCAGTAGATGTCGCCGTCGTGGTAGTCGAAGATGTAGTGGTGGGTGATCGCGGCATAGACGAGATAGCCGCCGGTGGTGTGGAGCACGCCCTTCGGCTTCCCGGTCGAGCCCGAGGTGTAGAGGATGAAGAGCGGGTCCTCCGCGCCCATCTCCTCGGCCGGGCAGTCGGCCGGCACGCCCTCGGCGAGCTCGTGGTACCAGAAGTCCCGGCCCTTGTGCATGGCGACCTCGCCGCCGGTCCGGCGGACCACCAGCACCTGGACGTCGCCCACCGACTTGGCGAGCGCGAGGTCGGTATTGTGCTTGAGCGGGACCTTCCGGCCGCCGCGCAGCCCCTCGTCGGCGGTGATGACCAGCTTCGACTGGCAGTCGTCGATGCGGCCGGCGAGGCTGTCGGCGGAGAAGCCGCCGAACACCACCGAATGGACCGCGCCGATCCGCGTGCAGGCGAGCATCGCCACGGCGGTCTCGGGGATCATCGGCATGTAGATGGTGACGCGGTCGCCGCGTTGGACGCCGAGCTTCTTCAGGACGTTGGCGAAGACACAGACGTCGTGGTGGAGCTCGCGATAGGTGATCGTCCGCGATTCGGACGGGTCGTCCCCCTCCCAGATGATCGCCGGCTGGTCGCCGCGGGTCGCCAGGTGCCGGTCGAGGCAGTTGGCCGAGACGTTCAGCGTGCCGTCCTCGAACCACTTGATCGACACGTCGGGCTCGAAACGGGTGTCCTTGACCTTGGTGAAGGGCCTGATCCAGTCGATCCGCCCGGCGTGCTCGCGCCAGAACCCCTCCGGGTCCTCCACCGAGCGGGCGTACATCTCCTTGTACTTCGCCTCGTCGACATAGGCGCGCTCCGCCCACGCGGCCGGAACCGGATAGACCTTCTCGGACATGATGCCTCCCGCAGTCGCAGACAATTCCCCCTCGCGTCATCGGCGAGGGCTACTCCCTTGGAACGAATAAACGCCGCCGGGCGAAGCGTGGCAAGCCCGCGATCCGCGACGCTTTGAACTGGGCGCCCGCGGGGCCCGGCGCGCGGCGGGGCGCCGCGGCCGGACCGGGGCGTTCAGGCTCCGGCCATCTTCATCACGATCGCCCATTCCGCGTCGGTGACCGGCTGCACCGAGAGCCGGCTGAGCCGGACGAGGGCCATCTCGGCGAGCCTCGGATCGGCCTTGACGTCGGCCAGCGTCACCGGCTTCGGCAGCTTCTCGACGGCGCGGATGTCGACGCAGTCCCACTTGCCGGTGTCGTCGGTCGAATCGGGATGGGCCTCCTTCACCACCTCGGCGATGCCCACCACGGCCTTGTCGCCGTTCGAATGATAGTAGAACCCGCGATCGCCCTTCTTCATCGCCCGCATGAAGTTGCGGGCGCTGAAATTGCGGACGCCAGTCCATTCGGTGCCGCCCTTCCCGGCCGCCACCAGGTCGTCCCAGGAAAAGACGTCCGCCTCGGACTTGAAGAGCCAATGGGCCATCGCTGCCTCCCTCACGCACGTGTCGGGCGGAAGGTATACGGCGGCGGTGTGCGCTGCAAAGACCGCCGTCCGGCGGTCAGGAAGAGCGCCGGAGCGCCGCCTGCTTGAGCGAATCGTATTCCTCGCGGCTGATGGCGCCCTTCTCGAGAAGGCCATGCAGCTTGAGGATCTCGTCGGCCGGATCGCCGGCCGGGGCCCTAGGCTCGGGGGTCGCAACCTGCGGCACCGATGCCGGCGCCGGCGGATAATAGGCCGGCGCGGGGCCGGGCGGGGCGGGATGGGCGAAATCGAAGCCGCCGGGATAGGACGCAACGGCCCCGTAGGCCGCGACGGGATCGAGCGGATCCGGGCCGTAGCGATTGGCGCCGATGGTGCCTCGCAGGCAGAACAGCTCGATGAAGGCCCAGATGCTGATGATCAGCGAGGCCAGCGTGAACAACAGCGCCACCGGCATCGCCTCCGGCGATCGCACGGCCGCGACGCTGCCGATTTCGCCGAGCACGGCCGGCGCGAAGATCATCAGCCACCACCAGGCGCCGCTGCGATTGCGGTCGTGGAGGCGCTTCACCGTCACCGAGATGCTCGAGACGATGAAGGCGACGAATACGGCGACGGCGACGATGGAAAGGACCGGAGCCGCCCCGGCGCGCGGGCTCGAGGCGACGATCCCGTAGGCCAGCAGTATGACGAGGAGCGCGATGCCGACATAGATCGCATAGGCCCCCCAGAGCTTCGCCCGGTTGAGGCGGCCCTCCAGTCCAAAAAGAAACGACATCACGCCCCCTCCGATTACGACATCGCCTTCAGCCGATGAGCTTTCTCTTGAGATGCTCGAACTCCGCCGCCGATATCGCACCGCGCTCGCGAAGCGTCTGCAGCTTCCAGAGCTCGTCGGCGACGTTGCCGGGCATGTGCTCGACGCGCACGCGGCGGACGTCGTTGGCAAAGAGATTGAGGCCCGATTCGCCGCCGTGGCTCCCCTCGCCGCGCGCCGTGAGCGGCGACCTGTGGATGGCCTGCGCCGACCACGCGAGCGTCAGCAGCCATCCCAGCACCGTCACCCCGGCGGCGACGTTGATGACGAGGATGACCCAGCGATTCGGATGTCCCCGGCTGAACGCGACGATGGACGGCAGGAGATAGATCGCGAGCGCGGCGAGGCCCACGACCACGAGCAACACGACGGCGCCGTCGTCGCCTCCCCCCGGCATTTCCGATCCCCCCCGGGCACCCCGGACGCGCACCGCGTCCATGCCGCCCATCATGACCGAACCCCGCCGCGGCACGCAAGGGTAGAGGATGCAGCGATCAGGCCGCGGCGGCGAATCCGGCGGACGGATCGCGGGCCCCGGTCGCGACGACCGGGCCCTCGGCGCCCGCGAGGCCGTCGCCCGTGAACGTGACGGCGAGGAAGCGCCGGCGATCGACCGGTCCGGGCATCACAAGACCGCGGGTCGCCTCGCCGCTGAATCCGAAGCGGGCGTAGTATTCCGGGTCGCCGACGAGGATGACGGCGCGGTGGCCGGCGAGCTCGGCACGGTTGAGGGCGACCTGCATCAGCCCGCTGCCGACGCCGCGGCCCTGCACCGCCGGGTCGGCGGCGAGCGGGCCAAGGAGGAGCGCGGGAACGCCCCCGGCGGAGACGTTCCACAGGCGGACCGAGCCGACCAGCCGGTCGCCGTCGCGGGCGACGAGCGAGAGCCCGCCGGCCGGAAGCCGTCCGGCACGCAGCCGCTCGGACGGCTTGAGGAAGCGCCCCGGGCCCATGGCGCGGTCGAGCAGCGCCTCGCGGGCGGCAAGGTCGTTCGGGGTCTCGATGTCGATGTGGATCATCGGCGTGTTCCGGAGAAAGCAGACGACGGGATCGCGTCGCCCCGCGCGAAAGCGCGAGGGGTGCCATCGCGAGCGGACCGGCCGCTCACGCCGGCCACCCGGAGGGCGGCACGGCAGGATGGGCCCCGGCTCACGCGCCGGGGCGACGCTGTCTGGAGGACGGGGGCGGCTAGCCTCGTCGGAGCCGCGCGCTCATATCGCGTAGGCCTTGAGCGGCTCGAAGCCGTTGAAGGCGACCGCCGAATAGGTGGTCGTGTAGGCGCCGGTGCCCTCGATCAGCACCTCGTCGCCGATGGCGAGCGAGATCGGCAGATCGTACGGCGTCTTCTCGTAGAGGACGTCCGCCGAGTCGCAGGTCGGGCCGGCGAGCACACAGGGCTCCGTCCGGTCGCCGTCATGGGCGGTGCGGATCGGGTAGCGGATCGCCTCGTCCATCGTCTCGGCGAGGCCGCCGAACTTGCCGATGTCGAGATAGACCCAGCGCTGCTTGTCCTCGGCCGCCTTCCTCGAGATCAGCACCACCTCGGCCTTGATCACGCCGGCGTCGCCCACCATGCCGCGGCCCGGCTCGATGATCGTCTCCGGGATGCGGTTGCCGAAATGCTTGCGGAGCGCCGAGAAGATGGCGTTGCCATAGGTCTTCACCGCCGGGATGTCGCGGAGATACTTGGCCGGGAAACCGCCGCCGAGATTGACCATGCGGAGCTGGATGCCGCGCTCCGACAGGGTGCGGAACACCTCGCCCGCCGACTTGAGCGCGACGTCCCAGGCGTTGGGGTTCGGCTGCTGCGAGCCGACATGGAACGACACGCCATAGGCCTCGAGGCCCGCGCGGTGGGCGTGCTCGAGCACGTCGACGGCCATCTCCGGCACGCAGCCGAACTTCCGCGACAGCGGCCACTCGGCGCCGACGCAGTCGCAGAGGATGCGGCAGAAGACGCGGGCGCCGGGGGCGGCCCGGGCGATCTTGTCGGCTTCCTCGACGCAATCGATGGCGAAGAGGCGCACGCCGCGCGCGAAGGCGGCGGCGACGTCGCGCTCCTTCTTGATCGTGTTGCCGAAGGAAATGCGGTCCGGGGTCGCGCCGGCGGCGAGCGCCATGTCGATCTCGGCGACGCTCGCGCAATCGAACGACGAGCCGAGCTCGGCGAGGAGCTGCAGCACCGCCGGATCCGGATTCGCCTTGACCGCGTAGAAGACGCGGGAATCGGGAAGCGCGCGTGCGAACGCGTGGTAGTTCTCGCGGATGACCTCGAGGTCGATGACCAGGCAGGGGCCCTCGGGGCGTCGGAGACGCAGGAAATCGCGGATGCGGTCAGTCATTCTCAGGGCGCTCCCCAAGCTCGAACGGGTTGAAACCGCCGGGCCGCTATCGTCGCGGGCGCCGCTGTGGAGACGGCTGGCCCCGCGGGAGTCGCGGTCCGGTTTGCCGGCTGACGGCCGGCTGGTTTTTCCGGTTGGTCAGTCGAAAGGCGGACAGGGCTGTCCGGTCTCTCGCTGCCTTCGCTTGGATCGGGAGAACCCGCTCCGCACGCCCGGCAAGATGTAGATGCCTCTTCAGTAACGCCGGCTGATGGAGAGCCGACAGAGACCAAAAAAGCCCGCTACGTCGTTGCTTTAAGCCGCGTCCTTCGAAGCGTCCGGGACTCGATCCCGGCGGTTCGCCCTCGGACTTTGTGCGACCACAGGCACGTGCGAAATTGGGCAGGTCGCGATGTATGGGCGTTCGGTTTCACAATCAAGTGCTTTCTGCGAAGGTGCCCGCGATTTTTCGGGAAGGGGGAACGGCGTGACGAATTTCGGCGAGAAGGTGCTGGGGGGCGACGCCGACGTGCTGGCGCCCGACGGCTCGGAGGTGCGGCTCCTGATCACCGCCACGAGGGCCAGCATGGCGCATTTCCGGGTCGCGCCGGGCGGGATCACGAAGGCCGTCCGCCATGCGAGCGTCGAGGAGGTCTGGTACTGCACCGGAGGCCGCGGCCGCATGTGGCGCGGCAACGAGACCGGCGAATCGGTGGTCGATCTCGTCCCCGGGACGTCGATCGACATCCCCGTCGGCACCGCCTTCCAGTTCCGCGCCGACGGCGACTCCCCGCTCGAAGTGGTCGGCGTGACGGTGCCGCCCTGGCCCGGCATGGACGAGGCGATCTTCGTCGACGGTCCTTGGACCGCCACGGTCTGACCCCATCTGTTCCGCCATGGGCAGCGAAAACCGCGTGGCGCAATGGCGACGCTCTACGACCTGAAGCCCCGGTTCCAGGCGCTGTTGCGCCCGGCGGTCGGCGCACTCGCCCGGGCCGGCGTCACCGCCAACCAGGTGACGCTGGCGGCGATGCTGCTGTCGCTCGCCTGGGGCGCGGCGATCGTGGCGTCCGGCGGGGCGACGGCCGCCCTCCTCGGCCTGCCCGTCGTCCTCCTCCTCCGCATGGCGCTCAATGCGATCGACGGCATGCTCGCCCGCGAGCACGGGCAGGCGAGCCGGCTCGGGTTCTTCCTCAACGAGGTGGGCGACGTCGTCTCCGACGCCGCGCTCTACCTGCCGCTGATGCTGGCACTCGCCCCCGACGCGCCGCTCCTTGCGGGCGGCACGGCGGTCGTGATCGCCCTCACCGAGATGGCGGGCGTGCTCGGCCGGGCCGCCGGCGGCGCGCGGCGCTACGACGGCCCGTTCGGCAAGTCCGACCGCGCCGTGTTCTTCTCGGTCCTCGCCGTCGCGGCCACGCTGTTCGCGCTGCCCGCCTGGGTCCCCAGCACCGCCATCAGCCTTGCCTGCGGCCTGTCGGCGGCGACGGTGGCGACGCGGGTCACGGCCGCGCTCCGCGAGGGTTCATGACCGCGTTCCTCGCCGGCATCCCCGGACCGCTGCTCGGCGCGCTCGGCGCGATCTACGCGCTGCTCGCCCTCGCATCCGTCGCGGTGGCGATCGTCGCGCGCCGGACGGGCGGCATGGAGGAGCTGGCCGCGCGTACCCGCACCTGGTGGTGGATCGTCGTCCCGCTCAGCGTCGCGCTGGTCGCGGGGCCGGTGGCGACCGCGATCCTCTTCGCCCTGGTCAGCTTCGTCGCGCTCCGCGAATTCCTGTCGATCATCCCGGTGCGGCAGGTCGACCGCGGCGCGATCCTGATCGCCTACCTCGCGATCCCGCTCCAGTACTGGTTCGTCGCCGACGACTGGTACGGCATGTTCACGATCTTCATTCCCGTCTACGTGACGGCGGCGATCGCCCTCCGCCTCGTGCTCGCCGGCGAGACCAGGGGCTTCATCCGCTCCGCCGGCACGCTGCAATGGGGGCTGTTCCTCACCGTCTACAATCTCAGCCACCTCGCGTTCCTGATGGAACTCGACGTGGCGTCGCCCCTGCCGGCCGGCGGGGCCGGGCTCCTCCTCTTTGCGCTCGTCATCGTCGGCGGCAACGACGTCGCCCAGTACGCCTTCGGGAGGGTGTTCGGACGCCACGCCATCGTGCCGGCGGTCAGCCCGAAGAAGACGTGGGAAGGCTTCGCCGGCGGGGTTGCCGCGAGCGCCGCGACCGGTGCGCTGCTTGCTCCGTGGCTGACGCCGTTCGGGATCGCCGAGGGCGCCATGGTCGGCGCGGGGCTGGCGGTGCTCGGCTTTCTCGGCGACGTCACGGTCTCGGCGCTCAAGCGCGACCTCGGCATCAAGGACTCGGGCGCGCTGCTGCCCGGGCACGGCGGCATCCTCGACCGGCTCGACAGCCTCGTCTTCGCCGCGCCGGTCTTCCTGCACTACGTGCGCTACTTCCACGGGGCGTGACGGTGACGACGCTCCGCCGCCGCGGGACGGTCCTGTTCTTCGCGCTCCTCGTCCGGCCCGCGCTGCTTCTCTTCACCGGCCTCCGGGCGACGGGCCGGGAGCACCTGCCGGCGGCGGGGCCGGCGGTGGTGGCGCCCAACCACAACAGCCATCTCGACATCGTCGCGGTGATGTCGCTCTTCCCGCTCCGACTGCTCCATCGGGTCCGGCCGGTGGCGGCGGCGGATCACTTCCTGAAGCCGGGCGCGGTCGGCTGGCTCGCCCGCAACGTCCTCGGCATCATCCCCATCGACCGCTCCGGCAAGGGTGCCGAGGCGGTTCTCGCGCCGGTCGATGAAGCGCTGCGGCGCGGCGAGATCGTGATCATCTTCCCCGAGGGGACGCGCGGCGAGCCCGAGGTCATGCAGCGCTTCCGCCGCGGCGTCACGGTGCTCGCGGGCAGGTTTCCCGGCGTGCCGTTCGTGCCGGTGTGGCTCGGCGGGCTGGGCAAGTCCCTTCCGCGCGGCGAGTGGCGCTTCGTCCCCTTCGCCGCCGAGGCCCGGGTCGGGGCGGCCCACCGCGGCGCCGATCCTGGCGCGCCGGCGATGGCAGAGCGCCTCGAGGCCGACATGGCGACCCTCTCGGCCGGCTCGCCGCTCACCGGCTTTTCGCCGGAATGAGCGGGACGGCTACACGACGAGGAAGTCGTCCGCCGTCAGCTTCAGCTTCTTCGACAGGGTCGCGATCTTGCTGACCCCGCCGCGGTCGTCGCCGTTCTTGTCGTAGTAGATCGTGCCGCTCTTCTTGTCGTAGACGACGTGATGGTCGTCGTCCCGGGCCTTCTTGCCGCGCACGAAGGCGTCGTCGTCGAGCGCGCCCTTGTCGAGCTTCCTGAAGACGCTCCGGTGGAGGACGATCGTGTCCTCGCCCGGCTTGAAGTCCTTGATGTGGTCGGGCTTGCCCTTGGCGAGCTTGGTCGAGAAATGGAACGCGTCGGCGCCCGCCCCCCCGACGAGCTGGTCGCGCCCCTTGCCGCCGTCGAGAAGATCGTCGCCGCCGGCGCCCTTGAGGCTGTCCTTGCCGCCCCCGCCCTTGAGGACGTCGTCGCCGCCATGGCCGCGCAGGACATCGTCCTTCACCCCGCCGGTGACCGTTATGCCGTCGGAGTAGTCGGCCGCATGGGGCGTCTTGTAGTGGGCGAACTTGTTCATGTACTCGGTCAGCGACGTGCCATAGGCGTCGGCCGGCACCGACTTCCCGTTCGATTTCAGGAAGCCGCGCACGGTTCCCGCCCCGAGGAGATGCGCCGCGGCGAGAAGCCCCGACGCGCTGACCGTCACGCCGTGGACGGTCTGGCCGACATAGTCCTGCGCGTCGCCCAGATAGGACCATTGCAGGTCCATGTAGGCGCGGATGGCGCTCTCCTGCGCGGCGTGATCGGCGAGGAAGTCATTCTTCGAGTGGACGCCGTCCTTGCCGGTCCAGCTCGCCGGCTTCCAGTCGTTCTTCGCCGTGCCGTCGGCCACGTAGTAGCCGACGTCGATCAGCGCGAGCTCGCCGAACTGGTACTTGCCGAGGTAACCGAGGGAGTTGACGGCGGCGTAGTCGCCGCCGGACTCGCGCTCGCCGAGGGCATCGAGGAATGCACCGTAATCCTTCGCCACGCCGCGCTACCTCACGTCCACCCACTTCCGCGTCCGGCCGGACTTGATGATGGCGTCGCAGACCCGGGTCGTCTCGAGCGCGTCGCGGAAGGTCGGCGCGGCCGGCGTGCCCGAGGTCAGCCCCTCGATGAAGTCGGCCACCGCATGCACGAAGCTGTGCTCGTAGCCGATCGTCAGCCCGGGCACCCACCACTTCCCGAGGTACGGATGCTCGCCGTCGGTGACCAGGATCGACGACCAGCCGCGGAGCTGGCCCTCGATCGAATGATCGAACCACGAGACCCGGTTGAGGTCGTGCAGGTTCCACATGAAGGAACCCTTCTCGCCGTTGATCTCGAGCGTGTAGAGCGCCTTGTGGCCGCGGGCGTAGCGGGTCGATTCGAAGAGGCCGAGCGAGCCGTTCTCGAAGTGGCACATGACGGCCGCGGCATCGTCGATGCCGACGTCCTGCATCTTGCCGGTCTCGGCGTTCTTGCGCTTCTTGACGAACGTCTCGGTCATCGCCGAGAGGTCGCTGATCCCGCCGTTGATCCACATCGCGGTGTCGATGCAGTGCGCGAGGAGGTCGCCGGTGACGCCCGAGCCCGCCGCCTCGACGTCGAGCCGCCAGGTGCCGGCGCCGCCCCGCGGCACGTCGGGGGAGATCGTCCAGTCCTGGAGGAAGTTGGCGCGGTAGTGGAAGATCTTGCCGAGCCGGCCGGAGGCGACGATCTGCTTGATGAGGGCCACCGCCGGGATCCAGCGGTAATTGTACCAAACCAGGTTGGGGACGCCGGCCTTCTCGACCGCCGCCACCATCTTCTCGCCCTCCTTCGTCGTCCGGGCGATGGGCTTCTCGCAGAGTACCATCTTGCCCGCCTTGGCGGCGGCGATGGCGATCTCCATGTGGAGATCGTTGGGCACGCAGATGTCGATCGCGTCGATATCGTCGCGGGCGACGAGGTCGCGCCAGTCGGACTCGATCGATTCGTATCCCCAGCGCGCCGCGAAGTCGGCGGCCTTGCCCTGGTTGCGGGCGGCGACCGCCTTGAGCACCGGCTGGTACTCGAGGTCGAAGAAGTTGCCGACCTTGCGCCACGCATTCGAGTGCGCCCGGCCCATGAAGCCGTAGCCGATCATGCCGATGTTGAGAGGCTTCTTCGCCTTCGCCATTGTCGTCTCCTCGATCTAGCCGAAGGCACCCTGTTTTGTGCCTATTCTTCTCATTGGCTCACTCCAGTCCAGTGAAATAACACGATCGTACTCAAATCGACTACTAACAAGACATGTCAACAAGCTATAATGACGCTTTCCTATCATTTCAAGCGTCGCGATCGAACATCAGGTGACAGCGAAATATCGATAGAATGATTGTAGATATTATTTATATATCTAAGAAGATATGCAACCCACCACTCCATGCCCGTCGCTCGGAGATACTCTCCGCTTACAGGGAATGAGCCGCCAAATTGTCCCATGTCATCCAGGTGTTGCATAACATGCACATAATAGGCATATTCATTGTATTTCTCTAAAAAGAATATGTCACTGTACTTTGAAATCGTTGAATCTAGAAAGATTCCGGTGCATTTTATTTGTTTCTCAAGTTGGTAGCTTCGGATCAAGGCCTCGCCATAGTAGGCCTCGATATTATTCATCCTATGGTGCTCAAAATCACCTCGCGTTACGAAGCCTCGACTCCACAAGCCACATAACAGCCTGATTCGGATATCTGTTCCAAGCATCTGATCCATATACAATGACAGTGTCAGAGAACACTATACAGGTAAAATCCTTGTCACTGTGAACATGAAGATCATCGATACGCCTATATATTTCCAGGATATCGAAGCCTGATTCGACCAAATCCTTGAATCCGAGGATGTCGATGTACAGAAAGAATCTATCAGACACGGCGCGGCCTCATGTCATTCCGCGCTTACTCCCGCCAGCCGTGGGCGTCGCGCACGCGCACCATCGCGCCGAGGATGTCGTTCCAGGTTTCCTGCCGCTCCATCACCGCGTTGGGGAACATGCAGCCGTCCCAGCAGATGTGGCGCATGGTCCTGGTCAGGTTGCCCTCGTCGTCGCGAAGCCAGTAGCCGGCGTGCTTGACGATGTCGAGCTTGCCGCCGGGATCGCCCACCTGGCAGTGGCGGCCGGTCTTTTCGTGGTCGCCCGAGCCGAAGACCGAGCCGTCGTTCTGGGCGACGTGGAAGTCGAGCGTCCACGGGCGGAGCGCGTCGGCGACCTGCTTGTAGGCCTTGTCGAGGAGGCTCCGGTCCTGCCAGTCGTAGTCCTCCGGCAGGAGGCGGTCCTTCTCGGCGTTGGTGCCGAGCGTGAACAGCATCGAGTGCGCCATGTCGGCCTGGTAGCCGACGATCCCGGGCATGCCGACCATCTCGAGGAGCTTCACGTTCTCGCGCCAGGAATGCATGCCGCCCCAGCAGATCTCGCCCTCGGCGGCGAGGAATTCGCCGTGGTCCTCGGCGATCCTGCCGGCCTCGCGGAAGGTCTCCGCGATCATCCTGGTCCCGCCCTCGGGGTCCTTGTCCCACTGCTCGACGCCGGTCGAGGAATCGATCCGGATGCCGCCCGACGGACGGATGCCGAGATCGCGCATCTGCCGGCCGATGACGCAGGCCTTCCGCACCTGGTCGATGAAGCGCTTGCGCTCGTCCGCGTCGCCCATCGCCGAGCCGCCGCCGGCACCGCCCCAGATCGGCGGCACCATCGAACCGATCGCGAGGCCGAAGCCGGCGATGTGGTCGCAGGCCGCCTTCACCTGGTCCGGGGTCGAATCGATCGAGATATGCGGGTCGGCCAGCCAGAGGTCGACGCCGTCGAACTTCTGGCCCTCGTAGCGGGCGTTCGCGGTCAGCGTCAGGAGCGTATCGAGCGGGATGAACGGCTCGCCGTCGCCGCTTCCCTTGCCGACGACGCCGGGCCACATCGCGTTGTGGAGCTTGGGATAGTTGTGATCGCTGGGCATGTTTCCCTCGGCGCTTCTTGTTCTTGATACCGGCGATCCGATAATCCCGCCGCCGGCGAGTCAAGCGTGTTCGTCAGCCGCGGAGCGTGTTCCAGGGGGCCTCGGCGCCCATCTCGACCACCTCGTAGCCGATGTCGCCCTTGCACGGGCCGAGGATCGCGGCGACCTTGGCCTCGCCGTCGCCCGCGTTGAACGAGGCGTGCACGACGCCGGCCGGGATGAAGGCGGAATCGCCCGGCCCGAGGATCCGCTTCTCGCGGTCGACCCACTGCTCGACCGTGCCGGCGATGCAGAGGATCACCTCCTCCTGGTCCGGGTGCTTGTGGAAGTCGTGGCCCTTGCCGGGAAGGAGGGTCACGTCGATGACCGTCAACTGCCCCGCCCCGGTCGCGGGCGGGTTGCACAGCCAGCGGAGCCGCCCCCAGTCGAGGATCTCCGGGTCGGTCTCGCTGGCGATGGTGAACGTGCGCGGCATGGTCCTCTCCTCCCGATATGCGCGCCGCCGGTCCCGGCGGCTCAGAACGTGATCGCCTTGAACGTGCGCGTCTGCTCGGCGAGCGCCGCCTCGACCGGCAGCCGCTCCATGCTGGAGGCGCCGTAGAAGCCGTGGCAGGCACGGCATTCGCGAAGCACGTAGGAGGCGTCCTCGGGCATCGCGATCGGGCCGCCGTGGCAGAGGACGATCACGTCCCGCCGCACCGACAGCGCCGCCTCGGCGATGGCGTCGATCGCCGGGACGCAGTCGGCGAGCGTCACCGCGCTCGTCGCCCCGATCGCCCCGCCGGTGGTGACGCCCATGTGCGCGACGACGATGTCGGCGCCGGCCGCGGTCATCGCCCGCGCCTCGTCGGGCGTGAACACGTAGGGCGTGGTGAGCAGGTCGAGCGCGTGCGCCTCGCCGATCATGTCGACCTCGAGCCCGTAGCCCATGCCGGTCTCCTCGAAGGCGACCCGCATCCGCCCGTCGAACAGGCCGACGGTCGGGAAGTTCTGGACGCCGGAGAAGCCCATGTCCCTGAGCGATCGGAGGAACTGCGGCATCATCACGAACGGGTCGGTGCCGTTGACGCCGGCGAGCACCGGCGTGCGCTTCACCACCGGCAGCACCTCGCGCGCCATCTCGACGACGATCTCGTTGGCGTTGCCATAGGCGAGGAGGCCCGCCGCGGAGCCGCGGCCGGCCATGCGGTAGCGCCCGGAATTGTAGATGACGATGAGGTCGATGCCGCCGGCCTCCTCGCCCTTGGCGGAGAGGCCCGTGCCGGCGCCGCCGCCGACGATCGGCTCGCGGCGGTCGATCATGGCGCGGAAGCGCTCGAGGATGTCGCGGCGCGGGATCGCGGTCATGCCCGGCCCCCGCGGCCATGACGGGAGCTGCCGCCCCATCCGTTCGACGACATCCTCGCCCCTCCCCTCTCGAAGCGGCGGCGTCGCCGCCGTCTGCCCGCCCTGTCGTCCCATGCGCATGCCGCAGCGCAACAACGCGAGTACCGGTTTCCGTGCGCACGGCGATTGAAGTGTCGATGAGACGCGTGTATCGTATTGATATGGCCGTCTCACGTCAAGCCGAGAGCAGGAAGCGCGCGACCGAGACCGGCCCCCGAGCGCGGATGAAGAAGGTGATGCTCGACACCGCCATGGAGCTGATGGAGCGCGGGGTCATACCTTCGGTGAGCGAGGTCGCCGAGGCGGCGGAGGTCTCGCGCGCGACGGCCTATCGCTACTTCCCGAGCCAGGCGGCGATGATCCAGGAGGCGGTGAGCGAGGCGCTCGGGCCGATCCTCGAGTGGCATTCCGATTCGAGGGATGCCGACGACCGCGTCGCGCGGCTCATCACCTTCGCCTATCCGCGCATGGAGACGTACGAATCGACGCTCCGCGCCGCGCTCCAGCTCGCCATCGCGCAGTGGGCGCGCCACCAGGCCGACGGGCTCGGCGAAGAGCAGCCGATCGTCCGCGGTCACCGCAAGAAACTTCTGGCCGAGGCGCTGGCCCCGCTCGAGGAGAAGTTGCGGCGGCCGGCATTTGACAGACTGGCGCAATCCTTGTCACTGATATTCGGCACCGAGGCGCTGGTCGTCCTCAAGGACATCTGGGGCCTCGACGGTAACGAGGCGCGCCGGGTGGCCGTCTGGGCCGGTCACGCGCTCGTGCAGGCCGCCATGTCGGATGACGAGAGGGCGGAGAATACCAGGACGGCGCGGGCCATGACCCGTACCGAGGGTGAAGCGGCAAAGGTGAAGGGGAAGGGATCGAAGAAGCGCAAGTAGAAACGACTGCCGGGCCGTCAAGCTAAATAAATCAACAACGTGACGTGCTTTTAAGGGAGAGAACGCATGCTGAGGAAACACCTGTTTGGTCTCGCGGCCGGTGCGGGCATGATGCTCGCCGGCGGCGCCGCTTCCGCCCAGGAGCTGACGATATTCTGGGCCGAGTGGGACCCGTCCAACTACCTCCAGGAACTGGTCAACGAATACACCGCCGAGACCGGCGTCACGGTCACCGTCGAGACGACGCCGTGGGCGGATTTCCAGACCAAGGCCTTCGCCGAGTTCAACGCCAAGGGCGACGCCTACGACCTCGTGGTCGGCGACTCGCAGTGGCTGGGGGCAGGCTCGCAGGGCGGCCACTTCGTCGACCTCACCGACTGGTTCATCGAGCACGGCGTCGACAAGAGCATGGCGCCCGCCACCGTCGCCGCCTATGCCGAGTACCCGGCCGGCAGCAAGAAGTACTGGGCGGTGCCCACCGAGGGCGACGCCACGGGCTGGTCCTACCGTATGGACTGGTTCGAGGACCCGGCCGAGATGGAGGCGTTCAAGGCCAAGTACGGCTACGACCTCGCGCCGCCCAAGACCTGGGCCGAGATGCGCGACATCGCCGAGTTCTTCCACCGCCCGGACGAGAAGCGCTACGGCATCGCCATCTACACCGACAATTCCTATGACGCCCTCGTCATGGGCTTCGAGAACGCGCTGTTCAGCTACGGCGGCGAGCTCGGCGACTACGCGACCTACAACGTCGAGGGCATCATCAACTCGCCCGAGGCGGTGGCGGCGCTCGAGATGTACCGCGAGCTCTACCAGTTCACCCCGCCGAACTGGGGCAAGACGTTCTTCCTCGAGGACAACCAGGCGATCACCGAAGGCCTGGCTGCCATGAGCATGAACTACTTCGCCTTCTTCCCGGCCCTCACCAACGAGGCGCAGAACCCCAACGCCAAGGTGACCGGCTACTTCGCCAATCCGGCAGGCCCGGGCGGCGCGCAGTTCGCCGCGCTCGGCGGGCAGGGCATGTCGGTGATCAGCTACTCGCAGAACCAGGAGGAGGCCCTCAAGTTCCTCGAGTGGTTCATCAAGCCGGAGGTGCAGAAGCGCTGGGCCGAGCTCGGCGGCTACACCACCAACGCCGAGGTGCTGGAATCCAAGGAGTTCCGCGAGGCGACCCCCTACAACGAGGCCTTCTACCAGTCGATGTTCATGGTGAAGGACTTCTGGGCGGTGCCCGAGTACGCCGAGCTCCTGATCCAGATCAACAACCGGCTCTATCCCTACGTCGTGGGTGGAGAAGGCACGGCGAAGGAAGCGCTCGACGGGCTCGCGGCCGACTGGACCGAGACCTTCAAGAAGTACGGGCGCCTCTGAGCATCCGCGGTTGACGCATCGGGGAAGGGCCCGCCCTTCCCCGGTCGACCCTTCGCACGTCCACGAGACCTTTCGGTCGACTTTCGCACCACGGGAGCGAAGCCTTGGCGGTCATGGCGCAACTCAGCTCGGACACCCGGGCTGCGCGGCGCGGATGGAGCGACATCACCATCCGCAACGTCTTCATCATACCGACGATCCTGTTCCTGATCGTCTTCAACATCTTCCCGCTCGCCTATTCGCTCGGCTACTCCTTCACGGACTTCCGCGCCTCGGTGAACGATCCCGTCACCTTCATCGGGCTCGACAACTACCGCGAACTGCTCAACAACCCGCGCATCTGGCAGAACTTCGTGGTCACCGCGAAGTACGTGGTCGTCTCGGTGGCGGGCCAGATGATCGTCGGCTTCGGGCTCGCGCTGCTGCTCAACCGGCCGATCCCCTACAAGGGACTGATCACCACGTTCCTGCTCCTGCCGATGATGATGTCGATGGCGGTGGTGGGCCTCTTCTGGAAGCTGATCTACGACCCCTCCTGGGGGCCTCTCAACTACGCCCTCGGCCTCGGCGACTTCGCCTGGCTGTCCGACCCCAACGCGGCCCTGTTCGCGGTGGCGCTGACCGACATCTGGATGTGGGCCCCCTTCGTGATGCTGCTCTCGCTCGCCGGGCTCTCGGCGGTGCCGCAGCACCTCTACGAGGCGGCGGCGATCGACCGGGCCGGCACCTGGTACACCTTCACCCGCATCACGCTGCCGCTGGTGATGCCGATCCTCCTCATCGCCCTCATCTTCCGCACGATGGAGGCGTTCAAGACCTTCGACCTGCCCTACATCATGAGCGGCCAGCCGACGACCGAGGTGGTCTCGATCCGGCTCTACAAGATGGCGTTCCAGGAATGGCAGACCGGCCTCTCCTGCGCCCTCGCCTACATCATGCTGATCGTCGTGCTCGCGATCACCAACATCTACGTCAAGTACCTCAACAAGGTGAAGGAGCGCTGAGGTGGCCCTCGTCCGTACCGCCGGCCAGAGGACGATGAACCGCGTCGCGATCGCGGTCGTCCTCGTCGCCACCATCATCTTCCTGGCGCCGATGTACTGGATCGCCTCGACCGCCTTCAAGCCGCGGAACCTTGCGACCAGCGTGCCGCCGACGGTGTTCTTCCAGCCGGAGGTGACGCCGTTCATCAAGCTCTTCACCAAGCGCGTGCGCCTCAACAAGCCGGTGGAGCCGGAGGTCTATGCGGCGGCGCCGTGGTGGGAGCAGCGCATCTTCGACGGCGGCGAGCGGGTGCTCAGGGTGGGCGACAGGGTCCAGCTCTCGCAGTATCCCGACCGCTTCATGAACAGCCTGATCGTCGCGGTGATCAGCACCGTGCTCGCGGTCTCGATGGGCACGATCACCGCCTACGGCTTCTCGCGCTTCCGAATGCCCGGGGAGGGCGACCTCCTCTTCTTCATATTGTCGACGCGCATGCTGCCGCCGATCGTCGTCGCGATCCCGATGTTCCTCATGTACCGGGCGGTGGGGCTGACCGACACGCATCTCGGCCTCATCCTCCTCTACACCGCCTTCAATCTCTCCTTCTCCGTGTGGCTGATGAAGGGCTTCATGGACGAGATCCCCAAGGAGTACGAGGAGGCCGCGCTGGTCGACGGCTACACCCGCCTCCAGGCCTTCTTCAGGATCGTGCTGCCGGAGGCGACGACGGGGATCGCGGCCACCGCCGTGTTCTGCTTCATCACCGCCTGGAACGAATACGTCTTCGCGCTCATCCTCACCAACCGGCGCGCCCAGACGGCGCCGCCCTTCATCCCCTCGCAGGTGGGCTCCGGCCTCACCGACTGGACGGTCATCGCGGCAGGCACGTTCCTGTTCCTCCTGCCGGTGGCGATCTTCACCTTCGCGCTCCGCGGCCACCTGCTCCGCGGCGTGACCTTCGGCGCCATCAGGAAATGATGTCATGACGTTCAAGGAAATGAGCGCCCGCATCTTCGAGCCGGTCTCGCAGTGGATCATGATCCTCGGGATCGTGGTCCTCCTGCAGCCGTGGAGCCATGCCCTCCACAGCTACGGGGTGACGATCATCCTCGTCGGGCTGGTCGGCTTCATGATCTTCTCCCACATCAAGCCGCCGCCCCGGGCGAGCGAGAAGAGCGAGCACTGACCGTGGCAGAGATCGCGCTCGACAACGTCGAGAAGTATTTCGGCGAGGTCCACGTCATCCGGAAACTCAACCTGACCATCGCCCACAAGGAGTTCGTCGTGCTCCTCGGCCCCTCGGGCTGCGGCAAGACGACGACGCTCCGCGCCATCGCCGGCCTCGAGGACATCAGCCGCGGCGACATCCGCATCGACGGCAAGCCGGTCCAGGACCTGACGGCGTCGAACCGCGACATCGCCTTCGTCTTCCAGCTCTTCGCGCTCTATCCGCACCTCACCGCGTTCGACAACATCGCCTTCCCGCTCCGCGCCACCCGGACCAGCCGCAGCGAGGTGCAGACGAAGGTGCAGGGGGTGGCGAGGGCGCTCCAGATCGAGCATCTCCTCAAGAGCCGGCCGTCGGCCCTGTCGGGCGGCGACATGCAGCGCGTCGCCATCGGCCGGGCACTGGTGCGCCGCCCCAAGGCGATGCTGATGGACGAGCCGATCGGCGCGCTCGACGCCAAGCTCCGCGAGGACATGCGCACCGAGCTCAAGCGCCTCCACATCGAGAACGATTCGACCACCGTCTACGTGACCCACGACCAGGTCGAGGCGATGGCGCTCGCCGACCGCATCGCGGTGATGAACGAGGGCATCCTCCAGCAGGTCGGCACGCCGACCGAGGTCTATGCCCGGCCGGCCAACCTCTTCGTCGCCCAGTTCATCGGCAGCCCGGTGATGAACGTCCTGCCGGCCAGCGTCAGCGCCAACGAAGCCGGCGCCGAGGTGACGCTCGGCGAGGGCGACGCCACGTTCTCCTTCCCGGCCGCGCTCGCCGGGGCCCTCTCGGCGGCCGGCGCCAGCGGCAGCCTCTCGCTCGGCATCCGCCCCGAAGGCGTCTCGCTCGCCCGCGAGGCGACGCCGGGCCACGTGCCGGTCGAGGCCCATCTCATCGAGCCGCTCGGCGCCTACGACATCGTCGACCTCAAGATCGGCGGCCGGTTCCTGCGGGCCCGCACGGCGAGCGGCTTCGTACCCCATGTCGGCGAGACCGTGTGGGCCAGGCTCGACCCGGCGCAGAGCCACTTCTTCGACGACGCCAGCGGCGCCTCGCTCAACATCAGGCTCGGGTAGGACAGGATGGCGCGGATCACGCTCGACAAGGTCACCAAGACCTACGGTGCAACCAGGGCGCTCCAGGACCTGACGCTCGACGTCGCCGACGGGGAGTTCTTCGTCCTGCTCGGCCCGACGGGGGCCGGCAAGACCACGGCGCTCCGCATGATCGCGGGGCTCGACAAGCCGACGGCGGGGCGGGTCTGCGTCAACGACGAGGACATGGCCGACTGGACCGCCGCCCAGCGCGACATCGCGCTCGTCTTCCAGTACTACTCGCTCTATCCCCGCTACACCGTCCGCCAGAACCTCGAATTCCCGCTCCGCTCGCGGGTGCGGAACTACACCCGGAGCGAGATCGACACGCGGGTGGCGACGGCGGCGAAGACGCTCCGCATCGAGCACCTTCTCGAGCGCAAGACCGACCGCCTCTCGGGCGGCGAGATGCAGCGCGTCGCCATCGGCCGCGCGATCGTGCGCGAGCCGCGCGCCTTCCTCATGGACGAGCCGCTGTCGAACCTCGACGCCAAGCTTCGCGAGGCGCTCCGCTCCGAGCTCAAGGAGCTTCAGATGAAGCTCCGGGCCACCTTCCTCTTCGTCACCCACGACCAGATCGAGGCGATGTCGATGGGCGACAAGGTGGGGGTGCTGAAGGACGGGCGCATCGTCCAGGTCGGCACGCCCTACGACATCTACAATCGTCCCCGCGACATGTTCGTGGCCGGCTTCGTCGGCTCGCCGGCGATGAACCTCGTCAAGGGCGATATCGCCGACGGGCGCCTCACCATCCTCTCGGGGAGGCTCGCCGTGCCGCTGCCGGCGGCGCTCGCGGCCAAGGCCCGGGGCGGCGAGGCCGTGACCGCCGGCATCCGCGCCGAGGACGTGAAGGTGGGGCCCGACGGCGACGGCGAGGCCAAGGTCCACCACATCGAGAACCACGGCGTCGAGCTGATCGTCACGCTCCGGGTCGACGGCCACCTGTTCAAGGTGACGACCCCTGCGACCGAGCGTATCGCGGTGGAGGACAATGTCCGCTTCTCGTGGACGCCCGACAAGGTCCACGTCTTCGGCGCCGACGGCACCAGCCTCGCCTATCGGTGAGCGGACGGAGTCCGCGGGTCTCCCGGACATCGGTCCCCGCCTGCTTCGAGGCCCGCTTCGCGGAGCACCTCAGCATGAGGGACGGGCGTGACCTCCATCACCGCCACCCGACGCGGCGTGCGAGGACGAAGACCGAGCCTCGAAGCACGCACGGCATTGATCCGACAGGGTCGCTATCCCAGCACGAGCTCGATCTCGCCGATCTCCTCGCCCGAGAGGGCCGGCGCCTTGAGCGCGTCGAGCGAATCGTCGAGCTGGGCGACGGTGCGCGCTCCGATCAGCGCCGAGGTGACGTGCCCCTGGCGGAGCACCCAGGCGAGCGCGAGCTGCGCGAGGCTCTGGCCGCGGCGCCCGGCGATCGCGTTCAAGCGGTTGAGCCGGTCGATCAGCGCCGGGGTGATCCGCGACTGCGGCAGCGAATGGTCCTTGGCGGCGCGCGAATCGGAGGGAACGCCGGCGAGGTACTTATCGCTCAGCAATCCCTGCGCCAGCGGCGAGAAGCAGATGCAGCCGATGCCCTCCGCGGCGAGGGTCTCGAGGAGCCCGTCCTCGATCCAGCGGTCGAGCATCGAGTAGTTCGGCTGGTGGATGAGGAGCGGCACGCCCATCGCGCGCAGCATCTCAGCCGCCGCCTTCGTCTCCGCCGGCTGGTACTGGGAGATGCCGGCATAGAGCGCCTTGCCGGACTTCACGACATGGGCAAGCGCGCCCATCGTCTCCTCGAGCGGCGTGTGCGGGTCGGGGCGGTGGTGGTAGAAGACGTCGACGTAGTCGAGGCCCATCCGCCGGAGGCTCTGGTCGAGGCTCGCCACGAGGTACTTCCGCGAGCCGAAATTGCCGTAGGGGCCGGGCCACATGTCCCACCCCGCCTTGGTCGAGATGAACAGCTCGTCGCGATAGGGGCGGAAGTCGGCGTCGAGGATGCGCCCGAAATTCTCCTCGGCCGAGCCGAAGGGCGGGCCGTAATTGTTGGCGAGGTCGAAGTGGCAGACGCCGCGGTCGAAGGCGCGGCGGAGCATGGCGCGCGCCACTTCGTAGTTGTCGACGCCGCCGAAGTTCTGCCAGAGCCCGAGCGATATCGCCGGGAGCTCGATGCCGCTCCGTCCCGAGCGTCGGTAGGGACTCCGCTCGTAGCGGTCGGCGGCGGCGACGTAGGTCATGGCGGAAGCTCCCCCCGGATTGCGGTCGACGTCCCCGGGCATAGACCCGAACCTCCGCCGTTGGAAGGCCGACGCGCCATTTGCCATCCGCACCGCAAGGGGTAGACTTCGGTTCCTCCCCTCCCCCAACCGCTCCGGACAATCGTCATGGATATGGTCAATCTCGGCTCGACCGGCCTCAAGGTCTCGCGGCTCTGCCTCGGCATGATGAGCTATGGCGACAGGGCCTGGCGCGACTGGGTGCTGCCTTACGACGAGGCCCTGCCCTTCGTGCGCCAGGCGCTCGACGGCGGGATCAACTTCTTCGACACCGCCGACATCTACTCCCTCGGGGTCAGCGAGGAGATCACCGGCCGGGCGCTCCGCGAGCTCGGCGTGAAGCGGCGCGACGTCGTCGTCGCGACCAAGGTCTTCAACCCGATGGGGCCGGGCGCCAACCAGCGCGGCCTGTCGCGGAAGCACATCATGCACTCGATCGACGAGTCGCTCGACCGTCTCGGCATGGACTATGTCGACCTCTACCAGATCCACCGCTTCGACCCCGCGACCCCGATCGAGGAGACGCTCGAGGCGCTGACGGACGTGGTGAAGGCCGGCAAGGCGCTCTACATCGGCGCCTCGTCGATGTACGCGTGGCAGTTCGCCAAGATGCTCGACACGGCGGACCGGCTCGGCCTGTCGCGGTTCGTGACGATGCAGAACCACTACAACCTCGTCTACCGCGAGGAGGAGCGCGAGATGATCCCGCTCTGCCGCGACCGCGGCATCGGGCTCATCCCGTGGAGCCCGCTCGCCCGCGGCTTCCTCGCCGGCAACCGCCGCCGCCAGGACCACGGCGAGACCACCCGGGCGCGGAGCGACGACTTCGCCCACCGCATGTACTACGCCGACGACGACTTCCAGGTGGTCGAGCGGGTGGGCGAGATCGCCGCCGCGCGGGGCGTGCCCAATGCCCAGGTGGCGCTCGCCTGGCTCCTCCAGAAGCCGGGCGTCACGGCGCCGATCGTCGGCGCGACCAAGCCGAACCACCTCGCCGATGCCCTCGCCGCCCTGTCCCTGACGCTCACCCCGGAGGAGGTGGCGAGCCTCGAGGCGCCGTACCGCCCGCACCCGGTACTCGGCCACGGCTGAGCCCTCGGCAGATCCAAGGGTTTGGCATCCCGGCCGGGCTGCCTATGATGGCCGGAACGATCATCGCCGACCGGGAGGACCCGATGCGTCTCGCACTTGCCGCCGCCATGCTGGCGACCCTTTCCCCCGCCGCGCTGGCTGCGGACGTCACCCGCATCGACGTCCTCGACACAGGAACCTTCGTCACCGAGACCGGCGCCGTCACGCCCGATGCGAACATGCCCCACGGCGAGACCGTCGCGGTGACCGGGGCCACCCCGGTCGACACCGCCACGACGGTGCCCGCCGTGATCGGCACCGATTTCGGCTTCCGCTACGTGGTCGTCGGCAGCCCCGAGGGGGCGCCGGTCGCGCTCGACTTCGTCTCCATCTACCCCGAGCCGGGGCTCGCCGACCCCGAGGCGGACGCCCCGTTCCGCGAGGCCCGCTTCACCCGGGAGAAAGCCATCGGCGTGCCGGACTACTTCGGCTACAAGCTCGAGGAGCCCTGGGAGGCGGTCGCCGGGGAATGGCGCTTCGAGATCTGGCACGACGGCCGGAAGCTCGCCGAGCGGACCTTCACGACGACGGCGCCGGAATAGCCGGCCGCCTCAGGACAGCCACCACATCCCGAACATCAGCGACAGCAGGGTCATCGGCGCGCCAACCCGGAAGTGCGCCCAGAACGAGACCGTCACCCCGCCGGCGCGCGCCTTCTGCGCGACGATCAGGTTGGCGACGGAGGCGACCAGCGTCAGGTTCCCGGCAAGCGTCGCCGCCATAGCGATCACCAGCCAGGCCTTCTGCGGATCGGCCAGCGGCGCGACGAAGGGCTGGAGCACGAGCACCGCCGGCACGTTGCTGACGAGGTTGGAAAGGACGAGGGTGACGCCGGTGAGGCTCGCGACCTCGTCGAGGCGGAGGCGGGCGACGAGCGCGTGGACCTCCGGCCCGACCACCGCCGTGTCGAAGCCGGCGACGACGACGAACAGGCCGGCAAACATGACGAGCAGCGGCCAGTCAATGTCGAAATAGACCTTCTCCGCCTTGACGCGGCGCGTGACGAGGAGGAGCGCGCCGCCGAGGATCGCCACCCCCGCCGGCGGGTGACCGGCGAGGAAGAAGCCGACCATCGCGACCAGCACCGCGAGCGACTTGGCGACCAGCGGCCGGTTGGGACGGCTGGGCCTCGGCTTCGGCACCGGCAGGCGCTCGCGGGTGAGGAACTCCGCCGGGTGCAGGAGGGCGACGAGGACGATGGTGATCACGAGGGCGGCCAGCGCCACCGGCGCGAGCGCCAGCGCGAAGTCGCCATAGGCGATGCCGGCGAAGGAGCCGATGATCATGTTCTGGGGGTTGCCCGTGATGGTGGCGACGCTGCCGGCGTTGGAGGCCATCGCCACCGCGAGCAGGTACGGCACCGGGTTCCGCCCGAGGCGGCGGACCAGATCCAGCACGATCGGCGTCATCACCAGGCAGATCGTGTCGTTGACGAGGAGGGCGGAGAAGAACCCGGCGACGACCACGATCGCCGAGAGGAGCAGCAGCGGATGCCGCGCCCGGACCATGACGAAGGCCTCCACCACGCGGAAGAAGCCCGAGAGCCGGAGGTTGGCGGCGACGATCATCATGCCGAGGAGCAGCGTGATCGTCTCCATGTCGAGCGCGGCATAGGCCTCCTCGATGCCGAGCACGCCGGCGCCCACCATCAGCGCGGCGCCGAGCAGCGCCGCCCCGGCGCGGTCGAGCCGGTAGCCGGGCAGCTTGCCGACGGCCATCACCAGGTAGGTGGCGGCGAAGATGAGGATGGCGGCGATCACGAGGCGGGTGCTTAGCCCCGGCGCATCGGCCCGGATAGGCGGTGCCGATGCGATTCCGGTCGGGCCCCCTGCGACATCTTGGCAGGGAGCGGGAAGGCCGCTCGCGCCATTGTGAACGCCGCGGACTTGCCGCGACCGAGGTGGCGGCTACCCTCGATGGCAGGCGGGAGGAGACCTCCGCCCGCCGTCACGATGGTCGAAAGGATGTCACCATGAACCTCATGTCGACTTCCCTGACCACGCTCGCCGCGTTCGGCATCCTGGCCGGGGCGGGCGTTGCGGCAAGCGCCTGCGACTACCACAAGAACCATGTGTCCGCCGCGGCGACCCCGCCGGCGGCCACGCAGGAAGATGCCGCGGCTCCGGCCACGGCGATCGACCCGGTTCGGCTGGCCGATGCGCAGGCGGTGCTGGTACCGGTCGCGCCGCGGGAGGAACCCGTGGCGGAGACCGACTGAAGCCTGATCCAGAGCCTCTGGGACGGGGCGCCTGCTGACCTCGGGCGTCCCGTTCGCTTCGGTTGCGCAGCCTCGCGGCAGGCGGCGGGAGTTCAGATGTGGATCGGCTTCCACCAGGCGGCGAGCGCCGCCTCCTTCACCGCCTCGGACAGCGTCGGGTGGGCGTGGCAGATGCGGCCGAGATCCTCGGCCGCGCCGGCGAACTCCATCAGCACGCAGGCCTCGCCGATCAGTTCGCCCGCATAGGGGCCCATGATGTGGACGCCGAGCACGCGGTCGGTGGCGGCGTCGGCGAGCACCTTGACGAACCCGTCCTTCTCGAGCATCGCCCGGGCGCGGCCGTTGGCCGAGAACGGGAACTTGCCGACGCGGTATTCGACGCCGGCGGCCTTCAGCTCCTCCTCGGTCCTGCCGACCGAGGCGATCTCCGGATGGACATAGACCACCGCCGGGATGACGCCGTAGTTCACGTGCCCCGCCTGCCCGGCGATGATCTCGGCGACGGCGACGCCCTCGTCCTCCGCCTTGTGCGCGAGCATCGGCCCGCGGATCACGTCGCCGATGGCGTAGACGCCCTCGACCGTCGTGCGGAAGTGATCGTCGACGACGATGCGCCGGCGCTCGTCGAGCGCGATGCCGGACTCCTCGAGGCCGAGGCCGGCCGTGTAGGGCCGGCGTCCGATGGCGACCAGCACGATATCGGCCTCGACGGTCTCGACGTCGCCGCCGGCCGCGGGCTCGACCGCCACCTTGAGGACCTTGCCGGACTCCTCCACCCCGGCGACCTTGCTCGACAGCCTGAACTGGATGCCCTGCCGGGCGAGGAGGCGCTGTCCCTGCTTGGCGAGCTCGCCGTCCATGCCGGGAAGGATGCGGTCGAGGAACTCGACCACCGTCACCTCCGAGCCGAGGCGGCGCCAGACCGAGCCGAGCTCGAGCCCGATGACCCCGGCGCCGACCACCACCAGCCGCTTCGGCACGGCCGGCAGCGACAGCGCGCCGGTGGAGGAGACGACGCGCTTCTCGTCGACCGTCACGCCCGGCAGCGGCGTGGATTCCGAGCCCGTCGCGATGACGATCGCCGTCGCCTCGACCTCGCTCGCCGCGCCGTCCGGGGCGGTCACCCGCACCTTGCCTGGCCCGGCGACCGCGCCGGTACCACGGATGCCCTCGATCTTGTTCTTCTTGAAGAGATAGGCGACGCCCGAGGTGTTCGATTCGACCACGCCCGCCTTGTGGCCCATCATCGCCGCGAGGTTCAGCTTCGGCTTGCCGACGTCGATGCCGATCGAGGCGAAGTCGTGCCCCGCCTTCTCGAACATCTCGGAGGTGTGGAGCAGGGCCTTGGACGGGATGCAGCCGACGTTGAGGCAGGTGCCGCCATAGGTCGGGTCCTTCTCGACCACGGCGACGCTGAGCCCCATCTCCGCCGCGCGGATGGCGCAGACATAGCCGCCGGGGCCGCTGCCGATGACGACGAGATCATAGGTCATAGAAAATTCTCTTTCTGGGATATCGGATCGGCGATCATTCCGCCGCGGTGCGGCTCATCCGGTAGCGTTCGGCGAGCTCTTCGACCTTCTGCGTCTCGATGAGGATTCGGGTCGCGTCCGGGCAGAAGTCGATTTCCTCGCCCGGCGAATCGAGGTTCCAGCCGAACGTGTGCCCATGATCTCCCACGGCAACCCCGGCAAAGAACACTGGATCCTTGAGTTGCTCGAACATCGGCCCGTCCGCGATCAGGCCGGAAAGATCGTATTCGCCGGAGAGTCCATCGTCGAAGGTCACTCGAAGCACGGGATACCGAACGACCTCGACATTCTCGATGCGGTATTCCATCACTCGATCATGCCTCCTCGATACCGGAGCGCCCGAATTTCCTCCCATATATAGGCAACGTGCTCACGGCGTACAGCGAGCCAATCCTGCACTGCCGTCAGCTTTGGCCTGGGCAGCGAGCCTTGCAGCACGTCGCCCGTGACGATCGAGATCATAGCCTCATGCTCGGCGAAGCGCGCGTGAAGATGCGGCGGCAGGTGATCCTTGGGGTAGATGACGATCCGCACACCCATGACGATCGCGATGGTCGGCATCGCCGAATGAACGCCGCCGCTAAAGATCCAGCACCAGCCGTTCCGGATCCTCCAGCACTTCCTTGACGCGGACGAGAAAGGTCACCGCCTCCTTGCCGTCGACGATGCGGTGATCGTAGCTGAGGGCGAGATACATCATCGGCCGCGCCTCGATCTTTCCGCCGACCACCATCGGCCGCTCCTGGATCTTGTGCATGCCGAGGATGCCCGACTGCGGCGCGTTGAGGATCGGCGTCGACATCAGCGAGCCGTAGACGCCGCCGTTGGAGATGGTGAAGGTGCCGCCCTGCAT
>Ga0182738_1000832_pt1 | contig 41000 bp, 41 predicted proteins | sample eDN5th30CBELigMG_FD_128876 | JGI IMG/M metagenome (GOLD analysis project Ga0182738, IMG submission 128876) | Enriched Miracle-Growth compost microbial communities from Emeryville, California, USA - eDNA 5th pass 30_C BE-Lig MG (version 2)... ...
AATTTTTAGTTACATGAGTACCTCGAGGATTTTCAAATACCCATCAAAATTTTCTTTTTTCATTGCGTTAATAAAGACATGTAAAGTTGCTTCTTGTTGACTTGGTGGTTTCTTTAAAGGCGATAAATGGATAATTAAACCCATCAACTTGAAACTCAACAATCGAACCTAGAAGGGATGAGAACTCTTATGTCAAATTCAAAATTATACATTTAAATCTCGAGAATTGGTCCATTTACTTTGAAGAATTTCAAAGATTCCAGCAAAGAGTTGACTTAGGAGAACACGCATATTTTTGTACTGTTCACTATTTTCTTCATTTGCCAAGAAAGTTTCAATGACTTGGACAAGTAGATTTGCTATTTCGTATTTCATGGTGTCAGTGTTTATAATCGAAAGCAAAGGAAGCAACCTTGAAATGATTTCCACTATATTGGTCGAGATTATCGATGCTGTGAATTATTGTGAGAAAAGAAAAGGAACTACTATTGTACGCTCAAATTTATTTAATTGGAGGAGAAATATGATTGTCAAGGCATCAGGAGAAGATTGAGTGCTGATAAAACGGAGGACAAAGCTCAGATGCTGCTCTGGATCGATTCTACAGAGACCCTCCGTCAAAGTTAAGATCTCATCTTCATTAGCTTTATACACATGATACAACATTTGATTATCATTTGGGTTTCGAATAATAATGACCTAGAATTTTATTATGAAGGAAGTCTTGTCTCAAAACTACATCAATAACTTCTTTGAGGAGAGTATAAATTTGTTCAAGTTCTTCTTTTATGATTTCAGGTTTAGCCTTTTTAATGAACTCTATCAAAAGTTCGACATGGGAGCCAAAGTATTCTTTGGAGATGGGTTGGTTGGTAAAGAAAAGCTTTTCAGTCATAAATTGAAGGAAGAATCTTGGGTGGGATTTCGAAGCTTCAATAATAGAAGTGATGGCGTTTTTTTGAATATTCAGATCTGAATCACAGATCAGTTGAAAGAAGCTTGCATAGACAGCTAAAAAGCGTTGATTGACGAGAATAAAAAGTGGCGATCATACCTTTTGAAAGAAGTAAGTCTTGTAATGTCCTATTTGAAGTAGAAGTAGTCGTCATTTACAAATTTTAAAAATGGGTAATTTAATTTTTTTGCGCACGATACAAGTCAATACGTTTTTTATCTATCAAGTAATCGTTTTCTGAAATTTTGAACTAAACTCAGGATTTCAGATTTTAATTTGAAAAAAAAGAAGAAAGTTTTTATTTTATATTTTTCAGTATTTGGTGAGTTGGTACTGATTTTTTTTTTTTTTGCATGAATAGATCTGGGATATGAAGACTAGAATATCCAACAGCAAAAAGACAAAAGGCATTTGAGGCTGGTTTTTCTAAAAGGTGTTATCCCAAAAAAATTATTTTTGTCCCTTTGAAAAACTCTTTTATAAAAAAGTAATAAGTCTCAGGTTAGAGGGTTCTTGTAGCTGAAGTGAAGAAAGAGCTCGTGTTATTTCAAGGACTGGTAAGGTTTCTTTTTTTTTAATTTTGGATGCAGACGTGATTTTTCAGAATAAAATTCTTCGCTCAAAATTATGTGAGATAGCGCCTTTTAAAAAATATATATTTTTGCTGGGGTCGTGACCAGGGGGTCATGACAGAGAGCACCTTTGAGAAAAATCAGTCATTGTTTTTTTAAATCAATGGAAGAACTTGATTTTCGTGCCCTCTCCTTTGTAGAATTTTTCAATCAAAGAAATAAGAAGGGCGGTTAAAAAATATACTGAACAAATTATGAATTTTGGTTTTTTTGAGAATTTGGAAATAAGGTAATTTCTGATTGGAAATAATTAAAAGTTTAATCAAGATGTCAAGGATAAAGTTTGAAGACTTTTATGATATTTTACAAAACAGAGTGAACCATAGTTTGACATCAAAGGAAATATCCAGGTACACATATGAAGAAGGAATAGCATGTCTTTTGATTTCAAATGATGACCAGCATGTATTTATGGGATCTATTGATGGTTCAATCCTTGAGTTTGATCTCTCAACAAAAGAGCTCACTTCGTTGCATAAACTGTCAGGACCAGATCCAGATATAACAGCAATAGCGGTCACAGCTGATGATAAACACCTGATATTTGGAGCAAGTAATGGCTCTATCGGAGTTTTTGACTGGAGTAAAAAGAAAATGCGAAATTTGTTTGAAAATGTGCATAAAGGTATATAGATTCACGTTGGTGGATTTCAATATTGAATTAGATGCTGTAAGCTGTCTTACAACGACGAAAGATGGGGAATTTTTTGTCTCAGGATGTCGTGATGGCTCAATTAGAGTTTTTGATCTTGAAGTGGAGAACTGTGCTGGAGTTATTGAAAAGGCTCATCAAGGTATTGAATGATAGGGGTATTATTTATTTCAATAACCAATAGATGCGATAAATTGCATTGCTGTATGCAGCGATAAGCAATATATCATTTCTGCTTCAGATGATAAATCGATAAAGATATTTGATTTTGACAAAAGAAGGCTTTTATATGTGATTGATCAAGCCCATCAAAGTGAAACATTTCTTGTAGAAGAAGAGAATAATAATGTTGAAAGGTGGAGTGACTTCTCTTTTATTGACGAGTGACACGAAATACATAATTTCAGCTTCAAATGATAGTGACAAACAGCTAAAAATTTTCGATTTCAAAACAAGAGAAGTTGTTTGCTCTCTGAGTGAAACCAATGATTGTATGATTGAGCACGATAATTGAACTCTAAATCATTCACAATTTTAGCACCAATAACGGCATTAGCACTGACCAAAGATGATAGGTACATAATTATTGGTTCAACAGACCGATCAATAAAGATTTTTGACTTTCAAAAACGTCAACCTCTTTTTACATTTGAGAATGTTCATGAAGGTAAACCGGATGGCTATTCCTTAATCATCTTTCATTTAGCCCCAATCAACTCTGTGGCCATCTCAAGGGACAAACTAATTATTGCCTCTGCTTGTTATGATGGTTCCTATCATATTCTGGGTTTAAGTGATACTAGACTTTTGTATTCTTTCAAAACACATAAAGGTAGATTTTTGTTCCTTGCTGATTGGGCATTAAAAATCCTCAATAGAGAAGATTACTTCGATGATCACAACAAGAGATAAGGATTTTTTGATTACAGCTTCAAGAGACTTGAGCATCAACATTTTTGATATTGAAAAGAGAATAAATTTTGCGACGATTGAAAAAGCTCACAAAGGTTTGATTTCGGGAGCTTAAAACTTTTATTGATTGATTCTAAAGCTCCAATAACTGGGCTTGCAATAACGAGCACTGACAGCACTTTGGTATCAGTATCAAGAGATAAATGTATAAAATTCTTTGATTTCAAAACTCAAGAGCTCCAATATTTTCTTTTAAATGCTCATAATGGTATTGACTAATAAGTTGTATAATTTTCGATCAGGATAGAGCCAATAACAACAGTGGCGATAACGGAAGATGATGAAAATGTGATAACAGCAGCCGAGGATTTGACAATAAAGATTTTTGGGTTTCGAACAAAGGAATGCTACTTTACATTTACTGATACTCAAGAATGTAAATTTGAAAAAATTATTTATAATAATTTTGAAGATCCAGGATGTTCAATTGTCACTACAAAAGATTGCAGATATATGATTTGTGAGTCTATTGATCGTTCACTGCATCTTTTTGATCTGAAACAACGAAAGAAAATTCACTCAATTTCCAATAATACGCTGGTGGCAATCTTGCTAGTTCATCCAGAGATCCCTTTGGCTTTAAGTCAAGACAACCAGATTGCAATATTCCAATTGAATACAAATTCAATCGGTCTTTATAATATTGAGCTTCGAGATGTTTCTTCAAAAATTGAAAATTGCGTTGATGGTTGACTTTGAAGGTAGCTTGAGATATTAAAATTCCTAGGCGTACTCACTTGCTTTGCAATTACAGATAAATACAACTTTCTTTTTGCAGGCTCATCGAAAGGGTCAATAACAATTATTGATCTCAACTCTTCAAAGAAAATTTGCACTCTTGATAATGTTCACTCAAGTATGACTATTTAGAAGGAATGATGAATATTCTTTTAGCGAGAATTACTGGAATAGTTTTATCAGATCGAGATAAATACATTTTGTCATGCGATGTGGATGGCAAAGTGAATATCACAAAAAATCCAATCAGCGCTTCTGAAATCGTAGCTTTTGGTATTTTTGGGATATTTCAATAAAGACTCAAAGCAGTAAATAGATTTAAGCAATCAGGAATCAGCATCAGTCTATGATTTGATGGTTCTGAATTGCTTTATAAGCGAAAAGACGACACCTGGGAAGATCGCAGTGCTGAAAAAATATCCTGATCTTCAGATATTTCCTTATAGATGGAATTTTTTCCATTTGATTTGCAAATTTTTTGTGAGTCGAGACATGATAAAGAGCTGTGTGGAATTCGAGATTCCTCTTTTGGTTGACAGCTTTAATCATACAGCGGTGCATTACTTGTTTAATAAAGCAGTGGTGGACTTTGGACTAATAAACAGTTTACTTGAAAGGTACACCGATTTGATAATGAAGCAGGACAACATTGACAAGATCATTCAATCTTTGACGTTTGACTTGGAGGCAATAATCCACCTCAATACGCCCCAAGTTGCCTATTTATTAAAGATCGGCTCTGGACCACCAGAAGTGCTCGGAGATGAAGAGCTACCCCACTTTGGAAAATTGAGCAATCGTCGAAAAAAGTTGTTTTATATTTCAAAATCTCAATATTTTACACCAGAAGTTCATACTGCAATAATGCACCGAGAGGAGGAGGACCTCATTGGGAATAAGCCAGTGGTTTCAATTTTGATGTTAAAGTTTATGCTGAACTACAACCCTTATTCAAAAGACATGCTGCGGATACTAAAGTGTCTCAATAGGGTGACATGTGAGGACATTTTTGCGGCCCAGACGGTCTCAGTGTTGGTGGAATACTTGTGGCATAAAAATAAATTTTTTCATTGTGTGATGGCTGCGATTTTCTCAGTTTTGATGGTTGTTCTCTCCATATTTAGTGCGATTGGCAGAAGGGACCTACCAATGGAGATAATAATTTTTGTATTTGCGATTTTCTTTACATTTTATGAGTTGTTCCAAATAAAATTTACACCGCTGCCAATATATTTTCGGCAAGTTTGGAACTGGATTGATTTGGCTTTTGACGCTATCTTGATACTGAACATCGTCTTCCTCTGGACAGATGCCCTCAGAATAACGAGACAGTGGTTCATGTCTCTCTCGCTATTATTTGGGTACCTAAAATGGATATCCTTCTTTCGAGTGATTGACCAAACAAGTAAGTTGAAAGCACGATTTGAAATATTTATTATTATCTTTGAGGGAAGCTGATTCGAATGATTATTGAGATCATCAAAGGAATCAGGAGTTTTATATTTATTATGCTTTTCCTGATATTCGGATTTGCACTCATCATCTATGTCTTCAATCATGACATGACTTTCGGACAAAATTTGTTTGTCATCTATAATTTGTTGTTTGCAAATTCTGACCCCTCACAATTTAGCAGACCGGAAATAGTTTACTATGTGATCATTACGTCTGTTCTTTCGATTCTTTTACTCAATATGCTGATTACAATAATGGGCGATACCTATCAGACCGTACTAACGCGTAGAATTTTAGCAGAGGGCCAGGAAAAGGTATCGCTTGTCTTAGAAGCTACATTTTTTGTGAGAGCTTTCAAAAGGATCTGTCGGAAAAAGAACAAGATGACAAACCTGTTAAAGAAGAGGTCTCAGAGAGTTTTCAAAAGGTTATCGAGGCTGGACTCTCAAATGTTAGTTGATGAAGAAGAAGAGAGTCAATTTGAAAATACTTGGAGTAAAGGATTCTTATATTTTGCCCACATAGTGGATCAGAAATCTCAGTATATGGTTAACCTTTTTGATTGGGATACAAACACAAAGAGTACAAATCGAAACGTGATCCTCCCAGCTGAAGACGAAGCATTGCAAACGGCTTCATCTAAATCTCAGTTTTCAGAGCTAAAATCAATGGTTGAGCAACAGGATCAACGGATAAAAGAGCTAGAAAAAGTGGTCAAGTCCAATTTTGTCGACTTGGAGAAGAAACTAAAAGTAAAAATGGAAGAGATTCTGACTGCTGTTTTAGAAGAAACAGTTCAATTAAGAGCCTCTCGCGTTGTAAGAAAGGATAGCATTTCAAATAATTAATCATTGTTAGGATCAACAAGGAATGAGAAGAATGAGTAGTCGTAAATTAACTCAAAAAGATCCTGATGATCTGTAATTGAATGGAATGTGTATTTGTAAATGTATTTCAATTTGGAAAAAACAGGTATGTATATGTAATAAATCATATGATTTATAATATTATGAAAAACATAATTTTTTGAGAGTTGATTACAAGAAAAATAAGTAACCGAAAACTGAAAACTTTATTCATATTCAATTTCACCAGTATCATCATCAGCGTATTTACTTTTGCCAAGTAATCCCATAGGGTCTAATTCCATATCAGTATTTTGTGTTTGCATTCTGCTGGGTATCTCTGCGTAATCGTCATCATCGTTGATAGGAACAGTGGCTGGAACTTGATCTTCATCAATTGGTACAGTTGCAGGGATTGTTGCATAATTATTATCATCCTCTTCGTCTTGATCGACAGGGACAGTTGCTGGGATTGTGGCGTAATTCTCTTCATCTTGATCAATGGGAACAGTAGCAGGAACAGTAGCATTATTATCATGATCTTCCTGTTCAATAGGGACAGTTGACTGGATGGTACCATAGTTATCTTCATCTTGATCGATTGGGATAGTTGATTCGATAGTAGAGGAACCTCTGAGTTTATCAATCATGATTTTAGCTTCATTGATTGTGATGAAACCAGGAACTCTCCAATATGACTCGCCTTGTCTTGGTTCCCTGAAATTCATAGAGGTAAATAATGGGTGAATGCATTCCCACTCAAGGAAGTCAAAGTCTTTTTTCTGAAGTGGAATAATAGCCATATCAACATTATGCAGATTTTCAATAGATTGCCTAATGGTTTGGGTGAGAAAAAGATAGTAAAGTTATTTTACCCAATAAATTGCTTGTAATCAATGTATTGTTCAAGTACGTTGACCAAAAATGCAACAAGATCATCTTTGGTGAACTTTGATGGATCAATCAATTGAATAGAATGTGCCAAAGCTTGTTCGATTGTCATCTATGGGAAGTTGTTAAATTACGAGGGAAACTTCTTCTTAATTACTCGAATAGAATCTTTGTAAATATTGTTAAAGATTTCTTGAGCTTTAAGTTTTCCTCTATCAAGTCTGAGGAATTTGGCTCTTTTCTTGATATCTTTGATGCTGAAGTCATTCATGTTCATCTTGTTGAACAAGAGGCAGAGTTGAGCTTCGCAATCAGGCAGATCTTTGTAATCTTCGTAATTTTGGATCAAAACCAAATCAGATTTCTCATCCCACAAAGAGCCAGTGCCTCCTTTTTAAAAATAAATGAGAAAAGATCTTGGTCAGTTAGAGTTACTTCTGTAGTTCCAATCGTCACCAATATCGCCACCTCCTGGTGTGGGATCTTCTTGAGCTTCTTTCTCAATATCTGGTTCTGCATAATTTGCCAAAATACTCTTGAGTGTCATTCTATCTGCAAATCTGAATAAGCATTCAACAGAAAGCAATTTATTTTTTCTAAAGAGGACAAAAAAGTTTTTGACAATCAAGTTAATGATTTCAAACAGTTGTTGATTCTGAACGCGGATCTAGAGATAGGTTAGGGAGAGAATCAGAAAATAATTTGTTACTTTGGGATTTTGAATGTTCAAGATGTCTTGGAAGATTAATAAGAAGTCAATTTGGAAGAAAAGCCAATCAGCTTTCAAGACTGTGACAATCTTTTTCATGAAGCTTGCAACAGCATTGTTGATTTTTTGGTTGTTTGTTTCGAGCTTATCAGCTCTGATCATATTCAACAAGACGCTGACAACCTGATAATCTGCCATGTAAGCAAGTTCTGAAGCAAAATTGACAATTCTTTCCTGATATTGGAATGAATCTTCATTAGATTCAATATCGCTTCCTTCGTCTTCGAGGGTTTCTGGGAGTTCTTCCTCTAAATCTTCTATTTCACTTTCAGAAATCTTTTCATCCTCTTCATCTTCTTGTTCCTCTTCTTCTGATTTATCTTCATCATCATCAGCACCTTCATCTTCATCATTCTTGTCTTCATCTTCATCTTCGGCTTCGGCTTCGTCTTCCTTTCTTTCTAGAATCTGGTTTTCATCTTCTTCAACCTCTTGCTGTTGTTGCTCTATCTCTTTCGTTGCAACAATCTCCTCTTCTTCTTCCATAGTCACTCGCTGTTGACCCTGTTCTTCCTCCATATCATCTGCAATTACAAGAGTTTGTTCGATAAGTAAAGTTGATGTTGGGACTTCTTCAGGTGCAAGAGTGTTTTCAAGAAATGCACCTGATTGTGGTTGTTCTGCGAGAGTGGGTTCGAAAGTTGCAGCAGGTTGTAAAGTTGGCATGGTTTCTAAAGTTCCACCTTGTTCATCTAAAGTTTGGAGAAAATCGGATTGAAGAGTTGAACCAACAGTATACTCTGTTCCAACGGTTGCAGGGACTTCTTGTTGAGACTCTTGTTCCTCTTCTAAAGTATGTTGTGGTTCGTGTTCTCGAATAGCAGCAGGGGTGGGCTCACCTGTAAATTCAGCTTCTTGAGCTTCATCGTCTCCATAGCCCTTTTCTTGCTGTAATAATCTTTTGACTTCAGCTTCATAGTTCTTTTCAATTTCAGTTTGGTCTTCTTCTCCTCTGGGGATTCTGAGAGCCTTCTTCTTCTTTTTCTTTTTGTCTTTCTTTGCTTTTTCTTTCATTCTTTTAGCTTTAGCCTTTTCCTTTTCCTTGGCTTTTTGTTTGAGTCTTTTCTCTCTTTCCTTGAGTTTTCTTTCCCTGACCTTGAGCTTTTCTCTTATTTTCTTTTCTTTAAGTTTATTCCTTTGCAATTTTCTGTTGGTTTGGATTTTCAAGACTTTACCCTTTGCGTACTCGTCGAGCAAGTCAAAGAATACACCAATAAACTCTGCGAGTGTTTTCCCCAATTTAGGGTCATGAACGTCAGGCTTGTAATGATCAAATCCTTTTCTGAGCATTCTCGCATTATCTTGAGAAAATATTTTTTGAATAAGAATTTGGCCACTTTTTCTTGCAATTTGGTTGACTGTAAGTCTCATTTCTCGAACACAGTACAAGAGTTGGAGGAATGAGTAAAGTGAAGAATGGAACAGTCTTGGTGAGAAATCTGATTTTTTGGCACATGTGACTTGTTTCATGATGGTTGCTTGGATCAGTTCAAAGACAGTGAGTTGGAGTGCAGCACCAACGCTTGCTATGCTATATTCTTCTTCGTGAACCTGATTTTCTCTGTTTTCTTTTCTTGAATAGAAATGGTGCCTAAAGACTTCAAGTCCATAAGCCATAAGGAAGAAGAAATAGATTTTGTCTTCTTCTTCAATTCTAGCAGGGTTATTGTGAATTTCCTCATAAAGGTTTTCGATCAATTTATCGTAAGCATGTTCAACAAAATCGACAGATAACTCTCTGATAATTTGCTTAAGAGATCCCTGCTGTTCATTTTCATCAAGAATGTTACTGACGATGACTTCTTTGTCATGACTGTTGGGGAAAATTGAAGCATTCTTTTCGTGGAATTTTCTTGCTTTTGGTTTCTTGGTGGAATTGGGGAAAGAGTGATCATTCCAGTCATTCTTGAAAGGATTGTGGATAATTTTGGAGCCTGAGTTGAAGGTCCTGACAACTTTAATATTGCAATCAAATCTGGCGTGTCTTGTGGACATTTCAGAAAGTCTTTGCATTCGATCTCTTTTTTCTTTGTCTCTGATTTGTTGGATTAGGTTTTTATCTTGTTCGGTCTTTTGGAAGAGCCAGACCGGTTCAAAGGACGAGAAAAGATGGTAAAAGATTTCGAGCAAATAAAGATTCAGTTTTTTCATAAGGACAGGAGAAGCTTGCTGAATGATAAAGACAAAAGCATCCAAGGTTTTTTGTCTATATAAAGTTGTGATGAACTTTGGCTGTAAATCTCTTCTCTGGGTGATGAAGCCATCAGGAGTGTTATTATCTGGCACCTTGAGGAGATTTTTGTAGATAATCACAATCATTTCAATCATTTGGTCGTAAATTTTAGGTCTTTCGTCCTCCTCAACTTGGAAAAAGTCGGATAAATGTATATTGATGGTGTGGATGGCATTACTGTTTGTGCCAAAAGCAAATTTATAGCTCTGAAGGTAACCTATTAACTCATTTCTTCTGGTGCATGACTTTTTGGGGAACTCTGTAAGCTGCGTAAAGAGCATGAGCAAGTAGAAAGTAAGTTTCTTATCCTGAACTTGCGAAATCAAGAGTTGAATAAGATCTTTTTGCAAGACCTCCCATTTACCAAGTTCGATTCTGGTAACAGGGAAATCGTCATCATCCCTTTTACAAAATCTGATTATATCCTTTAATGCATCCTCACAATGAGGTCCTTTCATGTAAAATTCCAAGTCATATTGCTTCTTGGTGGAACCCAAGCCTTGGACAGCGAATAAAAGTTCGTTCTTGAACTTTTCATCAGTCTGCATATCAGCATCAAAATCAATTTGTTTTTCAAAGTCGTCAATATCGTCAAAATCTTCTTCTCTCATAAAAGTAGTCGGATCAATATCATCAAAGTCTTGAAGGGACACCTTGGCCTTTTGGAGGTGTCTCCCTCCCTGCTCGCTTTCATCAATCATTCTCGATGTCATGTGATCAATTAAAAGTTCCGCGTGATATTTTAAAATTTTCAATATTGAAATTGATCTGTAGTATTTGTAGTAGTGTATTTTATTTGAGTGCCTGTGTAAATAAAATATTTGCCTCAAAACCGCTAATTTCAAATTTCTCGCTTCCTCTTTGAAGAAATTGTCTCTGTCTCTGTTGAATTTTTTCTCGAAAATAAAAACATAAAAACCAAACTGGGGTTTGGCTGATATCAAATCAACCTAATTGAAATTTTTTGACACTTTGGTTTGATTGGTCTCAAGAAAAAATTATTCCAAAAATAAAAGTTGCTTTGAGAAGAAAAATTTTGGAATTTTTTTTTTTTAGATTCTGTATTTTATGCATTTTTTGTTTAAATAAAAATTCTCAGTCAGATTCGAAACTAATTATTGTACGAGAATAATTCTGGCGGGTTTAGAAGAGAAAGTATTTGAAGTTTGACTCAAAAGAAAAGAAATAAAATCTAGTTTGACTTGAGTCACAGAGAATGAGAAATATGAAAAAGAAAAAAGGCATTCCACTCCATGTTTTTTGATAAATATCTATTCTTAAATCTATGAAATAAATCAACAAAAAAACGTTAGTAATATTAGGACCAAAAGAATCCTTGTAAATCCTATTTGGAAAGGATTTTGAGCAAGAGTAAGTTAGTGTTAGAAGCGGATAATTGTTATAAATTAATTTTATCAATACTTTACAAAAATGTCAAAGGCTGGCTCTAAGTTCTGTTTGGTGTACTACTATGTTCCTGAAGATAAGGATGATCCAGAATTTCCTAATGCTTTTGGGTAGATTGAAATTTCGACAGTTTCTAATGAAATAGATTAAACACTGCAATTGAGGATGTTCGAATTCCTGAAATTAGAAGACACTTCCCTCTTGAAGGAGAATATATCTTTCGTTTCAAAGTGAAGGTTGCCAACTCTAACGTCTGGATGGATGTTAAAGAAGATGGCAAGATCCCCCTTTTCAATGGAAGAATTACTATGAAAGCTACAAGAGTTTCCTGGGAACGTAATATTAATATTGGCAAAGAATTTTTGTTAAACTTTCAAAAGCAAGAGGTGATAGACCAAGAGCTACGACCAGCGAAAGACCAAGAGAAGAAGCCAGAGCCAATTCTCAAACCTCAGCAAATACCAAGCCACAACAACAACAGCAACAAGCTCCAACTGCTCAACAAAACCAAGGAACTTCTTTTGGATTTGAAGTAAGGAATAAATTGAATAGTTTATTGAATAATGGTTAGGATTTTAACCTCTTGAGCAGCACCACTAACTCCTATGGAGGCAACCAAGGAAACAACAGCTCTAACAATACACCATCATCTAACAAGGCTCATGACAATCATGACTTGTTGGACTTTGGAGGTGCCACTTCCCATACAAATACTTACAAAGTTAGCCAAGACACCTCCAAAAAGCCAGATTTGATGTCCTTTGATAACCTTTTTTAAACAATGAACAAAGATCTCTGGAGTCGATTGGTGTCTCTCCCGACAAATTTTGCAAGATCAGACCGAGCTAACCAAGCACAAAAGAATAATTCATTCATATAGATTGTTTGTAAACTCTATTTGTTCAGATTGTTTAAATTTCAGTATTTCACTCATCATTTTTTAATTTGATACCAACTGACAAACCTTTGTTGTCAACCAACTTTCAAAAAGACCTCGATTTAAAGTTTTGCCAATTGTAAATGTAAATGGGAATAAATCGTTTTTTGAACTTTAAAAAATTTTGGAGTTGCTCGAGAAAGAGATATACAAAAAACAATAAGAATAAATTAGTACATTTGATATGATGTTTGTTTGAAAATAGAGATATAAAACAAAACTGCATTTTAATAATCATGATCAGATATTTCTTCAAAATCCTCACTATATTCAGACATGATTCTGCTGTCTCTTAAACCAGAATCAGGAACAAATTTGCTTTCTCTCTTTCCACCATCTAAAAATTGATTGTAGGTATATTTCATAGTCTTCTTACTTTTGCCATAGATTTGGCTACTTGAGAAGGCTCGACTACCAGATTCAATATCTTCAGAAATATCTTTGCTTTCATCCATTTCTTTGACACCAACTTTGACATGATATTTGCTCGGGTATTTAGCACTAATATTGTGGGAAGCTGATGCTGCTGAGAGTTGATCAAAGTCATCAGCATAACTTTCTTCAATGGACTCAATTCTATCGGCAGTGATGTTGTTCTTGTTTCTTCCGAAAGAGTCTTTTCTTCTACTGATTGGTCCGGTTCCGAAAGGTTGTGGGAGGCTTTGACTGGCTGAAATAGATTCAAAGTCTTGAGAGTAGTCAGTTTCAGGCACATTAGCTTCCTCATAAGTTTCTTTAATGACTTCGTTAGCAATCGTCTTTTTAAGTGCCTTGAAACTATCAAGGCGCCCTTTTTTGGGTGATGGCACAGAGTTCAAAATATTCACATCAGAATTTTCTTTCATAGCTTCTTTACCAAAACTAGATCTTCTCAACAAAGCTCCAGGACTTGTTTTTGGGTCCTTATAAGGCTCTTTACGAAGAGTACCAACTTTCAGACTTTCTGCTTTTGCAACATTATCAAGTGGTTGTTGAGCGCCTGAAGCGCGTAAAGTCACAAGTTCTCTGATTAAAGCATCGATAAGGCCAAATCCTTCTTCTTTAGAATCTTTAAGTTTGAAAAGATCAACAAGTTTTTCAGATTCTTTGTTGGAGAGAACAACAACTGGACGATTGTGTTGTGGCTCAGCAGCATATTGAGTACTTGACTATGAAAAATTTTATTCTCAGAATCGTGAAAAATTTACTCTTTCGAAATTAGTTGAGGAAGTATAAGGTTCATTGGAGCGGTTGAAAGTTCTATTGATGGCATTAGCACTTGAAGCTCTGAATTTAGTAGATTGGGTTCCAAAAGCAGTAGAAACGGCTGGTTCAAAGTTGTCTTCTTGGTTACCAGCAAATCTAACTGTCTTCTTCTTCTTTTGATGGTGTTAGAAATGGATTTTCAAAAAAACTCTCTACCTTTTGGAAAACCATCATTGGTGGACAGTAGAACCCTTCAGTGATAGTCTTTAATGAAGAGATATTCCCAATGACAGCAGGCTCATCTTTCATATAAGTATTCTTTATGGTGGCTTTATTCTCATATTCAGTTGAAGTTCTAACGTCCACAGTTTCAGCTGGTCTGAGGGTTTGGGTGTTCAGAATTCCTGAAGTTTTTGGTCTTTCCTGGAAAGACTGGTTATTAGTTTTGTTGGCTGGATTTGGATAAACTGGGAAACTGGAGGTGTTGAAAGTTTTGGGCTGTTGATAATAAAGAGGGGATTGAGTGTTTGAGTTAGGGTTATTATGGTTGAAGGTTCCTTTCCTGATGCGAATGAGGCTTATGCTCAAATCGAGCTGTCCAACTTGATTTTTCAATTCATCAAACATTAAAAAGACTTTGCGTTTCCAGTTGATATGATTCTTTTCTGAATATTGAGCAATTTCGTTTCTAAAAGCTTGAAGAGTAACAATGACTTTGGAAAATACTCTGACTCTAACAAATTAGTTCTTGTTATTTAAATTTTTTACTGTTTATTCTCTGCATCAATAAAGTTGACAATCAAGGGTCTCTCGCCAATGAACTTGTTGATTTGTGAATCGGTCATTTCAAAGGCAGATGTCTTTCCGTTTCCGAATCTAATCCATTGATTATGCCCGACTTGCTCAGGATGAAGTTTATCTTGGCCTAAAAATTCTTTGAAAACGACTTTAACAATGGATTTTTATACTGTAGATGACAAAGGTGGGAAAGTCAAATAACTGGACAGCAAAACCTGGCAAGCTAATATAGCTTCCAATGTTGGAATAGAAATTAGGATCCAATGAATATCCATGAATCAAAATTTTGAAAGAAAAAAGCTCAGTTGCCATTGCCTTGTTGTCGTTGTTAAATTTATTGTAGTTTGTTTTTTTATCGAAATATGTTAACTTTGAATAAAAAAAACGAATTTCATTTATCGAAAAACAACAAGGGAAAAAGAGATGAAAATGAATTTTATTTTTTTTTTGAGAGGGATGAACACAAATCAAAACATTTTAATGATACAGATTGGACACTTTTCAGGGTCAGGGTGAGTGTAAATTATATATCAATATACAGATTTAAATTTATTCATCTTCATCATCTTGATCAAGTTCTTTGCCAGTGGTATCATAAGGTAAGAGCACGACTGCTACAGTAGCAATCATACAAAAAGCGCCAAAGGTCACAAAAACAGCCGTTGGAGAAATTTTGAGAGCCCAAATGACAATCCAAGGCATCAAGACTCCTCCAATTCTGCTAACTCCACTTGCAAAACCGAGGCCAGTTGTCCTACAATTGGTGTGGTAGAGCTCTGATGTTAGGGGATAGATAAATGAAAATGCAGAACAAGCAAAGAATTTTGCAAAGAATACAAAAAGTAAGAAGGCTTCTTGAACAAAAAGATGAGCTCCAAAGCAGCAGAACCCTGTCAGTGCAAAGCTCATAGTAAGAGACATTTTTCTTCCAAATTTCTGATGCTCAATCGTTGCCATGACAAGAATGTATGAAGGCACTTCTCCCATGGCTGAGATGAAAAGATCACTATAACTGAAATCATCCTCACCTTGACCTGCATCGCCCTTGATCCTTGCTAAAACGAGAGGCAAGACATAAAGGATTCCATAATAGACGAAATTGAGAACCCACCATGAAACCCAGAGGCATAAAGTGATTCTCAAATTCTTCTTGGCAAATAATTCCTTCAAAGGAGTCTTTGTAGCTTTTTCTTTTTGTTTTTCAACAAATTGGCGGATTTCTTGGTTTTCGGTTTCTGTGAGTTGGAGTTCAGTCTTTTTATTCACTTGATGCATTATGTTTAAGACTTTAATTCCCTTTTCGGCATCTTTCAAGAGCAAATATCTGGGACTTTCTTCAAGGAATTTATAGCCCAAAGCAAGGGAGACCAAAGCAGGCAGAGAAGCCCAAATTAAGAGGCCCCTCCATCTGGATTCATTTTGCTCAACTTTTAAAGTTGCTGCAAGGAAAATTGCAATAACTTCTCCGATGGTGAAAAATGTGCTCACAAGAACAAAGTTGATGCCTCTTTTGGTTTTGGGTGTAATTTCTGTAATCATTGACGATGTCAATGGTGACAAAATACCAACCAGAACTCCATAAAGAGCTCTTGTGACAACTAAAAACATAAAGTTTGGAGAGAGAGCTGAGAGAACACCCAATATAAAAACCAAAATCATGTAAATGAGGAAAGGTTTCTTTCTTCCATAGACCGTAGTGATTGGGCCTGAAATGAGGGATCCGAGAAAGAACCCACCAAAAATAGCTGATCCCAATAATCCAATATCATTAAGATCAACAAACCAGACAACATGAACAAGAATATAATTCAACAGAGATAAAGCAATAACTTCAGCACCATCGCAAAGCCAAAAGACACTGATGACAGCATACGAAAGCCAATGAAATTTTCCGAGACCGATTCTGTCTAGGATATTCTCGATGACTTTCCCAGAGCCAACATTAGATGAGGGTTTTTCAGTGATTTCTCCAGCATCAAGATCATCATTGACTTCAGGGAGTCTTGTTGGAGAAAGTTCTATTTCAAAGTTTTCTTTTTTTAACATTTCTGTAATTTAATAAACTTGTGTAGTTTAAAAACAAATTATCTGCTAATTTCAGCTATTTCAACCGCCAAGTTAAAAATAAGCTAACTTTGTCCAACACCCTCCTTTTGATATTCTTCAATGTCATTGTCATTTCTTGAACTATTTTAAGATTCTTTCCTCCTATCGAAAAGGAATAAATTTGTCACTCTAGCTCTGAAATGAGTTTCTGTTTTGACAATAGATTTGAACCATAAAACGCAAGCTGACCTAATTTTATTTGCCTACAAAATATCTTTTTGGAACTCAAATAAAATCCAAGAAACGTTTTTTACCTCTAAAATAAATGGAGGTGAAGCAATTGGACTCTTTCATTGGGCGAAAAAGGAAGTGGTTGAAGAAATAATGTTGAAATTCTCATTCAAAAAAGATTGACACATTTTTTGTGAGAGCCTTCAAAAATTCTTGCCTGATCCTGAAAAAAAATTCTTTGTCAAAAGAAGGAATTTTTCTTTCTTGAAATGGAAATAATTTATGAATAGAATCAGGATGAAGTGAGCGGCTAAAATAGGAAGAAACAAGAAAGAGAATAAAATCTTCTAAACGAAAAGTTTTGGCGCTATAATTTTCAACTTTGTTCATCTCTCTTTTGAGAAATCTGGAGAAATAAAGCTTTATTATGCATATGCATGAAAAGTTATCTAAGGGATCGAAAAGGTATTTTTTGATTCAGTCAAATTGTTTATGAATTTTTTGCTGAGTGATATTTTGACAAATTAAACTGAAAGTGTTTCGTAATTTGAATATTTGAGAGAGCTTAATTCCAAAATTTGGTTTCTGGATCTGAATGATTGCATGAAGAAAAAAATTTCAAGTAGCGTCTGTTTTGTCTTCTTCAAAGTTTATATTTCTTTATTCGAACTTCGTGAGTGATGAATGAACATAAAATATGTTTTGAAGTGAAAAAACTTTTTTTGCGAGAATTTTCCTTTAAAAAAAATTCGGTTGAAAAAGCTATAGAAAAATATGAGAAGGCAAAAGATTTCGAACCCTGATGGCTCGATTGAATTTTCATTTTTTTTTTTTGAAAAAAAAATTTCAGAGACAGATTTGAAATTTCTTTGGAAATTTTTGTTTGAAATAATGCTTGGATTTTTTCAAAAATCGAATTGTGTCAAAATTCTCAAAAGGTAGAAACAAAGAGATTTAGAATTTGAGGAAATTTGACATGACATGACATGATTGACATCATTGTTGGAGTAATTGAAAAGTTGAAAATGGTCTTTTTTACACTTACTACAAAATAAATTTGTAAATACAAAATAATTTACACACTTTGGCATAAAATTCAAATTTTATTAGGTTTTAAGCATCATGACTACCGTGAGAAGAGTAAGCTTTTGTACCTTGAAAACTCTAGAGCATTTTAGGACGATATTGAAGTTTCCAGAGATGATCAAGCCAACATCAACAACTTTAGCAAATATAACGCCAAGTTCCATGAAAAGGTTGCTGAATTGACCCTCAGAGATAATATGCTTGAAGAAATGGATGATGCTTTGACTGAGCTCGAATTGGCTGATGATGATGGCAACTTGAGGTAAGAGGAGACCGGATTTTTGGAATAATTGTTTTAGACTTAAATTCGGAGAGTGCTTCATTCGTGTTGATGTTGATAGTGCTAAGGATTACATTGAAAAACTTCAAGAAACTACTAAACAAGAAGCTAAGGAGTTAAAGACAGTCGTCGAAGATACACAAAAGAGAATGAATAAATTAAAGAGCTCATTGTATGGCAAATTCGGAAACTCCATCCAATTAGAAGAAGATTAATACATTTCTTTAAATAATATGTACTTATATCAAATTACGCTGAAAAAAGCTATATTGTAAAGCTAATTAAGTATATACACATACATACAAGTATCGAAAAAGACTTTAAAAATCTGTTTATGCTATGTCTTTGACGCCATGGTCTTCATAGTATTTCCACAAAAAGTTTCTAATTGGGTTGATTAAATCCAAGGCTTGTTTGAAGGTTCTGTATTTTTCCTCTTCTGCCATAGTGGGAGGGAATAATCCCTTCATGAATTTTTCGCGACTTGGAGTAAAGGTCAAAGCCGTTTTAGCAGCCATTCTGATAGGCAAAGGGTGATGAGGGGCAAGACCCTCATTATAAGCCTTCTTTGCACAATCAGCACATTTCATGTGGCGATCTCCTTCGAGATGTTTGACTAGAACTGTAACGAAATCCAAAAACCACATCAGTCTAGATAAATTTCTTGTCGCTAATTCGGATGATTAGTACAGGAAAATTTTATTTAAGGTAAACTTGATTCATAATTTTTGAAAGAAGGGTCGTGGACTTTTCTAGGGTTTTCGGTGCTGTAGAGTTGGATATTCTGTCTGAATTCATGTTCAATAAAGGTAATTAGTCCACCCTTGACTTCTGGGAATCTAGCAAAGTTGCTACGAATGCTTGCCGCACGAGTGATTATATCTTTTGCATGTTAGGAGGAGGATAATAGAAGAGAATTTCGTTACCTTTGAAGGCAAAGGAGAAAGCTGATCCGAGAATATTAAAGATTTTGACGAATTCGAGGATTGCATTAAGAAAGGCATCAGAATCAATATCTGGAAGACTATCTTTAACATCCTGGAGATGTTTGAGTAATTTTTCATGGTTAAACTTGGCGTTCTTGAGATTTTCTTCTTCAGTTCTGTCCATTTTCAGGAGAGCAAGTGTTGTAGCTTGTGGATATTTTTCTTATTATTCGAAATTACGAATATTTCGACTATTTATATGCATAGATAACCGATACCTGACGAGTTTAAATTTTCGTTTTTCTGGCCAAAATCCCGTTACAAATTTCCAATAAAATCGATTCATTGAAGCATTCTTGGCCATTTCATAAAACTGTAGCTCAGGATTAGGAAATACCGTGGAGAGATCTCGAAGAAGAGGAAGGTACGAGAATATGACTTTCATCAGTAAAATATAAATTATGGCTAGTGAAAGACGAGTTGAAAATTAGAACTTGAATTTCTTTTGGGCAAAATTATTGCCATAAAATTTTACTGCAATTGAATCTTTGGAGAGATACTGTGGTTTAATTTTCATGGTATAGTGGAGAAATGAAGAAGCGCTGATTATCTAGGAGACTATTCAAGGGACTAGTTCCGTAGGATGAAACACTCGATCACAAGAGTGCATTGTAAGCAAAGGGACTTTTATGTATTACTATTTTTGTCAAAAAAAAATTGAAAAGGCGAAAAAGGCTGAAAGGTTTTTTTTTAAATGGGATTAAAATAATTTAAGTTTAGTGCATTCGAGAGAGTTTAGAATTTGGTGATCAGATCAGGCAAGGTTTAAACAGATTGTCCATGATTATTCCTAAATTTATGTCAAGGATCGAATGTTCTTTCTTGAAGAACATGTGAATTAGGTACGAAATTTGCGTTAAATCTTATTAGAATTTTATGAAATAAAGCTTAAATCCAGTCATACTTTGAGGTTTTGACTGTGAATGAAATGCTTTTTCATCAGAAGAAGGTTGTTTTGTCGACATCCATGATCAAAGTTTTCAACCTAACCAAGCTAAACCAAATGAGACAGTGAAAAACCCCCAATTTCTTGTGTTTAGGCGTTACTTTGGTGACGCCGAGCTGTTTATTTCTATTTAGCGACACAGACACAGCAAGAGGGAGTTGGAGTCAGCACTTCTTCTAATTATAAAAAGAAAAATATTCGTTAAAATCAGGTAATAACAGAACTTTCCAGTTAGAGACTTCTATTAATAGTTGTATAATATTCATAAAATTATTTTTGGATTGGAAATGCTTTGAAACGATTGAGAGAAAAATTAAGCAGCTCAATGTGCATCTTTTTTTTGCCAAAAAACTTCACGAATGAAAAATTGTCAAAAGAAAATGAAATAAAAGAAGGGAAAATTTTTGGAAAAAAAATTTTTTATGATTATTATGACAGATGAGAGAAAATTGTTTTTGTGTCGGAAAATCTTTGTCAAGTTACCAGGAAATCTTCTTTTATCGGTCCATCATCAATTGAGAATTCTCGAATCACACATTCTTGAAACAAGATCTTTACGATCAAATTGATGAGGAAGGAAGGCTTTAAAAATTAAAAAAAAATGAAGGAATTCGTAATTTTGGTAAGACTCAGAGTTTCGAAATTTTTCTGTGACTTTATCGAAGACAAATAATATTCTTTAAAAAACTTTTTGACTGCGGAAAAGAAATTTGTTAAAATTTTCATTGCTTTCTTTTCCGAAATAAATTAGTCGGATTTTTTTCTTCTTGAAATTTCATTGTATTGGATGAGAATTTCAGGATGTTTTTAATTCGTTTTCTTTTGATTGAAACTATTCAAAATGAGTATCTCAGTTCGCTGGTTAAAGGGATTTTAATTTTAGTAAAATAAGTATTCAATAATAGTATTCTTTCAGTCAAGTACAAGAAATTATTTAAAATGAATTTACATACTTGAAATTGCATTTCTCTCAAAAATTTTGGATTTTTCTAAGTATGATTTGATTTGATCGGATCATCTTTTCCCCAGCTTTGATTCCTGTTTAAATAACCCCCCTTCAAAATAGGGAAATAATATTGAGGGTCCTTAAAATTTCGATAATAAGATAAGAGAATAGATTGAACAATAATTTTAGGAATAGATATTATTAGAAGATTTTAATTTTTATTTGGTGATTATTTAACAATTCAATTCATACGAATTTTGATTATTTTTTCTTCGAAAAAAAAGAGGATTGCTGAGAATGATTAGTACTTCCCAGGATTCGATATTGGAATCAGAAGACAGGCAAATTAATGTTGAAGCGATCAATTGGAATTAAGAAATTTGATATTACCGGTTTTAATCAAACGACTTTACAAAAAAAAACTGAGTTTAATTCGCGCAACTGCCTCTGACCCTGGAATAAATTGAAACTGAAAATCAATCTTATTTTTTAAGATACTTCTAATGTAGGATAACAATCCAAACTGAATTTATCTTGGTAGTAGTCTCCTTTCTTGTGTAGAATACTGGAGAAAATCATTTCCTGTGTTGTCTAAAAGGAGAGTTCCTGGTTTTATTACCTTATACCTTAAATTCCGAGGTATTAAAGCCCTTTGATAACACAGAAAACGGATAATAGGCTAAGAAATAGAGAATCTATTAAAGAATAAAAGATTTAGTGAATCTATGGTTCTTTTGATTGAAGGAAGGTTGAAAAGTTTTAGGCCTATTTTATTTTAAATTTTTAGAAGCCTGGGGTCGGTTTGAAGAGAGTAAACATTTTTTGAAATGACATGAGGCTCGTATTGTCTGCCAGATGATTGAATAAATCTATTATGGAGTTTGTTAGGAGGCAAAAATGTTTTTGCCGCCGGTATTAGATAGAGAATGGATATTCCAGGTCTTAAATTTGAGAATTTTTCCCGGATATATTTGCTGGAATACAACTCTAGAGGGTATTGAAAAGACATTAGGGGAAAAAACTTACAGCATTTTATTAAATTAAACCGCAGTAATGAATAGAAATCACAGTAAAAAATGGGTCCAACTGGAGACTATGCTTTTCGAAACTCCTGAGAAGCAGAGAGGTCCTCAGACTGCTAAAGCTACTTCTAAGCTTGGACTTCCCAAGAATCAGATTTTCAAATTCATTAGAACGAATCATCCTGAGAGCACTCACCCCAGAAGTTTGAACGCTCTTCAGATCCCAAACACTCCTGATAAGGACAAGAGCTGGTCCAAGTTCGGCTTTGACTCTGACTCTCGGGGAAATATTGATTCAAAGAATACTGCTGATTCCAAGCAGAATATCAATTCAAGAACAGAACTTGAAAGCAGGATTCCTGGGTCCTTCAACTCAATTGATGAAGATTTACCAGAACCCCTTTCAAGTGATCACAAACCAAAGAGAGAATCAAAGTTCAAGAAAGGGAACTTTTTGAGTCCTGATGTGATGAGTTCAAAAAAAATTCAAACTGTTGTGATTACAAGCCGTAACAGCAAAAAGAAATATTCACTGAATACTGAATATAGTTCTTCTTTGAATAATCTTGAGAAGCAGTACAAACCGGTTGATCCCATCTGTAGTATCGACGAGTTCCACTTCCAGATTCTGTTTAAGAAAAAATGCGAGGTATAATTGAGTAGAACTTTGAGATTTTGAATTTTGAAGGATATGGACATCACTGGCTATGCCGAAACTGAAGAAAAGTTTATCAGCAACATTAGAAAGAACTCTTTGGGAACTAAACTCTGCTTCCCTGAGGTACGCTATAGTGGAAGAAGATTTTATAAGTATAATTAGAGTGGTTTCGGGAAAACAGCTTTGGCACAACTGGGCTCTATGGTATCAGGAAACCCTGAGATTTCTCAATTGGTAAGAAGAATGAGAGATTTATCTAATTTTTCGAAGCAATTAAGAAAAAGCTATTTGGCAACTGACGGATTAATGGTTCCATTTGCCAAGAGTTTGATGGCAATGCCAAATTTGATTCATTTAGATTTAGCAAACAATGCTCTTGAATCTCAAGGTATAGTATTGAGAAATTTGAGAATAACGATTTGAAATTAGAATTTACTGTGTTATTTGCTGCCTTAAAAAGAATTCAAACATTGGTTTCAATCGATATTTCAAACTATGAGCCCGATAAAAAGAATAAGTTGAGAGCAGAAGGAGTGGAAGCTTTTAATGGCTTTGTAAAGAACAACGTCAGCCTTCAATATGTGACACTTTCAAATTTGATGCTTGAAGATAACAATGTGAAATCTATTTTATGTGCTTTACAAGAATGTCCAAATCTCTTGGTCTTGGATTTGACTTCCAACATCTTCACGGGCTCCTGCCTTTCCGATCTAAGTACGAGGTTATTTGGATGAAATGACTAATGGTTTTTCCATAGTTGAGTTAGCAGCCAAGACTTCAATAATAAAGATTAATTTGGCAAATAACAAGTTAAAGAAGGAGGCTGCTGAAAACCTTGCAAAGTTCATTCAAGCTCAAAGAAAAGACAATAAAGAAGGTGTAAAGGAAGCTAAGGATACAAGAGAAGGGCTTGAATTGGTGTTGGAAAACACCAATTTAGGATCCGAGATCGATATGATCTTGGAATCTCTTGGAAGAGGCAGTAATATCAAGAAACTGAACTTTAGCCGCAATCTTTTGGCCGATATCGAAATCACTCATTTTGAAACAGCGTTGTCTGAGAATAAGAAATTAATGGAACTTGATTTATCAAACTGTAAATTGGGTGACATTCAAGGTGCGTCAAATTTTTTTGAGAGTTAAATTCTAAAAGAAATTAGGGAAAATGCTCGCTTTGGGATTGAAGAAGAATAGATACTTGAAAAGTTTGGTTTTGGGAAATAACAATCTGGGCGATGAAGCTGGATCTTTGATTATCTATTCATTACTCAACAACCACTCCCTCAAGTCTCTTGACCTCGCTCAAAATAAACTTGGGCCTGAAACAGCAAAGGCACTGCAAGAGGTGATCAAGAAGAATCCCAATTTGACAAAATATAATTTGATTTATAACAATTTTGATGAAGAAGATGGTTACTTGTTGCAGGAAGCTTTGTTCTTTAATGCCAAAATTACACAATTTAATATTGCCTACACTAGAGTCAAATTCAACACTTTGGAAGCTATTGATGGAATTGTGAGAGACAACAATCACAAACTTCAATTTGCTGCTGTTCCTAGTCTGAAAGATGAAGTTGATAAAAAATGCAAGTTTGTTGAAGAAGAAAAGCATCACATGGGTATGGTTGGCGAGTTTGAAAAGAGAAAAGAAGAAGTAAGAAGTTTTGGGGATCTGTGAATAACTTTTTTAGATTAATAGAGATGTGAAGAGATTTAAAGAAACACTGACAGACTTGAAAGGAAGAGAAAAGAGTCCAACATACAAGAAGAAAGAGAGACTTGTTCTGAAACTAAGCAAAGATATTAAAGAAGAACAGCCCAAATTAGAAGAAATCAATGCTCAAATCAGAGAATTCCAAACTCAAGCTCAGCTTGAAAAGGAAAGTTACATGAGACTTATTGAGGCTGAATTACAAGAAGTCGAAAAAGCTGAAAAAAGAATAAAGGCAAAACAAGAAGAAATTGAGAAGGTTAAACAGAAGTATGAACCTGATATCAAGATTTTGAAATATGAAATCTCTAAATTAGCTGATGAACTGTAAATTTTTTTGAAGGTTAAATATTTACTAATCCTTAACTCTAGTCGATTCAATGAGATGTATAACGAGACAGTCTCAGATAAAATCAAGAAGGAGAAGCAGATTATCAATATTCAAAGTACTATTGTGAATGCCAAAGTCAGTGACGTGTTCTTGGCTACTTCGGAGCTTGCTAAAGCTAAGAAGAAGGCTCAAGAATCTCCAGAAAAGCCTCCCAATAGCGGTACTAAGCTTGGATCAGATGGAAAGCCTGAAGAAGAAAAGCAAGAATCTGATAAGGTTTCTGCAGGAATTGAGCTTATTCGAAAGACTAGACAGAGTAGAGCTGATAAGTTGATTGAAGAAGTGAAGAAGAAGCAAGAAGCCAAGACTAAGAGAAAGCTTCGCAGAATGGCATCAAAGTCCGATAATACCAAACAAGAGATGATGAGAGAAAAGATTAATGAAAAACTTAACAAGATGTTTAAAGAGGATAAGAGCAAAATGGAACCAATTAGCGAAGGTGAGATCAAAGATTAAAGATTCCTCTCACGGTTGTTTTTCAATTAATGGTTGACAAATTTTTTGTGTATATACTTATCTTCATACGTATTTAACTACTTACGTATCTTGCATATAATAATAATTCCTTTTTTACATATCGATCTGTGATCAATTAAAATCCAACGAAAACAATCTACTCTTGAATAAAGCAGATGCGTTTTGATGCAATATCATATATACAGTCATAATTTTTGCTCATCTCTTTCTTCAAAATAAATTTCATGAAATGTAGTTCAAAAAAGGTTTTAGAAAGGGGTACAAAAAACATATGAATTGTTTTGAAATAGTCCTAAAGAAGAATTAATAATAAGGCGAAGACATTGTCATTAATAATTAAGAGGTCAGGTTGTTCTGGAAGAGGTCGTTGTGTTTAGTAATACATACTTGGTTGTTTATCATTATTTGCTAGAAGATACTCTTATTTAATTTAGTCTTTATAAACAAAATTTCAATTCACATCTGACTTGTTTTTAATTATTATTGTATCATTAGATATTGTAAGATTCTCCTTATTCTTGGATTTCATCTTTTTCATCACGCACTCCGTTTATTTCTCTTTCTAATTTCATTATTTCCTCCATCAATTGCCCACATCCATCCAGCACTTGTTTCAATGATCCTGTAATGGTCGCTAATCTCCCCTTGACTCCTTCGACTGTACAGATCTCTGATGAATCAGACTATGATATTTGGGTAACTGATTTAAGTAGTCAGAATAAAACCTCTCTTTTAAAGGTGATTTGTGCAGTGGTGGTTGCTTCAATACTATCGATAATTTCCCAGGAATTTGCAGTCAGATATGGGACTAAATAACTGGGCACAACAAAAGTTGTGGCAATTTTAGTTTCACCATTTTTATCAATAAAATGACAATTTCTTCCTGCATCTTTATGAGGGTTATTATGATGAGATCCTTTGGAAGTTTAAAAAAGTCCAAGTGAAATGAATCTACCAGAATTGGATTGTTGTTGTTTATTATGGCTTTTTGAGAGACTTCTACTTCTTGAATAACGATTTTCTTTTGAAAAAATGAGAATTTTTGAGCCTCAGAAAAAGGAAGGATTACTGCTACCACTCTTGTTGGGATTGTAAGATCTTGGGATGGAGATGGATTTGGAGCGAGATCTTGAGCGAGAGATAGAAGTTCTGTCTCTTGCTCTATTTTTAGGAGAATCATTTATATTTGTGATTTCTTTGATAGTTTCGAGACCTTCGTTAGATTTGACGACAGATTGGTCAGTGCTCTTTTGAGGACTGAGTATTTTATCTTGTTTACCATCAGTTGTCGAATTTTGATGAGATTCTGGATTTTCTGTTTCCATTTTTTGAGAATCATGAATCTGATTATTTTCTTCAGTCATGATTTCATTTTGTTCTTGGAGTTGTTGTAAATCTATGGAGAAAATTTCAGAAGACTTCTTCTCTTCAGAAAATGTACCATTACCATTAGTATCACGAGGTAAAATGGAGTTTCTAAATTGCTGAGCAGAATTTTCATTGATTGCTTTTCCATTCATCAATATAGGTCCACCATTTTTGAAGATTTCGATTTGTTCAAGGATATAGCAGACAGCATCTTGTTTATTAGCAAGACTTCCAGCAATGGTGACAACGCAATCCTGATGTTCTAATTGAAAAATGAGACTAATAATAAGAGATTAGTCTCACCTCTTTCTGATTGTTTATCACTCATAATTTTGATTTGAGCTCCACCAGCTTTTGCAGCAATTTCTCTAATCATACAACCCTCTATTAAAGGGAAAGGTAAAAAAATAATCCCATTTTCCGGTCTTACTGGCACCAATGAGCTTTGTAACAAAATTATTTGGGATCAAGAGTTTGACAAGATCAGAGCTTTGAGATTTATGTGAGCCTTCTGATTCTTGAGATCTTCTGAGAATAATGACGACAGCATTAATGACACCAGCGAGTCTTCCTCTGATATCCTTTGGAAAAATAAGCCAAAACAAAATGTTGGTCGATCAAACGCAAATGACTTCATCGCGCCTGACGCATCTGATTCCTCCATCTTGATGAAGTTTTATGGAGACACTGCATTTTTCACACAAATCTTTAATCCATGAACCTTCTTTTCCCATGATGAAGCCTGCACTAATTTCTGGGAAGACAAGTTTGGCCTTGAATGGTGAGATGAGACTAAAATATAGAGGGAGAGTACTGTGATTTTGGTTTTGTGTGGTTCGATAGGTTTGGGTGTTTTTTCGATTTTTTCAACATGTGGAGATATGTCTTCTAAAGTTTGGTAAATTATGCGCACAGCATCGACTACATTGGTGGGTCGTCCTTGGGAGAGGTTAATAAGGCGAGTCATTATTTTGGGTGATGGATTGTACCATTGATTTTGACAGATCGATAAGTCATTTGATGTACTGCAGGATTTACGACAATTTGAGTTCGTGAGTCTTTCATTATGGATCTGATTTGTTTTCCCTTTGTTCCAATCAATAAGGAAACCATTCCTTCAGGAACCAAAATGACGAGGGAACACTCTGAATGTTCCCTTTTTGAGTTGCGAATGACTTCTATCTCATTAACAATTTCTAATAGAGCACTGTATTTTTTGCTATAGCTTTCATCTGAAATTTTGATGACAGACCCTTCAGCGCCTGGAATGGTAAGCTGATGATCAAATTCTATGCAGTTGATGCGAGTGGTATCGAGTATTTTATTGATGATTTCATTATTATTCTCGCTGAGCAGGTTGATATAAGGAGTTTCAATAAAGACCTCAAAATCAAAGACGATTTTTTTGGATGGTGAAGGGCTCCTGGATCGCGAATTTCTGCGTCTTATTTTATTATGACTTCTTTCATATCTATCACTTTGGGAGCTGGATCGAGAACGTGAAGATCTAATGAAAGTGAGCTTGCATAAAGATGAATCTACCTCCAATACTCCTTTTTCTTGGGATAGTATCCCCTACTGTCATGACGACTATATGAGTGATATGGCTTGGACTTGTAGCTATGATATTTATGACTACTTCGGGGTGAACGAGATAAAGATCGAGAGCTAGAGTTTCTAGTACTACTTCTGGGCATGAAGATTTAACTCTTTGAATACGATTGAATGATATTTATGCCAAATTTTTAATTGTGATATAAAATCAAAAGATTACTTTGGCTTCCTTCCTGCCATGGTTTTGGCTTTCTTTGAAGATGAAAATCTCTCTGATGGGAAAATATGAATCTCAAGGGGATCAGGATTGATTTTCAATGAGAGATGAGAGGTGAGATTTTTTTTTATGAAGAAAAAAAAAAAATCGAAAAATTTCTTTTTCAGAGATCACTCAAGAAATAAGTTGAAAAAAAAGTTCAGACTCTCTCTATAATAAAATCGAGATCAGAATTGTTTTCCGCAATTTTTTTGGCCTGCCAAAAATAATAAATTATACTTTTATAAAAGTTGTTGAAATGAGGACAATGGAGAAGAGAAATTTCGAGAAAAACAAGAATGGAAATTTTTGAAAAATATTCTTATTTAAATATTATTTATTTCAAATACACAAAGCACATACATCTATGGATGGAGGTAAAAATATTGATGATGATAATAATTTTTCAACGAGCCTACTTCTCTTTTTTTGTCATTTCAACATGTTGAAAATCTTTACAAACAGATAACTTATTTTTATTATTATACACAAGAAGAAACAAGTTATAATTCTTCGTCGCTACGATAAGCTCCAAGTTCTTCAATGTATTTATATTCTGCATTTAAGAGTTCATCAATTAGACTGCCTCTGATACCTTTTGAAACAATTCTTTTAAACCATAATGTGAGGGGAGCAAAAGCTATAACTGAGAGGCAATAGAGCAAAAAGGAAACTCCAAACTTGCCAATACTGGAGAGACCAGTTGCAAAGATCCACCAATAGAGTAATGAGCCAAAATAGAGAGCAACAATGAAATATGGAACACTATTGAAACTAATCCATTTCAAAGTATCAGTTGTTCCTTGGTGCCAGACTTGCGCCATTTGGACAATATGAATAAAATGAAGGATGATCCCAAGAGAAGTGATGATAAAAGCGATAATTCCATTAAAATTGTAAGATGTTAGGACAGAGCAGAGATTGGTGGGATCGTCATATGTGATGGGGTCAAAGCCGCAGCTTTCCTTGAGAAAAGAGAAGGTGAGCATTGAGTAAACATCAGTACAATCGTCAGGATTGGCATTTTCTTGGCAGGACTTTTTGATAAAGAGGAAATTGACCCAATATTTGTGAGTCGTGTCCTCAAAGAGGACGAACCATTTTTTATAGAAGAAAGATGTGAAAATGAAGAGAATTAAGAGCACGTTGAGGATAAGAATGACTTTGATCTTGTTAAGATTGACAGCTGTTTTGGCCGCCTGGGTGAGTTTGACAAGATTATATCCAGCGTTGAATTTCGAGGGAGAAGATGGCTGGGAGCTGAGGTCTTCTATATCGGTGCTTTTCCCTGTTTTTATGGGGATACTCGCTGGAGAAAATAAGCTTCGGTCCAATAAAGAGTCGTTCATGATGAAACCGGGACTGGGAAACTGGAGGAGAAATTCTATTCGTAATTTATTTTATTAAGCCGGAATTATTGTCAGAGTTAATAAATTCAACAGGAGCTCAAACTGGTTTTTCTCACTAATTATTTAGAGACTAAAATTTGACTCTAAGCTCTAGAAATTTTTTTGTTGGTTCCCCCCAAAAAATGATTGTAAACTAATTGACAAATAAAATTGAAGAGGTACAAGAAAATATATAAAATACAATAGGGGATGAAAAATCAGAAAAAGATTGCTTTTCCTGGATAAAATAGAACAAAACACAGATGATAGAATATTTTAAATTTGAACTTGAGCTTAAACGACGACTTTCTTCTTTTTCATGAAAGAATAAACGATGAGGGCATTTTTAAGAGCTTCGAAAATTCTTTTTCCAACTTCATAATGAAGGTGTTGTTTGAGCATGACTTTGATATAAGGGATATTGACCATAATATCCTTCATTTGGATCATCTTTTTGAGGAGCCATGATTCTTTGACATCATACAAATATGCGATGATTATTCCCTTTTTCTCATCATAAACTAAGGAGACAATTTGGAGAGGTTCAATTGTTAGAGTGCCTCTAAAGATAAGTTGTTTATCGACAAATAGACGTTGATTGTCAATTTTAGAGATCATTTCAAAGTTGCAATTAAGTTTGAGTTTATAGCTCATCCAAGGAAGAATATTCTCTCTATTGACGGATTGGCCATCATTAACTTTATCAAGTTCGCCTTCTGAGATGGTGACCATATTCCATTGTTTGACTTTGAAAGCCAAATATTGAGCCAAAACTTTGATTTTGGAGAAACTAACTTTATTATCTTTGAAAAGATTGCTTTTTTCTTGTAGATTTTCTTTTTGATAAAGTTCAATGACCTGCTTCAAGTTAAATCTATTGTTGTAGATTGCCATTTTTTCGAGTCTGGTAACTTTGACAAAGAGGTCATGATTTTGGACATATGGGAGAGCAATATGATGAATAGTCTGGAACATGGTGTATTTTTTGTAATTATTTTCCAAGAAGATTTCTACCAAAGATTCTTCAGTCTTGGAGGTCTGCAAAACTTCTCTATGGATGAACTCTCTCATAACACCCTTGAAAGTATCAAGGCTAAGCAAGATATTTCCACTCTTTGTGTAAGAGAATTCGAGATGTCGGACGACATTTTCCCAAAACTAACGAAGGGTAAGAATTAACGAATTTAATAGACTTACTTTGATTTCATAAAAGTTTTTATTTTCAGGGTCATGATCGTCTTCTGGTTCAAGGATTTTGGATTTATCCTTTCCAGCGCCAGTTTTGACGTTTTTGTGTTTTTTATGATTTGTGACAAGTCTGATTCTTTCTTCCAAGACAAGAGAAGGCTGATTTAGATTTTTTAGATCCTTAGTTGGCCTGAGGGGAAGATCTCTTTGCTTCATGTAGGATTGGTAACTCTCTCCTGTGACTTCAATATATGATTTGGTGAACCTTGAGTAATCGCCTCTGGTCCTCTTATCATCAAGTTTAACTGCTGAAGAGGAATAGAGACTGTCGAGGAGAGTGGGATTCAAATTGAGAATATCTGAGAAATAGATGGAGGTGACATATTTCCTGCAAGCTTTAGGATCATAGACAATGATTGACCAATGATGGAGAATATCATGTCTTTCGATGGTGATGACAACGTAACGGCCTTGAATTCTTTTGGTGATTTGAAGAATGACGTGAGTTTCTTGGATCTTTGGTTGTAAAAAGTTTCCAAAAACGACCTTAGCGCCAATTGAAGAAGATTCGAGACTTTGTGAAGCGACATTGGTAAGGTGATACCTTTGATATTTCATGAGCATAAATTTGGTGTCCTTGATGGGAAGTTCGATAGTGGAGTAAATATGACGTCTTTTAAGGATGAGGTTTTGGATGATGGTGTGAATTGTGTTCCAGTTTTTATAGGGATTTTCAAGAGGATAGTCCATATTGAGATAGAGCTTGATATCTTTGGAGTTGATCAAGAACTTGTAGAATTTGGTTTTGCTGGTGAAAGGCAGGATTTCAAATTTGATGCAATAGATATTGTCAAATTTGTAGAGGTTGTTTATAAAGTAGGTTGTAATGGTGATATAACAGTTTCCTAAATTGTTGATAACTCCCTTTGTAAAATGCTTTTGGATATCAAGGCGATATTTTGGAAGATGTTCATCACCATGAGTCATTAGAATTTGGGAAATATTCATTGGAGTGATATCAAACTTTTTGTTGAAGCGTTCAAGTTTGAGTTTTTCCTTTAGAAGAAGCTTGTTACCAATAAGGGATTTTTGGAATTCAAAAACTTCAGCTAGACTCTTCCTCTTCATTTCATGTGATTCCATTTGCATGATATTCAATAGTCGTTCCTATGGGGAGATTTGTTAGGTTTTAATTATTTCGTAAAATCATCTACCTGGATCTTTTTTTGTTTTATATTGATAAAATCGACGGTACCAGCACATTGATGGTAGAGAGCAATTCTCATTTCAGACTCTTTCCCTTGTTCAATATAATCCATTCTGAGCATGGTTTTATTTTTCATTTGTTCAAAAATGATGTAATATCTTCTTGGTTGCAAATATTTGAAGGAATTATAGAATTCCATTTTTGGTTGACCACCAGCAAGTTGCATTTTATTATCAATATTTTCTGAAGCTCCAAAGTTAGGATCATGCTGTCCAATGACCTTGACGTGAGCTTGTCCTGATGAGTCTATGGTCGGGTCTTCTTCTTTTTCGGCCTCAGCGTGGTCCCATAAGTTTTGAATCATTTCAAGAGCATGGACAAATTTATCGATGGTTTTAATTTCTTCTCTTTGAATATATTGGCTTCGGATGTTTGCAGCGATAGGGATGAGGTCAGGCAACATAGTTTGGCTTTTTGCTTGGTAAGTGAGATTCTTCATGTAGATTTTTGACTCGACAATGTCAAAGTTCTTCTGGAAAAATTCAGACAATTGTCTTCTTTGCTTAGCGAGGAATCCTGAATTGATCATGAATTCTTTCAGAGTGATGTTCAAAAACTTGGTTCTCTCCATAAACTCCTTATAAGGGACTTTGATTTGGTCTCTCCATCTATTTCCCCCAAACAACTCGACTTCAACCAAAAAGTCAAGCTGATTTTCATCTGAAACTTCATCTGCTGCTCCCTTGGAAAAGAGAATTTTAACACTCACCAACAGATAATGTTTTGCAATATTCACTACATTCTGGAATAATATTTGCCTATGATATGAAGGGTGAGGATAAGTTAACAAAGTATGAATAAAATTACCCATAGACGAAAGGATTTTTGTATTGTTCGAGAGTTCTACTTCTTTCTTCACTTTTAATTTGAGAGTCACTTTGAGTTAGAGTGCGTTCCGTTTTTCTTTGAGTATTGATTTTATTGGTTCGTTTGGTGGAGATTTTGGGTTTTCTGGTTTTGGTTCTGGCGAAATCGCTTGATTCCTTACGTGAGATAGTATTGGCTCGAGGTAACCCTGGTTCTTCATCTCTTTCACTATCAGATCCACCAGGTAATATTCCGTAGGACTTTCTGTTTGATGTTCCACTCATTAATCTCTGATATGAACGGATAGGAGCGATGAGCTTGACAACGTGCTGAGACTTTTCTGCAGTATAAAGGAAGGGGTCGAATTGGGTTGCGAGTTTTTTAATTTGTTTTTGAAGTTTCCATTTGGAAAGAACAAGGTATTGTCTATTAGTCGTTGCTTTATCAGAGTTTTCAACTCGTTTGGCCCATTCATAGACATATCCTGTTGGCTTTTTATACAATATGAACTTGGTTTCGAGGAAGAAGCAAAGTTTGATAAGCATTTCTCTGAGTGATTCTAATTCAAGTTGGGTGATTCTGAAGATGGGATTCATTTTTTGTTCTTTTTTAAGGTCCTTAATGATGAGGAAGATACGATCTTCATTGCTGTTGAGTCTATATTTAAGTTGGAACATTTCTTCTTTGCTGAGATAAGCGTTAAGATTAGCAGAAATGACTCTCCAGATTGTGGCATAAAACATGGCTTTTTCTGTAATAGTCAAGTCAGCTCGGACAGAAATAGGATGATTGATAGTTCCATGGCAGAGATAAAAGATCAAATAGAGATTGTCCTTCTTTTCGACAAGACCTCCGTATCTGATAGTCCAAAGACCAGAAGATCCAAAGAAATATCCATAGAAAGAAATATCGTAAGATTTGAGATTTTTGAGATTTCTCTTGATAACTTCGATTTTTGGAGTGAGTTCCTCCTCAGTTTTTGGCATCATGAAATTTTCTTCAATGCTGAAACTCTTGTTGCCTTCAGCTTCGTCTTCATCTTCATCCTTCTGTTTTTTGCGTTGGATATAATCATGGGCCTGATCATCTTTTGATCTGTAAAGGTAGTCTATATGGATTTTATCAGATTCGATAATGCTCTTCATGACAATGCTCCTTCTGAAAATTCTGGAAGGTTTAGCGCTGCTTTGAGTATCAAGATTGTTGTGAGAAGGAAGGTGGTCAAAGTTGGCTTCAAGCAGACTTTCTCCATGTTTACCATGAGCGTTTTGCATACTATTCAACTCGTTGGAGCTCAAGATGTTATTTTCCTCCTGATTAGCAGCAGAAGTGAACTTTCCGTTCTTTTTGAGGTTTCGATACATATTTTGGATTGTCAGAGCTGCATCCTCTTCTATTCTTCTGAAGTGGGCCATGTCTTTGATGGACTTCATAGCCTTCTTATTCATGAGTTCCTTGGCAAGGATTTTCGGTACACTTTTGACAATATCGATTTTTGTGGCAAATTTGTCATCATCAAGCTTACTATTCTCTAGCATATCTTGCAAAGCATCCGAGGGTTTGTCTTCAACCCTGTTTCGATCACTTAGATGGCCTTTATCATCGACTTTGGTAAAGATGGTATCACCTCCGTATTTCATGGAAGCTTTCTTGGCGTCAGATCTGAGTATGCTCTTGAGGCCTTCAGAGATTTTACCTCCTGCTCTTGACTTGTTGAATGTCAATCTTTCATGTTTGCTATCCTCATCATCGATTGATTTGATTGACTCAATTGAGCTTTCCCATTCAACAAAAATCTCGGGAGGTTTTCCACTATCACCCAGAATCAAGTCATGGTCAGGATCGAAATCGGGAGAGAAAGAGCGAGATTTGGGTGGTGACTTGGATTTGGATTTTGATCTAGATTTACGAGTGGAGGGAGGTTTCAAATCAAAATTGAGGGTAAATTTGCCCGTTGTTTCTGATTCGCCTTTTGGTAAGAATTTGCTGAGTCTTTGAGCTGCTGATGCTGGTCTGAGGGAAGCTTTTCCGATAGAGTTTCTGGAAGGCCTTGAAGGGATGGCAATAGGTGGTTTTTGAGGTCTAAAAGCCATCGATAACCTATCCTTAGGAGGGATGTCAGCATGATCCAGGCTGTATTTGGTAGGTTGAGTTTCACTAGTTTTGCCGCTTGCAGGTCTATGTGTCATGAAAGACAAGAAGGTTTTGGTTGCTTCAACTGGGACATCCGGTCTGAAGGTGACTTTGACAGAGTTGCCTTCAGTGGCAGTTCGATTTCTAGTCACTTCTTCATCAATGTAGGTCTGGAGATTTTTTTGTTTATTGTCTGTTTCAGAGAGCGCATTTTTAATTTCGGCATAATTGTTATTGATGGAGATAGAAGGCTTTTTGGGAATACTATTATTATTTCTCTTGCGGGTTTTGCTTTCGTTATCTTTTAAAAAGGAGAGGTTTGTCGGTGTCATAAGCTTGGAATAAGAAGCGTTACGAGAGACAAGATTGGAAGCAAGGTCCGAGGCGAGCATGAGCTGTGATTTTCCTTTTTTGAGAGTGGGATCAAAGATGATGATATCATCTCTTTCGAGAGTTGATTCTGCGAGATTCTGCGTGACTGTAGAAGCATTTTTTGTTGATAAAGGGCCCATTGCGGAAAATTGGGATGCCATAGAAATTGGTCTTCTGTCTTTTGGGCTCAAGAATCGATCTGACCCTTGAAGCATATCTCTATTACTCATGATCGATCGAAGGTTCTGCATAGAAGGTGATGGACTCATGAATTCCGAAAGAAGGTTGAATCCGCGAAGAGATTTTTTTGTTTCGAGCTCCAAATTTTTGGATGATCTATCCGCTTGGGTCAGGGGTTGGTATGGGGTTCCAAAGAGGTTGGAGGATTCTGGAGGTTTAGGGACTTGTATGCGCAATTTGTTCAAGGCTGAGTCAAGCTTCTTTTTATAATTGAGAGTGACTTTATCGTTTTCACCAAGATATTTGCAACCGACTTGGAAAGCTTTTTCAAGGTAACTGATGGCATCAATGTTGTTATCCTTTTTCATGAGAGATTTAGCGAGCATATAATAGGCATATGAAAGAGTGACGAGTTTTTTTGAATAGACAACAATGAAATCCTTATCATCTAAAGCTGGTTTATTGTCCAAGATAGGGATTCCTTTTTTGATTTTGAGATATTTTTCCAGGAAATTAACGGCATGGCTCGAATAACGAAAAGTATCACTCCAATTCTTTTCCTTCATAGAATAATATGAGAGTTTGATATAAAGAAACTCAAATCCCGGAAGAATAATATCCTCTTTTTCAAGTTCTAGATGCAAGTTAAAGACCTTTTTGAGACAAGCAGCAGCCTTTTTGAACTCTTCTTTGTTATTATAATAATTCGACAGGTTGCGCATGATTTGAATTTTGAGAATTTTCCACTCCTTTTTGTTTTTGAGATCCTCCCTGGTGATGGAATCAAGGAGGCTTCTTGCCTTTTCTAAATAGGGCAGAGCAAGGTCACTCAAATCAATTTTGAGAAAATAGTCTCCAGTTGAATTGCAATAATTAGCCAAACCATAAATTGAGCCCCATAGCTTTTCAGAATCTTGTTTGTCCTATTGAATTGTGAGGGTGACATTGGAAGAATAAGAACCTGAAAACTCATATTGACAAGTTTTTCTTCAAGTTTCTTGACTTCATCTTGATAAAACGCCTTTTGGAAAATTTTTATCTCGAAAAAAGGAAAGAACGAACCTGCTTGATTTTTATTTCTTCTTTAGATACTCCTGGGGATACAAGTGGCTCTTGATTGAAGTTAAGAAATTGTTGAAGGGTGTCATTTTTCGAAAGCGACATTTAATTTTCTTTATTAACCCTTTTAACTTTAAAAATATCAAGAATTTCAGTTGTTAACTCTTATATTTATTGAGAATTCTTGTTGTAAGATTCTTTGAGAAATTGAAATTGGGGGTTCTATTCTCTTGAAAATCTCTCTAATGTAATTATTAAAAAGAAACGGGACTGTGTATGAAAGGGCTTTTTTCCATTTGAGATGACGAGCATAAAACGGATCATACAAGACCAAAAAATATTAGAAGTTTTTTCAATTCTGATGATATGGTATGAATAAGATTATCTTCCAAATATAATTCGAATGAAGCGTTTCATTTTAGAATTTAAATGAAAGGAAGGTGGTAATAATAATAATACAATGACTACCTGAGATTTATCACTTAGTCAGAATCAATATCGCGTAATCGAGTATGGCTTCTTTCATCATATTGATCATCTTGATCCATTAACTTGTTGGTTTCATCATCACTCCTTTCACTATGACTTTCATCTGGTCTTGATCTTCGTTCTTGCAAAGTTTTAAAGAACTCTTCTTCAGGCTCTTGAGGCTCATGATATTCTGGAGCCGTAATATATTTTTTCTGCTTAAACTTTTCATACCCTAGGAGTCAAGATTTAATAACCTTCACAGAAGGAAGGGAAAAACCTTTGAAGAAATTGTATATGATGAAATCATAGATATAATAAGCAGTTCTGAGAGTAGCAATCATTGTTGCAATCTGAAGGAGGATATCTTCAACAGCCAATTGTCTGCCTTTAGCTCGACTGTCAAAGATCAATCGAAGTCCAGTCATGTTGTAAACATTTCTGTAGGTAACGCCACCTTCAACATAATATGTAAATTTCCTAATAGATTTTTTGTTGGGAAAAAATGTTTTAGAATGTTACGCTTGAGTTGCCCCAAGAAATTCATCTTCAGTAAACTTGTCAACACGCGTTGCATTTAATGTTGGAGTACAAGTCGATGAACCAATGATGCAATCCCAAAAAATATTGACTAGGGGAAATTGGTTTAGGAAGACAAAAGATTTTCTAATACCTTTGAGAATTGCGCCTTCTTCTCTGATATCTCTATATGAGACATGAGCAAGATCGAGAATCTGACGAATTGTCCAAGTATTTGCATTTTCATTAGGATAAACAATTGAACTTTCAGCGCCGAGCGAAGAGCTTAGGAAAAGTCAGAGGAAAGAAAGATAAGAGTTTTACAAGTTTTTGCCTTGGGTGACGACATCAAAACTGGTCTGACTTCTAACCCAAAGATAATAATGATCTGTGATGTCAAAGTCAAAGGTATTTGAGGATGTTTCCGTATTGCACCAATTTGGACCCTAATTATTCTCAGTCACGTCAAACCAGGTGAATTTTTTGTTACAAAACATTTTCCAGCTTTACATATTTCCCCAATAAAAGTAATGCAATCTTCATCACGATCACATGGACGGTAAATATCACTGCATGTATCGATTTTTTGGGCAAAATGTTGAACCATATTTGTAGCGATGAAAATGCTATCTCCTTCTACGAATGCACTGGAGACATCATATGCATCCCAAGCGCTTTCTAACGATGTGAGAATGGTTTTCATAGATCTCAAAGGTGTTACCATCATCTTGATTGACTGTGCCAATACTTGCTCCACTTGTATGGAGGAGAGTGAGACCGCTGGCCATTTCTTTTTCGTAATATCCCTCTTCAACAAAATAGACCTTGTGTGAATGATAAGAAGAAGCAGATAGAGGAGTAAATTACGATAAAAGTAAAATAGACAATGATTAGAAATTGGAGTATTCTAAACCATGTTCCGATGTATCCACCTTTGAGTACAAGGCAGATGTTTGTGTGATAAGCAAAGACCTCATCCAAGTCTCGCTGAAAAACCTTGGAAATATTTGAACTCATGTTCAGATTTAAATTTATTTGGGAGTCGAAACTATTCTGTTTTTATTCGTTTTTTTGGTTATTTCAGTTGAAAGATGAAAGGAGATTTTTGGAAGCTGGCTATCAATAAAATATAGAAAGGGGAGGGACTTGAGCATTTGAGCTCCATTAGATATGAAAAAAAAATAATTCGATGTTTTTTACGAGCTGATCCATTTTTCAAATTTTTTCTTGAGATCAGAGAATTTGAACTCCCTCAAAATGTCCAGACTGTCCGCTTTTGGAAAAAAATGTCCATTTTTAGGAGATGAGACCGGACAAAACAAAATCCTGAAATATTTTCCAAAAATGCAGGAACAAGAAAAAATAAAAAAAATCAATAAAAAAGTTTTTTTTTGAAATCAACAGGATTTTTTTCGAAGAAATTTTATGGAAAAATGTATCAAAGAAGTCAGAGAATGAAAAGAGAATGAGGCTTTGCCTTTTGAGAGTCAGCAAAATTTTGGCTTATAATATTCCCTTCAGCCCAATGTCCATTTTTTTGGAGAGGCCCAAAAACGCTATTTGAGGTTCATTGTCTCATGAATGGTGACAAAGTTTCAAAAGAGAAAAATGAACTCAAAATGTTCCATTGTCAGCATCAAGTCTGGAGAAAAATTGTTTTGAGAAAAATTCTGAATTGTCTTATTGCAGTTAAAATTAATGAAAAGAACTTTTTTGGAGTTTCGTTGATATTAAATGAACAAGAATCATAAGAAGACTTGAAATGAAAAAAATTTCTCGAGAATACTCAAAAATAGGAAATTTGGATTTTTTCATGAAAGTCAGGGAAAAAATTTTTTTCAATTTGTGGAATCACACTCAAAAAGAAAATTTTCATTCAAATGAGAAAAATCAATCTTTCCTTCTTTTTGAAAAAAAAAATTTTCGAGGAAGAAATATTTTCATTCTTTTTTTGAGTTGATAAAGAACTTCAGATTTACAATTTTGTCAAAAGAAAGAGAAAATTTTTCCCTCTAATTTTTCTGCAAGTTCTCAGGCGCTAAATTGAGTCCACCTATGACTGTCGTGCATACAAGAAAGAAATTTAAGAGATTTTTGAGAAAAGATATTTAATAGTCATTCGATGAGTTTTTAAATACGAGTTAAAATGGAAATTATTATTAAGGCAACAAGATGAGTAAATGATGGATTAACAACAGATGCATTCTTTTAAATGGAGAAATATCACCAATTTTTCTTGTTATCATTATAAATCATTAATAAAAAATAACTCTTAGTCAACTCTCTAACAAAGAATAATTATTTAGAAGAATGGCTTAAAGCCACCATCATCTTTATCATTACTAATATCTTCTTCTGCATAATCCTAATAAATTTTAGAAAAAGAGAAGACTTTCACAAATATTATTACCTCATAATAAACAGGAGCATCACCTAAATCTCCTTTAGAATCAACTTTACCTCCTTCATTCGCATCTCCGACAGCGTTTGGATCAGTTGCCTCCTTCCTAGAGATAAAATGTTGAATATAATTTTTCAAAAGTCAGATTTGTACTTTTTGACATGAATTTTGAGTGATTTTTCTGAATTATAGCTTGAGTAACCACTTCCTCCCGAAGTATGTGTGGCTTTATGATGAGTTCTGCCAACGCCAATCTTTCTTTTTTCTTCCTCGGTCAGCTCTTTTTCTTTGATAGTCTTGTCTTTGATGCTAGATGGAAGCATTAAAAAAAGAAAGTTATCATCAAATACAAGATAATTGTTCCGTCATTGTTGAGGTAAATTGGGTCACCAAAAACTGTAGTATTATCATCATCAAATTCCTTCCACTTTCAAAAATGATTAATGAATCTAATATTTAAATAAAACGATACGTTTTGGAAAAGAAGGTCATATTTGATGAATTTCCAAGCTCCAAGAACTTTACATCCCATCATGTTCTCAATCTATAAAATCACATAAGGAAACGAAACCTTTTTGACTTACAGGAATCGATTGATTCTTTTCGTGAATTTTTTCTGCGAAATATTTTAAGCTTTTGGTTTTATCGACAATAATTTCAAAACTGGGAGAAATATCCAAAGTTTCAGGATTCCAAGTTCGAACAATCGTCAAGAATTCTTTGGGAGTCAAAGTTTCTGGTTCTTGCAAGACTTCAACGGCAACTTGCTTTTTATCAGAGACTCCTTGACC
>Ga0182738_1000833_pt1 | contig 40973 bp, 40 predicted proteins | sample eDN5th30CBELigMG_FD_128876 | JGI IMG/M metagenome (GOLD analysis project Ga0182738, IMG submission 128876) | Enriched Miracle-Growth compost microbial communities from Emeryville, California, USA - eDNA 5th pass 30_C BE-Lig MG (version 2)... ...
CAGCAATTGATTTAGTGCTTCATGAAGGCGTAGATGGCGATGTGTACAATGTGGGTGGGCATAACGAGCGCACAAACCTAGAAGTTGTAAAGACCATCATTAGCACCCTAGGCAAGTCAGAAGACTTAATCGAATTCGTAACCGATCGCCTAGGCCATGACAAACGCTATGCCATTGATCCAACCAAACTCGAAGCATTAGGCTGGAAACCAACCTATACCTTCGAATCTGGGATTGCCCAAACGATTCAATGGTATTTGGATAACAAAGAATGGTGGGAGCAAATTATTAGCGGTGAATATCAGCATTATTTTGAGAAGCAGTATATGTTGTAAAGGGAAGCAGAAGGGAGCAATTCTTTTGCTTCCTTTTTCTTTTTGTTATATTGAACGGAGTAGTATTAGAAGAATAGAAGAGAGAGCATCTTATATGTAAAGGCTCACCTGGTGTACGTAGCTTTTCATAGAAAAATGTGATGCTGAACTCTCTTCTGCCTTTCTTTAAGCAGATAAGTTTGTTTCCATGATATCAATTGGTATGATAAAGATGAATCAAACAAGAAAGGATCTTGCAGAATGGCAAATTTAAATATACCTTTATCTGTACTAAACCTTGCTCCAATTCGCGAGGGACAAACGTCTAAAGAAGCAATTGAATCCATGGTAGATTTAGCTCAAGCAACCGAGAAAATGGGTTATAAACGATATTGGATAGCTGAGCATCACAACACTTCTACACTTGTCAGTTCGGCGACGGCCATTTTAATTAAGCATACACTAGAACATACTAATAGCATTATTGTAGGATCTGGGGGAGTGATGCTACCTAACCATTCTCCATTAGTTGTTGCAGAACAATTTGGAACAATGGCAACGATTTATCCAAATCGTGTTGATTTAGGACTTGGCAGAGCTCCTGGGACCGATATGCTGACTGCGAGTGCGCTAAGAAGATCGCAAAAGGATTCTGTTTATACATTTCCAGAGGATGTTAATGCACTTCTTACGTATTTCGGACCTGAAGAAGAACAAGGATATGTAAAAGCACATCCAGGCGTTGGAACGAATGTACCAATTTATATTCTTGGTTCCTCAACTGATTCGGCTTATTTAGCGGGGAGCTTGGGTTTACCTTATGTTTTTGCATCTCACTTTGCACCAAGATATATGGCAGAGGCTATTAAGATTTATCGTGAGCGCTTCAAGCCTTCAAAATATTTGGACAAACCATATATGATGGTTTGTTTGAATTTAATTGCTGCTGAAACCGATGAAGAAGCTGGAGTTTTACAGACATCTACTCATCAATTTTTCCTTAATGTAGTGCGTGGTACGCAAATGCCCCTTCAGCCACCAGTGGAAAGCTTAGATGGACTTTGGAACTCACAGGAGGAAGAAATGGCAAAATCGATGTCCAGTGTGACTCTTTTAGGAAGTAAAGATTCTGTTCGCAAACAGCTTACAGCATTCCAAGAACGATTTAATGTGGATGAAATTATGGCCGTTTCTTATATTTTTGACGAGGAAAAACAGAAACGCTCTTATGAAATATTAAGAGAAATAGTAGAGGAGAAATAGCTTTAAAGATCTCCTGTTTAATAAGAAGGGAAAGGGTACTGATTCTCCAATAGAGTCAGTACCCTTTTTCTTATTTGTCTTTTTTCTCTTCCTTTTTCTTTTCCTGTTGTTTTTCTTTCTGTTCTTCCGTTATCTTAAAATCGCGATCCACCGTTTTATTTTTCAAATCTTCATTTTTTACCATATCTAGTAAGGCCTCCTTTTTTCTTTTATATAGACGTTTTGAAGTAAGTTAAACTTATTTTTCTATAGTAAATTCTAGAATGGAGAAGAAAGAAGACGTGAAAGTGATGAACTGTCTATGTTTCACTCATTATCATTTGAATAATAGGAATGATAAGAAAAAATAGTCATCTCAAGTAGAATCGTTGCTAAATCTCCCAACAAATGGGTATCCTGTCATTAATGACGGAAAAATGATTACATGGTAAGTAGGAAATCTGAATTTATATATTCTCAATTTGAATTATAAAATACCAATCTATAAAACCCTGATAAAAAAAGATAAAGAACTAAGAAGGTTACGAATAAAATCTTCTTGGCTCTTTATCTTTTTATTTGCCCTCTACTAATTCTCGAAATGCAAGGTTTATTATAACTGTCATTTCTTCTATAAATGCTTCGAGCATCTTTCTCCCCTTGTCTCTAGTAGCCAAAGTGGCATCTCCATATACTCCACTTTTACTTATACTACCTAATGATAAAGTAGATTTACCATAGAGGGGAGACTTTTCAGGATATTCTCTAACGGCTTTCTCCATTTGTACTAAATGTTCATTAGTTGCTAACATTAAAGAGGTTTCAAATTCACATGCGTGAATCATGCCATGCCAAGTGGGAGAATCGCAATGTTCATCTAGTATTTTTTCTAAGTTTGGATAGAACAAATAGATAACGGGCATATCTAATTCATCCATCAACTCGCGGGTTGCATATTTCATACTCGATTTGTTTGAATCATGTCCGCTTACTAAGACTAATAGTTTAACTCCATATCTAGAAACGCTATGTGCAACATTTTTAATAATATCTTCCAGAATGTGTTGTTCGATAGATACTGTCCCTGGAATATCTCTCCATACCCATGAATAGCCAAAAGGAAGAGTTGGTAAAACCAGTGCATTTGTCTTTTCTGATAGTTTATTTGATAAGTGATCGGCTAATAGGGAGTCAACTCCTAAAGGGAGATGGTGTCCATGCTGTTCCGTAGCTCCTAATGGAAGGATAGCTACTGGGAATTCTTGGATTGCCTTTGTGACTTCGTCTCTAGTCATATAAGCTAATTGTTTAGAAGTCATTTTATACCACCTTTAATATTTGTGAATATTTTTTTGCTTGTAATGAAATATTGTTTAAGCTTTCTTTTGAATTAGTCGCACCTCTTGGAACTAGGTCACTTCCGATTGCAAAGGCATGGACACCTGCATCAAAATAAGATTGAATATTCTCTGTGGAAATTCCTCCAACCCCTACTATGTTCATGTGTGGAAAGGGACCGAATAGGTTCTTAATATAAGTTACAGGAAAATCTCCAATGGGAAAAAGCTTTATTTCCTCTATCCCTAATGAGAGTGCTTGCATAATTTCTCCAGGAGAATATACCCCTGGAATTACCTGTAATTTATTATCTAAAGCATATTGTACTAGTTCTTTATCCCAACCAGGAGTTATAATAAATGGTATTTTTAAATCGGATAATAGATTAATTTGTTTTTTTGATGTAACCGTACCAGCTCCGATTCTAATGTGACGCCCATATTCTTCGTGGAGCTTAATGAGTGTTTGTAATCCCTTTTCTTCATTGCTAAGAGAAACTTCTAAAGAATTAATACCATTTAGCATCAACGTCTCGACTATATCTGCCGCCGCAGTATAATCAATGTCTCTTAATATCGCCATTATACTTCCCTTTTCCAAGTGTTTTCCCTCCTAGAATTGTGCAAGCCAATTAGCTGGATTTTGAATAAAGATAGTATCTATTTCTTCCTTCTTTATCCCTTCTTCTAATAATCGGGGGATGAATTTTTTTAGGATATACTCGAATCCAGGACCTCCTCCGTAGGCATGTAGATAAGCTTTTCTTCCCATGTCCCCAGATATTAGCAGTTGTTTTCCGAAATCGTGTTCCAACATATTCTTGATTAACATGACTCTTGTTGAGTCGGGGTAATACTTTATTTTACTAGTACCATCGAATTGAACGAACGCTCCTCGTTCTGCCAGTTTAAGATGATAATATGGATCGGCATTTCTATCACTATGTCCTACAGCAACTTTGGATAAATCAACGCCTTCTTCAGCCAAGATATCCAGCAATTCTAATCCCATTGTTCCAGCCTCTGTGTGTAACCAAATAGGGGCACCAGTTTCTAGCTGTGCTCTTGCGACAGCACGTGTCACTTTTTCTTCTAATGGATGAATGAGTTGATTCCAAGAACCTGCTTTAAGAAAACCTGCTTTCGCCTCTGTGCCATCCATTCCTTGCGTAACATCTCTCACTAATTTTTGGGTGATTTCTTTTATTGTTAAGGAATTGACCCATTGTGGAAAATAAATATATTTATTAAAACCAGTAGTTGCAATGACATGAACATTTGTTTCAAGGGACATTCGCTTTAATTGGCTAGCATTTCTACCATAGTCTAATGTCGTGGCATCAACTAATGCATTTCCTCCAGCGTGTTTAAAACGCCATAGTTCACTAACGCTTGCTTCATAATCGGTTAATTCTAAGTCTCGATCTTTTTGATTAGCAGGGGGATTTGTCCATAGATGTTCGTGACTATATGTAAATCCTAATTCTTCAGCCAAAATATCTCCTAAAACGGTTCTAATTTTTTTCATCAATAATTCTCTCCTATCTTAAATATGAATTCCGAATAACATTCCGATTAATCGAATAATAATCACTACCAAAATAGCATCAGGGGAAGCAAACCAGAGTCCTTGAACTCCATATTGAGTAACATCAACTAATGGATAAGCTAAGGCAACTAATAAGGACCACGAAAAACCGAGAACGAATCCGCTAATAATTGCTCCACGTCTTCCTCCAGTGGCATTACCAAAAACACCAGCAGCTCCGCCCATAAAGAAAAGGCCGATTACAGATGGCAAAACTACCACCGGCAATAAACTAGATATAAAGGTTACAATTAATCCACCGACTAATGCAGATAGAAAGCCAAGAGTTACTGCAATTGGAGCAAAAGAAAAGAAAATAGGAACATCTAATGCAGGTTTAGCTCCTGGAACAATTTTTTCCCCAATTCCTTTAAAAGCGGGGACAATTTCTCCTAAAAACATCCTAACACCTTGAAGTAAGATTAGTATTCCGACCACAAAGCCTAAAGCTTGAAAAATAGCGAATTGAAATGGGTTTTCTCCACCAGAAATTTCTGCCATGACTTTTGGATCTACAAATATAGCAGTAACTACATAAACAATAATCATGATTAGTCCCATCAATATGCTCATATCTTTAAGAAAATCTATTGATTTTGGTACTTTCATACTTTCAGAGGATTTTTCCTTATTGCCAAGTTTCCCACCAATCCATCCTGATAAAGAAATCCAGGAGCTTCCCCAAAACCCGAAAGCAACGTTATCATTTCCAGTTATTTTTCGAACAAAAGGTTGAGAGATGGCTGGGAAAATAACCATAGATATCCCTTGGATGACTGAACCTATTACGACCGTCCAAAAGCTTGATACGCCCATCTGATTGAAAACAATAGCCATTGTGCCAGCAAAAGAAAACATCATGTGACCGGTAAGAAAAATATATTTATACTTAGTAAATCGAGCAATGACGATATTTATTAGGAAAGAAAATATTAGAATTAATGCTGTTTCTTTTCCAAGCACAGTCTGAACAGCTGCAACAAGAGAGTTATCTTCAGCAACTATTCCTGTTAATCCGAATGCTTCTGTAAACATCGTGCTAAAGGGAACAAGCGAATTTACTATAATATTTGAACCCTGCTGTAGAATAAGAAAGCCAAATAGTGTTTTAAGAGTACCTTTAATAATATCTGAAGTGCTCTTCCTTAATGCGATTAAACCTACTGCGGCAATGATTCCAAGAATAATGGCTGGGTTACTTAATATAGAAACCAAAAAATCGATCATTTACTTTCCTCCTTAGCAATCGATTCTATTAATGGAAGTACTTTCTGCTTTAATTCCTCTTTATCTAGTAAATTATTAATAGAAATAATTGGCACGTCTTGATCACTTAGTTCAGCGGCAATTTCACTAGAGGCTACCATGAAATCGCATTTTTTTCCTTTTGCACTACCTAAATCTGTTGCTTCTCCATCTACTTCATAGCCAAAATCCTTTGCGATTGATTGAATATCCATAAGTAACATTAAACTTGTTCCGAATCCCATTCCACATACACTGACAATATACATAGTTTTTTCCTCCCTAATTTGAAATGTTCTGATATACTTCTGAAATATCCTTAGCTGTCAATATTTTTGCTAATTTGCTTGAATCACCGAGAATACTAGAAAGCATTCGCAGCATTTCAATATGCCCGTTATTATCATTACTAGCCATTGCACAAACAAGTTGAACAGGGTCATTCATTTTATGTCCAAATTTAATGGGAGTTCTAAGTCTGACTATGGAAAATCCAGATTCTAACGCACCATATTCTGGTCGTGCATGAGGAATAGCGATGCCTGGAGCTACAACAATATAGGGTCCAACTTTTTTAAAACCATCAACCATTGCATCAATATATTCTTTTCTTATCACTCCGGCCTTCATTAATAAGTCACCACTTACTGAAATGGCTTCTTCTGGGCTATTAACCTCTATATTGAGAGCTATCGATTCTTTAGAAAGTAAGGTCATAACGTATCCCTCCTTAATACACTTTATTTTTATTTCTACCAGTTACTTTGATATGGTATTCATACTTATCTGACCTGCTGACTAGTTCAACCATTTCAAATGGGGTTCCATCAGGTAGAAAAGACGTTCTTGTAATATGCAATACAGCAGAATCAGGAGGTATTTGTAATTTAGATGCTTCGGCATCGACAGCAATTCTTGCTCTGATTTGCTCGTTTGCTTCTTCTAATAGGATGTTGTAGTTTTCTTCTAATTCTTCATATAATGATTCTTTTGTTAATCCATTTTCTAAAAATCCAGGTATGAACTTTTCACGTAAGTAGTTATACATAATTGCAATAGGTTCTCCGTCTACTACTCTTAATCTTTCAATACCAATAATTTTTTCTCCGGATGTTAATTGTAATTTCTTAGCAAGTTTCTTCGAAGGGAAGACCTCAAAGATATTAAGTTGTGTTGTTTCCGTTTTTTTGCCCTTTTGTTTCATTTCTTCTGTCCAGCTAGTGATGCTGCTTGCTTCTTGTATAATCTTTCTTGAACGAACAAAAGTACCTTTTCCTTGAACTTTTTCAACGATGCCTTCTGAAGCTAATTCATCAATTGCCTTTCTAATAGTAATTCTGCTGACATGATAAATTTTCTCTAATTTAGACTCAACAGGTAAAACATCACCTTCTTCCATATGCTTTCTGATATCCTCATATATAAGCTTTTTCACTTGCTTATAAAGTGGAAGATTCGATTCACGATTAATAGAAACCATCATCATTCTCCTTTGGTAATTCGTTATAATCATTATTTAGTATTTTTGTAATTGATTATAATCAATGGTATGCACTTAATAATAATATTATTCAGAAAATTTTCAATGAAATTGTCAGATTATCTTACCTAGTTTTTTGGAATCTTGGGAACGATTCTCCGTCTTCCTATTTCACACAAAGTACAAATTTATTTTGTCCTGTCCTTAGTAGAATAAAGGAAAGAGGCTTTTTTCTTCGAATGGATAAACATCAATTTGAGATAGAAAGAGATGTGGAAAGATGAGGAATAAAAGAAATGGATTTTATAATTGGATTGGCTCATTATTAGTGTTTATAGGAATTGGAGCTGTGGCTGCTGGCATAGGATTAGTTTCCCAGCCTAATGGTAGTGCGTTAGGAATGTCGGTTGAGCTGTTAGAGGATTCTCCATTTCACAGTTTTTGGTTTCCAGGAATTATTTTATTTTTAATTAATGGGCTTGGTAGTTTCTTTGGCGCTATTTTAACTTTCAAAAGGCATGAGTTATCCGGAATAGTAACGATTGTTTTAGGGATTGCCATGATAATTTGGATTTCTGCACAAGTATATTGGATGGGCTTGATAAGTTGGATGCAGCCAGTTTATCTTATCTTTGGGATAATAGAAATTATTTTTGGATGGGCAGTAAGAAAGGAAAAGTAAAGAGGAGGGAGGTGAAGGGACGGTTCTACCGTATCTTTTTTAGAGAGTACCACGAAAGGGAAGTAGAAGAACCGTCCTCTGATTCCCATGCTTATTACCAGCTTGCTTTTTTTAGTCCAGGAATTTGACCTTTGTAGGCTAATTCTCTTAAGCAAATGCGGCATAGTTTAAATTTGCGGTATACAGAATGAGGTCTTCCGCATTGTTCGCATCGTGTATATTCTTGTACTTTATATTTAGCAGTACGTTTTTGTTTATTGATAAGTGCTTGTTTAGCCATTATTTAGCCTCTTTTTATAATAATTATTATAACTTAATAGTAATTTTAACGAAATAGGGGATTAATGGTATTACTAAATGTTTGAATTGAGAAGGATAAAATTATATCTAATAAAGAACAATAGAAATTAAAACAGCAATTGGAAGAAGCCAATACACTTCATGAGCAAATTTCAACTTATATGATTAATAAAGGCTATTACCAACCATACGACACAAAAAAAACAAGTACAAATGAATGTAAATACAGCAGAAACTGCTCTAAAGCTAGTGAACCACTAGCAGGGGGATAAACCTTCCTGTTTTCTTATTTTTGAGACTTAGTAAAGGAAACAGAAAAATCGTCCCCTCGAGTACTTTGCTGAAAATCGGGTATAAATAATAGTATGGAGGTGATCGTGAATGGCTGAAAACAAAGAAAAGACCACTTCGAATAAGAAACAGATGAATAGGGATAATCCAGAGCAATACCCCACTGAGAATGAAAGCTTGTTTGATAAATTTGAAATAGAACAAACAGTTGATCCAATTCCTATGGAAGATTTAAAAGAAGAACTTCAAGAAGAAAAGGCGAAACATGATACAAAAAATACATCTTCGAGTGAAAAAAAGTATAAGACAGGCATGTAATGCAGAGGGACGGTTCTCCTGCTACCTAGTCCCGTCCCTTAATATTAAATTTCTTATATTGCTGTCAAGCCACCATCAACAATAAACTCTGAACCTGTTGAGTAACTAGATTCATCTGATGCTAGGTATAGGACTATATTAGTTACTTCTTCTGGTTGGGCAACTCTCTTTAGTGGTATTTGCTTCGAAAATTCTTCTACAGCAGCTTTCGTATCTTCTTGTACAACCATTGGTGTCGCAATAACTCCAGGATGTACGGAATTTACGCGAATCCCATAATGTGAGCATTCTACAGCCGCAGCTTTTGTAATCCCTCGAACAGCAAACTTGGTATCTGTATATCCTACTGCTCCACCGACTATGCCGTTAATAGAAGAAATATTAATAATAGACCCACTACCAGCCTGTTGCATAGAAGGGATCACGGCTTTTATACCGAGAAAAACAGATACTTGGTTAATATCAACAATTCGACGGTAATCACTCTCTGACGTTTGTAAGATGGATTTAGCAGCAGTAATTCCAGCATTATTTACTAAAATATTCACAGAACCAAATTTTTCTTCTGCTACTGCAATTACTGATTCCCACTCCTCTGCTTTTGTAACGTCCTGTTTAATGAATAAAGCGTTTTCACCTAATTCCATAGCTAATGCTTGTCCTTTTTCTTCATTTAGGTCGGTCAAAATAACTTTTGCACCCTCCTTAATAAAGCGACGGGCGTGAGAAGCTCCCATTCCTTGAGCTGCCCCAGTGATAATAGCAATTTTTCCTTCCAATCGAGACATAATAATTCCTCCTAAAGTGATAAATTTGGATAAAGATAACTGTTTCCGTATGGATTGTTGTTTAACCGAGTCTGAATACACTTTGCTTCTGTGGTGGAGATAGTACTTTATTTCCGCAAATTCCACAGTATTCTTCGTTTATTTAGTCTCCCGATAATACTGGATATCTATTTTTCTATAGAAACAACAATCTTTAAAAAACAGTAGCAAAGATAAACTATGTGAACATAGTAAAAATTTAAAACTACATATGTAAATTAACAGAAATTTATAGTATTGTCAAAGATAATACGCTATTAATAGTTTTAACTATAATTAAGAGAGATACTCCAAAGTTATGTATGGTATAATTTAAAAAAATTGTAGGGTGGTAATAAATAGTGACAAAAGCTGATCGGAGAATTGTGAGAACACGCAATAATTTGAAGAGGGCTATGCTTGAATTAGTAAAGGAAAAGGAATTTAAAGATATATCCATTACGGAAATAGCGAAAGCAGCAAACTGTAATAGGGTTACTTTTTATTCTCATTATGAAAGTAGTACACAGTTATTGGAAGATATTTTTCGAGATTATTTAGAGCAATTGACCATGAATTATAAACAGAGTTTTGCTGGTAAAAAGACTTTCTCGCTATCGGATCCGTCTCGTAATATTGCCATATTTAAATTTATCTATGATAATGCCTTTGTTTTCTCATTAATGCTAATGGGCGAAGTTATCCCTGGTTCTCAAAATATTTTTTGTGAAACCATTGCGAATATCAGTCGTAGAGACTTAGTTTTAAAAGAAGAAATATGGTTTGATATAGAGGCATTAAATTTGTATGAAACATATGCGCTTTTAGGATTATTTATTTATTGGATAAAAACAGATTTTCAAAGTACACCAGAGGAAATGGCGAAAAGATTGGCCTATATCTATTCAACAACCTTAGGGGAAGTCATGGTAAAAGACGGACAATAATAGGGGGATGACGGTGTCGGTTCGGTAAATGATTGCCAAAGGAAAAAGTGCCGCTTGCATGAACGCTTTTTGGCACTTTATCTTTTGGCAAGAGTACACTAATTAATTATCTCTTTGGAAATGCAACAGCATATTGCTTAGGCATTTCTGTTTCTTTGCGTAGCTGTGCAGCAGCTTCAATTGTCCAATATGGATTACGAAGCATGCCTCTTCCCACTGCAACAAGATCAGCATCTTCATTGCCAATGACAGAGTTTGCTAATTCTGCTGAGTCCAATCTTCCAACAGCGATAACTGGTACACTTAACTCTTGTTTAAAGGCACGAGCTAAAGGAACCTGATAGGCAACGTGTGTGCCAGGTCGTCCTGCTGCAGCAATTGGACCTTCTCCACCTGCACTAACATGGAAAATATCTACGCCAGCTTCTTCATATTTTTTAGAAAATGCAACACTTTCTTCCATATCATATCCGCCTTCAACGTATTCTTTTCCAGAAACTCGCATGATTAACGGCATATCAGCTGGCATTTCTTCTTTAACTGCTTTAATGATTTCCACACCAAACTTCGTTAAATCTTGGCCATATTCATCCTCACGCTTGTTTGTGTATGCTGACTGGAACTGATGAATTAAGTACCCATGAGCCCCATGCAACTCGATTGTATCAAAACCAGCTTTAATCGCACGAACAGTCGCTTGGCGGAACTTTTCTACCATTTCTTCAATTTCTGCAGTAGTTAATTCTCTTGGTGTTTTCGATTTATCATCAAAAGGAATAGCTGATGCAGAGACTGGCTGTGGTGCATCTTCTGCCTTTCTGCCAGCATGAGCAATTTGGATACCCACTTTTGCACCGTATTGATGACAAGCATCAACAATTCGTTTTAGTGGAGCAATATGCTCGTCAGACCATAAACCTAAATCGTTATCTGTAATGCGACCATCCGGTTCTACATCTGTCATTTCAATAATGATTAACCCAGCACCACCGATTGCACGACTTACATAGTGAACATAGTGCCAATCTGTTGCGATTCCATCCTTTTTCTCCACTGAATATTGACACATCGGAGGCATTACAACACGGTTTTTTAATTCTAGTCCTTTATAGGAGAAAGGAGTAAATAAATCCTTCATAACCAAGCCTTCTTTCATTGAAAATTATATTGTTTGTCTAAAAAGGTACCACCAGCTAGAGCTTATTTCAACTATTATGCTTCCCGATAATATGATTTTTCAGAACTTTTATGTACAAAAAATGTAACAAATTCGTTTAACAGTCGACAACTTTCAATTATTATTACATTGCATTTATCAGCTACCAACATTAAGAGTGAGGTATAAGTTCTTTTACTATAACAAATGAATAAAATATCCAAAAAGAATTAGAGAGATAGAAGAGTAGTATTACCGAGTAGTTAAAAATCTACCAAAGTAATAAACAAGCTTTGCAAATGGAAAATAGTGATTGAGAACAAGTGATTGAATCTTTATTATAGTTGATTCATTCTAGATGAGTGTTTGTCGAAATACAAAGAAATTTCCCAGGTAATAATAGTACATTGGATTTTGGAAGAGAACAACCAAACCCAACACTGGATAGTATGCAATTAATATTAAAAGGAATTATTCCGCTAGTGTTAGTAGAGAAGCGATGTTTTTTCAGAATTTATAATGATATTTAGAAGGAAAAATGTTGTTAAGGATAGTAAATAAGCAGCTGGACTGTTAGGAATTAGATGATGTCTTTCATAATAAATAGTTTTTCGAGGCAAAAAGTTTTGTAAGATAGATTAGAATACGAATATGTTCTAAAAATTAAAAATTTTGCGAAAATAATCGGAATTTGTTGAACATAATTTCTTTCTTCATCCATATTTTTATAGTAAAATAGTACCGATAATGAAAAATAGTCAGTTTAAAGGCAAACTTTCCTGAAAAGGAGGGACGCAAAGTCACAGATCTAAGGCAACAGCTAAGATGGCTGGATTACCAGATTATTGGAATGGGGATGGAAAAATGAAATTTGGTGCTATTATTTGTTTTTTTAAAAGACACCATAAATTTAGTTATTACTCCAATAAATGTGTACGATGCGGAAAAAAAAGAAAAATTTAAATGTTGAATCATTTGAATGATATTTTATGATAGAGCGAGACTCCATTTGGTCTGGCTCTTTTTATTTAAATAGATCCTTGCTATAACTAATGGTGTTAGTTATAATAAAAACTAACACCATTAGTTTTTATAGGAGGTTTATCTAATGAGAATTATTCATCGCAATTTTTTATATCAATTAACTTTTCTGCCATTGGTTTTTCCCGTGAACTGTTATCTCGTTGAAGAGGAGGAAGAGCTATCGTTAATTGATACTGCGTTGCCCTTTAGTTATAAAAAAATCCTCGCGTTTGTGGAAAAACAAAAAAAGCCGATAACAAAAATTATTTTAACCCATGCACACGGAGACCATATTGGATCATTGGATGCTCTAAAAGAGAGATTACCGGATACAAAAGTTTATATATCAGCACGTGATGCACGCATATTGGCAGGAGATCATTCCATTGATAAGGAAGAGGAACCATTTGTATTAAAGGGAGGATTACCGAAAAATATGAAAACAAAACCAGATGTGCTTATTAAAGATGGTGATCAGATAGGTTCACTGCTATGTATTTCTTTACCTGGGCATACTCCGGGGAGCTTTGGCTTTATCGACAAACGAGATAATAGTTTAATAGCAGGAGATGCTTTTCACACTAGAGGGGGGCTAGCGATAAGTGGCCAGTTTAGATTATTCTTTCCTTTTCCAGGAATGGCGACGTGGAATAAAGCAGAGGCTATAAACAGTGCGAAGAAAATTCTTCCGTTAAATATAAGTCTTCTCGCAACTGGACATGGTGACTTACTTGAAAACCATCAAATTGCAATCAAATCTTTACTCTAAGAAGAAAGGAGAAAGCGATGTCTAAAAGAGCAGGAATAACGAATAAAGATATAATTACAATAGCGATCGAAATAGCTAACAATGAGGGATTAAAAGAAGTAACGATGGCAAACTTAGCGAACCGTCTTCGTGTCAAACCGCCTTCTCTCTATAACCATATTAACGGGTTATCTGACTTAATGAATTCTTTGACCTTGCATGCACTCAATGAGCTTTTTCATTTATTGAAACAGGCAGTAGATAATAGGAAAAAAGCAGATGCTATTCATACTTTAAGTATAGCTTATTTAAGGTATGCAAGGCAGCAACCAGGACTATATGCGCTAACCATCGAATCTGTTTCCAAGAAAGGAAAAGAAATTACAATCATTGCAACTCAAATAATCGACTTATTAACAGAAATATTGGAACCGTACAATTTAGGCAAAGAAGATACCATTCATGCTATACGTGGCTTAAGGAGTATTCTTCATGGCTTTTCCTCCATCGAAAATCAAAAAGGCTTTGGCATGCCGATAGATATTGATGAAAGTTATTATTATTTGGTGTCTACCTTTATAGGAGGATTGGAAAAAGATAAGTAGTGATCAAGATTTAAGGGGGCATGATGTCATGTCCCCTTTTTTTCATGGAGAAACGTGTGCAGAACGGCAGTTATCTGATTCAAAACGAAAATAGTTCAGTTGGTTAATTAAATGCTGGGATTACGTTATAGTATTATTAGCTTTATGAAATACACTTTGTTGAAGGAGCATTGTTGCACGAAATGGAAGGGAGTATTTATGTCAATAAGAACGATTATAGCGTATGGAGATAATCAAACGAAAGCATGTATTCGCCAATTTTTAAAGGCTGATAAACAAATGGAAGTAATTGCCGAGTGTAACAATGGCATAGAATTAGTTGATAAGCTTTTGCAGGGGCAGCCAGATTTAGTTATAACGGAAATAAATCTACCATTATTAAGTGGACTAGAGGTGCTGGAACAATGTAATGCACAAAACCTGGAATTCTCTTTTATTATTCTTGCTGAGTCAGAAGAATTGGCATTTCCGGCATTTGAATTAGGAGCAACTGACTATGTTATAAAACCAATAGAAAAATTCCGTTTATATAAAGCAATTGAAAAGGCAAAGCGAAAGTTAACTTGGAAAAATAAGAATAAGGAACTCGTTTCTTTTAATAATTTGCCAGTTAAATTTAGTAAAGGAATGCACTATATAAAAAAAGAGGACATTTTTTTTATCGAAAAGATAGAAAAGAAATGCTATATATTTACAACAGATAAAGTGATTGAAACACAGGAAAACATCGGTGATTTACTTGATCAATTAAATGACATCTTTTTGTTATCACATCGTTCTTATATTATTAATCTAGAAAAAGTAGCCGAGGTTCGTTCTTGCAAAGAATCTTTTATCGCTACTTTTAATGGGATTGAGAGAGGGGCGAAGATCTCAAAGCTGAAAATCAATGAGGTAAAAAAAAGAATGTCCGTGCTATTATAAAATATATTTCCATTTACCTATTGAATGTGAATCGAATCTAGTTAATTATGATAATACATTGACGTTTATGTCGAAAAATAGGATATTTTGCAGAAGGTTTAAAATGTTTGTTATTTTGTTTAAATAGGACTTATTAGTTTCCGAAAAGGCTCTATTTATGTCTAAAATGCTACATATTAAATAGACAATTAATGACAAAGTAGGTAAATTTACAGATAGGATAGAAAAATGGAAATAATCATGATTTTTGCCCTATTTTGGAGGAAAACTAAGTGGATGAAATAACAGCATTAAAGAATAAAAACTATTATCATGTATATCAACCGATTTGGAATATTAAGGAATGGAAAATAATTGGATATGAATCTTTATTTCGAATGGAAAATAATCAAGAAATGTCGATTGAAACATTTTTTGAAGAGGCGAGAGAAGAAAATCATCTATTTGAATTAGATACCTTTCTAATCAATAATACAATTGAAAACTTTCAATCTCTTTCACTAAGAAGAAAAAGGCCCTTATTTGTAAATGTATTTCCATCTACCATTTTAAATAAAGGGTTTAAAATGTTTGTTTCAACTTTAATAAGGAATTTTCCAATGATGAAAGGAAAGATAGTCTTTGAAATAAATGAAACCATTTTAGAAAGAGCATTATGGGATATGCCATTATTTAAGGAAGGACTTTCGATACTAAAGGCTAATCAATTTCAAATAGCTATTGATGATTTTGGAAAAGGAGTTGCAAATTTCCAAAGTATTAAGGAGATAACTCCTGACATTATTAAAATAGATCGCTATTTTTCAAATAATTTAGCATTTTCACCGGAAAAACAAAAATTCATTAATCATTTATTAGATATTGCAGATAAAAAGACGAAAATTATCTTAGAAGGAATTGAAAAAGAAACAGATCTAGCGATGACAAAGGCGTTAAGGGTTCCTTTTGCACAAGGATTTCTGCTGGGAAAACCAGAAATTCTTGTTTAATTTACTGTTTTGAAAATAAAACAAGAGAATTCACCGACTATTAATTGACTTTTTTAGGGGTGGAACAAGGACGATATTATAGGAGAGAAAACTAGCAATTTATGCTATCATCATGGGAAGTGTTACAAAATTAGTTATCGTTCACTTAGAGGATTTACAAGAGAAGAGGATTGGACGTGCACTCTGTTACTGGTGAAACGGAAGAAGTATTTATGTTATAGATGGATTCCCCAATCAGTGCCTCCTTACCTATACATTAAGAACAAGATGAATGGGAAGCATTCTATTATAGAAAGGAGAGAGAATGGAAACGCTAACAATAGCGGTAGCTGATAAGGATTCCGATATAATTGTTTCGATAAGGGAATCTATTGCTATACATTCTAATTTTGAAATAATAGGTGAAGCAAAAACTGGTGAAGATTTACTAGAATTGATTTATTTAAAGCAGCCGAATGTAGTGATTGTCGACTATGACTTACCCTCCATCCATTCCACTCTTTTTAACAGCGAATATAAAGAGTATCTTCCCGCTTTTCAACTAATCCTAATTGGAAGGGATAAGAACCTTGCAATAGAAGCATTTAATTACTCGGCGATAGGTTATGTGCCAAGACCAATTGACTTTTCGAGATTAATTGCCTGCTTATATAAAGCAAAAGACTTTCTTTCTATGAATTTACAGAACGCAACGGATAATAGAATCTTGATTAAATTAAACAATGGTTTTGTCTATCTTCGGATGGAAGAAATATTATTCATAGAGATAATTGCAAGAAAAACAATTATTCATACAGTCAAGAATAAATATGAAACAACAGAATCTCTCCAATCGTTTGTTGACCGATTGCCATGGTATTTTTACCGTACCCATCGCTCCTTTCTGACAAACTTAAAAAAAGTCGACCGTATTGAATTATTTGGGGAATCCTACCTAGGCTATTTTAAAGGGACCAATAAGTCTACAAGCATATCAAAATTAAAAATTCGCACAGTTCATGCGCTTTTGATTAGGTAATGGGAAAGGATTATCCACAGAGGGACGGTTATACTAAGGAATGTTGTTCAACAAACAATCCCTTCTAATATATATTTTCTTCTACGACGTTGAAATAAGTGTTCCAAATTATATAAAAGGTCAAAAGATTTGGATAAATAGTCTTAAAAAAGACGTCCCTCTATCTCCCCTCCTTTGCGGAATTTGGAAGGTGTGTATTTTTTTTGGCGTTTAAACATTTTGATGAAATAGCTTGGGGTGTCAAAGCCAACTTCCATTGAGATATCGATAATTTTTCTATCAGTTTGGAACCGGATTCATCTTAGGATTAATTTCCGTAATGCTAGCAGATATTGTAGACTTTGGTGAGTGGAAAAATAATGTGCGCGCAGCAGGACTGTTAACATCTGCATCGAGCTTTGGTGCTAAATTTGGCATGGGGATAGGCGGTGCTATAACTGCAGCAATCCTTTCTGTAAGTGGTTATGTTGCTAATCAACAACAAACAGCGACGTCTCTACATGCCATAGAATTTAACTTTATATGGCTACCAGCAATCTGTAGTACTCTAGCCATTATCGCACTACTATTTTATAAATTTGACAAACAAGAACAACAAATTATCAGTGAACTACAGAAAAAGAGAGGGGCTTGAGGTGTAAAAAAGGACGAATCTAACTCTAGAAACTCCAGAGGATTCCATAAAGCATGTAGTATGGATCAAAAAATGCCTCACTCCATGGCAGGATAAAGTTGGTTTCCCGACCACAATATCTCACCAAGGAAGGAGGCATATCCTATGAAGGACAAAAATAGTATAACATATTCAACGTGTAATGATAACGACCTCTAGTATTTGTACCAAACTATAATTTTTTCCAAAAAGAGTTAATAATTATTACTCCTTAATAAGAAGATAGATAAAATAAGGTGCTCCTAAGCAGGAGAGCACAAGGCCGACAGGGATTTCTGAGCCAACCATTAGGCTTTTTGCGATTATATCTGATGTTAATAAGAGAAGGGCTCCTATTAAAGCTGCAACTGGCAGGAGACGTTGGTTTTTTGGGCCAACCAGCATTCTTGCTAGATGTGGGGCAAGGAGTCCTAAAAAGGATATCCCACCACCAACAGAAACACAAGCGCCTGAAAGTCCTACAGCAATTAGTAAAAGTAATCCTCGTTCTCTTTCAATGGATACACCAAGCCCTTTGGCGAGATTATCTCCTAGCTGCAATAAATTGATGGATTGAAATTTACTTATAGCAATTGGAACAAGAATTAGTATCCAAGGTAAAAGAGCAAGAACATAGCTCCAACTAGCACTCCATATACTCCCCGATAGCCAAATAGTCGCTTGCGTAAAATCGCGAGGATCCATCATCAATTGAAAAATAATAATCAAGGCACCAAATGCAGCGTTAATTCCTATTCCAACCAATACTAAACGAACTGGTGTAACCCCATCCTTCCAAGCGATAACATAAATTAATGCAGCAGCAATTAATGCTCCTATAAGGGCGAAAAATGGCATAATATAAACAGATAAAGGTCCTGCTTGAAAAACACTTCCTTGAATAAAGAAGATATAAAGAATAACGGCAAAACCTGCTCCAGAGTTAATACCAATAATCCCTGGATCCGCTAAACTATTTCTCGATACTCCTTGCAAAATTGCCCCAGCAATAGCCATTCCGATTCCAATTAAAATCGCGATTACTGATCGGGGTATCCTAAAATTATATAAAATATTAAAAGTTTGGGTGGAGCCTTTGCCTGTAAAGGCCTCGATAATCTCAATCGGACTAATTTTAATTGTCCCCATATTTAGACTAAGAAAGAATACGCAAATAATCGCCACAATAAGAATCGTACTAACGATAAATAATTTAGTCTTACTTGATTTGGAAGAAAGCATTATAGACCTCTCCCTTCTCGACGTGCTAAATAAAGAAAGAAAGGAACTCCAATTATTGCGGTGATTGCCCCTAAAGGTGTTTCAAAAGGAGGGTGAACCAAACGGGCGACTACATCGGACAATACTAATAGAAGAGCACCTACGACCGCAGAACAAGGAATGATTAATCGATAATCTGATCCTACAATAAAACGAACGATATGGGGGACAACAAGTCCAACAAACCCGATGGTTCCGCCGACTGCAACGGCAGCTCCGGTTAAAAGCAAGACTACAATGGTGCCTAATAGCTTTACAAAACCGACCTTTTGCCCTAAACCAGAAGCAACGTCCTCTCCTAAGCTTAAGATTGTAATCGATTTGCTAATGAAAAACGCCAAGATTAATCCTATAATTGCTACAGGGATAAGCAATTGGACATTAATCCATTGTACTCCTGCCACTCCTCCTGCATACCAAAAACTAATATCTTTTGCGACATCAAAACGAAGGGCAATTCCTGTTGAAATAGACCCAAGAAGTGCACTAATGGCTGTACCTGCCAGAGCTAATTTCATAGGCGTTAATCCTCTTTTTGAAAGAGCACCAATTAAAAAAACTAAGGCTGCCCCTAGACCTGCACCGACAAAAGCAAATAGCATAATAACCGTATTAGAAACGACAGGGATAAAGGCAAATGCGATAGATACCGTGAACATAGCACCAGAAGTAACCCCCATAATAGAAGGGGAAGCAAGTGCATTTCTCGTGATCCCTTGCATGATTGCACCAGAAACAGCAAGACTTGCACCGATAAAAGTGGCTGCAAGTGCTCTCGGTAAACGCAAACGATAAATGATTTGATGGGCAGTTGAAGTGCTATCAAAATGAAAAATTCCTTGTAAAACGGTTGATAGATTAATGTCTGCTACGCCTAAAATAATGGACAAACAAATAGAAATTAAAAGGAAAAGGATGCCGATTCCGAGAACTAATGTTGCAGATTTTGGTCTATATATTGTCTTTTTATCACTTTCTAAAGAATGGCTTTTAGTCATGAAGAACCCACTTTCCGGTAAATAGAGATAATAAAATATGTAAATTGACGAATAATAAATTACTATGGTAAACTTTTCAATTAATTTTACTATAAAATTAATTGAAAATCGATATTTTTATTGAAATTGATAATCGTTATCATTTATAATCTAGTTATAACCAATTAGGAGGATACATAATGAAAAATCGCAACATGAAATCAATATTATTTTTTTGTTTACTACTGGTTTTCACTGTTCTAGCAGCATGTGGAAATAATAATAGTCAAGAAGACAATGACAATACAGAGAACGGATCTTCGGAAGAAGCGAAGGATCGTACACTAACTGACGCGATTGGAAATGAAGTGACGGTTCCAGCAGAGCCTAAAAGTATTATCGGTTCCTATTTAGAAGATGATTTAGTAGCATTAGGTGTTACACCTGTTGCTCAATGGTCTATTCGTGAAGGGGAGGGAGTTCAAAACTACTTACAAGAATATTTAAAGGATGTTCCAACAATTGATTCAACCCTTCCATATGAAGCAGTATCTAGCTTTACACCTGATTTAGTATTAATGTCTTCCGCTTCAGCAGTAGAAGGGGCGAAATATGATCAATATGCGAAGATTGCTCCAACGTATGTAGTTGCTAAAGAAAATAATAATGACTGGCGCACAAGATTACAAACAATTGGTGAAGTTGTAGGGAAAGAAGAAGAAGCAGAGAAGGTATTATCAGACTATAACCAAAAAGCTGAAGAGGCAAAAACAAAAATTCAAGAATCTATTAAGGATGAATCAGCTGCAGCAATTTGGCTTGTATCCAACAAGTTATTCATTGTAGGAGAAAATGTTTCAAGCGGTGCTGTACTATATGGAGATTTAGGATTGAATGTACCAGAAGTAGTAAAAGAAATTTCTGCTACAGCAACAGGTAACTGGTCTGCCATTTCACTAGAAAAATTAGCACAACTTGATGCAGATCACTTATTCTTAATCAACAGTGATGGAGAAGGAGCAGAAGTACTAAATGATTCCCTCTGGTCTAATATTCCGGCTGTGAAAAATGGAAATATCTACGAATATGGACCAGATACAAGCTGGCTATACTCTGGACCAATTGCTAACACGCAAATTATTGACGATGTTGTGGAAAGCATAGTGAAATAAGTTTATATTCTTTGCTTTAGTAGTGGAGGGAAGCAGAGGAACGATTCTACTGAGGACATTTCTCTAAATTATAAAACGCCAAGAAAAAGGGATGAATACTTTTTCTAGGCGTTTTATTTTTGTAGGAATTTGAGTTTAAACAAATAAATATCCATGAACCCTCACAAGAACCCGTCCTTATGATTCCCTTCTTCTATAATATCGAAATCTTGAAACGAGCATGTCCATTACGATTTGATAGATAAAGGAGTGGGTTTGGATATCTGTTTGATGTGGGAAGAGAATGGAATCAGCAACAAAATCGTAGTCATTTACCTTTGGATTGGAGGAGATGACGACGATTTTTGCTTTTGTGTTTTTAAATACATTTTTCTTAGGTGTTCCTGCCCGAAGTTGCTGTTTTTCTAAGAAGTTTCCTGAATTAGAAAAAATAATGATTAGTGTATCCTCATCTGCTTCTGCAATGTATTCCTCTTGTTTAATATCGCTTTGAAAGGTTACAATAAATTTCCCATTATAAGCTAATTTATATTGTAGATCAAAGGCAGCAGATTCTGAGAATAATAAGCCAAATGAAGCAACATTTTTGAAACGAAGGATATCCCTTGCTAGTCTGTCAATAGCTTCTAAATCAATTTGCTTTTTGTATGCTTCAATATCTTTTATGATGGCATCAAAGTAGCTTTCTGTCCCTGATTTTTCAATAGAAGACAAGATATTAGAGACATAATTTAAATCATTTTGATAGCGGTTTTCAATAAAAGGCGCTGCATCTTTTAAGTCAAAGTAGTCATCAAATCCGATAGAGCGTGCAAATTTTGAGATAGTTGACTTTGAAACAGTGCAAAGTTTAGCTACTTCAGAAATGCTTAAGTGCGAGATTTCGTTATAATGATTTAATAAAGTAATGGCAATATGATAGTTTGTTGAATCTAATCGTTCATTGTTAAGGATAGTAAGTAATCGTACAATTAGCTGCCCCACTTATATAATCCCTCCTATAATGTAACGGTTTCCAAAAATCGAAATTTCAATGAAAACGTTAACTCTGTTGCTATATTTAATGTGTAGAAGAAAACTTCATAAAAGTAAAAGGAGCGTTCAACATGTCAAAAGATTATGGCAAGCTTTCTCAAGAAATCATTGACGGCGTTGGTGGAGAGCAAAACATTATCAGTTTATATCATTGCGTAACAAGACTACGCTTTAAGTTAAAAGATGAAGCGATTGCTAAGACCAATAAAGAAAAGATTCAAAAATTACCCGGAGTTCTTTCCATTGTCGAATCCAATGGGCAATTCCAGGTCGTAATCGGCAACGAAGTAGCAGATGTGTATCAGTATATCATGGATAAATACAAAATAAAAAGTGCTTTAGGATCTGATGCAGATGCACCTAATGATGGAGAATCAGAAGATAAGAAATCAGGGAATGTCTTTATTCGTTTTTTTAATGTTATATCCTCTATCTTTAATCCAATCATCATTGCGCTTGCTGGCGCTGGGATGACCAAGGCTCTTCTTGTTTTATTATCACAGTATCATATATTGGATGCAGAAGGTAGTACGTATAAAATACTTTCAGCTGCAGGTAATAGTGTTTTTTATTTTTTACCCCTCTTTCTAGCAATCAGTGCTGCCCGGGTATTTAAAGTAAATCAATTTGTTTCATTAGCAATTGTAGCTTCTTTATTAGAGCCTAACTTTGTAGGACTTGTAACGGAAAATGGAACTACTGTTGATTTTCTTGGCATTCCGACTGTTTTAATGACTTATTCTGGAACAGTAATTCCGGCAATTGTTGCCATTTATGTTTATTCTCACTTAGAGAAAATTTTAAAGCGCTTTATTCCAAAGAGCATTCAAATTTTTGCCCTCTCAATGGTTGCGTTGCTAATTATGGTACCCCTTACAGCAATGGTGATTGGCCCTATAGGTGTAGGGTTAGGTAATGGATTAGGAAGCATGATGAATTTAATTAGCAGCAAAAGTGGCTTATTAGCTGGACTTATCATTGGAGCTGGTTGGACATTCCTCGTAATGTTAGGCATTCATTGGGGCATTGTTCCAATCATGATAAATAATTTAGCAACATATGGATTTGATACGCTACGTCCGATGATTGCTGCTGCAACGTTTGCCAGTGCTGGTGTTGCATTAGGTGTGTTTTTACGAAGCAGAAATAAAGGAACAAAAAGCTTAGCTTTAACTTCTATTGTACCTGCATTACTTGGTGGAATTACAGAGCCGATTGTATATGGCTTATCTGTAAGGTTTAAACGACCACTTATTGCCCAAGCGATAGCAGGAGGAATTATGGGTGCATTTATGGGCGCTATGCAGACAAAAGCGATTGTCTATGTGTTCCCGGCATTAACCACGTTACCTGCTTTTCTTGGGGATACTTTTATCTATTATGTGATAGGAATAGCTGGTGCATTTATATTAAGTGCGATTTTGACTTATTTTATCGGAATTAAAGAAGAGGAGCAAGATTTGACAATCAATAAAAAAACAGATGAAGGTAAAATGGAGCTGCCGGTGATTGGACATGCAATTTCTTTAGATGATGTTAACGATGAGGTATTTTCATCAAGAGCAATGGGAGATGGTATTGCCATTGTTCCTACAAAAGGGATTCTCTATTCGCCGTTTGATGGAAAAGTTGAGGTTGCATTCCCAACTGGTCATGCTTTCGGTTTAAAATCGAATACTGGTGTAGAGATGTTATTGCATATCGGAATTAATACGGTAGAGCTAAACGGAAAAGGTTTTAATGCAAAAGTGAAAGTGGGAGATTTGGTAGAAAAAGGACAGGTTCTAGGCGAATTTGATTTAGAAGACATAAAAAAAGCAGGTTATGATCCAACTACAATGATGATTTTTACGAATTTATCTGCTGAAGTTCAAGAGGAAATCATTACAACAAATGATAAAGAAATTATTCATTTAATGAAATGGCAAAATAGTGGAGGTGCAACAGTATGAGTAATTTTCCAAAAGGATTTCTATGGGGAGGAGCAATTGCTGCAAATCAGGCAGAAGGTGCATATTTACAGGATGGAAAGGGATTGAGCGTAGCAGATATCCTTCCTGTTGGAAAAAATCGATTTGATGATTTAAAGCTAGAGATTCGTGAAGGTATTTTTTATCCAAGTCATGAGGCAATTGACTTTTACCATACGTATAAGGAGGATATTGCATTATTAGCTGAGGTTGGACTGAAATGTTTTCGAACATCTATTGCATGGAGTCGAATTTTTCCGAATGGAGATGAAGCAGAACCGAATGAAAAGGGTTTAGCCTTTTATGAAGATATGTTTCGAACTTTGCGTTCTTTCAACATAGAACCTGTTGTGACTCTATCACACTTTGAAACTCCCCTCCATTTAGTAAAAAAATATGGGGGATGGAAGAATCGACAGTTAATTAGTTTTTTCGAAAAATACGCTCAGGTTGTGTTTGAACGTTATCAAGGTTTAGTGAAATATTGGATGACTTTTAATGAGATTAATCATACACATACACTTCCCTTGTTAGCTGCGGGTCTTCATATTGAAGGAGAGGATGAGCAGCAGAAATTGCAAGATATGTATCAGGCTAGCCATCATATGTTTGTTGCTAGTGCAAAGGCTGTAAAAATTGCACACAGCATTGATAAGTCCTTACAGGTCGGCTGTATGCTTTCCTTGAGTCCTATTTATCCGGCAACTTGTAATCCGAAAGATGTTTTTGAAGCAAACGAATTAAGAAGAAGATCGTTATTTTATAGTGATGTGCATATTAGAGGAGCATATCCCTCTTATTTCAAACGAATTGTAGAGGAGAACCATTTAGAACTCGATATTCGAGAAGAAGATTTACAGATAATAAAAGAGGGGGCATGTGATTATTTAGGATTTAGTTTTTATCGAAGTTCTCTTCACGAGGCTGGGATGAAAATTTTAGGTAATACTGGTGGTTTGCTAGGAAAGAAAAATCCTTATTTAAAGGAAACACCATGGGGCTGGCCGATTGACCCACTTGCACTTCGATATGTTTGTAATGAACTAACAGACCGCTATCAAAAGCCGCTATTTATTGTAGAAAATGGAATCGGCCTACATGACAAAGTAGAGAAAGATGGCAGAATTATTGATGCCGAACGAATGCAGTATTTAAAGGATCATGTAGAAATGATGGCAGAAGCAATAAAAGATGGCTGTAAAATTATAGGCTACACTTGGTGGGGACCAATTGATATCGTCTCAGCAGGCACAGGAGAGATGGAAAAACGCTACGGTTTTATTTATGTAGATAAGCAAAATGATGGAAATGGTAGCATGAAACGAATAAGAAAAGAAAGTTTTTACTATTATAAAAGAATCATTGAATCAAATGGGGAAAACTTAGAACTTCCTGAATCAGCAGAAAAGGTGGAGATATAATTGGCGATGAAAAGTTATTTTCCGAAAGATTTTCTATGGGGTGGAGCGATTGCTGCCAATCAGGCAGAAGGAGCTTGGAATGTAGACGGGAAAGGCATGTCTGTTGCAGATGTGGCTATGTATAAGCCCAATATTGATAAAAAGGACTATGTTAGTCAGTGGCATGTAAGTCCAGAGCAAATTGAAGAAGCAATGAAAACAGAGGATACAGTCTATTATCCAAAAAGAAGAGGAATTGACTTTTACCATCGCTTTGAAGAAGATTTGGCTTTATTTGAAGAAATGGGCATGAAATGTTTACGTGTATCGATTGCCTGGACACGATTGTTTCCAAATGGACCTGAAGAAGAACCAATTCAAGCGGGAATTGACTTTTATATTCGTCTTTTTAAAGAGATGAGAAAAAGAAATATTGAGCCTCTTGTTACTTTATCTCATTATGAAATGCCATTGTATCTAGTTAACCATTATGACGGATGGGTATCAAGGGAAGTTGTTGATATGTTTGTGAAATATGCAAAAGTTTGTTTCGAACATTTTGGAGAGTATGTGAAATATTGGCTTACTTTTAATGAAATCGATAGTGTTTTTAGACATCCTTTTACTACTGTAGGAGTAGTAGAAGAGAAGTATTCTAGCAAAAAGGAAGCGGAAAACGCCATTTATCAAGCCCTGCATCACCAATTTGTTGCTAGCAGTCTAGCTACTAAATATGCACATGAAATGATTAAGGATGCGCAAGTTGGCTGTATGTTAACAAGGACGCTTGCCTACCCGCTAACCTCCAATCCAGAGGATGTAGCCCTTGCGCAAAGGCATAATAGAGAAAATTTTTTTTACTCTGATGTTCAAGTGTTTGGCGAGTATCCACTGTTTATGAAACGCTATTTAGAAGAGAATAATATTGTCATAGAAAAGAAAGAAGGGGACGACGAAATTCTAAAGCAACATACGGTAGATTTCGTATCCTTTAGCTACTATATGTCGATGATTAAAAGCGTTGATGAGGAATTGATGGAAAAGGTTGGCGGTAACTTAATTACGAGTGTAAAAAACCCATACTTGGACATCAGTGATTGGGGCTGGCAAGTAGATCCAGTTGGTTTACGTATTTCACTCATCGATTTGTATGATCGTTATCACCTTCCACTATTTGTAGTAGAAAATGGCATAGGCTCAATGGATGAACTAGTGGACGGGCAGATTCATGATGATTATCGGATTGACTATTTCCGAAGACATTTCGAGCAAATGAATCTTGCATGCAAAGAAGGTGTAGAGATGATGGGATATACATCATGGGGCTGCATAGACATCGTAAGTGCATCTACCTCCCAAATGAGCAAACGATACGGATTCATCTACGTCGATGCAGATGACCTAGGAAACGGAAGCTATAACCGAATCAAAAAAGACTCCTTCTACTGGTACCAAAAAGTTATTCGGAGCAATGGGGCAGAGCTTTAGATTACAAGTAATTTTTTCTGTAAGGGAAAGAGAGTATAAGGCAATCTATTTAAATCAGTAAAAACAATCCATTATTTGGGAAATTATACTGATCAACTATAGAAAAATCGCCGGTTTAACTGGCGATTGCTTATTTCCATAATACACTAGTAAAAACTACTGAATAGAGTAAATGAAGTTATCTTAAAGCTAAGAGGTTAATGTATTGCATGGAACGGAAGGATATATCGAAGTAGTGTAAATGAGACATTTAATTACCAGGTAAACGCTGTTGACTAACGCAACAGCGCTTTTTTAGTATAACGTTTTTTATAATAGTAGGAGGTGGAATTCCTACTTCATTTTAGACAATAACCAGTTGTTATTACCATCTAATCTTAATTGACCGTTAATGGTTGAACTTTCGATAGTCTGTCCATGAAGCTTTCTGTAATCTCGAGGAGACATAGAAAAATGTTTCTCAAAAGTATTGCTGAAATACTGTCTGCTATTAAAACCAGCTTGAAAGGCGATTTCCGTTATCCTTTTATTTGAGTTGATTAGTAAAAAGCAGGCTCGTTCAAGTCTTTTTTTAGAAATAAATTCATTAATAGAATAGCCTGTATAACCTTTGAAAAGCTTGTGGAGATAAGACTTATTAATCCCAACTTCTTCGGCTATTTTAGGAACATTGAGGTCGTCTTCTAAATTAGCATGAACAAATGTAATTGCCTTATTAATGTAACGCATTCCTTTTGCATTATTTTCTATGGCAAGTGCGTGAAATAGTTCCAGTATCATTCTTTGAAAGAGAATATTTGTTAAAAAAGTAAATTCAGATGTTTTAGCATGAGTATTGGTCATGAGGTTAATTAAATCTTTAATAGCATAGCCTAAACTTCGAGAATCGTTCGATACTATACATACCGGCTTTGTTAATGAAATTTGTTTATATGATTCAGAGGCATTCTTTAGTGGCTCTAAATCAAAGTCACTAACTTCTGTTCCAATTGAGAACTCAATATTTAGTACAGTACAGGGTTGGATAACTAATAATTTATGAGGAATGAAGGAATCAAGGAAAATAAACTCTTTTTCCTTTAATAAAAATGTTTGATCATTTACTGTTATTTCACAACTACCAGTCGTTACATACATAATTTCGCAGGAAGAATGCTGATGTGTGTCCATATTAAAACTTGATAAATTAAGAGCATAAAATGCAGTCAGTCTTGCGTAACGACAATCTTTTCTATAGATACTCATATGATCACCTTTCTAAATAAAAAATGCGACAATATCTTTCTTTTAGCGTTTATTTAAAAAATAGGTTAAGCCTTTTTTCTTCTATTATAATATCATTGTTAATGAAATCGTTATCAAAATATTTTGGGGTGAAAAAACATATGACATTTTTAGATTTTGCTAAGACTCCGCCTATGGGCTGGAATAGTTGGGATTGTTATGGTGCTTCTGTTAGAGAAGAAGAAGTGAAAGAACATGCTTTATTTATGAGCAAGCATTTGAAACCGTTTGGGTGGGAGTATATCGTAGTTGATATCCAATGGGCAGAGCCAGAAGCTAAATCGACTAAGTATAATCAATTTTTTCCGTTAAATATGGACGAATATTCAAGGTTAATTCCTGCAGAAAATCGATTTCCTTCCTCTAAGCAGGGGCAGGGCTTTAAGGCTTTAGGGGAATATATTCATCAATTAGGATTGAAATTTGGGATTCATATCATGCGTGGAATTCCTCGGCAAGCTGTTCATCAAAATACTGCTATTAAGGGAACGGATAAACGGGCTAGAGATATTGCCATGAACAATATTTGTCCTTGGAACTCGGATATGTATGGGGTTAACGTTGATTTGCCAGAAGGACAGCTTTATTATGACTCTTTAATGGATCTGTATGCTTCTTGGGGAGTGGATTTCATTAAAGTGGATGATATTGCTTATTCAAGATTATATGATGATGCCCATAAAAAAGAGATCACGGCTATTCGTAAAGCAATAGACAAAACAAAACGACCGATTGTTCTTTCTTTATCACCTGGTCCAGCACAAGTAAAAAATGGAACATTTTTGCAAGATCATGCTAATATGTGGAGATTAACGGATGATTTTTGGGATCACTGGGGTGCTTTATATCGTATGTTTGAACGAGCAGCAGAGTGGGTTTCCTATGTTCGAAAAGGAAATTGGCCAGATTGTGATATGTTGCCATTAGGTCATATTGGGATTCGTGCTGTTGATGGAGGCGGGGGAGATAACTGGACAAGGTTTACAAAGGACGAACAGTATTTGTTAATGAGTTTATGGACCATTTTTCAATCTCCATTAATGTATGGAGGAACATTGCCAGATATTGATGGTTTTACTTTAAGCTTATTTACAAATGAAGAAGTATTAAATATGTATCATACCTTAAATTATCGTCGACAAATTTATCGTGATGATAATTGGGTTGTTTGGGAAGGGCGTAGTGACAATGAGGAATACGTCGCTTTCTTTAATATAGGTGAGGCTAATCTGGATATCCCCAGAGATTTATCTGATAGATTTATAGGGGAGAGTAAAGTAGTGCGAGATTTGTGGGGAAAAAAAGATATTCGATTGAAAGAACAAATAGTAAACGCTCATGGAGTAATTTTAATTAGAAAGTAAGAAACGGATAAAAGCCTCAAAAATAGTAGACAGAAGTGGATGAGAATAAAAAAGCTGCCCCCCTTTAATACGTTGATGTCTTGTTTCATATCAATTTGCGATAGATTATAAGGAGATGAGAAGAATGCAAGCGATTCCGATGAATCAAATTATTATGACGGATGAAGAATTACGAAGAGCGCAAACTAACTGTGTTGATTACTTACTATCGCTTGAACCAGAGCGATTTCTTTATGAAATCTATAAAGTTGCAGAGCTAGAACCACTCACAAAAGAGGGATACCAAGGGTGGGAAAGAAGTGACAAAATAAATTTTCGGGGACATTTCTTTGGTCACTATATTTCGTCTCTTTCACTTGCACTGGAAGCTGTTAAAGAGGATGAAGTTAGAACGAAATTACTTGAGAAATTAACAATTGCGATAGAAGGACTTAGATGTGCTCAAATCGCGTACGGAAAAAAACACTCCACTAGTTATGGCTATGTTTCCGCATTTCGCGAAGTAGCATTAGATGAAGTGGAAGGGTTGCCTGTAGATCCAAAGGAAAAAGAAAATGTACTTGTCCCTTGGTATAATTTACATAAAATTTTAGCAGGCTTAACCACCGCATATGAAGCATTACAATCAACTTCTCCTAATCTGGCAAGAACGGCTTTAGAAACTGCTAGTGCGTTTGGAGACTATGTTTATCAACGCATGTTAAAAATGACAAATAAAGAAACGATGTTAACAATTGAATACGGTGGGATGAATGATGGTTTATATCAACTCTTTTCTCTTACGAAAAGAAAAGAGCATTTGATTGCTGCGACTTATTTTGACGAAGTCCCTTTATTTAAGGAATTAGCTGATGGAAAGGATGTACTCGCAGGGAAACACGCAAACACGATGATTCCGAAGTTTATTGGGGCATTAAAAAGATATACAACGTTACTAGAGGTTGAATCATCTGGACTTTGCTTACATGAGGAGAAAGAAAATCTACCAATGTTCTTGAAAGCAGCAGAAAATTTTTGGGATATTGTTATTAAATTTCATACTTATAGCACTGGAGGAAATAGTCAGAGTGAACATTTCCGGGAAGCGAATATGCTATATAATGATGCAGAGCTTCGAAATGGGGATTGCACATGTGAGACATGTAATACACATAATATGTTGAAACTATCACGCGAGCTTTTTAAAGTCACTGGTAATAAAAAGTATTTAGATTATTATGAGAAAACCTATATCAACGCTATTCTTGCCTCACAGAATCCGGACAATGGTATGATGATGTATTTCCAACCGATGGAAGCTGGCTACAATAAAGTTTATAATCGCCCATTTGATGAGTTTTGGTGCTGTACAGGAACAGGAATAGAAAGTTTCTCGAAGCTGTCAGATACATTTTATTTTATGAAAAATAATACGGTTTTCGTGAATCTGTATTTTGCAAATGAATTAATTATTCCAAATGCGAATGTGAAGCTGATTCAACAGGTAAATCGTTCGACAGGTCAAGTAACTCTTCGTCTTAGCAAACAGGAAACAACTGCCTTTGAGACTATCATTTTGCGTTTACGACAGCCAGAATGGGTATCTGACTATCAAAAATTTACGATAAATGGCATAGAGCAGACGATTCAGGCGACAAATGGCTTTTGGGAACTAACTGTAGAGACAGAGGCTAATATTGAATTTACACTCCATTATTGTATAAAACTTACTAGTGCAAATGATAACAAAGATTATATTTCCTTGCATTATGGTCCGTATGTTTTAAGCGGTCATCTTGGGATATATAACATTTGGGAAGATATGCCGAATGGAGTATTAGTTCGCGTCGCTACAAAGGATCCATTAGCTGTCACAACATTAACGACTATAATGCCTATAGAGGAATGGAGAAGTGATTTATCTTTAAGACTAGAAGAAGTAAAAATGGAGAATAAATTGATTGCCTTTAAGGTGAAAGATATTGAAGAAGATTTAATCTTTTCCCCCTATTATCAAATGCATGGAGAAAGATATGGGATCTATTTTCTGTTGCAAGAAAAAGATTCTGAATCTGTTCAAAGCATCATCAAAAAGCAAAAAGAACGGGAACGCGAAAATAGTTTCATTATGGATCAACTATATAATTTGACGATAACAATTCCGAATATGCCAAACACTTAGAAAAAGAAAAATCAACGGTAAGTAGTTGGTTGGGACATCAATATCGAGTTGCTGAAAGAAATGGAGAATTTAGCTATTTATTCAATGTCGACCAAGATATTTCTGAAATCTTTTTAGAATTAAAGTTCATAGCGGAAGATGTGGGTAAATCCATTACTTTAAGAATAAATGATGAAACAGAAGGGGAACAAATGATTACGGTCCCAGAAGTTCTAGAAAAGGGATTATTTTCTGAAAAGCTTGTAATAGAGAATAAGTGGAAAAAGGATGTAATAAAGCTAACCTTTATGGCACCTAAGGGGGAAGAGAGTTGCCGATTATTTGGTATTACACTACGTAACTCTTAAACTTATTCTAATAGGCTAGGATGAAAGGTGTGAAGATTAAGAGAAGGGGATTTTCTGGCACCGGAGTTTGATCCCAATACAAAGTGTATACATTTTTATTAGGATCAAACAAAAATTCTAGCAAAGATTAATGTTATCAAGCAGTTCTTATTATATTAGAATAGTATATTTGCTATATCCTTACTTTACAGTCTCTCTAGCTAATGAAAATTAGGGAAAGAAGGTGGGAGATAAACTATCTAATCAGGTGTGTTTGGTTTCACTAAGCATCATTGGAGATGAAGGAATTCTTCCATTGATGCTTAGTTTCACTTTATTTTTTCTAATATTTCAATATATAGCTCATTTTTAGTGGATGTACCCTTATTCATTTTGACTAGATGATACATCACAATAATAAAAAAGAATAACCACGTAAATAGTTTTACAATAAAATCGAATGTTTCATTTCCCATTACTTCTGTGTTAAATAGTCCCGGATTTTGAATAAGGTATAAAAGGATTCCACTAAATATCGTAGAAAAGATAGCCATAAAGGTAGTGTTAAGAGTGACCGCGTTTCTTTGTGCCTTGAAGTATGCTAGCAATAGTTCTCTTTTTTCCTTATCGATTTTTGTAAATGTCTCTTGGATAAGCTCGAGATTATCGATTAGATTAAACTTTGGCTTGATGTCCTTAAAAAGACTTTGTTCTAGCCTCTTATCTCCAATACCTCCATTATCCATCCATTCTAAAAGGCTTTTATGATGCTTTTTTTTCCAACTAGTTTCTCTATTAGAGAGTAAATGTAAAAAGCTATCTAATAGAAAAATAATAAAAATGGAAAGTAAAATCGAGAAAATGCCTTTGACAGCGGATTGATTTAACATTTCTGTTGCACCAATTATTGCCAATCCTGAAAATAATACAATAAATATAAAAGTAGCCCATAATATTCTGTTCATTAGATCATCACCAATACATATATGTAATTTAAGTAATATTTAACTTTATTTCCATTATAGCAATTAATTGGATGGAAACATAGGGACCAATCAAGACCTATATCAAGATTAATTATATGTATAAAGAGTTTAGATTTAATGAAATAAAATATAGACAATCGTCAGAATCGGTAATGCTACTGAAAATTATTGAATGATAAAGGATGTTAGGGATATGCTGTGAAGAAAAAAAGAGAGAGTCCTCCAAAAGTGAAATAGTGAGAACTCTCTTATATCTAAATATTTAATTATATTTTACAACAGAACAATACCTCAAAAAATGAATTAAAAGAACTTTCAAATTGCTCCCTTAAACCTCAAATGAAACAACTTTTCCTTCATTTACTGCAATTAACCCATAATCTGTAATCTTTAAGGCTGGGCTTACTGGAAGGGAAAGGGTGCTGAGGGACATGATTACATTGTAATGCTCGTAGCCTAGCGATTTTAATGAGAGTGTTAATTCTTCAACTTGCCCTGCAATCACTTCTAATGGTTCTTCAGAGAGGATGCCGCCGACTGGTAATGGGACCATCGAAAGGATCTCTCCATTATGCACACAGCAGATACCACCTTGGTTTTTAATGACTTCATTTGCAGCAATCTGCATGTCCTTTTTATTTTTCCCTACAACTAATAGGTTATGATTGTCATGGGAGTAGGTAGTCGCGACAGCACCTCGTTTTAGGATGTCTCCACCGATTAATGCAGATGCTTCATTTCCATTTTTCCCATAGCGCTCAAAGGTTTTTACTAAACTATAAACGCTATCTGTCCATTGTAATCTACCAGCATGGACAGGCAGTGTGTCTTGTTTTTCTTCTGTAAAAGTGGAGCCGTTTTGTACATGAATGGTGCGAACGGTCACATTCTTTTTGTCTGTGTCCATTTGAATCTCGAAGTTTTCTGCATTTAATGGAGATAGCTTCACACTTTCATAGAAGGATGCAGGGAATTGTTTAGAAACAGCATCCTGTACATATGGTAGTTTTTGATCAAAGACCTTTTCGCCATTTTTATAAACAGCATCAATAGAAAATTCATCCAAATTGCTAACTATTACAAAATCAGCTATTTTACTTGGTGAGATGACACCTCTGTCGTACATTCTCATTCGCTTGGCAGGAGTATAAGTACATGCATAAATCGCATCTTCATAAGACATTCCCATGGAAATAGCCTTCTTTAGCAATACATTTAAATGACCTCTTCTTTGAAGTGAATCTGCCATCACATCATCTGTCACAAAACAAAAATGCTCTTTTACTGGATTTGCGATGAGATAATCGATTACCTCTCGAGTCATTGATTTCTCTTGGATTTCTAAAAACATGCCGATTGCGATTCTTTCTTTCATTCCTTCGACTGTTTGGTGCGTGTGATCAGAGCCTACTCCGGCAAATGCGATTCCTTGTAGCTCATCATCCAATAGCTTTGGTACATGTCCTTCGATAATTAGTTCTGGATAGTGCTTTCGAACAAAAGCGAGGATTTGATTGGTTTTGCAATCAGGCTTTGTGAGAACATCATAGTAATTCATGATTTCTCCTAAGCATTTAATTGATTCTGTCTGCAGTAATTCTTCAATATCCTCTATTTCAATTGCGCCTCCCGTTGTTTCCATAGAAGTTGCAGGAACGGAGCTAGGGATACCATAAAACATATCGACTTTTTCCGTTTTGCTTGCCTTTATCATTTCTTTTACACCATTAATGCCAAATACATTGGCCATTTCATGTGGTTCTGGAACAATCGTTGTTACCCCATTTTTAATTAATGCATAGGAAAAAGTCGCAGGGCTTACCATTGTACTTTCGATATGCAAGTGAATATCAATTAAGCCTGGTACAATAAATTTTCCATTAGCATCAACAATCTCGTTTGCTTGGAAATAGTCTTTGTCTTTTTTTCCGATATAAAAGAACTTTCCATCTTTGATGGCAATATTTTCTTTTCTAAATTGTTTAAAATAACTGTTATACACCGTTCCATTTAATACAAGTGTATCTACTTGCATGAAAAAACCTCCTCTATTCCACAAGAACCATTTGATTCTTTGGAATAATCACCGTTACTTCTTGTCCATTTTTAAATGGCTGGACCATTTCTTTATTGATTGTAAAATCACCTAGAGCGGTTTGCACAACATATTGATAGCTTCTACCGAGGAATGTTGTGATTTTGATTGTTCCAGTCATCCCATTTGTAGGAATAGCTGTTGTGCTTTGCTCCATGATGAAATCATCGGGACGGATTGCACCAATCATTTTATTTAGATTTTCCATATGTTCATGACGGTCTATCGTAAATACCAATCCAGCTTTTTCAAGTTCGATATAATCCTTGTGATCTATTCGCTTATCAAAAGAAATAAAGTTTTTAAAGCCAATAAAGTCAGCGACGAATTTCGTTTCTGGATACTTATAAATGGTCGCAGGATCGCTTAATTGTTCAATAATCCCTTTATTCATAATCGCAACTTGATCGGAAATAGAGAAGCATTCCTCTTGATCATGGGATACGTAAACAGTCGTAATTCCTAGTTCTTGCTGAATTCTGCGTATTTCGACTCTCATATTGACTCTTAGATTTGCATCTAGATTACTTAATGGCTCATCAAATAATAGAATGTCGGGTTCGATAACTAAAGCTCTCGCAATTGCCACGCGTTGTCTTTGTCCGCCAGATAGCTCTCCAGGAAACCGTTGTTCGAATCCTCTTAGATTAACGATTTCCAGCATATTAAGAACACGTTTCTCGATTTCCTTTTTGCTAATTTTACGTAAGCGCAAGCCGTACGCAATGTTGTCAAAGATGGAAAGATGGGGAAATAGGGCATAGTTTTGGAAAACAAAGCCAAAGTTCCGTTTGTTCACAGGAACCTTCGTATAATCTTTATCTTGGAAAATAAATTTCCCATTACTTGCTTCTAAAAACCCAGCAATCAAGCGAAGGGTTGTTGTTTTTCCACAGCCACTGGGACCTAATAAGGAAACAAGCTGCCCTTTTTCGATACTTAAATTAAAATCTTCTAATATATTTTTCTTCTCATAAGCGACAGATACATTTTCTAAAGTAAATAAAGCCATTTTTATCCTCCATTATCTTTTCGTGAAATAAGACAGGCCCATTAATCTTTCGACTGCAAACATAAAGATGGCAGTAAGGAACATTAATAGAACAGAGATTGCTGCAACAGTAGGATCAAAGTAATTTTCTACATATAGCAGCATTTGAATTGGAAACGTACTTACACCAGGTCCAGTCATATAAACAGAAATATCCACATTATTGAAGGACTCTAAAAAGGCAATCATGACTGCTGCAATAATACCTGATTTAATATTTGGCAATACTACGCTAAAGAATGTCCCAATTCTAGTCGCGCCAAGGCTGAGTGCGGCTTCTTCTATAGAAAAATCAAAGTTTGCCAGACTAGAAGAAATGACGCGAATAATAAATGGTAGCATGATGACCGTATGCCCGATAAATAGGGATAAATAAATAGGAAGGTTGTAGGTCACAACAATGTAGCGTAAAAAGGAAAAACCTAGAACAATTCCTGGAATAAGAATTGGAGATACAAAGATAGCATTGATAATGCCCTTGCCAGCAAAGTGGAAGCGACTAAGCGCATAAGCTGCTGGGACGCCAAGCAATAATGCTAGAATGTTTCCTGCAATAGATACGATAATAGATGTCTTAAAAGTGATTAAAAACATCTCTACCTTAAAAATATTTTCATACCATCTAAAGGAATACTCTTCTGGAGGGAATTTCAGAATGCTTCCACTCTCAAAAGAGGTAATCGATATTATTACAAGTGGCCCAAGTAAGAATATAAAAACGAGGATCGTAAAGAGGGCCAATCCTCTATGTTTCTCTTGCATACACGTTTACCCCTTTGGATTTAGTTTTTTTGCAACACCATTCATGATAGAGATAATGATAAAGGTAATAACAATCATTATCGTTGCCACAATAGAGGCAAGTTTCCAGTCATTTAGTGTAATGGCATTTTGGTAAAGAAAAGTGGAAATCACTCGTTGCTTACCACCTAGTAAGGCTGGTGTTGTATATGCGGTAAAGCTGCCCACAAATACTAAAATACTCCCAATAACAAGACCTGGAACACATAATGGCACAATAATTTTCATAAAGGTCGCAATCTTTGAAGCGCCTAGACTTTCCGATGCGCGTAATAAATCACCGTCGATATTCTCCATTACACCAACAAGTGTTACGATAATTAATGGAAGAAAGAGGTGAATTAATCCGATAATAATGGCATTTGGTGTATATAAAATGTTTAAAGGCTCTTGGATAAGCCCTAGGCTCAATAACGTTTTATTTAACACACCATTTTTTCCAATGATAATCATCCAGCTAAAGGAGCGGACGACAGGGCTTGTCAGCAATGGAAAAATGGTAAACAACAAGAGTATGGCTTTTCTTTTGCTAGGAAGCTTAGCGATATAATAGGAAACTGGAAAGCCAATTAATATACAGATAAAGGTAGTTAGTAGACTTACTCGCAAAGTAGTAAGAAGGATATCGATAAAATATTTATCCTTAAAGAAATCGATATATCCTTGTAGACTAAAGGTTCCTTCGTCGTGAAAGGTTGTACCAATCATCGAAAGAATAGGAATCACTAAAAATATCGTTAAAAATAATACACCCGGTAGTAAGAGTAAGTATAAATATCGTTTCTTCAAGACGTCACTCCCTTTCCTCAAAGTGACCATTTAAAATGTCTATAAACATCTGGAAGAAGGCATGATCATCCACTTTTAAGGAAATTTGTAAATTTGCTTTTTTGTTAAGGCGATTTTGAAAGTCACAAATAAGCTGACCATCACATAACTCGCTTTTTGTTTCTATATCAACGAAATACTTTTCCGTTTCCACGATTTTTTTATTTATCGCAATTCCAACAGCTAGTGGATCATGCATAGCACAAGCATGAATACCATAACGGCCAAAATACTTCTGTTGATAATCGTTTGTGCTTTGACTAATATATTCTCTTAATGTGTCATCTTTAATGTATTCAAGATGTTCTTTCGTCAATAATGCTTTTCTTGTTACATCTAAACCAACTTGCGTGATAGAAGGAAAGCCTGCATGTAAAACGATTTTGGCGGCTTCTGGATCCACATAACTGTTAAATTCAGCTGTTGGGGTAACATTGCCTGGTCCTTTTACTACACCACCCATGAAAATAACCTCTTTTACGTGTTTCGTAATTTGCGGACATTTTTTAACAGCTAATGCTAAATTTGTTAATGGTCCAGTGAACACTAATGTCACCTCGCCGGAAAAGCTAAGAATTGAATTAATCAAAAAATCTGGAGCGAAGCCATCACTCACAGGATGAGTGACAGCTGCCTCCTTTAGTGCTCCGCCTAAACCATCTTCTCCATGGATGCGATGTTCGAAGAAGGGCTCCCGAAGTAGAGGAGTGGCGGCACCTTTGATAACAGGAATATGATCTGCTTTTAATAAATCTAGTATTTTGCATGTGTTTGTTGTTGCTTGGTCTAGAGAGACATTGCCGTTAACGGTTGTAATCCCTAAAATATCAAATGCGTTGCTCTTTACTGCTAGTAGAATACCAATTGCATCATCAATGCCAGTGTCTACATCCAATATTAGCTTCTCTTTCATGATGACCCTCTTTTCTATTATTGAACTAGCTCACGATTCCAGCGATCGATCCAACCTTTTAAATTGTCGTTGATAAATTTCATATCTAATGTGTGTAAGCTTGCGATAACATCTTCTCCATATGTTAAACCTTCTGCTTCTTCTTCGGTTAATTCAACTTGTGTATTAACAGGTGAATCGACTTTGTTCTTTGCAGATTTTTCTTGTGCTTCTTTTCCTAAAATATAGTTGATGAATTTTTCGGAAAGTTCTTTTTGATCGGTATCTTTTACTACGTTCATTGTGTTCATAACAGCATACCCGCCTTCAGCTGGTGTAACAAATTCAGCATTAGGCACTGCTTCCTGTAAATCAGCAAAATACATTTCCATAATTGGTCCTGCAGCTATTTCACCTTGAGCAAACATATTTACATATTCAGAAGTTTGTCCATATTCTTTCACGACGCTTGGCATTAATGCCTTTAATTGTTCAAAAGCCTTATCTTCGTTAAAAGCTTGTTCGCCGCTAACTAAGGATGCAGCATCTACAATCATTGGTCCTGTTGTGGATGTAATGCTAGGAATGGTTATTTTTCCTTTTAAATCCTCACTCCATAGGTCTTTCCAAGAAGTAATTGGCTTTGCTACTTCATCAGGATTATAAGCAATTCCAAACTGAGCAATGGTATAGGCTGGGCCATAATCTTCGCCTAGTGGAGCTTTTGCTGCTTCGTAAATATTATCTAGATTAGAAAGCTTGCTGCGATCAATTGTTTCAAATAAATCATCTTCAATTCCTTGTTGTGCATAATAGTCAGATAGGAAAATGACATCTACATCTGAGTTTCCTTGTCTTACTTTATTTAATCGATCTGCATTATTGCCAGTATCTAAAACGATTTCTACATTATTTTCTTCTTCGAATGGTGCATATATTTCGTTGCGGAAGAAATCTTCGTTAAATCCCCAAGTGGAGACAACTAATTTTTCTTTTGTTTCTTTGCTGCTGTTTGCTGTGTCATCTGAACTACAAGCGGCTAATAGTAAGAAGGATGAAGCTGTAACTGCACTAACTAATTTTTTCATTTTCATTTTTGAACCCTCCAAATGATTTTGTTTGTTAATGGTTAAAAGACTATCTTTTTTGCTAGCGTTGATAATAATAAAAGGCTATTTTCTAAAGTTTGTCGCTATGGCCCGCAGCCGGAATACACTTCGCTTTCCGTGGGGCTCGCGCTGAGCCGCTTCGTCGCTACGCTCCTGCAGGGTCTCAGACTGTCTCGCTAATCCCACAGGAGTCTACGTGTATTCCGACTGCTAATTGTTTCCAACTAATTCTTTTTTCCCATTGATAAAACAACTATCTTTTAGAAAACAGCCTAATAAAAAAAGACAAGCTTAAATAGAATTATCCTTCTACTTAAGATTGTCTTTTCTTTGTAAACAAAGATTAAACTTATCTTTTGTATATGTCGGCGTTCTGCTTAGATAAATCCAAGAAGAAATCCAAGTTTAATTTTTAGATAATACAATGTTTGTAAAAGCAAGCTGTGTGAAAGAATCATAATCCCTAAGAATCGCTTCGATATTCCAATTTGTTGTTTCTTCTAGTTGTTCTTTAAGCTTTTTCTTAAAAAGTAAGGACAGATGAAAGTCAACTTCTTGTTTAAGGCTGGGTACTTCTCCTTCCAGAGCAGCAGAGCGTGATGCACGAGGATGCTTTGCGTGAAGGGTGATAACATTTTGTTCAATTGTTACTTTCAATAATGTTGTACCAGCACCAAATAATTCCTTAGAAATCTTGTTATACACATGAGATAAAAATTTCTTCATTTCATTTGCATCGATGATAAATCACCTGCCAAACTATTGATATTGGTTATTATACATATTATTTTTTGTTATTTCAATAGAATGTGCGGATTTTGACGAAAAAAATATTGTTTTGTCGTATATTGTAAGAATTGGATAGTAAAAAACGAACTTTTGATTTAGGGAGGAATATGAATAAGGGAAGTGATGGAGGGCTAATGGAATATTGCTAAAATTATATATATTCATAACCTTATTATATTATCTTTGATTTTACTAGTGTTTTGTAAGGTTTTTTAACATTTTTTCAGTAGGGGAAATAAATGGACGGTTCTTCCAAAGAGGAAGAACCGTCACAATGCTTACTTTTTCATCACATCTTC
>Ga0182738_1000834_pt1 | contig 40945 bp, 36 predicted proteins | sample eDN5th30CBELigMG_FD_128876 | JGI IMG/M metagenome (GOLD analysis project Ga0182738, IMG submission 128876) | Enriched Miracle-Growth compost microbial communities from Emeryville, California, USA - eDNA 5th pass 30_C BE-Lig MG (version 2)... ...
CGGCGTCGATCTCGTCAAACAGGCCACTCAGGGCAAGATGGACCCCGTCATCGGCCGCGACGACGAGATCCGCCGCACCGTGCAGGTGCTGCAGCGTCGCACCAAGAACAACCCGGTGCTGATCGGCGAACCCGGCGTCGGCAAGACCGCCATCGTCGAAGGACTGGCGCAGCGCATCGTCAACGGCGAGGTGCCGGAAGGCCTGCGTGGCAAGCGCATCCTGGCGCTCGACATGGGCGCGCTCATCGCTGGCGCGAAGTATCGCGGCGAATTCGAAGAGCGCCTCAAGGCGGTGCTCAACGATCTGGCCAAGCAGGAAGGCCAAGTCATCCTGTTTATCGACGAACTGCACACCATGGTCGGTGCCGGCAAGGCCGAAGGCGCCATGGACGCGGGCAACATGCTCAAGCCCGCGCTGGCGCGCGGCGAGCTGCATTGCGTCGGCGCGACCACGCTCGACGAATATCGCAAGTACATCGAGAAGGACGCAGCGCTGGAGCGCCGCTTCCAGAAGGTGCTGGTGGGCGAGCCCTCGGTCGAGGACACCATCGCCATCCTGCGCGGCCTGAAGGAGCGCTACGAAGTCCACCACGGCGTGGAGATCACCGACCCGGCCATCGTCGCCGCGGCGACGCTTTCGCATCGCTACATCAGCGACCGGCAGCTGCCGGACAAGGCCATCGACCTGATCGACGAGGCGGCCTCGCGCATCCGCATGGAGATCGATTCCAAGCCGGAGGAAATGGACCGGCTGGAACGCCGCATCATCCAGCTCAAGATCGAGCGCGAGGCGCTGAAGAAGGAATCCGACGAAGCTTCGCGCAAGCGCCTGGCGACGCTGGACGAGCAGCTCAAGTCGCTGGAACGGGAATACGCCGACCTGGAAGAAATCTGGAAGGCCGAGAAGGCCTCGGTGCAGAACTCCGCGCAGATCAAGGAGGATCTGGAGCGCGCGCGATTGGAACTGGAAACCGCGCGTCGTGCACAGGATCTCGGCCGCATGTCCGAGCTCTCGTACGGCAAGATTCCCGAGCTCGAGCGCCGGCTGGCGCAGGCCACGGCGGCCGAGCAGCAGGAAACCAAGCTCCTGCGCAACAAGGTGACGGACGAGGAGGTCGCCGAAGTCGTCTCCAAGTGGACCGGCATCCCGATCTCCAAGATGCTCGAAGGCGAGAAGGAGAAGCTGCTGCGCATGGAAGAGTCGTTGGGCAAGCGCGTCATCGGCCAGACCGAGGCGGTGAACGCCGTGTCCGATGCGATTCGCCGCTCGCGCGCCGGCCTGTCCGATCCCAACCGGCCGAACGGCTCGTTCCTGTTCCTGGGCCCCACCGGCGTGGGCAAGACCGAGCTGTGCAAGGCGCTGGCGGAATTTCTCTTCGACACCGAAGACGCGCTGGTGCGCATCGACATGTCGGAGTTCATGGAAAAGCACTCGGTGGCGCGGCTCATCGGTGCGCCTCCGGGTTATGTCGGATACGAAGAAGGCGGTTACCTGACGGAGGCCGTGCGCCGCCGTCCGTATTCGGTGCTGCTGCTCGATGAGGTCGAGAAGGCGCACCCGGACGTGTTCAACGTGCTGCTGCAGGTCCTGGACGACGGCCGCCTGACCGACGGTCAGGGCCGCACCGTCGATTTCCGCAACACCGTCATCATCATGACCTCGAACCTGGGCTCGCACGTGATCCAGGAGCTCTCGGGCGAGGCCAATTACGCCAAGATGAAGGCGGCCGTGATGGAGATCGTGCAGCAGCACTTCCGGCCGGAGTTCATCAACCGTGTCGACGACATCGTGGTGTTCCATCCGCTTGGCCGCGAGCAGCTGCGGTCCATCGTGGACATCCAGCTCGGATACCTGCGCAAGCGCCTGGCCGAGCGCGACATCGAGCTGGTGCTCGACGATGCTGCCCGCGATCAGCTGGGCGAAGCCGGCTTCGATCCTGTCTACGGCGCGCGCCCGCTCAAGCGTGCGATCCAGCAGCAGGTCGAAAACCCGCTGGCGCAGCGGATTCTGCGCGGTGAGTTCGGTCCCGGCAGCAAGGTGAAAGTCACGGTGAAGGGCGGTGAGCTGCAGTTCGCGAAAGCCTGAGGGCCGGAAGCTTCATTCGACATTTTCCTTGCCCATGCGTCGCCCCCTCACCCGCGCTGACGCGCGACCTCTCCCACGAGGGGAGAGGTGATGATTTCGCACGAGTCTCCCACAAGGGGAAAGGCAAAGATTCAGCACGAGCTCTCCCACGAGAGGAACGGCGAAGATGCAGCACGAACTCTCCAATGGGGTTGGGGCAAGAGTTGCGCCGCTGCTTCTCGCCCCCTCTCCCTTCAGGGAGAGGGTCGGGGTGAGGGTCAGCCGTGCATTCGCTCTTACTGCCGCTGCGTTTCGAGGTGGCGTCGGCTGAGTCCGGCTTACGGTCGGACCGGCTTCCGCTCGCCGGGCCTTGAACTCCGCTGCGGTGCCCCTAAGATGCGCTCGCCTTCGTGCGCTTCGAGAGCTTAAGAAAACCATGCCGTTCTACGAGTACCAATGCAGCGCCTGCCAGCACCATGTCGAAGTTCTGCAGAAGATCTCCGATGCCCCGTTGCGCAAATGCCCTGAGTGCGGCAAGTCGACCCTGAAGCGCCTGATCTCGGCGCCGGTGTTCCGGCTCAAGGGCGGCGGCTGGTACGAGACCGATTTCAAGTCGGACAACGAGCAGAAGCGCAACATCCACGGCCGCGAGGACGCGCCCGACAGCAAGTCCGAGGGCGCCAAGGCGTCGTCCAGCTCGACCTCCACCGAGGCCGCCAAGCCGGCCAAGTCCGTCGCAAAATCCGCTGCGGCCAAACCCGCTGCCAGCAAGACGCGAACCGCCAAGCCTGCGGCCCGCTCCAAGCCCGCTGCCAAGCCGGCCTCGCGCGCCAAACCGGCCGCCAAGAAGCGGGCGAGCCGCTAAAGGACGCTGCTCTGACTTAATTCGTCACTCCCGCGCAGGCGGGAGTCCATCTGGCTGATTCGGATGAATTCCCGCTTGCGCGGGAATGACCAGGAATGAGTAGGCCTGGCCTTCTCCAGGCCTGATATCGAAGTGGCGGCGCCAGGCTTCCAGCGCGGGCCAGCTATGGGCCAGCTGACCGTCAGCCTTCAGCGGAGCGAATGAGCGGCGCTATGCCCGCGCCCCGGGGGCCTCCCCGCGGGCGCAAGCTACACAAAGTCTGTAGCCCTGCCGCCGACCTCGGCTAAACTGCCGGCCCATTTTTCACCCACCGCTGGTCCCGGGGCAGGCATCGAGCCGGCCCGGCGTCCGGCGCTTCGTCCAGAGCCCTCATCGTCATGCGTTCCCATTACTGCGGTCAGGTCAACGAACAGTTAAGCGGACAGGAAGTTTCCGTTGCCGGGTGGGTCCATCGGCGGCGCGATCATGGTGGCGTGATCTTCGTCGACCTGCGCGACCGTGAGGGCCTGCTGCAGATCGTGTTCGACCCGGACGCCAAGGACGTTTTCGCCAGCGCTGAGCGCCTGCGCAGCGAATACTGCGTGCGCATCCGCGGACTGGTGCGTCCGCGCCCGGCCGGCACGGCGAATGCGAACCTGCCTTCGGGCCAGGTCGAGCTGCTGGCGCGCGAGCTGGAGATTCTCAGCCGCTCCGAGACGCCGCCGTTCCACCACGATGAAGCGACCAACGAAGAGCTGCGGCTCAAGTATCGCTACCTGGACCTGCGCCGCGATGTCATGCAGCACCGCCTGCGCTTGCGTCACCGCGTCACGCAGGCCATGCGCAACTATCTCGACGGCAACGGCTTCATCGACATCGAAACGCCGATGCTGACCAAGGCGACGCCGGAAGGCGCGCGCGACTACCTGGTGCCGAGCCGCACGCATGCGGGCCATTTCTTCGCGCTGCCGCAGTCGCCGCAGCTGTTCAAGCAGCTGCTGATGATGAGCGGTTTCGACCGTTACTATCAGATCGTGCGCTGCTTCCGCGACGAGGACCTGCGCGCCGAGCGCCAGCCCGAGTTCACCCAGCTGGATATCGAAACCTCGTTCATGAGCGAGGAGCAGATCATGCAGCTGATGGAAGAGCTGATCCGGCACTTGTTCAAGACGGTGCTGAACATCGAGCTGCCCAATCCGTTTCCGCGGCTCACCTATGCCGAGGCGATGCGCCGCTACGCCTCCGACAAGCCGGACCTGCGCATTGCGCTGGAGCTGGTCGACGTGGCGGACCTGGTTCGCGGCAGCGAATTCAAGGTGTTCTCGGGCCCTGCCTCGAACCCGAACGGCCGCGTCGCGGCCTTGCGCGTGCCCCAGGGTGGGCAGCGACTGTCGCGCAAGGAAATCGACGAGTACACCGCCTTCGTCGGCCGCTACGGCGCGAAGGGTCTGGCGTACGTCAAGGTCAACGAAATCGCCAAGGGCCGTGACGGCCTGCAGTCGCCCATTCTCAAGTTCCTGAGCGACGAAGCCGTGGCCGGCATCCTGTCGCGCACCGGCGCGCAGGACGGCGATCTGATCTTCTTCGGCGCCGATACGGCGAAAGTGGTCAACGATTCGATCGGCGCGCTGCGCCTGAAGGTCGGTCACGACCTGGGCCTGGCGCAGGCGGGCTGGCGTCCGCTGTGGGTGGTGGACTTCCCCATGTTCGAATGGGATCCGGACGAGAAGCGCTGGATGGCCCTGCACCATCCGTTCACCGCGCCGCGCGAAGACGATGCCGCGGCCCTGCGCGCGGATCCGGCGAATGCCCTGTCCAAGGGCTACGACATGGTGCTGAACGGTTCGGAGATCGGTGGCGGCTCGGTGCGTATCCATCGTCAGGACATGCAGTCGACTGTGTTCGAGCTGCTGGGCATCGGCCCGGAAGAGGCGCAGCAGAAGTTCGGCTTCCTGCTGGAGGCGCTCAAGTTCGGCACGCCGCCGCACGGTGGCATCGCGTTCGGCCTGGATCGCATCGTCATGTTCATGGCGGGTACTGACAGCATCCGTGACGTGATCGCGTTCCCCAAGACGCAGACCGCGGCGGACCTGATGACCGACGCGCCCACGACCGTGAGCGAGCAGCAGCTCAAGGAACTGCATATCCGGGTGAAGCTGCCGGTGAAGGCGGAGTGACGGAGCGGGCTGTGGGCTGCACGGCCCAAGCGCTTCCGCGACCGGGACTGGGTTGTGAGCGAGGCTGCGAGAGTCTCGCTCGGCATAGCACGTGCGGTAATGATGCGCGGCGAGCACGCGCCTTCGTGCCTGCGGCTGTGTAGCGCTCGATTCCATCGCCGCCGCCATGTCTTCGCCGCTCATCATTCTCGTCCATGGCCTGTGGATGTCCGGATTCGAGCTCGGGGTGCTGAAGCACCGGCTCGAAGCGGACGGACAGTTTCGCGCCATGGCGTTTTCCTATCCGTCCATCACCGGCTCGATGGCCGATCACTGCCGCAGCCTGGTGGATTTTGCGCGCGGGCAGAACGCCGACGAGCTGCACTTCATCGGTCACAGCCTCGGCGGACTGGTGATCCTGCGTGCGTTGCAGCTAACGGACGATCTGCCGCCAGGGCGCGCCGTCCTGCTCGGTACGCCGTTACAGGGATCGAAAGCGGCGAAGGGAATGGCGCGCATGCTGCCCTTCGGCAAGATCATCCTCGGTGCCGCAGTGAACGAGGAAATCATCGAATGCGGACCGCGCCAATGGTCCGGCCGGCGCGACGTCGGCGTGATCGCAGGCTCGATGGGCATGGGCCTGGGCCGCCTGTTCGCGGAGCTCAGCACGGATCACGACGGCACCGTGCTGGTGGAAGAAACCAAGCTGCCCGGCGCGAAGGATCATGTCGTGCTGCCCACGTCGCACACCGGCATGCTGTTCTCGTCGGAAGTCGCCGAGCAGGCCGGGTATTTTCTGACGCACGGCGCTTTCAGGAAGGCGCCTTAGGTCCGCAGGTCAAAGCGGACCGCGAAACCCTGCGCTTAGCCTTGCAACGCGCGGCCATTCTCTCGAACGAGAAGTACCGCGGTCTTTGTGGTGCGCTCTGGTTCTCGAGGTGGAGCAGGAGGCGCCCAGGAGTGGCACGACAGTGCGGGCATATCCGCACCAACGAGCACCCGCCTGGCACTGCTGTGGCTTGATCGGTTGGCTCTCAAGCAGCCGGCCGTCAGATGGTTTCCGCTCGCTGTGAGTTCCTCTCTTCCCTCTCCCTTTAGGGAGAGGGCAGGGTGAGGGTCTCCGCACTTACCGCCGCGCACACCCTCACCCGCGCTATCGCGCGGCCTCTCCCTGGAGGGAGAGGCGAAGAAGTAATTAGTCAGCCAGGTCGCCCGACCGCGCCGCTTTCAGCTGTGCCTTCGTGACCCAGTCGCGTCGCTTTTCAGCCGCGCATTCGTCACTCGGCCGCGATGCCCTTCAGTTTGTACAGCGCATCCAGCGCTTCGCGCGGTGTCAGTGCGTCGGGGTCGAGCTTTTTCAGTGCCGTTACTGCGGCATGCTCTTCTTCCTTCGGCATTTCGAGCATCAGTTCCTGCTGCGGACGCGGAGCATGAGTTGCCGCCGAGCGACGTTCCAGCTCGTGCAGGTAGCGCCGCGCCGCGGTGATGACTTTCGGCGGTACGCCAGCGAGCGCAGCTACTTGCAGGCCGTAGCTCTGGTTCGCCGGGCCTTCCTTGACCGAGTGCAGGAAGATCAGCCTGTCGCCGTGCTCGGTGGCATCCAGGTGCACGTTGGCGCAGCCGTCCAGCTCGGTGCCGAGCGAAGTGAGCTCGAAGTAGTGCGTCGCGAACAAGGTGAAGGCGCGGACGTTCCTGGCAATGTGCGTGGCGCAGGACCAGGCGAGCGACAGCCCGTCGTAGGTGCTGGTGCCGCGGCCGATCTCGTCCATCAGCACCAGGCTGTGCTCGGTGGCGTTGTTGAGGATGTTCGCCGCTTCGGTCATCTCCAGCATGAAGGTGGAGCGTCCGCCGGCCAGGTCGTCCGAGGCGCCGATGCGGGTGAATACACGATCCACCGGCCCCACACGCGCGGCGCTTGCCGGCACGTAGCTGCCGATGCGCGCCAGGATCACGATCAACGCGGTCTGGCGCATGAAGGTGGATTTACCGCCCATGTTCGGGCCGGTGATGACCAGCATGCGGCGCTGCTGGTTCAGCCGCAGATCGTTGGGCACGAACGGCTGGTCGATGAAGCGCTCGACCACTGGATGGCGGCCTTCGACGATCTCGATCACTGGTTCGTCGGTGAGCTCCGGCGCCGCGTAGCGCAGCGCGATCGCGCGTTCGGCGAAGTTCGACAGCACGTCGAGCGCGGCCAGCGCTGCTGCTGTGGCCTGCAGTTCCGCAACACGCGCAATCAACTGATCGAGCAGCTCATCGTAGAGCTGCTTCTCTCGCGCCAGCGCCCGATCGCGCGCACCGAGCACCTTGTCCTCGAACTCCTTGAGCTCCGGCGTGATGTAGCGCTCCGAGTTCTTGACCGTCTGGCGGCGGTGATAGTCCGGCGGCACCTTGTCGGCGAGGCTGCGACTGATCTCGATGTAATAGCCCTGCACGCGGTTGTAGCCGAGCCGCAGGCTCGGGATGCCGCTGCGTTCGCGCTCGCGCGCTTCGAGATCGAGCAGGTACTGGTCCGAGTGATCGCTGATCTGTTTCAGCTCATCCAGCTGCGCGTCGTAGCCTGGGGCGATCACGCCGCCGTCGCGCAGGATGGGCGGTGGTGCTTCGATAATGGCGCGCACTAGCAGGGCATGAATGTCCGGATAGGTTCCGGTCTGCTGTGCAAGCTGCCGCAGTAGCGGCGCGTCCTGCTTGGACAGCAATTCCTGCAATTCCGGCAAACGTGCCAGTGCATCGCGTAGCTGCGCCAGATCGCGCGGCCGTGCGCTCTTCAGCGCAACTCGCGCCAGCCCACGTTCGATATCGCCGACGTGCCCGAGCAGATCGTGCAGCAGCGTGTACAGCCCATGATCGATCAGCGAGCTGACCGCGTTCAGCCGCAACTCGACCGGCTTTCTGTCGCGCAGCGGCCGATGCAGCCAGCGGCGCAATTCACGACCGCCCATGGCGGTGGCGGTTTGATCGAGAACCGCCGCGACGGTGCACTCCGGGCGATCGGCCAGGCTGATGTCGAGCTCCAGATTGCGTCGCGTAGCGGCATCGAGCAGCACGGCTTCGCTGCGCTCTTCGGTGCGCAGCCCGCGCAGATGCGGAATTGCAGCCTTCTGTGTATCGCGCACGTATTGCAGCAGGCAGCCCGCCGCGCGGATCGCGAGCGTCAGCTCGGCGCATCCGAAGCCTGCCAGGTCGCGCGTTGCGAACTGCTCGCACAGCGTCCGCGTGGAGGTGTCCAGGTCGAAGTGCCAGATCGGCCGTTCGCGCGTGTGCGTTGTGATGCCGACGGGTTTGGATTGCTCTGAAATCAGCAATTCCGCTGGCCGCAGCCGCTCGATCTCGCTGATCAGTGCTTCTTCGCCCGCGCCTTCGAGGACGCTGAATCGCCCGCTCGACAGTTCCAGCCAGGCGAGGCCGAACTGCTCCCCGTCGTGGTACAGCGCCGCCAGCAGCGTATCGCGGCGCGCATCGAGAAACGCGTCGTCCGTGACGGTGCCCGGCGTGACGATGCGCACCACCTGGCGCTCCACCGGACCCTTGGATTTCGCCGGATCGCCGATCTGTTCGCAGATGGCGACGGATTCGCCGCGGCGAACCAGCCGCGACAGATACGTTTCGGCGCTGTGATAGGGCACGCCAGCCATCGGAATCGGCTGACCCGCGGATTGGCCACGCGCTGTCAGCGTGATGTCGAGCAAGCGTGCGGCGCGCTTCGCGTCTTCGAAAAACAGCTCGTAGAAATCTCCCATCCGGTAGAACAACAACGTGTCCGGATGCTGCGCCTTCAGGCGCAGGTACTGCTGCATGACGGGGGTATGGCTTTCGAGAGCGGCGGACATCTTGTTCGGCGAAGGGTGTGGTTGCGGACCTGGGCTTGGCGAGGGTGCGCATTGTGCCCGGTGCAGTCCGCACATGCCCAGCTTGACGTGGGCCGGGAAGCGACTTATCCATCATTTCCGTGAATACCGATAGCGAACTCCAGACACTGGCGACGCGCGCCGGCGCTCATCTGCTCGATGCGGAGCGGCGGCTGGTGACGGCCGAATCGTGCAGCGGTGGCTGGATCGGCAAGGCGTTGACCGATGTGCCCGGCAGCTCGCAGTGGTACCTGGGCGGGGTGATCGCGTACAGCAACACGCTCAAGCAGACGTTGCTCGGCGTGCTGCCTTCCACCCTGGCGGCTCATGGCGCGGTCAGCGAGGCGACGGTGCGTGAAATGGCGATCGGCGCGCTGGAAACGTTCGGCGGCCACATCTCCGTTGCCGTCACCGGCATTGCCGGGCCTGACGGCGGGCAGGCCGACAAGCCGGTGGGCACCGTCTGGTTCGCCTGGGCCTGGCACCAGGACGATGGGATCGAGACGCGGACCGCGATGGAAGTCTTCGCCGGCGACCGGGAAGCCGTGCGGCGTCAGACAGTTGCGCGGGCGCTGAGCGAATTGTCCAGCCTCGACATTTGAACGCACGGCGCTTGGTGCCGCCGGCTGCGTCGTTCCGCGGGCGGTGCGTCACGTCCTTGGCCGGTCCGCGGTTGCTGCTCGGCATGCATGGTGAACCAGGTTCTGGTCGGCGAGTGGCGCCCGGAAATCTTTCTATCTGCTGAAACCTGTGCAGAGGACTGCTGCGATGAGGTCGGTGCGCCGGCTGTTCTTTGCCCTGTGGCCATCGCCGGCGCTGCGCCGCAAGCTGACTGACGAGAATGCGGCGCTGGTGCTAAGCAGCGGCGGCAAGCCCACTCCCAGCGCGAACTTGCATGTGACCCTGGTATTCGTCGGCGAGCAGCCGGCGCAGCGGCTCGACGACATCCTTGCGGCTGGCACATCGGTGTCGGCGCCGGCCTTCACCCTGAGCTTCGACCGCGCCGAATCCTGGTCGCGCTCCAAAGTGCTGGTGCTGCCTGCGACGCACACGCCGCCAGAGTTGGCGACGCTGGTGGAGCGCTTGCATATCAGCCTGTTGGACCGACAAATCGAATTGCGGCGCGAGGAGTACCGGCCGCACATCACGCTGGCCCGAAAGCTGCCGCGGGCCTGGCTGACGCGGCCGATCGAGCCCTTCCAATGGCACGCGCAGGAGTTCGTGCTGGCCGAATCCGTATCGGAAGAGGGTGGTCCCCGATACGAGGTGCTGGCGCGCTGGCCGCTTGCCTGAGCCAGCATAATGAATTACTGTACAAATACACAGTTTTAGGTATCCACGCCGCCGCCGGCATGGACTAATCTTCTGACCTTCGAGCCGGGTCTTCGACCCGCCCTTAAACGCAATCGGGACCCCAATCAGATGGAAGAGAACCGCAAGAAGGCGCTGGTCGCCGCCCTTGGCCAGATCGAGAAGCAGTTCGGCAAGGGCTCGGTGATGCGTCTGGGCGATGCCAGCGCGTCCTACGACGTCGATGTGGTCTCGACCGGTTCGCTGGGGCTGGACATCGCGCTCGGCGTCGGTGGTCTGCCGCGTGGCCGCATCATCGAGATCTACGGTCCGGAATCCTCGGGTAAAACCACGCTGACCCTGCAGGCGATCGCCGAGGCGCAGCGCGCCGGCGGCACGGCCGCCTTCGTGGACGCGGAACATGCGCTCGATCCGGCCTACGCCGCCAAGCTCGGCGTCAACGTGCAGGAACTGCTGGTGTCGCAGCCGGACACCGGCGAGCAGGCCCTGGAGATCACCGACATGCTGGTGCGCTCCGGCGCGGTGGACATCGTGGTGGTCGACTCGGTGGCGGCGCTCACGCCCAAGGCCGAAATCGAAGGCGAGATGGGCGATTCGCACATGGGCCTGCAGGCCCGTCTGATGTCGCAGGCGCTGCGCAAGCTCACCGGCAACATCAAGCGCTCCAACACCATCGTCATCTTCATCAACCAGATCCGCATGAAGATCGGCGTCATGTTCGGCAACCCCGAGACCACCACCGGCGGCAACGCGCTCAAGTTCTACGCCTCGGTCCGGCTCGACATCCGCCGCATCGGCGCGCTCAAGAACGGCGAGGAGGTCATCGGCAACCAGACCCGCGTCAAGGTGGTGAAGAACAAGGTGGCGCCGCCGTTCCGCGAGGCCGAGTTCGAAATCATGTACGGCGCCGGCATTTCGCGGCAGGGCGAGCTGATCGACATCGGCGTGGCGCAGGGGCTGGTCGAGAAATCCGGCTCCTGGTACAGCTACAACGGCGAGCGCATCGGGCAGGGCAAGGAGAACGCCCGCAACTTCCTGCGCGAGCATCCCGAGATCGAAAGCGACCTCGACGTCAAGCTGCGCGAGAAGCTGCTGCCGGCGCGCCGCAGCGAGGCGCTGAAGGATGAGGCGGTCTAAACCAGCCCATCCGCCCGCCAGCGATGTGGACGATTCCGGCCCCGGCGGGCCGGAATCGGTGGACGAGCCGGACCCGCAGGCCCTCCTCAAGGCCGCCGAGCTCACCGCGGTGCGGCTGCTGGCCCGGCGCGAGCATTCCTCGGAGGAACTGGGTCGCAAGCTGCGCAGCAAGGGCCACCCGGCCGGGATCGTCGAGAGCGTCGTCGCCAAGCTGCGCGGCAAGCGACTGGTCTCGGACGACCGCTTTGCCGCGAGCTTCGTCCACCACCATGCCCAGCGCGGCCAGGGGCCGGTGCGAATCCGCACCGAACTGCGTCAGCAGGGAGTTTCCGACGAGCTGATCGAGGCGCAGCTGCAGGAGGCGGAGTTCGACTGGGTGGCGCTGGCGGCCGCCGTACGTCAGCGCAAATTCGGCGCGACGGCGCCCCGGAACATGGCCGAACGTGCAAAGCAGGCCCGGTTCCTTCAATATCGCGGCTTTGACAGCGATCAGATCCGGGCCGCCTTGAAGTCGGGCATGGAGTCCTGCGACTCCGTCACGGACGGGGACGCCGGGCTTGATCTGGACTGAAGCCCTAACTCTTTAAGCCGTATGCCGACCCCCAAGCGCCTGTCGAGCGCCGCCCTGCGCGCGCTGTTCCTGCAGTTCTTCCGTGAGCATGGCCATCAGGTCGTGCCTTCCAGCTCGCTCGTTCCGGGCAACGACCCGACGCTGCTGTTCACCAACGCCGGCATGGTGCAGTTCAAGGACGTGTTCCTGGGCAAGGACAAGCGCAGCTACAGCCGTGCGACCAGCTCGCAGCGCTGCGTGCGCGCTGGCGGCAAGCACAACGATCTCGAGAACGTCGGCTACACCGCCCGTCATCACACCTTCTTCGAGATGCTGGGCAATTTCAGCTTCGGCGACTATTTCAAGAAGGACGCCATCCGCTTCGCCTGGGAGTTCGTCACCGGCAGCAACTGGCTGGGCATCGATCCCAAGCGGCTGATGGTCACGGTCTATCACACCGACGACGAGGCCTACGACATCTGGCACAAGGACGTTGGCGTCGCGGCGGACCGCATCGTGCGCATCGGCGACAAGCCGGGCGGCGGCTCCGACAACTTCTGGCAGATGGGCGAGACCGGCCCCTGCGGTCCCTGCACCGAGATCTTCTACGATCACGGCGCGCACATTCCTGGCGGCCCGCCTGGCTCGGAAGACGCTGACGGCGATCGCTGGATCGAGATCTGGAACCTGGTGTTCATGCAGTTCGATCGCTCGGCCGACGGCGTGCTCGCGCCGCTGCCGAAACCTTCCGTCGACACCGGCATGGGCCTGGAACGCACCGCTGCCGTGATGCAGGGCGTGCATTCGAATTACGAGATCGATCTGTTCGTGAATCTCATCAAGGCGGCCGCCCGGGCCACCGGCACGACGGACTTGGCCTCGAACTCGCTGAAGGTGATTGCGGATCACATTCGCGCCTGCTCCTTCCTGGTGGCCGACGGCGTGCTGCCTTCCAACGAAGGTCGCGGCTACGTGCTGCGCCGGATCATCCGCCGCGCCATCCGCCACGGCTACAAGCTCGGGCAGACGCAGCCGTTCTTCTACACGCTGGTGGCCGCGCTCGAGGCGGAGATGGGCGAGGCGTTCCCCGAGTTGAAGACTCAACGCGCGCATGTCGAGCGCGTGCTGAGGCAGGAGGAGGAGCGATTCGCCGAAACCCTGTCGCGCGGCATGACCCTGCTCGAACAGGAAATCGCGAAACTTCGCGGTACTCAGATACCCGGAGATACCGTTTTCCGCCTCTACGATACTTTCGGTTTCCCCGACGACATGACCGCCGACATCGCGCGCGAGCGCGGGCTCACGATCGATCAGGCCGGTTTCGAGCGAGCCAAGGAAGAGCAGCGTGCGCGCTCGCAGGAGGCAAGCAAGTTCGGCGTCGATCTGCGCGCCAACGTGTCGCTCGACGGCAAGACAGTCTTCAGCGGCTACGAGCATCTGACGGACACCGCGACCATCGTTGCCCTGCTGCGGGGCAACGAACAGGTTCAGTCGCTCGGTGCGGGCGACGAGGGCCAGGTCATTCTGGATCGCACACCCTTCTATGCGGAGAGCGGCGGCCAGGTGGGCGATCAGGGTGCGCTCACGGCCAATGGCGTGGAATTCACCGTCGCCGATACCCAGAAGATTGGCGCGGCTTTCGCGCATCTGGGTCGGGTGACGCGCGGCGAGCTGAAGGTGGGCGATCGTGTCGAAGCGAGCGTCAATACGGCCCTGCGTCGCGCCACAATGCTCAATCATTCTGCGACCCACTTGCTTCACGCGGCCCTGCGTAAGGTGCTGGGCACTCACGTGACTCAGAAGGGCTCGCTCGTTGCGCCCGATCGCCTGCGTTTCGATTTCTCGCATTACGCGGCGGTCACGTCCGCGGAGCTCAAGGAAATCGAGCGGCTGGTGAACGCGGAAGTACGCGCGAACGCCGAGGCAGAAACCAAGCTGATGCAATACGACGCGGCCGTGGCGTCCGGCGCCATGGCGCTGTTCGGCGAGAAGTACGACGACGAAGTGCGCGTGCTGAGAATCGGCGATTTCTCCACCGAGCTTTGCGGCGGCACTCATGTCAGCCGCGCCGGCGACATTGGTCTGTTCAAGATCACCAGCGAAAGCGGCGTCGCGGCCGGCATCCGCCGCATCGAAGCCGTGACCGGCCAGGGCGCGTTGGACTGGGTCGCGCAATCGGACCAAGTCTTGCGGGATCTCTCGGCGCTGGTGAAGGGCAGCCGCGAGGAGGTCGAGGACAAGGTCCGCCAGCTGATCGACCGCAGCCGCAAGCTGGAGAAAGAGGTCGCGGGCCTGAAGAGCAAGCTGGCCAGCGGCCAGAGCAAGGATCTGTCGAGCACGGCCGTGGATGTGGCCGGCATCAAGGTTGTTGCAACGCGTGTGGACGGCGCGGACGCTGCCGCGCTGCGTGAAGCTATGGATCAGCTCAAGAGCAAGCTCAAGTCGGCGGCCATCGTGCTGGCGTCGGTGCAGGAAGGCGACAAGGTGGTGCTGATCGCGGGCGTCACGTCCGATCAGGTGTCCCGGCTCAAGGCGGGGGATCTGGTGAACGTGGTGGCGCAGAAGGTCGGCGGCCGCGGCGGCGGGCGCCCGGATATGGCGCAGGCCGGCGGCAACGACCCATCCGGACTCGATGATGCGCTTGCGTCGGTGAGTGCCTGGGTGCAGTCGCAGTTGGCGCGCTGAGTTCGTCGCGCCAACGCTCTTAAACTTATACCCAGTCTCGTTTATACGCAGTCTTAGCGCGGCGGGATTATGTCGCCGCTGCTCGTGTTGTCGCGCGCGTTTTTGCGCGACGCATCGATTCGTTGTGAGCGCGTTTGGAAGCGCGGCTTTGTCAACGAAAAAATTTTTGTAAGAAAGTGTGTTTGCTGTGAGGGAATTTTCGATATTCAGGGAAATCCCGATCCCAAAGCCAAAACCGCTGGCCTACTCTCGATTCCACGTGAGAGGTGCGAGCGAGCTTTGGAGCGCAGTCACGCACTGCTCAAGCAAGCAAACTTCGATCACTCGGCTTTGCAGCAAGGAGCGAACCCATGTTGATCCTGACACGGCGCGTCGGTGAGACCGTGATGATCGGCAACGATGTCACAGTGACCGTTCTTGGCGTCAAAGGCAATCAAGTCCGTGTCGGCGTGAATGCGCCGAAGGAAGTTGCCGTCCATCGTGAAGAGATTTACGAACGCATCAAGCGCGAAGAGCAGGCAGCGGGCGGCGCTGCCAAGCATCCTGCTGGCGTCGGGTCCTGAACGATTTCTTGAAATAGCCGCGTAGGTGGCGCGACGCCGCTTACGCGGCCTTTCACGGTTTCCGCTTTTCCCACGATCGAGTCTTTACGTACCCGACGGCGGCCAGTATTCTTGCCCGCCTTCGCGCCGCGGGCGAGCGCCGGAGAGATGGCCGAGTGGTCGAAGGCGCACCCCTGCTAAGGGTGTAAGGGTCAAAAGCCCTTCGAGGGTTCGAATCCCTCTCTCTCCGCCATACCTTTCCTTGCATTTCCCGAGGCTTAGACGGTGCCCGCCCGTCTCTAGTGCCAAACTAGTGCCAAATTCTGGGGATGCGAGGGGCACGACGACCGCAGCATCTGCGGTTAGCCCTCGCAACGACGGGCTCGATTCCATCGCCCGCTTGATCGCCTCGATGTCCTTGTCCTGCGCACCTTCCGTCCACGCGGCGTAGATCGTCAGCATCGTCTGCACGCTGTGGCCATGTTGCTTGGCGACCCACAGCGGGTTCTTGCCGATCATCAGATTCCAGCTCACCGAGGAGTGCCGCGCGTTGTACGCGTCGCGATAACGCATCTTCAGTCGGCGCAGGGTGCTGCGCCAACGGATCCAGGGATACTGGAGGTTGCGAATGGGGCTTCCGTCCGCCTGGAAGAAGAGTTCGTCGTGCTGGATCTGGCCGGCGAGCTTGAGCCGCGCACGCAGGGCGAGCTGCCGCTTCAGGACTTCGAGCGCCCGCGGGCAGAGCTCGACGATCCGATCCTCGCTCGTCTTCGTACGATCCTTATCGCGCGCCATCACGCGTGCCTTCGTCACGCTGATCTTGCCCTGGGTGACATCGCAGTCGGAGATGAGCAGGGCGATTTGTTCGGAAGGGCGGAGCCCCGTGAAGAAGCGGAACTCATCGTAGTTGCCTTGTGCTTCGCTCCAGTCGGTGTGGATGCCGGCAATGATTGTCTCTGCCTCATCAATGGTGAAGGGATCAATCGCCGGACGATCCTTCTTCGTGATGCGAAAGCCCTTCAGACCGGATGCGGGATTGTGCTTCTCGGGATGGTCCTTGTAGCCATAGTCGAATGCACAGCGCAACGCGCTGATGCAGTTGTTGTATGTCTTCTTCGACCACGCGTGCTTGTTCGCGATCTTCACAAGTTGCGTGTAGCGAACACTCTCGAACAGGTCCTTACCGATTTCGGGACGCCACACCGAGTCGATGATCTTGCGGTAACCGTCGACTGTGGCGAAAGCGAGATCCTTCTTCGCCATGCGCGACTCGCAATGTGCGAGGAACTCATCGAACAGCTCATTGCAGGTGCGTGCCCCACGCACGTCGCCGAGATTCTCCATGAAGCGATAGTCAGGGAACTCCTCGGCGAACGAGAACGCGCCGTTCGCGATGCGCGCCTTGATGTCCTCGAGTTGCTTGCGCGCACGACGCAGGTTCGCCTCCGTCGGCACACGCGTGAGCGTGGGGCGGTAGCGTACGCCCTGGAACTCGAAGTCGAACTGGATCCGATCCGAGCCCTTGGGACGCACGCCGCCGGTTACAGACTTTCGACCCATCGCTGATAACCCTGGATGTCGATCATGATGTGGCCGTCTGGCGCGCGTCGCCAGACCTTTCCCTCGGCCCAATCGCCTCGTTCGATCTTCCGCTCCATCGCCTTGACCGTGTAACCGGTGATTGCGTTGGCGAGCGGAAGCAGCACATAGCGTGCGGGTGTGACGGTGACCGGTAGCGGATTGGGCTGATTCATGGCTCGATCCGCCCATCGTTCACAAAAGGCAGCTCCATCGACTCACTCTGAGGAGAATGAGGGGTACAGGGCAAGGCGGTGATCACCCTCGTATGCGATCGTTGCGGTCGCGGACGCCAGCGCAGCCTCGCGTCGCGTCTGTCCCGCCGCACGCAGCGGTGCATGGCGCGGCGCCGCTCCGCCAGAGACCGGTTGCGCTCGAAAGCGGTACTAGGGCAACTCACCGAATCAGCGCTTGCTGAGAGTCCCGCTGCATCGAGAAGCCAGTGCTGCACGTCCCGTCGGTGCCAGCCGATCGCGCGCCCGTGGAAGCGCTGCGGCTTTGGAAATCGTCCGACGAATGCGAGCACTGCCAAGATCCATCGCGGTCGCCGGGTCAGGCGCGCCACCTCGCGCGCGCCGAGGACCTCGTTCCACGCCGGCAGCTTCTCATTCACCCACTTCGACAGCGCAATATTGCTTCGGGGAACGACGGCTGGCGCATTCGTCCCCAGTTCGGATGTGTCCGTACGCATAGCGGGTCGTACTCATGGTTTGCGGTTCCGATCGTCTAGGGACGAGTTGTCACGTGATGAACATCGTTCCTGATGGAGGCAAGAAAGTCAGCGGGAGGTTTCGCGCAAAATTCGGGTGAAACACACCGGCATCTTCGGCAGAAGCAGGCGGCGGGAGGCCGGCCTGGCGACCCGCGCAGGTATCGCCGGGAAAATCGGCGAAACTCGGCGAGCCGCGATGGTTGCCGGATCAACGTCGCCCTTGGTCGAGCCTTGATGACTGTAGCTCTGTGCCGGCGCGGTCTCAAGTGATGGATTTTTATAGAAAAATGTGATGATGATCCGATCATCGCTTATCACGCAGATAAGCGGAAAGCGGCGCCCGACAGTGGTTACAGCACCGCCGGACGCCTGACCACTCACCCAACCCCTATGAGGTTGAGCAAATGGCTAAGGCACATTCTAGCCGTGGGCGGCCGGCGCGCCGCACCCGGCTCAATTCCTCAGCGCCGTCGAAACCCTCACGTGAGAAAAAGGCCGATCCGCTTGATCTCGACGAGATGCTCGGGCGCTTCTCGGAGGCGCTGGCTCTCACCGAAGCCGCTTACGACGTTCTCGAATGCGCTCAGGAAGAGCGCAAGCCGATCGGCCCCGGGGTCCTGACATTGGGCCGTGGCATCGACGAGCTGCGCCGCGTCTACAACGAGTTCGACATGGCCGTTCTGGCGTTGGCGTGAGGTGCGACATGAGCGCCAACAATTCGCCCGCGCAATCGGGTGACGCGGCGGCAGTTCGGCTGCCTGTCCATGATGAGCCAGTCGATAGCTCGATCGATATCGCGGATCTCATCGACGCAATCGAAGTCGAGCGCCTGCGGCTCACGCGAGCGCGCGCGGTCGCGCAGACCGCGGCCCGGCTACTCCACGAGATGTCCATTCTGGAACGCAACGAGCCCGACATCGGATTCGTGCTCGATGTGATCGCCGAGATGCTGGAACACTCGATCGGCGGGCTGGATCGGATTACGGCAGACAGTCTTTGAGTCGCGATGAACGCCGTGGGCATCTGCCCGCGGCCAGGCGTGCGTTGTACGGATGGGGCTGCGAATCATGAGTAGACGGAGAACGCTCGGGCTTGTGAGAAGCGAGGAGGGCGCCGCCGCAGCTATCGCGCGCAGTTTGTTATTGCTTGCGTGGCGGATGGTACGGCTGCCAATCTTTGCGCTTCTTTTGGTCTTTGAGCCGATTGTCCGACTAGCGTTCTCGGGGCTTTCGTTGTTGGCCATCCTGACTGCATTCCTGTTCGAGTCTTCCAGTGCGGCTCCGAAGTTCCCGTTCTGGGGAATGATTGCCTTCTCAGTCGGCTGTGCTTTAGCGCTGACTGGTTACTATGCGGTGTTGCGGCTGTTTTCGAAGTGAGAGGGGTGTTCGGTATCAAGATGGTCGGAATGGATCACAGAGCACTCCTAGTCTTGGATCTGGACGAGACGCTCATGCACGCGATGTAAGTGCGATCCGAACGACGATGAGCTTGCGCATCTCGCGGTCTACTTGACACAACTGGCGACGCTGCCGGATGTTCGGAGCACTGAGAGGAGGCAGTGGCGTCGGAGGCTCGCATTGAACGCGGGGCCAGACCGCGTCGTTGTTCTCGAAGTCGGCAGCTAACGTCCGTCCGGAGGGGCGGACGCTCCGCAGAGCGATGTTCAATATAAGGAACATGTCGAGATGTTCTATTAATGGAACATTCTCTATTGTTTCATATATGGAACACCTGTAGGATGTTCGATATGAAGAACATTGAGATCCCTACTGCGAGGGCTCTGGGAGCCGCCATAAGAGCGCGGCGCTCGGAATTGGGCTGGTCGCAACTCCAGTTAGCCAGCCAGCTGGGCGTGCAACGCCAGTGGGTCATCCGGCTCGAGGCTGGCAGCCAAGGTGCGGAACTCGGTACGGTCTTGAAGGCGCTCGCCACCTTAGGGCTGTCGCTTGTGGTTGGCAATGAACCAGGGGCAGCAACTGAGGGATCTGCGCCAGCCTCGAATCTGGATGAGGTCTTCGCACGTCTGAAGACGCCTCAGGCATCCCCTGGCGCAAAGAAGCGCAGCAAGAAATGATGACCGAACTCCTCATCCTGGTCGAGGGCGTGGTCATGGGCCGCGTGCTCGAGAAAACTCGCCAGGGAGGCACGCTTTCCTTCCGGTACGATGCCGGTTGGCTCGAACTCAAAGATGCGTTTCCCTTGTCGGTTTCCATGCCGCTCAGCGAGGCTCCCTATCGCCAGCGGTTCATCAAGACCTTCCTGTCGAATCTTCTGCCGGAGAGCCCGGCGGTGCTTGAAGCGTGGGAGAAGAAGTATCACGTCTCACGCAACAACCCGTTCGGCTTGCTGAAGCACGTCGGGGAAGACTGCCCTGGCGCTCTACAGTTCGTTCAGCCGGAAAGGCTCGCCGAGTATCAGCATCCCGGTCCAGCACAGATTCAGTGGATGACGCTCAATGAGCTACGTGAGCGTTTGGCATTGCTGCGAGAAGATGCCGCCGCGTTTCGCTTGGTGACCGACCAGGGGCGTATGAGCCTCGCCGGCGCTCAAGCCAAGACCGCGTTGTACTTCGATGGTCGGCGCTGGGGTGTGCCTGCTGGGCGCATGCCGACCAGTCATATATTGAAGCCGTGCATTCCCGGCTTCGATGGGATCGTCGAGAACGAGCATCTGTGTCAGGACATTGCAGCGCGCTGCGGCCTTCCAGCCGCGCGATCCTTCGTGCTCGATCTGGATGAGCCGGTCATCGTCGTCGAGCGCTTCGATCGACTGCCTCATCCCGATCCTGCTCGGATTCTTCGCCGCGTACATCAAGAAGACATGTGCCAAGCACTCTCGCGCCTGCCAGGCGATAAATATCAGGAGAGTGGAGGTCCCGGTATCGAAACGATCGTAAAGCTCTTACGAAGTGTCAGCACGAACGTCCCGGAAGACGTGGGGCGCTTCGTCGATGCGAACATATTCAATTATCTGATCGGCGGCACCGATGCGCACGCAAAAAACTATTCGTTGCTGCTAGGCGCAAATCGGCAGGTTCGCTTGTCTCCGCTCTATGATCTCTCGACACAGCTTCCGTATGTTGATCGGATACCTCAGCGGGTGGCTATGAAGATCGGCCGACGCTATGACATCGGCTCGATCACCGCCGCTGACTGGCAAGGCCTGGCCCGGCATTGCAAGTTAGATGAAACGCAGATGGTCGATCGAGTGCGCGCGCTTGCGGAGGTGCTGCCGGATCATATCGTTGCTGCTCGAGATCAGGCTCTCCAGCAGAATCTTCACGCGAGCAAGGTCCGTAAGGCTAGCGAACTCATGCTGAAGCATGTCAGAACGCGTCGTGAGGGTTTGCGATAATTCGCTGCGGCGAACGCAGCAAGGAGAATGCGCCCTGAGAAAATCCGGGACGTGAGGTGGCTTGGCCCTTCGTGAAGCTGCTGAAGCCAGGGTATGCCGGACGTGACCTGCGACCACCCGGCTTCGCCTGCTGTCCGTACGCGTACAAGGCAACGTCGGACGCACGAGCATGCTGTCCCTTGCCGTTGCGGCTCATGGTCGAGCAGGGACGCAAGAGCGGGCACATCTTCCCACAGCCCGATCTCATCATCGCCGCGACCGGCCAGCATCAACGGCAAATGATCCTGCCGGCACATGGCCGAAACCTCGTCCCAGGTACGTAGCTTCCGCAGGTTGCGGTAGACGCGCATGTCGGGCATGAACGCATACATTTCAGGACTGCCAACTTCCACGAAGCAACAACAAGGGAAAGAGCAGCCTGCGGCTCATCGCATGTGAGCGCCGACGTCAAGGGATCGGCTCATGCGATAGCGGCGGCTGTCGTACGATGGACCCGTTTGACCTCACGCAGTTGTTTGTCGAGCGCTGCGAGCGCGATGCGCCGGCGATGGAGTTGACCGCAACGTTCCAGAGCATTCTGGAGCACATGGGTTTTCGGCTATTCGCCTGCTGTTCCCATGTGAACCCGATAAATCCTCCGCGGCGCGCAGTCGTCCTTCATAACTACCCAAGCGCGTGGGTGCGCAGCTACGCGGAACGAAATCTCCACGAATTCGATCCTGTCTTCAGGCATGCAGAGAAGGAAATTCTGCCATTCTTTTGGGATACGCCGAATTTCCGTGCCTCGCTCACCCCACCGCAGATAAGGATCGTGCAGGAAGCCGGAGCAATCGGAATCGCCCATGGCTATACCGTCCCCATACATCTCCCGTGGGCAGCAGGTGCGCTTCGCGCATCATGCTCCGTCGTGCCGGATTCAAGTTCGATCGACATGTGGGCATATCGAGCGGTGCAGATGATGTCGATGTATCTCTACGCATCGGTGAGTCGCCAGAATGATCTGCGAGTTACCCGAGATGCCGCCACGCGACGCAGGCCGGTCTTGAGCGCGCGCGAACGGGAGTGCCTTGAACTTGCGGCCTATGGCAAGAGCGATTGGGATATCAGCCAGCTTCTGCACATCAGCGAGCACACGGTCCACAAGCATGTGGAAGCTGTAAAGCGGCGTCTGGGCGTATCAACGCGCATGCAAGCGGTCGTTTGGGCGGTACAGCGCCGCGAGATCTGCCTTGGCGACGTGGTGACGGCGTCTCCCATGGAGAGGGGCACGCATGCAGAGTGCTCTGGAACCGGACCGGTCACGCATTGAGCCACCAGTCATTGCACCTTTGAGGTGGACGCAACGACTCTGTCTACTGGCCTGATCAGGTACTTGTGCCGGTCGATTCATTGCGCGTATTCCTGGCGTACGTTCTGCGCTGCGGCGACGGTGCGAGGCAGGCCAAGGAGGCGAACGTGGACGGATCCGTAAAGAGGGAACCTGTCGACCGCGACCTGCGGCGGCGACAACTTGCGCAACGCCTGGTCGCACATCAGGCGCGCACGCAGACGATCTTTCGCCTTACCGGCCTGTCTCGACATCAGTTGGCGACGCTCCGGCAGCGTTGGCAGATCGCCAACGAGATGCGTCACCGGGGCCCACCGCCGACGTCCTTTGCCGTGTTTCGCTCGACGGTGCGCGTGCGCGCAGAAGCGGCTGCCCTAGCCGTGTTCTGGAGGGTCCTTGCAACAGCCAGCGCTCCGAACGGCCGTACTTTCGATACGACCTCCATGGTCGAGTACGGTGAGCGGTTATGCGAAGTCGTCGAGGCCTTTCTCGCTTGCTTCCCCAGGGCTGAACTCGATCTCGAGCACCTCCTGCTGCTCGCGCGAGGCATTGAGGAAGCCGATGCCATTGCTTTGTCGGACTGCGGCAAGTGTGGGGCAGTGATCCTGGCGGATCTGCTCGGAATTCGCCGCCGTCTCTGCTCTCACTGTCAGCACACGGCGGACGCTGTCGTGCTGTTGCACGCCGACCCCAATGGCGACAGCGGGACGAGCAGTTCATCGCCAAGGACGGGTGACGGGATCCAGCAAGAGCTGTTCTGAGGTACACAGGGACCAATACGTCATGTCGAATGTCTCCACCGATGGCAGGCAACGCGCGCCGCAGGCGTCGTCGGAGCTCACGTGGAAGGGGGCTCAGGCGCTCGGGCGGGTCCACGCGCTGAACGAGCGATGTATCGAACTGCTTGCTCAGCTCGCGCGCGCCGATCGGCGGAGCGATCTTGCAATCGTCAATCAACACCGAAACCTCTGGCGAGGTCTGAGCGCGATAACGCGAAAGCGCGCCGCTGGCACACCGTTCCTTTTGATGGATCTGCACTCTCAGGACGCGGATTGGTGGCACTCGGTAAAAGATCCTCGCCCGAGTCGCCGACGGAAGATGGTTCTCCGCGCGGCCTTCACAGGAAAGATCGCCGGTGAACTCACACGGGAGACACTTATGCTTGCCTGGAGCACCGTCGCAGTCGACCGTGGTGCCGCGAGCATCATGCTCGGCATGTCGCCCGCGGTCAGTGGCATCATCGCTGGGCTGGCTCCTCAAGATGTGGAGCGAATCGCCGCTCGGCACAGCGCGCACCTTCAGCCACGCTGGGTAGATCTCCCAGCCTTCTGGGGCAAACTCCTGGCGGCAGCACGCGATGGTGACGAGAAGGCGCTCCACGAAATCCATCTTCATGGGGCGCAGCTGATCGGTAGCGAACTGCTTCCATTGATCGACGGCAGGTCCGTATGAGCCGGCCAGTGAATAGCCGAGGCTCTGTTTTCCCGACCGCTGGTGCGGGGAGTTTCGCCGAAAAATCGGCTGAGCAGATCCGACTTTGCCCTGGGTTTCGACCGAATTTCCCGCGAAACTTTGCTCTCACCCGAGTCTCGCGTGGTGTTTGTATCTCCTCCCCCAGAAGAGGCAGAAGGGGATGCGAACGTGAGACAGATCGATACAGCAGCAGCGCAACGAGCGGCGGTCATCGTGCTTCTTGCCGTTCCAATGCTCGCCTCAGCTCAGCAGTCGCCCTTCGATACCGGCGCGAACTCGCTCGTCGACTTTGCGCTGGCCATCGCGACGCCTATCGCCATCCTGGTCGTGATAGGTGCGGCGATTGCCGCGGCTGTGGGGCGTATCAGTTGGGGCTGGGTAGTCGGCGCCATCGTTGGTATCGCCGCGATCTTCGGCTCACCGCAGATCGTCGCATGGATTCGAGGGATGTTCGGCGTGTAGGGAGCGCGGCATGAGCGAACGCAACGCAGGACTCACGGCCGATCCGCTCTTCGTCGGCATCACGCGCCCACCGATGCGGTGGGGTGTGGCATACGAGGCGCTGCTCCTGAATCTGGTCGTCACGATGGAGGTGTTCGTGATGACCAAAAATCTCTTGACGCTGCTCATCGCGATTCCCATCCATGGCATCTGTGCGCTGCTGTGTGCGAGGGATGTCCGGTTCTTCCACCTGATGCTGCTATGGGTTCGCACACGTCTGCCGGCCTACCTGGGCACCGCGCGGCTCTGGCGTGCCGCGAGCTATAGCCCGCTCGTGGTGGACCTGCCGGACATGTACGGCAGACGCAGGGCGACGATCATCGTACACGTAGAGCGAATAACGGCGGGAGTACGGCGATGACGGCCGTGAATCGTCTGGCGGCCAGCCGTCGCGAATCGTCCGCGGCGCGACAGATCCCGTACACGGCACACGTGTCGGACAGCCTCGCGAGGACGCAGGCGGGCGACTACGTGCAAGTATTCCGTCTTGGCGGTGCGAGCTTCGAGAGCGCGGACGACGACGAACTCAACAATTGGCACGAGCGGCTCAACGTGACGTGGCGGAACATCGCCAGTCCGAACGTCGCGCTCTGGGCGCACGTGCTGCGCCGTCGAGAGCGCACCGCTCCCGGCGCAATGACCGGAGGCCGTTTCGCGGCGACGCTCGCACGGAAGTATCGCGAACGCCTCGCCGGCGAGACGCTCATGGTCAACGAGTTGTATCTGTCCGTCGTATATCGCCCCGTCACGGGAGTAACCACTGGGGCAGCCGCCAAACTCCTGTCCCGAACGGCGCGCGGAGGGGAGAATGCCGACCTCGCCGATGCGATTGAGGTCTGCGAGAAGCTCGGCCAGACCGTCGCCGCGTCGCTCGCCCGCTATGAACCGGAGCGCTTGAGCGTCTACAACGCCGATGGGCGATGCTACTCCAGGCTCCTGGAGTTCTTCGGTGTGCTCGTCAATGGCGAGTGGCAGGCTATCCCCTTGCCGCGCGCACCCCTGAATGAAGTGCTCGCAACGACGCGGCCTCTCTTCGGCAGTGAGGTGATCGAGTATCGCCTCCCCAGCGAAACGCGGCTGGGTGCGTTCCTCGGCATCAAGGAATATCCGACGCCGACCAGTGTCGGCATGTACAACACCCTGCTGTCGGCGCCGTTCGAGTTCGTTCTCGCACAATCCTTCTCCTTTCTGACGAAAGGTACGGCACAGGGGTTGCTGCAACGGCAGTACAACCGCATGGCGAATGCCGGTGACTTCGCCATCAGCCAGGCCGAGGAACTCAAGGAGGCGCTCGATGCGCTGACGGCAAACGAGTTCGTCATGGGCGATCACCACTTCACGTTGCAGGTCCTCACACCGTTGGCGGAGGCGCGCTCGGGCGCGGACACGGGCCTCCTGAAGCGCCTCAACGACGACGTGGCGCTAGCCCGTACGATGCTCGCGGACTGCGGTATGGCCGTCGCACGTGAGGATCTGGCGCTTGAGGCCGCATTCTGGGCCCAGCTACCCGGCTGCTTCAGCCTCCGGCCGCGCAAGGCGCCGATCAGCTCGCGCAACTTCGCGGCAATGGTCCCATTCCACAACTATCCCGTCGGCCGCGCCACGGGTAATTACTGGGGTGATGCGCTCGCACTCCTCATCACAAGCGCTCGATCACCGTACTACTTCAGTCTCCATGCGTCAGACCCGCGCGACCCCGAGGGTGGCAGTCGCAAGGACACGGGCCACACTTTCATCTGCGGACCGACGGGATCAGGTAAGACGGTCTTCATCGGGTTCATGGTCTCGATGCTCGCTGGGCAGGGCGCGACGCAGGTCGTGTTCGATAAGGATCAAGGATTGGAGATACTCGTGCGGGCACTGGGCGGCGTGTACTTGCCGCTCAAGCCCGGGGAGCCGACGGGATTCAATCCGCTGCAGCTGGAGCCCACACCGGTCAATGTCGAGTTTCTGAAGGCGTGGCTTCGCATGCTCGCGCGTGGCGCAGCGCCGCTCACCACACGGGAGCAGACGGATCTCGACCAGGCGCTGCGCGGGACGCTGGCACTTGAGTCGCCCGCGAGACGGTTGTCCCGCCTGATCGAGTTCACGGATCCGACGCGGTCCGACGGCATCCATGCGCGTCTCGCGCGCTGGTGTCGCAGCGTAGACGGTGAATATGCCTGGGTATTCGACAATCCTGTGGACTCCGTCGTCCCGCAGCTGGCCCGTCACGCAACGATCGGCTTCGATGTCACGCACTTTCTGGCGCACGAGCTGATCCGTGGTCCCGTCAATCGCTACTTATTCCACCTGGTCGAGCAGCTGCTCGATGGTAGACGGCTCGTATGCTGGGTGGACGAATTCTCGAACGCCCTTGCCGATGCCGACTTCGAGAGCTTCGCCGATAACGCGCCGAAGACCTGGCGCAAGCTGAACGGTGTGCTGTGTGCAGCGACGCAAACCGCGAGTGGCGTGCTCGGCAGCCGTATCGCTCGAACCATCGTCGAGCAGACCGCGACCAAGGTGTTCTTCCCGAATCCCGACGCCGACGCGCGGAACTACATCGACGGCTTCGGCCTCACCGAGCGCGAGTTCAAGCTGCTCAAAGAGCAAATCGAGCCCGGGTCGCGGATGTTCCTTGTGAAGCAGGGCCACTACAGCATCGTCTGCGCGCTGGATCTGAAGGGGTTCGACGGCGAGATCGCCGTGATCTCGGGTCGGCGGCAGACGGTTGAACAGATGCATCAGATCATGCGGACTGTCGGAACGGAGGCAGCACAGTGGCTGCCCGTCTTTCTCCAGCGATTTGATGCGCGCTGAGGAAGGTTGCTGGCGCTAAGCATGTGATGGAGGAACTCGCCATGTCGCTACGAAAAGTCCGCTGGTTGCTCATTTGCGTATTCATTGGCCTCGGCATCACTCCCGGCGCGCAAGCGCAGTGGGCAGTGGTGGACGTGGGCGCCATCGCGCAGCTCGTCCAGCAGGTCAATACGATGCGCCAGCAGCTCGAGACGACGCGAGATCAGCTGCAGCAGGCGCGAGATACCCTCGACTCGATGCGTGGTGGAAGGGGTATGGAGCAGCTGCTCTCGGGCGCGGCGCGCAACTATCTTCCGCCCGACTGGCAACAGCTGGCCGCCGTACTCGATCAGGCGAGCAACGGCTACGGAGCGCTGGCAGCGGAGTTGCGGCGGCTCATCAACACCAACGCGATATTGACCCCGCAGCAGGTCAGCGCTTTGTCGCCGGCGGAGCGCTCGCAGCTGGAGGCCGCGCGCCGTTCGGCAGCGATGCTGCAGGCGCTGACACGAGAGGCGCTGTCCGCAACCAGCCGCCGTTTTGAATCGATTCAGCAGCTCATCGATGCCATTCCGCGGGCAAGCGACCAGAAGGGGATTCTCGACCTGCAGGCACGCATCCAGGCGGAGCAGGGAATGCTGCAGAACGAGGCGACGAAGCTCGGCGTGCTGTATCAGGCAGCGCAGGCCGAAGAGTGGGCGCGCAGACAGCGCGTACGCGAGCAGGCCATCGCATCTATTGGATCTCTCCGCGACCTTCCTCCACTGGGGCTCTGACATGACTACCAAGAAGCAATCAATTCGAAGCATTCGGCACGGCGCACGAGGTGTGCGGTGGTGTTTAGGGATCGTTGTCACGATCAGTGCCGCCGCCTGTGCGCCGTCGCCGGAGCCGACGCATCAGACGGTCGAGTACTACCGGGCGAATCGTGAGGCGCGACAGGCAAAGGTCGCTGAATGCGCTAACGATCCCGGTGCGCTGGACAAGACGCCCGATTGCATCAACGCGAAGCAGGCGGCGCAGATCGAAGGGCTCGGATCGCTTCGCGACATGAAACCGCTGGGCTTGTCGAAAGAGCGAACCGATTCGACCGGCGCATCTTCAGGCGCGGGGACGGAGGCATCGCCACCCGAGGACAGATAAGGCAGGAGATGCACCCATGGGCTTCTTTGTCGAGTTTAACGCGTGGCTGACTCGGCTCCTCGCAGCCTACATCGGCGACAACACGGTCAGGATCGCAGCGGTGCTCGAGCCTGCGATTGTGACGATGGCAATCCTCTACGTCGTTATCTGGGGCTACCTGCACCTTGTTGGGAAAATCGAGGAGCCCTTCATTACGGGTGTGAAACGCCTCGTTGTGCTAGCCGTCATTCTCGGCGCGAGCCTATCGTTATGGCTGTACAACTCGGTTATCGTCGATACCTTCTTCAACGCGCCAACCCAGCTTGCAGCGGCAGTGATCGGCGGCTACGACTCGGTGTCGGCCGTCGATCGCATCATGCTTCTTGGCGGCGATGCTGCTTACTCCCTGATTCGGCAGGGCGGCATCCTCGACGGCAATTTCTCCTTCTACCTCGCCGGCTTCGCCGTACTCCTGATCGTGGGGCTGACAGCCATCTACACGATCTTCCTGTTGACGCTGTCCAGAATCGCATTGTCTGTTCTCCTCGTGCTCGGGCCGCTCTTCATCGCATTCCTGTTCTTTGAGAGCACCAAACGCTTCTTCGAGTCCTGGATCGCCCAAATGGCGAACTACGGGTTCATTAGCATGCTGACGGTACTCGTCGCAGCACTCATGTTGAGTGTTCTGTCCCAGGCGGCCGAGGAAGCAGCAAGCGCAGGTGGCGGGATTCTAATAACGGATGCTGTGCGACTGTGCCTGGCTGCGGGACTCACATTCCTGGTGATGAGGCAGGTCATGCCCATGGCCGCTGGGCTCGCGAGCGGACTCGCGCTCTCGACCTTCGGGGTTGTGAGCGCAGCGCTCGTCTGGGGGTTTGGCACAGCGAGCCGTAGCGGCGGCCAGTTCCGGCGCGGCCTGACGGATCGCGAGACGACGCGCTGGGATTCATTGAGCAGGAAAGCTGGCTACTACACTCGCCGTGGCGTCGCTCGCCTCAGGCGTCGTGAGAACACGATTCGTGCTGGGTGAAGCGTATGCAGGACACAGCAATGCAAGCAGTCGTGGTGGCGTGTTTGGCCGTTGTGCTCGCGGGCTGCGCGTCGCATAACAATTTCGTGCGATGCGAGGGGCGACTGGAGCCTATCAACATGCCCATTCCTCGCGCGGCGCAAGCCGTCGTTTCCGCCAGCAGTGATTCCGATGAAACGAGGTCGGATCATGAGTAGAGACGTCGCACTCAATGCCTACTTCGTTGAGGCCGCGTCCTGGGACGCCGATCGTGCAGCCCAGACGAAGCGGACGCTGCGCGTGGCCTGGTTCGTTGCAGGCGCCGGCTGGTTCTGCGCGACCATGGTTGCTGCGGCTTTGATACTGCTCATGCCATTGAAGCGTGTCGAGCCGTTCGTCATCCGCGTCGACGACACATCCGGCCTCGTGGACGTCGTGCCGGTGTTCGTCGGCCGGACGGAGATGCCTGAAGCCGTCACGCGCTATTTCCTCGATCACTACGTCAGCGTGTGTGAGCGCTTCAATCATGCGACCGCCGAGAGCGACTACGAGGAGTGCGGAGCGTTCCACACGCCCCAGCGCAACCAGGCGTGGTACGCGCAGTGGAACCGGAGCAATCCGGCCTCGCCGCTGAACGTGTACAAGGATGGGACGACCATTCGGGCGCAAGTAACATCGATCAGTTTTTTTACGCGCGCGAGCGGCACCGCGGATCTTGCCCAGGTCCGCTATATCAGGGCCAAGCGAGCCGCTGATGGGGCGGAAGAGCAGAAGAGCTACTGGATCGCGACGATTCAGTACGCCTACGGCGAACCGTCGAAGGACCCCAAGGTACGTCGATGGAATCCGCTCGGATTTCGCATCATCGATTTTCGCCCGGAGCCTGAGATTGGGACTGAAGCAGGGCCGGCGACGACGCCCCCAATCATATCGACTGCCGGTTCCGTGCTGCCGGGGAGAACGCAGTGAGCACGATGCGCTCATTCGTGCACGCAGGGCTCGCACTGCTGCTGTCAGCCAGCGTTAGTGTGACGTATGCGGAGAGCGTGCCAGAGCGCGGTCTGACAGATCCGCGCATCCGCACGGCCGCCTACCGTGATGATGAGGTCTACCATCTCCAAGGCTTCGTCGGCTACGGCATTGAGCTGGTCTTCGAAGACGGCGAACAGTTTATCGGCCAGGCCGGCGGAGATCTCGACGCCATCATGTTCGGTGCGCACGAGAACCATGTGATCCTGAAACCACGTGCGACCAACGTCGGCACCAATTTCGTGGTGTACACGAACCGACGTGCTTACCGTTTCGACTACACCGTCGCAGACCGTCGGCCCGATCCGCGCAACGATGACGTGATCTACGTCGTACGGTTCAGCTACCCAACATCACCCATATTGGCGACCGGACCGACACCCGCCGAGCGGGTCGAGTCGGACCTGGCAGCCGCCCGCGAGATCCGTCTGCGAAACGACGATTACTGGTTCTGCGGTCATCCGGCCGTGAAGCCTGTTGCGGCATCCGATGACGGCGTTCATACCCGCCTTACATTCGATAGCAAGACGGAGTTGCCCGCGGTCTTCGTGCGTGGTGAGGATGACACCGAGTCCTTGCTTAATTTCAGCGTCGACGATGGCGACATCGTCATTCACCGCGTGGCACGCGAGTTCATCGTCCGGCGCGGACGACTAACAGGCTGCATCGTCAACAAGGGATTCGTCGGTGCGGGAGAGCGGCTTGAGTCTGGCACCGTTGCGCCGACGGTCCGGCGTGAGCGCAAAGGAGTGCGCCCGTGAGTTTTTGGAACCGCTCTCGCTTGAATCGTGCGGAAGAGACGACGCAGAGCGCTGGCGCAGCTGACGCGAACCCTGCATCTGTGCCCACAGATGCGAAGCGAGGGAATCAGGCGGAAACCGTCGCTGGCGAGCGCGGGATTGCCTCGATCCAGCGCACGCGCTCGCTCCAGAGCCGCGTCAGCAACGTGCTCGCGGCTGGACTCATGTCGGTGCTCGCACTGGGCTTCCTCGCTTGGTACTACACGCAGATGTTCACACGCCAGTCTCGTGCAGAAGCGGCGCAGACGTCCAAGGCGAAGCAGCAAACGCAAGGCGAGATGGCTTTACCGCCGCTCGGTCGGGTCGATCCGCCCGTTGTGGAAAAGGTGCTCGGACCGCCGCCGGATCCACCTGCGATATCAGCCTTCGGGCTCGAACACTTCGACCAGAAGGAAGCGGTGCCGTACGCCGCGTCATCGGCTTATTCACCGACTCCATCATTCGCACCAGTACAGCGTGCGGTGGATCGCCGGTTGTCGGGGCCGGTCTTCGTGACCGCATCGAGAAACGTGGCGCAGCCGGGCGAGCAGAGGAGGACTGCTGATGCCGCGGACGCGAGCGACGGCAGCGAGCTTCGGGCCGAAGTTCAATCAGTCGCCAGGTCAGGTACCAGCGTACTTGCCGGACTGCTGGAGCCGACGAGCACCCCGGCCGCGCAGGCGAAGGTGCTCCCGACCCAGCGCCTGCTGCTTCCGAAAGGCGCGTTCCTCGACTGCACGTTGGAGACTGCGATCGACTCGTCGCTTCCCGGCATGACGACCTGCGTTACCGCGACCGACACGTTCGGCGTCGACGGCAGCGTCGTGTTGCTGGAGCGCGGTACCAAGCTCGTGGGTGAGACGCGTGGCGACGTGAGGCACGGCAGCGCGCGGGTGTACGTGCTTTGGACGGAAGCAAGAACGCCCGAGGGTGTTGTCGTGCCGCTCGCTTCTCCCGGTACGGATGAGTTGGGGCGTGCGGGACTGCCGGGCGAGGTCGACCGCCACTTCTGGGAGCGGTTCGGCGCTGCGATTCTTGTCTCGGTGATCGACGGTGCGGTCCAGGCTGCCGTCCAGCGATCGAGCAACGGCGGCGGCACCGTGATCGTAAATCCATCGACCTCGGGCGACATCATGACGGAGGTGCTCCGAAGCACGATCAATATTCCGCCCACGGTGACGAAGCAGCACGGCGACCGAATCGCCGTGCTGGTCGCGCGCGACCTCGACTTCAGGAGCGTCTATGAGCTGCGTCCAGCCGCACTCCGCCGCTGAGCCATTCTTGCCGGTGGCAGCGTTGGCTCCCGGCGCCGGTGGCAATGCTCGGGTGAACACCAGTGCTGACTCATCTGCGCTCGAGCTGACATTGCGTGCGCTGCGCCCAATCCTTGCACGATCGGACGTGACCGAACTGTGCATCAACCGGCCCGGGGAGGCGTTCATCGAGACGCGGTCTGGCTGGCAACATCAGCCCTTGCCGTTCGCCGATCTCGACTGGTGCCGGCGCCTCGCCAAGCTCGTCGCGAACTCGACCGCACAACGAATCGATGAAGAATCACCGCTTCTGTCGGCTTCACTTCCGAGCGGCGAGCGCATCCAGATCGTACTTCCGCCGGCGACGACACCGGGTGCGATTGCGATCACGATTCGCCGTCCATCGGAAGGTGTCTGGAGCGTGCACGAACTCGCCCAGAGCGGGCTGTTCAGGCGGTGTGTTCCGGCATCAGGCGAGTTGGATGAGACCGAGCAGACGCTCCTGCAACTTCATCAAGCGAGGGAGTTCGAAGAGTTTTTGCGTATCGCCGTCCATGCACGCAAGAACATTATTGTGAGCGGCGCCACCGGAAGCGGCAAGACGACCTTCACGAAGGGCCTCATCCTCGAAATCCCACCCGACGAGCGGCTCGTCACCATCGAGGATGCGAAGGAACTCGTACTCGACCGGCATCCCAACAGCGTGCGCCTCTACTACTCGAAGGACGGGCAGGGACGGGCAAGCGTGACGCCCAAGCAGCTGCTCGAAAGCTGTCTGCGCATGCGGCCTGATCGAATCCTGTTGGCCGAGCTGCGGAGCGATGAAGCGTACTACTACCTGCGTAACGTGAATTCGGGCCACCCGGGCAGCATCACGAGTGTGCACGCATCGAGTGCGCAGCTCGCGTTCGAGCAGTTGATGCTGCTGGTCAAGGAGAGCCCGGGAGGACGCGACCTCGCTCGCGAGGACATCAAGAGCCTGCTTTACATGCTTGTGGATGTGGTCGTGCAGTTCGGCGTTGAGCGGCACGAGCGCTACGTGCGCGAGGTCTGGTATGACCCAGCTCGAAAACGCAGCCATCTGGCGTCCGCGCGGTAGACCGAGCGCGGCCGGCCGCATCGCTAAAGCCGCCGGTATCGGCATGGCGGCGCTGGTCTTATCGCAGTACCTCGCGGGCTACGCCTTCCTATGGTCGATCGGTGCCGACCCGCTCTCGGCGACGCCCCTCACGATCGCCCGCTACTCGTACTACTTCGGCGATCGGGCCGACGTGGGAGTGCGGCTCAAGATCGCCACTGCGGCCGGCGTTGCTGTCATCTTGCTGGCGGCGCTCTCGGTCGCGTTGCCGGGAAAGCGCTCGCTGCACGGCGATGCGCGCTTCGCCAACAGGCGCGAGATCGCGCGCGCCGGCCTCTTCTCCGAGCGCGGGTTCTATCTCGGCCGCATACGACGTCGCGATCTGATTCTCGGGGGGCAGCAGGGCGTCCTGCTGTCGGCGCCGCCGCGCTCGGACAAAGGCACCGCCATTGTCATCCCGAACCTGCTGACCTGGCTGGGATCGGTCGTGTGCCTTGATCTGAAGCTCGAGAACTGGACGATTACCGCTGGCTATCGCCAGCGCTGCGGCCAGGACGTGTTTCTGTTCGATCCACTGAATGAAACCGGCGACACGGCGTGCTGGAACTGCCTGAGCTACGTCTCGCAAGACCCGAACCTACGGATCAACGACGTCCAGCACATCGGCGCGATCCTTTATCCGGACATCCCGGGCACGGACCCGTTCTGGTCGGCTGGCGCCCGGTCACTGTTTCTGGGCATCACGTTGTATGTGCTCGAAACGCCGTCCCTGCCGCCGACGCTCGGCGAGGTGCTGCGGCAAGGGATGGCCTCGGACAGCGAAGGATTCAGCCATCACTGGAAGCGCATCATTGAGGGCCGGCAGGCGGGGCGCTTTCCACTATCTCCCCAGTGCGTGCGCGCATTGTCCGATGTCATCGATCTCGCCCCGGTCACCGCCTCAAGCATCCGAAAGACATTCACTTCGCGGCTCGACCTGTTGGCAAACCCGCTGCTGGATCGTGCCACTTCGCGCAACGACTTCGACCTGCGCGAACTGCGCCGACGGCCCATTTCCATCTACATCGGCATTCGTCCGGTGGACCTGCATCGGCTGAAGCCGCTGCTCAATCTGTTCATCGAGCAGGCGATCGGGCTTCAAACCAAGATCCTCCCAGAGCACGATCCGTCGCTTACGCATCAGGTTGCAATGATCCTGGACGAGGCGCCAGCCATTGGCCGGATTCCGATCCTCGCCGAATCCATCGCTTACCTGCCGGGCTTCAATGTCCGAATCCTGCTCGTCGTCCAGGCGCTCTCGCAGTTGCGCGATGTGTACGGTGTCCAGACGGCCGAAACGATGATGAAGAGCCTCGCCGTGCGCATCGCATATGCGCCGAAGGATTTCGGCGAAGCGAATGAGCTTTCGCTAGAGCTGGGCAACACGACGGTGCGCGTCAAGACCCTCTCGAAGCCGCTCTTCGGTCTGCTGGATCGACAGGGTCGCCGCTCGCGCAGCGTGAACATCAGCGAGCAGAAGCGCCCGTTGCTGTTGCCGCAAGAGATCAAGGAGTTGGGTCGCGACTGGGAGATCCTCATCTATGAGGGCCTGCGGCCGGTTCTTGCGAAGAAGAATCGCTATTTCCAGGACCGGCGACTGCGCGCGCGGCTGTTGCCGCCGCCGGCTCGCGCGAGCCCGCATCCAGAGCCGCCGCAAGCGCCTGTCGCGGGTGGCGACGGTGCATGCGTGCCTCAAGCCGAGGCTTCCATCGAGCAGTCCATTGCCCCGCGTGAGCCGGACGAGCCGCCGAGGCCGCGCACACGCAAGGCAACGATCGAGGATCTCGAGCGGATCGATTCGCTCACGCTCGATGACTTCGCCGTCGACTGGAGCCGCGTCGAGATTCCGGACAAGCCGGAGGGTGAGCGCCTCACGAGTGAGGAACTGCACCGGGCAGTGGAGAGCTTTCTCGCGACGATACACGAGCGTTGAGAGGTTTCTATGGCTAAGACGCCGAAAGACGCGAACGGGGGCACTCCGATAACGTCATCGGATAACGTTGCTCGTACGTCGGCTGGCGAACGGCGACGCGTGCGAGCGAGGAACTCCGTCACGCCGAGCCCCGCCATTGACCGGGAGGAACGTGCGAATGAGGCAAGTGCGCCACGACCGCACGACGCAGTGAACACAATTCGGCCCACCCCGCGACGGCTTCGGGTGGATCCGGCGGCAGAGGACCGCGCTCGGGCCGACCAACGGAGTCGTGTGCCGTCAGCGGCACAGGAAGCCGCAAGAGATCCCCATGTCGTGCCGGACGAGATCAAGCGGCGCTTTGTCCAGGTCGGCAACAAGTATCACTTCCCGGACGGCGCCCGCGCATTCACCGATCACGGAAATCGACTTACCTCGCCGAGTGAGAACTCGGAAGTCATCAAGAGCCTGGTCTCGATCGCCCAGGCGCGCGGGTGGTCCGACATCACCCTTTCTGGAACCGAGCGCTTCAGGCAGGAAGCGTGGTTTGCCGCGCACTTGGCAGGCTTGGATGTCCGCGGCTACTCGCCGACGGAGTTCGAGCAGGAACGCCTGGTCCGTGCGCTGGCACGGGCACAGGTGCCCGCCGAGCAATCGGCGGCGCCGGGCGTACCGCCCAGCTCATCATCACTGGGGAGCGCCGGCAGCGCGACATCTGCACCTCGCGCCGGCAATGATCGAGCGCAAGCGCACCCCGAAGAGCGCGAGCGGCAGCGAACACTGCAGGTCGGACGGCTCGTGAGTCACGGAGAGGCGCCTTATCTTCATGATCCTCACAACGACATGTCCTACTTTGTTCGCATCGAGACGCCGAGTGGCGAACGGGAGATTTGGGGCGTCGACTTGCGCCGTGCGCTCAGAGAATCGCTCACCCGACCGCAGATCGGCGACGAGATCGGCTTGCGAGCGCAGCGCCAGGAAGCCGTAAAGGTCTCTCGGCGGGAGTATGACGCTGAAGGACGCGTGATCGGCGAGAAGCCGCTCGGAGCACGCCGAAACGCTTGGATCGTCGAGAAGCGCGGCTTCTTCAGCGAACGTGCCCAGGTCTCGCGCGTGCTACGCGATCCGAGCGTCGATCGGCAAACGGCAGTGAAAGAGCACCCGGAACTGCTCGGCACTTACCTGCAGCTGCATGCTGCCGAACTCGCAGCAAAGACGCTGCGCAATCCCGAGGACCAGCGCCGGTTCGTCGCGTCCGTACGCACAGCGCTTGCCGACGCCGTCGCACGCGGGGAGCCCCTTCCGACGGTTCCGCTGAAAGAAACGCCCGCGCAGCGCCGGGAGCCGCGCGCGCGGAACGCGCCGGCGGTTGCCGTGCGCGACTCCGTGCCGACTCGCTGACAGGGGCGGCGACGGGAACATCGAATGGCAGAAAGACCAGGCACGCCCAAGGCGCCTCCGCAGGGCCGCGAGGCATCGAATCGCGGCGACGAGGCCGGCCGGCGTCCTGAAACCCGTGATCCTCCTACGCAAGGCGCGAGCACAAGCGCCGCCGGCGCCGAAGGGCCGGCCCGCAGCATGCAACGTTCGCTCGGGCGACGCGCTAGCCAACTCATTGTCGGCCGGCTGCAGGAGCACGGTCGCGCGCCTTACCAGTTCCGGCCCGACCAAGACCTCTCGTACTACGCAAAGCTGGTGACGTTTGCGGGCGTGAAGGTTGTCTGGGGCAAGGACCTGGAGCGCGCGATTACCGCTGGCGAGACAAAACCGAAGGCAGGCGACCTTATTGGCGCCCGACGCACTGGCCGCGAAGCTGTCACCGTGGTCGACCGGAAGCGCGATGCCCAGGGGAACGTCGTGACACAAAGTGAGCATCACGCGCATCGCACGCGATGGGAGGTCGAGAAGCTGCAGCTCTTCTCGGAGCGCGCGCGTCGAGCTCGTCTCGCGCGCGATGCGCACCTCGACACGCGCGAGGCTGTACGGCAGCGGCCGGAGCTTCGATCTACATTTCTGAGCCTGCGCGCCGCGGAACAACTAGCTGTCCAGCGTATTGCGAACCCAGAGGATCGTGAGCGCTTCCTCACGATGGTACGCGAAGCCATCACCGCCTCTGTTCAGCGAGGCGAACCGCTGCCGGATATCAATCTACGCCAGAAGTCGCCGGCTGATCCGGCGCCGTCTGTCACGCCGCGTGCGAAGCGCGGTCGGGACGAACCGACTCGATGAAATTTGGCCGATGCAGCGTACCGAGCGATAACTAAAGGGCGTAGGTCAGTGACTTCTCCGACTCGCGCACGTGTGATTCATCGAAGAGGCGTTGCACGAGGGACAGGTGCATTTCCTCTGCCAGCTGAGGGAACCAGGACTTCACCTTGCCTGCGAGTCCTTTGCGCCTCGTGGGGCGCGCTTTCTCTTTCTTCAGAAGCATAATGAGCCGCTTGAAGTGATCTGCGTCCGTTGCGCGCGGTTGATCTGCGAAAGCTCCCTTCAAGGACTGTACTCGGCTGCATACGTGCCCGAGCCCCTGCAAGTGCCGCATCAGCGGATCGAAACCTGTGTCTCGGGAGAAAACCGTGCATTGGGACGTCGGACGATGCGCAAGTTCCTGCCCAAGGTAGAATGCGATATGGAAATCGAGAGCGTTCGGCCCCTGGCCTGAAATCTTGATCCATTTCAGGCGGGTTCCGAGCGGCTGCGCTTGTACAACCAACTCCTCTGGCAGTTTCTTCTGCGTGACGCCGTAGAACACCAGCACGCGTGCTTCGCTGGGTACGAGGGACAGATCGACTTTCTGTACGTTCTCAAGATCGATCAAGAGTACTCGGCCGGTCATCGCTGCATCCACTCCGGATTCTATTCGAACGGTCGCACGTTGGTTCAGTAGTCGTGTGTGTGGCCAAGGCAGAGAGGCGGTTTGCCTAACCTTGCCAGCGTATCACGCCGTGCTCGCCGTCAAGCGAAACGAGACGGGCTTTCGCGGCATAAACGGCCGCCTCCCCGCGAAGACGCGGGTCCCCTCCATTTATTCCACGATCCCGTCTCGTTTCGCTTGACCGCTGCGCGCGCCGTGATCGGGAGCGTGCATCGGCAAACCGCCGATACCAATGGAGATGCCGCCATGTTCCCGATCAACGATGTCCTACAAGGTGATTGCACGCGCGTATTGCGACAACTGCCGGATTCACACGTCGACCTGATTGTCACCGATCCGCCATACGGCGTTCGGTATCAGGATCGCATCGGCCGAACCGTGGCGAACGACGATGATCCGAGCCGCGTGCTCGGCGCATTCACGGACCTGTATCGCGTCCTGAAGCCTGACACTCTGTGCGTCTCCTTCTACGGATGGGGTCTCGTGGATGACTTCTTCCGCGCTTGGCGGACCGCAGGGTTTCGGCCGGTTGGACATATCGTTTGGGTCAAGGAATACGCCTCTCGCGAGCGCTTCCTGCGCTATCGGCATGAGCAGGCATTTCTGCTCGCCAAGGGACGACCGCCACTTCCGGCGACGCCGATCGATGACATCCAGCCGTGGGTGTACTCCGGCAACTCGGATCACCCGACGCAGAAGGCGGTGCGCATCCTCACGCCGCTTATTGAGGCATTCACACGGCGCGGACAGCTGGTTCTTGATCCCTTCGCCGGCTCTGGAAGCACGCTTGTCGCGGCGTTGATCACTGGGCGGCGCTATATCGGCATCGAACTGGAGCGGAAATACTGCGACCTGGCGCGGCGTCGGCTCGCGTACCTTGAGAACAATCCTTTGCAGCCGAGAGCGACGGTAGCAGGTGTGGCGCATGCGGACCTGGACGCTCCTCCAGCGATCGCGTTGGGTGGCCTCTTCACTTGGTTGCGTGAGCGAGACTACGACGAACTGGCGCGAACGGTGCAGCGGGCGATGGCGCACTACCGGGTGTAGAGCAGCTCCATCCGCACCTTCATTGCGAAATAGATCGTGTGGCATCGCGAGGTGTCACACGATCCGCTCGGTGGTCGCGTATCCGAGCACCCGAGGTCGAGGAGGGGAGAAGGAAGGGACAGGTTGCCTATGAGTGCGAGCGTATCACGCCGTGCTCCCCGTCAAGGACGAGTGCGAGGACGCACTCGCCGCCTGCGGCGGTCTTCGATCCTTGACGGCTGCGCGCGCCGTGATTTGCGAGACGCGGGCAATCCCGCCCAAGAACCTCTCGAGGATCTTGCCATGAATACTCTTCGCGATCTTTCGTTCTCGTCTTACGCCAATGCGTTCTCCCGTGCGCTATCCCTCGAAGCCATCCGGCACCAGGTTCCGGCCGTGTTCGCTCCTTCGCCGGACGAACGCCGGAGCGAAAAGTACACTTTCATCCCCACCGATCGCGTCCTCTCGGGCCTGATGCAGGCCGGCTTCGAGCCGGTCGACGCGCGCCAGGCTGGCACGCGTCGCGCCAACCCGCTGCACGCACGGCACGTCGTTCGGCTCCGTCGGCGGCTGGAGACCGTGCACCTCAAGGACTCCGTTCCCGAGGTGGTCTTCCTCAACAGCCATGACGGCACCAGCGCGTACCAGTTGCGTCTGGGACTCTTCCGCGTCGTTTGCACGAACGGTCTGATCGTGTCCCGTGGTGCGTTTCCGGCGTACTACGTTCCACATCGTGGTGATGTTGTGGATGAGGTGGTTGCCGGCGCGCTCGAGGTCGCCGAGCGGTTCGGCAGCCTGGCAGATCAGGTCGAGAAGATGGAGGCCTGGCAGCTGTACAAGGACGAGCAGATCCGCTTTGCCGAGCGGGCCCTGGCTCTGCGCTTTCCGAGCCCGGCGGACTGCGGCTCGCAGCGGTCGCAGCTGCTGACCTGCCGCCGGACCGAGGACCTGGGCGACGACCTTTGGAGCACGCTAAACAAGGTGCAGGAGAACCTCCTTCGAGGTGGCCTTAGCCGTCGTTCGGCCACGGGGCGTCTGACGCACACGCGACGGATCACGGCGATCCGCCAGGACGTGCGGCTCAACTCCGGGCTGTGGGACCTGGCGGTGGACCTTCTCGCTGCCTGACCTGATCGGCTGAGCTTGAGGAGGGCGTCTGACTCGGGACGCTCTCCCCATTTTCTTTGGCCCTGGGTCGAAGAACGGTCCGAGGTATTGCCCTGCCCGGACGAGGACTGCTTCGTCAGTGCGGTCGCTGGCGGCGATCGAGGTCAGAGTTGGCGCGCGGGTTGCAAGGAATCGGTGGTTGGGAAAGTCGAGTTTCGGCCTAATTTTCCGCGTAATGCAGGATAGCCGCGCGGCGGCTAATGGGCCACATTGTGGCCCATGGTCGCTTCGCAGTTCATCAAGACACGTGTGACGCCGGAGACGAAGTCGCGCTTCCATGTGCTCGCTGATGAGCAGCACCTCACCGAATCGATCCTGCTCAAACGGCTGATCGATCTCGCGCTCGCCGATGAGAAGCGACCACTGCCGGAGGAACAGCGGCCTGCGCACCGCGAAACTCGTCATGCTCGTCTCTACGTTCGGTTGCGCCCAGACGACCAGATGCTGTTGCGTGAGCGGGCATCGGCCCGACACATGCCGGCCGCGACGTACGTCTCAGTGCTGGTTCGGGCTCACCTGCGAACACTGGTGCCGCTACCGAAGGAGGAACTGGTCGCCCTGAAGCGAGCGGTCGCCGAGTTGGGGGCAATCGGTCGCAATCTGAATCAGATCGCTCGGGCAGCGAATCAAGGTGGCAGGGTTAGTGGACCCAGCAACCAAGACCTTCATGCATTGCTGAAGGTGTGCCAGGCGCTCCGGGACAACGTGAAGGCGACCATCAAGGCCAACATCAACAGCTGGGAGATCGGCCATGCCGAAGATGAGAGTTAGCCGGTACGACGGACAACC
>Ga0182738_1000836_pt1 | contig 40930 bp, 35 predicted proteins | sample eDN5th30CBELigMG_FD_128876 | JGI IMG/M metagenome (GOLD analysis project Ga0182738, IMG submission 128876) | Enriched Miracle-Growth compost microbial communities from Emeryville, California, USA - eDNA 5th pass 30_C BE-Lig MG (version 2)... ...
CGCTGTGGCCGTCGGTCCGGTGTTCGTCGCGCAGTTCGCCGTTGACGGTGATCCGGCAGCCCAGCTCGTGACTGTCTCCCTGGGCCATGACGTTGGCGAACACGCTGGGCTGCGTGGTGGTCAACGTCAGCGACCAGGGCAGCGAGTGGAACTGGGCTTCCTGGGACTGGGCGCGCTCGTCAACGTAGCTGACCATGCCCGACGTCGACTCGGGTCCGTAGAGCTCGTAGGTGACGTACTTGGGCACGGTCGAGACGATCTCGCCACCGGTGCCGCCGGCGACCGCCGCCCCGTCCGCGCCGAACACGCCGTGGAACCGGTAGATGACCAGCCCGCCGATCGCGGCGACCGGGACGATCACCAGCACGATCCACAGTCGCTCGAGCGGGCCCTGAAGGTCCCTCGGCTTTTTCATTGCGCTCATAACCGTTAACCTTACGGCCGTAAAGAAACAAGTGTAAAGTTAAACAGTGCAGGTCACACTTGCGCGCGAGATGTTATACGGAACGCAAGTGAGGACAACTAACAAACCGTTAGGATCACCGCGTGCCCACTCCCCCTCGTCGGCGCAATATGCGAGGTCACGGCGCGCTGCTGCGCGACGAGATCCTGGCTGCCGCTGTTCGGGTCATCGACGGCGCAGACAGCGAAGCCGAGGTTTCGCTGCGCGGTATCGCCCGGGAGGCCGGCATCGCCGCGCCCTCGGTGTATGCGCACTTCGACGACCTGGACCGGGTGCTCGAGGCAGTCGCCGAATCGAGCTGGGTACAGGTCTCCGACGAGATCGCCGAGCACGTCCAGCAGGCCACTGACCCGCGGGAACGCCTGCTCATCGGCTGTCGGGTGTATGTGTCGTTCGCGCAGCGCCATCCGCTGCGCTACGCGCTGATGACTCAGGACGGTCACGCCCCGCCGGCGGCCCGCCGCGCACTCGCCGTGGTGACTAGAGGATTGCTGGCCTGCCGCGGGGAGGCGCCGGATTCGGACTCGGATCCCGATTCTGACCGGATTGCCGCGGCGTTGTCGGTCGCGTTGCACGGCGTCGCAATGCTGCACCGCACCGACGCCCCGAATCTGTGGCTCAGCGATTTCAGCACCGACGAGGTGATCGGAACACTGGTTGACGGCGCCACACTACTGCTGGCCGACGCCGAACGCGTCTGAGCTGACGACTACCGGGACCTGTCCGTAGCAGCGGTCGTATCCCGCGCGACTTACAGGCGATTTTCATTGAATGCTCAGCTCAAGCGACCATAAGCTTGCTATATCGAGCTCTTCTGTCGCGTCCCGAGGACATGCCATGAATACAGCGCTTCGTCCCTATGCCACCGCCGGTGTCACCTTGATCAGTGCCGGACTGCTCGCCGCGACGCCGATGGTGTCGGCAAGTCCTGACCTGGTGTTACGTGCGGTGCAGCTGACCGCCGGCCAAGATGTGGGCCTGGTCGTCGGAGGCACCGGCACCCCCATCCCGGGCCCCGACTACATCGCCGGCGCCGACGCCTACATCCAGCGGATCCTGCCCGGCGCCATCTCACAGGGTGTCTTCACGCCCGAAGGCGGATCGCCGATCTATACCGGGGTCAAAAGCCTGCCGTTCGACACCTCGTTCGCCCAGGGCACCACGATCCTGACCAGCGAGATCGAACAGCAGGTCGCGGCCGGCAACATCGTGGCGGTCTACGGCGAATCACAGAGCTCGACCATCTCCGGAATGGTGATGCCCCACCTGCAACAAGACGGTGTCGCCGCGGACGCGGTCAAGTTCGTGCTGGTCGGCGACCCGAGCAACCCCGACGGGGGCCTGCTGGAGCGTTTTGACGGACTGAGCCTGCCCAGTTTGGGCATCACCTTCAGCGGCGCGACGCCGCCGGACACCGTCTACGACACCACCATCTACACCCAGGAGTACGACGGTTTCGCCGACTTCCCCAAGTTCACGCTGAACTTCCTGGCCGACCTCAACGCCTTCCTGGGCATCGAGTACGTACATCCCACCTATCAAGATCTGACCGACGAGCAGCTCAACAACGCCATCGCGCTGCCGACGACCGAGGGCTACGACGGGAACACCACCTATTACATGGTCCCGATGGCCGACGATCAGGTGCTACCGCTGCTGCGGTTGTTCGAAGGCATCCCGTTGATCGGCAAGCCGCTGGTCGACCTGCTCAATCCGGCGTTGACTCAGATCGTGAACCTGGGCTACGACAATCCCGACAACCAAGGTTGGGATGTCGGGCAGGCCAATGTGCCCACCACGTTCGGGCTGTTCCCGTCGACCGAGCAGTTGATGACGGCGCTCAACAACATGGGCCCGGCGCTGCAGCAGGGCTTCGAGGCTTTCGTCAACGATCTGGAGCACCCGGCGTCGACGGCCGACTCGTCGGGAGTTTTCGCCGACCTGCTCTCGGGAAGCAGTGCCGGTGGTGCCTTGCCGAGCTTCACCGACATCGTCAACGGGCTGTCGTCGGCGGTCTCCCAGGGCTACGCGACGCTGCTGCCCACGGCCGACATCATCACCTCGTTGCTGCTCAACATGCCCGCCTACGACATCAGCCTGTTCACCGAGAACCTGTTCAGCAACCCGCTCGACGCCATCGGCCTGCCGCTGGCCGCCGACACCGGGCTGCTCACGCTCGCCGCCGGCATCGAGTTCATGGTGCTTCAGGAGACTGCGTCGTCCATCAGCACCACCCTGCAGGACCTGTTCTGATCGGCGGCCTGAGCTAGCCGCCGCTGGGAGCGGGGGCCGGGGCTGGCGGCCGAGCCTGCGGCACGAAGCCTTTCAAGACATCGGGCAGACCCACCGACTGCTGCGGTACCGGTGCGCAGGTGGGTGGGCATTCGGTCAGCTGCCAGGTCTGGCAACGGTCGGTCCGGAACGCGGTGTCGCTCGGCTCGATCAGCACGACCTGTGACTTCTTGGTCATCGCGCTGTCGAGGGTCTTGTCGCCGCCGATACGGCGCCAGTAGCAGGCGGCGCCGTCACGCGGACCGTCGGAGCGGTAGGTGCCCGGCACGATGTCCTTGCCGACCGCGAAGGTGCCATCGCCGTCGATAACCTGCTTAGGCGCGGGCGGGGGAGCAGGGGCCGGATCAGCCCCGGCGATCCCGTCCGCAGTGCACCAGGTTGCCAGCGCGATCGCCGTCGTCCCGGCCAGCTTCATCGATCTCATACCTAACGAAGGTACCGGGAAGGAATCGCACGGGACGGGTCGTCGCCTGCCGTTTACGGTTTGACGCCGACCGTGATCAGATCCGACACGATCAGCGTCCAGGCCGGCCGCGCCACGCGATGCTGGTCGGGAACGGTGAAACCGGCGTCGGTGAACAGCGTGCGCATCTCACTGGGCGTCGGCTGACGCGCCGGGTTCCACCGGATGCCGGTCAGCGCCTTGAGCGGGTCGGACAGGCGGGGGCTCATCGCCGTGACCGCGGCCATCCCGCCCGGCGCCAACACCCGGTAGAACTCCCGCACCGCGGCCGGCTGGTTGAAGAAGTGAAACGCCGAGCTGGTGACCACCGCATCGAGCGCGCCGTCTTCAAACGGCAGCTGTTCGGCGGGCCCGGTCAGCCACTGCACGCGCGACGAGCGTTCCCGTGCCTCGTTGAGCATGCCGTCGGACATGTCCACCCCGTAGACCGCCGCCGGGGACAGTTCACGTTCGATGCGGTCGGCAAGGATGCCGGTGCCGCAGGCGACGTCGGCCACCCGGGCCGGCTGGTGCGACCGCAGTGCGGCGATCAGCTCGTCCTGGGCCGGACGATAGACCCAACGTTGCAGAAATCGGGCGTCATAGGCCGGAGCGGCGAAGCTCCAAAACCGGGTGACAACGTCATTGAACGCTTGGCGCGGAGCTTGAGACGACATGGTCTGAAATCTACCGGCAGCACTCGGGCACCAGTGCTCTGAGAGGGTTCTGACAGGGTGTAACCATGGACGTCTGCTACCGGCACCCCGACCGGGCCACTGCGCTGCGCTGCACCCGGTGTGACCGTTACATCTGCGGCGACTGCATGCGGGGTGCCGCCGTCGGCCAGCATTGCGTGGAGTGCGCGCAGGCGGGCGGAACGCCGGTGCGCCGGGCGGCGCGGCCGCTGGTGCGCGCCGCCGCGGGAACACCGGTGGTCACCTACGGGCTGATCGCGCTGAGCGTGCTGGCCTTCATCGCGCAGATGTCGTCGCATGAGATCGAGTCCGAGTTGGTGCTCTGGACACCGGCGGTGGCCGACGGGCAGATCTACCGCCTGCTGACGTCGGCGTTCCTGCATTACGGCCCGATGCACCTGTTGCTCAACATGTGGGCGCTGTACGTGGTGGGACCCGAGCTTGAGGGCCTGTTGGGTCGGGCGAGATACAGTGCGCTGTACCTGCTCAGCGCGCTGGGCGGCTCGGTTGCCGTCTACCTGTTGGCGCCGATCACCACCGCGACCGCCGGCGCTTCCGGCGCCATCTTCGGCTTGTTCGGCGCCACGCTGGTCATCGGACGCCGCCTGCGGATGGACGTCCGCGCGGTAGGCGCGGTGATCGTGGTCAACCTGATCTTCACTTTCACCATTCCGCACATCAGTTGGCAAGGACACGTCGGTGGTCTGATCACCGGAGTGCTGGTCGCGTTCGCCTACGTCTATCCGCCGCAGGCGAACCGGACCCGGATTCAGGCGGTGGCGAGCCTTGCGCTGTTGGCACTGTTCATCGCGCTGATCTGGTGGCGCACTGCCGAATTGGTCTACTGATCACGAGCGTGTCATCCGGCTGAGACGCTTGCTCGCCCCCTAAGCTTTCGGTGGTCCACCAGCGAGAGGATCGACCAATCGGCGCCAACGGCGACCAAGATGACATGAGTCGACCGGCCGGGAGCCGGACTCGCCGGGCCACCTCGATGCGCACTTCGGGGAAATCCCGCTGGGTTGCGCCGGCCCCGCGTGCCGCCCGGTTGACCACAGCGCGCGCCGCGGACCGGGTCCGGCGGGAGCGACGACGTCCGGGCATTCATGCCCTGGACGGTCTGCGCGCGCTGGCTGTCGCGTTGGTGCTGGCCGACCACGGCGGCATCCCCGGGCTGTCCGGCGGATTCATCGGCGTCGACCTCTTCTTTGTGCTCAGTGGATTCCTGATCACCTCCCTGCTCATCGACGAGCTGGGCCGCACCGGCCGCATCGATCTCACCGGTTTTTGGATCCGGCGCATCCGCCGGCTGTTGCCGGCCCTGGTGCTCATGGTGCTGACCGTCGCGATAGCCCACGAGCTGCTGCCGTCGGAGGCGGTGGTCGGACTGCGCGAGGACGCGATCGCCGCGTTCTTCTGGGTGGCCAACTGGCGGTTCGTCGCTCAGCACACGGACTACTTCACCGAGGCCGGCACCCCGTCGCCGCTGCAGCACACCTGGTCGCTGGGCGTCGAGGAGCAGTACTACTTCCTCTGGCCGCTGCTGCTGATCGCGATCGCGCTGCTGCTGGGGGTCCGCGCCCGGCGCCGCGGCGGGTGGGCCACCGTCGGCGGGGTGCGGCTGACGGTCTTCCTGTTGGCCAGCGCGGGGGCGGCGGCGTCGGCGACGGCCGCGGAGATGCTGGCTTCGGACGCCACCCGCGATCGCGTCTATTTCGGCACCGACACCCGTGCGCAGGCCCTGCTGATCGGTGCCGCGGCCGCGGCCCTGCTGGTGGGGGACTGGCCGGCGTTGACCGCCGGCTGGTCGGTAGTGCGGACTCGCCGCGCGCTGTGGGTCGCTCGGCTGCTGCCGCTGGTTGGGTTGGTCGTGCTGGCGATGGCGGCCCACCGCGCCACCGGCACCGCCGCGGAGTTCCATGGCGGCCTGCTCACCCTGGTGGCGGTCGCCGCGATCGCGGTGATCGCCCCGATCGCCCTGCACCAGAGCGGCCTGGTGGCCCGGGCGTTGGCCTGGTCTCCGCTGGTGTGGCTGGGGACCATCTCCTACGGCGTGTATCTGTGGCACTGGCCGGTCTTTCTGGTCCTCAACGGTCAGCGCACCGGCTGGTCGGGCTGGGCGCTGTTCGGTGTGCGGTGCGTCGCCACGCTGTTGCTCGCGGCGGTGTCGTGGTGGGTCATCGAGGAGCCGATCCGCCGGTGGCGCCCGGCGCGGGTGTCATTGCTGCCGCTGGGTGCGGCCGTCAGCGGTACCGCGGTGGCGGTCACCGTGCTGGTGGTCCCGGTCGTCGAGCGACCCACCGCCGAAAATGGTGTGACCCCGGATGTGGCCGCGGCCGCGGCCGTGTCCCCGTCGCCTCCGGCCAGGCTTTCGGATGCCGCAAAGCCACGACCGCAGCCGGTGCGGCGCGACCCGAATCGTCCCCGCACCGTGTCGGTGTTCGGTGATTCGATCGGTTGGACCCTGATGCACTATCTGCCGGAAACCCCCGGCTACGACTTCATCGATCACACCGTCGTCGGCTGCAGCATTGTGCGGGCCGGCCCGTACCGCTGGGCCGGCAAGATCATCGATCAGGGCAAGGAGTGCGACGGATGGCCGGCCCGCTGGACACGGCAGGTCAAGGCTGACCAGCCCGACGTCGTCCTGTTGTTCGTCGGCCGCTGGGAGACCGTGGACCGGGTCAACGAGGGGCAGTGGTCGCACATCGGCGACCCGACCTTCGACGCCTATCTGACTGCGGAGCTACGCCGTGCGCTCGACGTATTGGAGTCCGCCGGCAGCCGGGTCGTGGTGACGACCGTGCCCTACAGCCGCTACGGCGAGCGGCCCGACGGCAGTCTGTGGCCCGAGGACAAACCGGAGCGCGTGGACCGCTGGAATGCCCTGCTACGCCGGGAGGTCTCCGGACGGGCCACCGTCACGGTGATGGACCTGAACAAGAAGCTGGGGCCGGCAGGCACCTACACCGCCAAAGTCGATGGCATCAAGGTCCGCAGCGATGGCATTCACCTCACGCCCGAAGGGGTGAAGTGGCTGCTCCCGTGGCTGGAGGAATCGCTGAGCTGACCCTCGCGGGCAAACGCGCCGTGAGGGCAACGTCACACCGGTTCGGGGATCCCCAATTAAGTTAGTTTTGCTAACGTAGTTTACATCGGCGCAGACCGCGCCCTTAAAAGCCAGGAAAATCACTTTCGCGAGATATTCATTAGAGGTTTGAACATGTCCACTGTTTCCCCCACCGCTGACGAGGAGCAACTCGCCCGCCGCATCACCGACTTAGTCGCCAACGACCCGCAGTTCGCCGCTGCCCGGCCCGACCCGGCCGTGGCCGCCGCCTTGGAAGGCATCGAAGGGCAGTCGCGGCTGGCACAGGTCGCCCGGACCGTCTTCGACGGCTACGCCGAGCGGCCCGCGCTCGGACAGCGCGCGGTCGAGTACGTCACCGACCCGGCCACCGGTCGTACCGCCGCCGCACTTCTCCCGCGCTACGACACCATCACCTACGCCGAGCTGGGGGAGCGAGTCCGCTCCGCGGCGGCCGCACTGTCGGCCGGCGCCGTGCGGCCCGGCGACCGGGTTGCGGTGCTGGGGTTCACCAGCGTCGACTACACCGTCATCGACGTGGCGCTGGGCCAGATCGGCGCCGTCTCGGTGCCGCTGCAGACCTCGGCGGCGCTCAGCACGTTGGTGCCGATCGTGACCGAGACCGAGCCCCGGGTGATCGCTGCCAGTGTCGATTCGCTGCCCGACGCGGTCGAATTGGTGCTGACGGGTCCGGCCCCCACTCGACTGGTGGTCTTCGACTACCACGAGCAGGTTGACGATCACCGCGAGGCGCTTGCCGATGCTCGGGCGCGACTGGCCGGCGTCGAGGTGGTTGTCGAACCGCTCGCCGACCTGCTGACCCGCGGTCGCACTCTGTCTTCGGCGGATCTTCCGACCCAGGCGGACCCCGGCGACGACGCCAACCCGCTGGCGTTGCTGGTCTACACCTCGGGCAGCACCGGCGCCCCCAAGGGTGCGATGTACCCGGAGAGCAACGTGGCCCGGATGTGGGTGCGGTCGACCAAGAACTGGTTCGGCCCGACTGCCGTCTCGATCACGCTGAACTTCATGCCGATGAGCCACATCATGGGCCGGGGCATCTTGTACGGCACCCTGGGCAACGGCGGTACCGCCTACTTCAGCGCACGCAGCGACCTGTCCACCTTCCTCGACGACCTCGCCCTGGTTCGCCCGACCGAACTGAACTTTGTCCCTCGGATCTGGGAGATGCTCTACCAGCACTTCCGTAGCGAGGTCGACGGTGTGAGCGGAGACCGGGCTGCCGCCGAAGCGCAGGTCTTGGCGCAGATGCGCGCCGAGCTGCTCGGCGGGCGGTGCGTGTTCGCGATGACCGGCTCGGCGCCGATCTCCGATGAGCTGCGGTCTTGGGTCGACCAGCTCACCGAGCAGCACGTGCTGAACGGCTACGGCTCCACCGAAGCGGGCATGGTGCTCTTCGACGGCGAAGTGCAGCGGCCGCCGGTGCTCGACTACAAGCTGGTCGACGTCCCGGATCTGGGCTACTTCGGCACCGACACCCCGCACCCTCGCGGCGAACTGCTGCTCAAGACCGAGAACCTGTTTCCCGGCTACTACAAGCGTCCCGAGGTGACCGCCGAGGTGTTCGACGCCGACGGCTACTACCGGACCGGTGACGTGGTCGCCGAGATCGCACCCGATCACCTGGTCTACGTCGACCGGCGCAACAACGTGCTCAAGCTGGCCCAGGGCGAGTTCGTCACCCTGGCCAAGCTGGAGGCGGTGTTCGGCAACAGCCCGCTGGTGCGCCAGATCTACGTCTATGGCAACAGTGCTCAGCCCTACCTGCTGGCCGTGGTGGTCCCGACGCCGGACGCTCAGGTCCGCTTCGACTCCGACGGCGCCCTCAAGGCGGCGGTCGCCGAGTCGCTGCAGCAGGTGGCGAAGGACGCCGATCTGCAGTCCTACGAGGTTCCGCGTGACTTCATCGTCGAGACCGAACCGTTCACGCTGGAGAACGGACTGCTGACCGGGATCCGCAAGCTGGCCTGGCCGAAGCTGAAGGCGCACTACGGCGATCGGCTCGAGCGCCGCTACGCCGAGCTGGCCGAAGGGCAGGCCAGTGAGTTGAGCGAACTGCGTCAACACGGAGCCCAGCGCCCCGCGCTGGAGACCGTCAGTCGTGCCGCCGCAGCGCTGTTGGGGGCCTCGGCCGGCGACCTGGCCCCAGAGGCCCACTTCACCGACCTGGGTGGGGACTCCCTGTCGGCACTGACGTTCGGCAACCTGCTGCGTGACATCTTCGATGTCGACGTGCCGGTGGGCGTGATCGTCAGCCCGGCAAACGATCTGGCGGCGATCGCCGACTACATCGCCGCCGAGCTCAACGGATCCAAACGACCGACGTTCGCCTCGGTGCACGGCCGTGACGCGGTCGAAGTGGCTGCGGCAGACCTGACGCTGGACAAGTTCCTGGACGAGGCAACCCTGGCCGCGGCTCCGTCATTGCCTGGCCCCTCCGAGCAGGTGCGCACCGTGCTGCTGACCGGTGCGACCGGCTTCCTCGGCCGCTACCTGGCGCTGGAGTGGTTGCAGCGGCTGGCCCCGGTGGACGGCAAACTGATCTGCCTGGTGCGAGCGAAGTCCGACTCCGATGCCCGCCGACGGCTGGACAATGTCTTCGACAGTGGAGACGAGCAGCTACTGGCTCACTACAGCGAACTGGCCGCCAAGCATCTCGAGGTGATCGCCGGTGACAAGGGCGAGGCGAATCTTGGTCTGGACCAAGAGGTTTGGCAGCGTCTGGCGGACACTGTCGACGTGATCGTCGACCCGGCGGCGCTGGTCAACCACGTGTTGCCCTACAGCGAGCTGTTCGGCCCGAACGCGCTCGGCACCGCCGAGTTGATCCGGGTCGCGCTCACCAGCAAGATCAAGCCGTTCACCTACTTCTCCACAATTGGTGTGGGCGACCAGATTCCGCTGGGCCAGTTCACTGAGGACGCCGATGTCCGGGTGATGAGTGCGGTCCGGGCGATCAACGACGGCTACGCCAACGGTTACGGCACCAGCAAGTGGGCCGGCGAGGTGCTGTTGCGTGAGGCCAACGACCTGTGCGGCCTGCCGGTCGCGGTGTTCCGCTGCGACATGATCCTGGCCGACACCAGCTACGCCGGCCAGCTGAACCTGCCCGACATGTTCACCCGGATGATGTTCAGCCTGGTGGCGACCGGCGTGGCGCCCGGTTCGTTCTACGAACTCAGCGCCGACGGTCAGCGGCAACGCGCGCACTACGACGGACTGCCGGTGGAGTTCATCGCCGAGGCGTCCACCACGCTGGGGTCTTTCGCGACCGGCGGGTACACCACCTACCACGTGATGAACCCGTACGACGACGGTCTGGGGATGGACGAATTCGTCGACTGGCTGATCGAAGCCGGTTACCCGATCCGGCGGATCGCCGACTACGGCGACTGGTTGCAGCGCTTCGAGACCGCGCTGCGGGCGCTGCCGGAGAACCAGCGCCAGGCATCACTGCTGCCGCTGCTGCACAACTACCAGAAGCCGCAGCCGCCGATCTGCGGGTCGATCGCACCGACGGACAGGTTCCGGGCTGCGGTGCAGTCGGCCGGGATCGGGCCGGACCCCGAGCATCCCGACATCCCGCACGTCACGCCGGCGGTGATCGTCAAGTACGTCACCGACCTGCAACTGCTCGGCCTGCTCTGACTCGCGGGATTTTCTCTCCGCGAGCAGACGTGAAAGCCCCCTGGCGCCACCTCTACAGGGGGCTTTCGCGTCTGCTCGCGCTTAAAGGCTTTAGCGCGTTTGCGTTTGACGGTCCCGTATTTCGATGCGACCATGGTGGGCAATGCCACGACATGCCCGTGTGTCTCGACCGGAAGGAGGTGAGGGCGAAGTGAGTTCTAGTGACGGTCCGCATCCGTATCCGTGTTCCACGATCGATTTGTTCCTCACCGGTTCCGGCGCCTCCGCGAAAATTTTTTCCAAAGGATTTTCGAAGGCCTGAACCACGAGTTCCGCCGACCCGTACGGGTTGTGTCGGCCGGTGAGTTTCCCGGCAGGAGAAAATCATGGCTTTCATCACCATCAGGGTTCTGGCTCTCGACGGCTCGACGGACTACCAGGCGGACAGCCGCGTGGCGAGCCGGCTGCGCAATCGGCTGGCGGCTCGCCGCGAAATGCGTCGTGAGCAGCGCGCTCAGCGCTACGTGGCGCACATGCCCACAGCGGTGCTCGGCGCCTGCTGACGCGGTGCGTCCCAGACCGAGGCCAAGGCGATCGTAGACGCGACGAGCTAGCCGCGTCTACGATCGCCTTGTGTCTTAAGTCCTAGGCCTGCACGATGATTGGGTCGCCCAGATGCACCGAGTTGAAGTACCACGCGGCGTCGTCGGGGCTCAGGTTGATGCAGCCGTGGCTGACGTTGGAATAGCCCTGCGAGCCCACCGACCAAGGGGCGGAGTGCACGTAGACACCGCTCCAGGTGACTCGAACGGCGTACTCGCCGTTGAGCAGGTAGCCCTCCGGGTCATTGAGCGGGATGCCGATCGTGCGCGAATCGAACTTGATGGTGCGCTCTTTCGACAACGCGGTGAAGGAACCGATTGGCGTGGGGCGCTTGGGTTTACCCATGGACGCAGCCATGATCCGCTGGATCTCGCCGTTGACGCTGACGGTAAAGGTGTGGTCGGAGATGTCGGCGAGTCCCACGACCGCGTCGCCGGTCTCGAAGCCCGTTGACATTCCGTGGGCGTCGACGCTGATCTTGCTGTGCGGTGACCAGTAGCCGTCCGGGACCCACTGCACGACATCGCTGCTTGTCCACTCAAAATGACCGGCATTGTTGCCGGTGGAGTTGATGTGGATCCCACGTTCGGCGGCCGCCCGGTCCCCGACCGGTCCGTTGAATGTCACGATCACCGGGTAGGCCACCCCCACGACCGAGCCGGCGGCCGGCTCAATCGCCGCGACGGCCAGCCCCCGTGCCGGTGAGCTCTGAGCCGCTTCGCTGATTCCGGCCGACACCCCTATAGACCCGAGAGCCAGGGCCACCGACCCGGCAATCGCCACAATTCCCCGCCTCACATTGCGCATGCCGTCCATTGTGCCAACAGCAGCGCCATCAGCGCAGGTTTAGCCGTCCGCGGACGCGGTGAGCAGGTCTCCCCACGCCGCCTCAGTCCCGGTCGAGCCGATGGTGTGGATCGCGAACATCGACCCGCCGGCCAGTGCGATCACCACGGTGACGATTCCCAGCCGCAGCAGTGAACCGACGTTGCGACCGCGCGACAGCGCCACGTGCAAACCGGCCAGCAATGCCGCGGCGACCGCAAGACCCAACGCCATATAGAGGCCGTACTCGCCGGCGGCCATGTGCGCGTCCAGCTTGGGCGACGGGGCGAACTTGCCAGTGTCGGCCAGCCACTCGCCAGCGGTGACCGTGAGCGGCGTCACGAGCAACGTGACGGCGGAGAATGTCACGACCAGCCAGACCAATCGCCGTCGGGCTGCCGGCCATACCGCGCACACGATCAGCAGGACCGCGGTCAGCGGGACCAGCGAGACCACCACGTGCAGCAGCAGGACGTGTGCGGGCAACCCGGCGATTGTCGACATGAACGTCCTCTCTGCGGCGATCAGGCGGTGCTGGCGGCGTGCGCGGCCGCCGACTCCGACAGCGGTTCGTAGCGGGCGAAGCCGCGGGTGAACGAACCGGCGCCGTGGGTCAACGATCGCAGGTCGACCGCGTATCGGATGAGCTCGGTCTGCGGTACTTCGGCTTTCACGCAGGTGCGGTCGGCGCCGACTTTAGCGGTGCCCAGCACCCGGGCGCGGCGGGCGGACAGATCGCCCATCACCGAGCCGACCAGTTCGTCGGGTATCAGCACGGTGACGTCGTCGATCGGCTCGAGCAGTCGCACCGTCCCGTTGGTCGCGGCATCACGGAGTGCGGCTGCGCCTGCCATCTGGAAGGCAAAGTCCGATGAATCGACGCTGTGTGCCTTGCCGTCGATCAGGGTGACCCGGATGTCGACCACCGGATAACCGCCGCCGGCGTCGCCGGTCAGCCCACGCTCCATCTGGGCGCGAATACCCTTCTCCACGCTGGGAATGAATTGGCGGGGCACGGCCCCGCCGACCACGCGGTCGACGAACTCGAAGCCGGCTCCTTGCGTCACCGGCTCCACTTCGATGTCGCAGATCGCGTATTGGCCGTGTCCTCCGGACTGCTTGACATGACGGCCGTGGCCTTTGGCCTTGGTGGCGAACGTCTCTCGCAGTGCCACTCGCAGCCCGACTGTGTCCACCGATACCGCATAGCGGTGAGCCAGCGCGTCAAGCACGATCCCGGAGTGTGCTTCACCCATGCACCACAGCACGGTCTGATGGGTTTCCGGGTTCCGCTCGATGCGCAGGCTGGGGTCCTCGGCGGCCAGCCGGGCCAGCCCGACCGCAAGCTTGTCCTCGTCGGTCTTGGCGTGCGGAATGACTGCCACGGGCAGTAGCGGATCCGGCATCGACCACGGTTTGCACACCAGCGGTTCGTCCTTGCCCGACAAGGTGTCTCCGGTCTCGGCGTGGCTGAGGCGGCCGATGGTGCAGATATCCCCGGCCATCACGACCGTGGCCGGGCGCTGTTGTCTGCCGAGCGGAAACGCCAGGGTCCCGATCCGATCGTCTTCGTCGTGGTCGCAGCGACCGGTCCCATCGCCGAAGAAACCCGCGCAATGACCGCTGACATGGATTCCGCTGTCGGGCTTGATGGTTCCGGAGAACACCCGCACGAGGCTGACTCGGCCCAGGTAGGGGTCCGACGTCGTGCGGACGACTTCGGCCACCAGCGGCCCGTCCGGGTCGCAACTGAGCCCGGTGCGCGCCACACCGCTTGGGTTGAACACCTCCGGAAGCAGATGTTCCGGCGGCGCGGGAAAGCCGGTCGTGATGACCTCAAGCAGTTCGGGAATGCCGAGGCCGGTGACGCTGCACGCCGGGATGACCGGGAAGAACGAACCGCGCGCCACCGCCCGCTCCAGATCGGCGGTGAGCACCGCTGGGTCGATCTGCTCGCCGCCCAGGTAGCGGTCCAGCAGCGACTCGTCCTCCGATTCCTCGATGATCGCCTCGATCAGCGCGCCACGCTGCTGCTCGGCGCCGGGATCATGCGGTTCCGCCGCCAACAGATCGATCAGGCCGGCGCCCTCGGCCGGCGCGGGTAGATACAGCGGCAGCACGGTATCGCCGAACGCCGCCTGGGCGGCGGACAGGCGGGCCGGAAAGTCGGCCCGTGCGTGGTCCAGCTTGGTGACGACGACCGCGCGCGGCATAGCGACCCGGCTGCACTCCTGCCACAGTGCGGCGGTCGCGTCGTCGACGTCTTCATTGGCCGCGATCACGAACAGTGCACAGTCGGCGGCCCGCAACCCGGCGCGCAGTTCTCCCACGAAGTCCGCGTAACCCGGGGTGTCGATCAGGTTGACCTTGACATCGTTGTGCGCCAGCGAGGCGCACGCGACTCCGACCGAACGCTGCTGACGGAGCTCGGCGTCGTCGTAGTCGCAGACCGTGCTGCCGTCGGCGATACAACCGGCTCGAGGCAACACCCCGGCGGCCACCAACATCGCCTCGACCAGAGTGGTCTTTCCGGAGCCCGGTGGACCGACCAGAACGACATTGCGGATGGCGGCCGGCGTGGCCGCGATTGGGGCTGCAGCGCCGCCCCGCGAAGCCCCGGTCTTGTCTGCCATGGCGGCCTCCTCCGGAGTTCAGCCTTCCCTCAACGGGCGCTGAGCACAAGAGTTGCTCCCCGGCGACGGTTGCCCTGCTGGCGTATAGCGTTTGCCAGGCGGGCTCTGGGTTCCGGTAAGCTGGGCATTCCTATTTCGCGAGTCCAACGTCTGTGACGTCCCGGGACGTGCCGGGTCGAAGCCGCCTGGACCGTGGCCTGACTGCAGGAGGTATGACGTATGAGCAGAGCGCATCGCCCTGTCCGGTGGCGGCTGCTCAGCGCGATGACCACGGCGATCGCCACGGCGGGGCTGGTGGCGGCGCCGGTCCAAGCGTCGCCCACCCTGCCCGCTTTTCCGCTCGACCCGGCGGCGATGATTGCCCAGGTCGGTCCGGCAGTGGTCAACATCGACGCTCAGATGGGCTACCAGAGCGCAGTCGGCGCCGGCACCGGCATCGTGTTGGACCCCAGCGGCGTGGTGCTGACCAACAACCACGTCATCGCCGGCGCCACCGGGCTCACGGCCGTCTCAGTCGCCAACGGCCAGAGCTACGAGGTCGACGTGCTCGGCTTCGACCGCAGCCACGACGTCGCGGTGTTGCAGTTGCGCGGCGCCGACGGGCTGCCCGCTGCCAACATCGGCAACTCCGCGCGGGTCGCCATCGGTGACCCGGTGGTCTCGTTGGGCAACGCCGGCGGTCATGGCGGTGCGCCGAGCGCGGTGCCGGGACGTGTCATCGGTCTGAACCAGACCGTCTCCGCGGCCGACGAGTTGACCGGCAGCACCGAGACCCTGACCAACATGATCAAGGCCGACACCGCGATCCGTCCCGGTGACTCGGGCGGTCCGATGGTGAACGCCGCCGGACAGGTGATCGGGATGAACACCGCGGCGTCGGACAACTACAAGTTCGCCCAGCCCGGCGGCGAAGGGTATGCGATCCCGATCGACCAGGCGATGGCCATCGCCGGCCAGATTCGGGCCGGCGTCTCGTCGAACACCGTGCACATCGGTGAGACGGCGTTCATGGGTGTCGGTGTGGTTGACAGCAACGGCGGTGCGCGGGTCGCCCAGGTGCTCGACGGCACCCCGGCCGCGGGCAGCGGTATCGCCCGGGACGACATCATCACCTCGGTCAACGGCCGGCCGGTGAACTCGGCCACTGACCTGACCGACGTACTCGATCAGCGCCACCCGGGCGACACCGTCACGCTGACATGGCGCAACCCGGGCGGCGGCGAACACAGCGCCACCGTGACCCTGGTTCCGGGTCCGGTCGGCTGACGCACTTAGGCGCGCGTGCTAGATAAACGCTATGGCAGTGAAGCCAGACTGTCATGGGTCCTTGCTGGGCTGGCCGGCGTGCTGGCCGCCACGGCCTACACACATTCCGAGGGCTACTTCGTCACCTTCATGACCGGCAACGCCGGGCGTGCGGCGCTGGGCTTGTTCACCGACAGCCAGTGGATGTCGATTTCGGCCGCGGCCCTGTTGGTGTCCTTCATCTCCGGCGTGGTGATCGCCTCGCTGTGCCATCGCCACGTGTGGCGCAGCCGGCCACACGGCGCGCTGCGGCTGACCGCGGTGTCGCTGCTGGCCGCGACGGTGACCGACTGGATCGAGGGCGGGCCCGCGCTGCCGGTGCCCCTGCTGCCGATTCTGCTCGTCGCGTTCGGGGTGGGCGCGCTGAACACCACGTTCGTCCGCGACGGCGAAGTGTCGACTCCCCTGAGCTACGTGACCGGCACCGTTGTGAAGCTGGGACAAGGCATCGAGCGCCACATCAGCGGCGGATCGATTCACGACTGGTTCTTCAATTTCATGCTGCTCACCGGCTACATTTCGGGGGCGGCAGTCGGTGGCGTGATCAGCCTGTTCGTCGGCGGTACCTGGATGCTGGCTACCGCCACCGTCATCTGCCTGATGTCCACCTGGTACAGCCATCGCTATGTCGACCGCCGCGGGTTGTGGCGCTGACCGCTCTCGCCCGCTCTTGGCGCACACCGTCCCACCAACCTGTCTTTCCCTATAAACACGTCGGCGGCAGTGCTGGATTGCACTGCCGCCGACGTGTTGGGGGGTCGATCAGGTCGGGTCGACGCCCACGCCCAGGGTGCGCTGGATGTCGGCCTTCATCGCGACCAGCTGCTGGTTCCAGTACGGCCAGTCATGGGTGCCGTCGGCCGGGAAGTTGAAGACCCCGTTGTTGCCGCCGGCCGCGGTGTAGTTCTGCTGGAACGTCTTGTTGGTGCTCAGCGTCATGCCCTCCAGGAACTTGGCGGGCAGGTTGTCGCCACCGAGCTCGCTGGGCGTGCCGTTGCCGCAGTAGATCCAGATCCGGGTGCGGTTGGCCACCAGCCGTGGGATCTGCACCATCGGGTCGTTGCGCTTCCACGCCGGGTCGGACGACGGACCCCACATGTTGGAGGCGTTGTAGCCGCCGGCGTCACTCATGGCCATCCCGATCAAGGTCGGCCACCAACCTTCGGACGGGTTCAGGAAGCCGGAAAGCGCTGCCGCGTAGGGGAACTGCTGCGGGTAGTAGGCCGCCAGTGTCAGCGACGAGCTACCCGCCATCGAGAGGCCGACGACGGCGTTGCCGAACGGTGACACGCTCTTGTTGGCCTGCAGCCAGGACGGCAGCTCCCGGGTCAGGAAGGTCTCCCACTTGTACGTCTGGCAGCCGGACTTGCCGCACGCCGGCTGGTACCAGTCCGAGTAGAAGCTGGACTGCCCGCCTACCGGCATGATCACCGACAGCCCGGACTGGTAGTACTCCTCGAACGCCGGGGTGTTGATGTCCCAGCCGTTGAAGTCGTCCTGGGCGCGTAGGCCGTCCAGCAGGTAGACGGCGTGGGTGCCGCCAGGCTGGAACTGCACCTTGATCTCGCGGCCCATCGCCGCCGACGGCACCTGCAGGTACTCCACCGGCAGGCCCGGGCGGGAGAACGCTGACGCGTTACCCGCGCCACCGACAGCCCCGACGAGGCCGCTCAGCAGCGCGGCCCCCACCGCCGCGACCATCAGCCGGCGCGGTAGCCGACGGGCCGCGTTACGCAACTTCTCAACGCTCTTCATAGCTCTTGTCCCATCCCAATGTCGTGCGGTCTAGCCCTTCTGAACGGAGTCAAGCACGGTGAAGTGCCGTGTCCTGTTTGCCGCCACGGGTTTTCATATCGCGGTTCGGCAACGATTGAGATTCAGCGCGGACTCGTCACCGACCGCGTGGGTGTCTTGGTAGGCATATAGTCGACGCAGTCATCGACGAAGGGCAGGTCATGCAGGCCAGTGCTCGTGTTTTAGGGAGCGCTGGGGCTCCGTTGGCCGGGGTGCGCGTCATCGAGATCGCCAGCTTCGTCGCCGTCCCGCTCGCCGGAATGACGCTGGCACAACTAGGCTGCGACGTGGTGCGCATCGACCCGGTCGGCGGTGCGGCCGACTACCGGCGCTGGCCCGTCACCGACGACGGCACCTCGATCTACTGGACGGGTCTCAACAAGGGTAAGCGCTCCGTGGTCGCCGATCTGCGCGTGCCCGACGGGCAGCGTGTGGTGCAGCAACTGATCGCCGACAGCGGCGTGTTGCTGACGAATATGGCTGGCCGACAATGGCTTTCCTATGAGACGCTGGCTGCGCAGCGTCCCGACCTGATCCACCTCGAGGTGCTCGGACGTGCCGACGGTTCCACCGCGGTGGACTACACCATCAATGCCGGTGTCGGCTTTCCGCTGGTCACCGGGCCCAGCGATCACGCCGCCCCGATCAACCACGTGCTGCCGGCCTGGGATATCGCCTGCGGGTTGCACGCCGCGCTGGCGGTGTCCGCAGCGCTGCACCGTCGCGACCATACCGGCGAGGGCTGCCGGATCCGGCTGGCGCTGGAGGACGTGGCGCTGGGCACCGCCAGCTCTCTGGGCTTCCTCACCGAGGCCATGGTGAACGGCGACCGGCGCGAACGCATCGGCAATGCGGTCTATGGGCAGTACGGGCAGAGCTTCGTCAGCGGTGACGGGGCGGCGTTCATGGTCGTCACGCTGACCGATCGACATTTCCGTGACCTTGCCGAGCTGACCGGATCGACAAAAGTCCTTGCGGCACTGTCTCAAGCGCGCGGTATCGACTTCGGCGACGAAGGGCAGCGCTATCGTCACCGCGACCTGCTGACCGGACTGTTCAGTGGTTGGTTTGCCGAGCGATCGGCCGCACAGATCGAGGCGGCCCTGGCAGGGACGTCGCTGCTGTGGGATCGCTACCGCAGCTTTGCCGAGGTGGCTGCCGATGAGCGCCTACGCGACAACCCGATGTTTACGACGCTGCATCAGCCCCGGGTGGGGGAGTACTTGGCGGCCGGGCTGCCGGCGTCGATCGACGGCGCCCACCCGCCCGCCGTCGCGGCACCCGCGCTGGGCGCCGACACCGAGCAGGTGCTGGCTGCCCGGCTGGGTATGAGCACCGACGAAATCGACCGGCTGCGCCAAAGCGGCGCGGTGGCAACGGATTAGTAAAGGAGCTCCGACCAAGTGCGTACTTTCGCATCGATCGATGAACTTGCCGCATGCCAGGGCCAGGTGATTGGACACAGCGACTGGGTGACCATCACCCAGGACGCCGTCAACCTATTCGCCGACGCGACGGGTGACCATCAGTGGATTCACGTCGACCCCGAGCGTGCGGCCACCGGGCCCTTCGGCGCGACGATCGCTCACGGATACCTGACCCTGGCCATGCTGCCGCAGCTGATGGCGCAGATCAGCCGCCTCGACGGGGTGAAGTTGGCGATCAACTACGGACTGAACAAGGTGCGCTTCCCGGCGCCGGTACCGGTCGGCTCCAAGATCCGGGCCGAGACCTCCGTGGTCGAGGTCGCCGATGTGGGCGGTGGAGCTCACCAGGTGACCTTCTCGACCACGGTGTCTATCGACGCCCATGCCAAGCCGGCCTGTGTCGCCGAGAGTGTCGTGCGCTACATGCTCTGAGGACGGCCCGGCTTCGCGTCGCGGCCCCGGGGCCGCGACGCGAAGTAGTGCGCGACGATCGCGGCGATCTGTAGGAAACGGCGGCGGGTTGCCGGTGCCATCTCGCTCATCACGTCGATCACCCCGCCCGGGCGCAGGTGCGGGTCGAAGGGCACCTCAACCACCGCCTGGCCGTGCCGCAGGAACTGCGCCGTCAACGCGGAGCGGGTGCGCCGGTCGGCATGGCCGTCGGAGTCGTTGAGCACCACCACGGTGCGCTGCAGCAACCCACCCTGGCCGCGGTCGGCCAGCCATTCCATGGTCTTGGCGGCCGCGCCGGCACCGTCCGCCCACGGCGAAGAGACCACGATCAGCGCGTCCAGGTCACGCAGCGCCTCCTGGGTCACCGGCGAGTCCATCGTCGAACCACAGTCGATGATCGAGATGGTGAAGTGCCGGTCCAGGCGCAGCGCGGCCTCCCGGTACAACGCCGCGTCAAGGATCCGGCGACTTCCCGCGGCGGGCTCGCCCACCAGGACGTAGAGCCCCGCCGCGTTGGCGCCGACCCGGCTGCTGATGTCGGCGAACGACTGCACGCTCTGATCGGCGGCCAGATCCCAATAGGAGCTGGTGGCGCGCGGGTCGATGCGGCTGCCGAGCCGGCCGAACGCGGTGTCCGCGTCCACGGCCACCACGTGGTCGGCCCGCCTCAGTGCGGCGAACACCGACCCGACGCTGGCCGCCACGGTGGTCTTGCCGACCCCGCCCTTACCGAGTACGCCGACCTTGTAGCTGCCGTTGGGCAGGGATCGGATGGCCGCCTGGTAGGCCATTTCTTCCCGCTCGGCCGGTGACGGGCCCAGGTTGACCAACCCCAGCGTCGCGGACAGGACCACGCGGCGCCAGCCACGGGCCGGCTGGGGCCGCGGCATGGGGGCCGGCGGTGGGGGTTGCGGCGGTTGCTGCGGGGGAAGCGGCGTCCAGGGCCCCGGCTGTTGCTGCTGCGGCGGCATCCGCTGCCGCAGGAAGTCGTCGTCTGCGTTCATCGGCTCCTCGAGGCATACGGCGGCGGTACGGCCAGGTGGCCCAATAGCCGCAGCTTAGTCGCGGAGGCGCCCATCTACCGTGAGCCAGCCTGAGAAGCGCGAGTCGGGCCGGCTCACCGGTCAGCAGTCGTAATAGAGGGCGAACTCGTAGGGGTGCGGACGCAGGTTGACGGGGGTGATCTCGTTGTCCCGCTTGTAGCTGATCCAGGTCTGGATCACGTCCGGGGTGAATACCCCACCTTCGGTGAGGTATTCGTGGTCGGCCTCGAGGTTGTCCATCACCTCGGCCAGCGTGGTCGGGGCCTGCGAGATCGCCGCCGCCTCGTCGGCCGGCAGGTCGTAGAGGTCCTTGTCGACCGGCGCGGCCGGTTCGATCTTGTTCTTGATGCCGTCGATGCCGGCCATCAACATGGCCGAGAACGCCAGGTAGGGGTTGCCCGAGGAGTCCGGGCAGCGGAACTCCAGCCGCTTGGCCTTGGGGTTGGTGCCGGTGATCGGGATGCGCACGCAGGCTGAACGGTTGCGCTGGCTGTAGACCAGGTTGATCGGTGCCTCGTAGCCCGGCACGAGCCGCTTGTAGGAGTTGATGGTGGGGTTGGTGAACGCCAGCAGCGACGGCGCGTGGTGAAGGATGCCGCCGATGTAGTGCCGGGCGGTGTCGGACAGTCCGGCATAGCCGATCTCGTCGTAGAACAGCGGCTCACCGTCCTGCCATACCGACTGGTGTACGTGCATACCCGAACCGTTGTCTCCGAAAAGTGGCTTGGGCATGAACGTCACCGTCTTGCCGTGTGCCCAGGCGGTGTTCTTGATGATGTATTTGAACAACATCAGATCGTCGGCGGCGTGCAGCAGAGTGTTGAACTTGTAGTTGATCTCCGTTTGCCCGCCCGTGCCAACCTCGTGGTGGCCGCGTTCGACAGTGAAACCGGCGCCTGCGAGGTTGGTCGCCATTGCATCGCGCAGATCGACGTATTGATCGGTCGGCGCGACCGGGAAATAGCCGCCCTTGGGGCGAACCTTGTATCCAAGGTTGGGGCTGCCGTCGGCTTCGGTTGTCCGGCCGGTGTTCCACCAGCCGGCGACCGAATCCACTTTGTGGAAAGAGCCGTTGATCTGTGAGTCGAAGCTCACGGAATCGAAGATATAGAACTCGGCTTCGGCGCCGAAGTAAGCGGTGTCGGCAATGCCGGTGCTGGTGAGGTAGCTCTCGGCCTTGCGTGCGATGTTGCGCGGGTCGCGCGAATAGGGCTCGCGGGTGAACGGGTCGTGGACGAAAAAGTTGAGGTTCAGTGTCTTTGCAGCCCGGAACGGGTCGATGCGGGCGGTTTCCGGGTCGGGCAGCAGCAGCATGTCCGACTCGTGGATGGATTGGAAGCCGCGGATCGACGAACCGTCGAAGGCGAGCCCGTCCTCGAATACGCTTTCATCGAGCGCAGCGGCCGGGATCGAGAAATGCTGCATAACCCCCGGCAGGTCGCAGAATCGAATGTCGACGTACTCGACCGACTCGTCGGCGACGAGCTTGAAAATGTCGGCGGCCATATTGGTCTCCTTCGCGTGCAGACAGCCAAACGATAGGCAGCGCACATTTCCTGGACATCATCCAGTTATTGCGTTGGCGTAACGCAAACCTCACCGCAAGCTCGCTGTCCAGCGAACTAGCACGTTTGCTAGGTCGGGGTATATCGTGGCGTTGCCTGTGAGATTTTTCAGGCAGGAACGCCGTTCAACGTCGCACGGACCAACCCCCTTGACTGCTTGTCCTATCGGGCAACGGGCAAGAATGTGCGAAGGGTCAGGTGACTCAGGTGGCGATGGCACCCCGTCGGGTGGGGCTCTACAACCCCGCGTTCGAACATGACGCGTGTGGGGTGGCCATGGTGGTCGATATACATGGCCGGCGCAGTCGCGACATCGTCGATAAGTCGATCACGGCGCTGCTCAACCTGGAGCACCGCGGCGCTGCCGGAGCCGAACCCAACAGCGGTGACGGCGCTGGGATCCTGATCCAGATCCCGGACCTATTCCTGCGTGCCGTAACCGATTTCGATCTTCCGCCCGAGGGCAGCTACGCCACCGGGATCGCATTCCTGCCGCAGTCGGCCAAAGAGTCAGCGGCAGCCTGTGTCGGCATGGAGAAAATCGTCGAGGCCGAGGGCCTCCAGGTGCTCGGCTGGCGAGAGGTGCCGATCGACGACTCGTCGTTGGGCGCGCTGGCTCGAGATGCGATGCCGACCTTCCGGCAGCTATTCATCGGCGGGGCCTCCGGCATGGCTCTGGAGCGCCGGGCCTACGTGGTGCGCAAGCGCGCCGAACATGAGCTGGGCAGCAAGGGTCCTGGCCAGGATGGACCGGGTCGGGAATCCGTCTATTTCCCAAGCCTTTCCAGCCGGACCATGGTGTACAAGGGCATGTTGACGACGCCGCAGCTCAAGGCGTTCTATCCCGATCTGGCCGACGAGCGGATGCAGAGCGCGCTAGGCCTCGTGCATTCTCGGTTCTCCACCAACACTTTTCCGTCGTGGCCGCTGGCCCACCCGTTCCGTCGTATCGCACACAACGGCGAGATCAACACGGTCACCGGCAACGAGAACTGGATGCGCGCCCGGGAGGCGCTGATCCGCACCGACGTCTTCGGTTCTGGAAGGAGCTATGGCGCGAAAAACACAGCGGACAAGCTGTTCCCGATCTGCACGCCGGGTGCCTCCGACACCGCCCGGTTCGACGAGGTGCTCGAACTGCTGCATCTGGGCGGCCGCAGCCTGCCGCACGCGGTGCTGATGATGATCCCGGAGGCCTGGGAACGGCACGAAAGCATGGATGGGCCTACCCGAGCTTTTTATGAGTACCACGACTCGCTTATGGAGCCCTGGGACGGCCCGGCGTCGATGACCTTCACTGACGGCACCGTGGTGGGTGCGGTGTTGGACCGCAACGGCCTGCGGCCGTCGCGGATTTGGGTCACCGAAGACGGGCTGGTGGTGATGGCGTCCGAGGCCGGGGTTCTCGACCTGGACCCCGCCACGGTGGTGCACCGGCAGCGGTTGCAGCCCGGCAAGATGTTCCTGGTGGACACCGCCGCCGGGCGGATCATCTCTGATCGTGAGATCAAGTCCACGCTGGCCGGCGAACGGCCTTACCAGCAGTGGATCGATGAGTGCCTGATCGGAATCGGCGAGCTGCCCCCCGGCGATGCACCCCGGATGGAACGTCACCGGGTTCTGTTGCGGCAGCATATGTTCGGCTACACCTACGAGGAGCTCAACCTGGTGCTCGCGCCGATGGCGCGCTCCGGCGCTGAGCCGATCGGATCCATGGGCACCGACACCCCGGTGGCGGTGCTCTCGGCGCGACCGCGGCTGCTGTTCGACTACTTTCAGCAGTTGTTCGCCCAGGTCACCAACCCGCCGTTGGACGCCATCCGCGAAGAGGTGATCACCAGCCTGCAAGGTGCGCTCGGACCGGAAGGTGACCTCCTCAACACCGACGAACCCACCTGGCGGCAGATCGTGCTACCCCAGCCGATCCTGAGCAACGCCGAGCTTGCGAAGCTGCTGAAGTTGAGCCCGGACCAACGGATCGGTTCCCGGGGCCCGCACGGCCTGTCCACGGCCGTCATCAGCTGCCTGTATCCGCCTGCGGCAGGCGGTGCCGGGTTGCGCGCAGCGCTCAAGCAGGTGTGCGCTCGCGCCTCGGAGGCGATCGCCGAGGGTGCCAGCTTCCTGGTGATATCTGACCGGGAGTCCGACGAGACGATGGCCCCCATTCCGTCGCTGTTGGCCACCGCGGCGGTGCATCACCACTTGGTCGCTGAGCGGACCCGCACCAAGGTGGGCCTGGTGGTGGAGTCCGGCGACGCCCGCGAGGTGCACCACATGGCGGCGCTGATCGGGTTCGGCGCCGCCGCGGTCAACCCGTACCTGGCGTTCGAGTCCGTCGAGGACATGCTCGACCGGGGCCTGATCGAAGGCTTGAACCAGCCCCAAGACCGCGACAAGGCGTTGGCCAACTATGCCAAGGCCGCCGGCAAGGGCGTGCTGAAAGTCATGTCCAAGATGGGGATCTCGACGCGGGCATCCTACACCGGGGCGCAGTTATTCCAGCCGATAGGTATCTCGCAAGACGTTCTCGACGAATACTTCACCGGCCTGTACTGCCCGATCGGGGGCATCACTCTCGACGACATCGCCGCTGATGTCGCCGCCCGCCACGCGCTGGCCTACCTGGACCGCCCAGAAGAGCGGGCGCACCGCGAACTGCCGGTGGGCGGGGAGTACCAGTGGCGCCGCGAGGGCGAACACCACCTGTTCAACCCGGAGACGGTGTTCAAACTGCAGCACTCCACCCGAACGGGGCAGTACGCAGTCTTCAAGGAGTACACGAAGCTGGTCGACGACCAGAGTGAGCGCCTGGCCACGCTGCGTGGGCTGTTGCGATTCAAGGCCGGGGAGCGGCCACCGGTTCCTCTTGAAGAGGTGGAACCGGCCACCGAGATCGTCAAACGTTTCGCGACCGGCGCGATGAGTTACGGTTCGATCTCCGCCGAGGCGCACGAAACCCTGGCGATCGCGATGAACAGGATCGGCGGCCGCTCCAACTGCGGTGAGGGCGGTGAGCATGCCGGCCGCTTCCTGCCCGACGCCGACGGCTCCTGGCGGCGTAGCGCGATCAAGCAGGTCGCCTCGGCGCGATTCGGCGTGACGAGCGAATACCTGGTCAACTGCACCGACCTGCAGATCAAGATCGCGCAGGGAGCCAAGCCCGGAGAGGGTGGTCAGCTGCCGGGCAACAAGGTGTACCCGTGGATCGCCGAGGTTCGGCATGCCACCCCGGGTGTCGGGCTGATCTCGCCGCCCCCGCACCACGACATCTACTCCATCGAGGACCTCAAACAGCTGATCCACGACCTGAAGAACGCCAACCCGGAGGCTCGCATCCATGTGAAGCTGGTCGCCGAGAACGGTGTCGGAACGGTGGCGGCGGGAGTGTCCAAGGCACACGCCGACGTGGTGTTGATCTCCGGCCACGACGGGGGCACCGGCGCGGCGCCGTTGACCTCACTCAAGCACGCCGGAGCGCCGTGGGAACTCGGACTGGCCGAGACCCAGCAGACCTTGCTGCTCAACGGTCTTCGGGACCGGATCGTGGTGCAGGTGGACGGCCAGCTCAAGACCGGGCGCGACGTGGTGATGGCGGCGCTGCTGGGGGCCGAGGAATTCGGCTTCGCCACCGCGCCGTTGGTTGTGTCGGGCTGCATCATGATGCGGGTATGTCACCTGGACACCTGCCCGGTGGGCGTGGCAACTCAGAACCCACAGTTGCGTGAACGGTTCAGCGGACAACCGGAGTTCGTCGAGAACTTCTTCTGGTTCATCGCCGAAGAGGTGCGCGAGTACCTTGCGGCCTTGGGATTCCGCACCATCAACGAAGCAGTCGGGCAGGTGAACGCGCTGGATACCACGCTGGCCCGCGCCCACTGGAAGGCCCACAAGCTCGACCTCACTCCGGTCCTGCATGAACCGGAGTCAGCGTTCATGAACCAGAATCTGTACTGCACCTCCGGTCAGGATCACGGTCTGGACAAAGCCTTGGACCAGCAGTTGATCGTCATGAGCCGCGAGGCTCTCGATGCGGGAACCCCGGTCAGGTTCACCAGTGCGATATCCAACGTGAACCGGACCGTCGGCACCATGCTCGGCTATGAGGTCACCAAAGCCTATGGCGCCCAAGGGCTGCCGGATGGAACCATCGACATCACCTTCACCGGGTCGGCCGGCAACAGCTTTGGGGCATTCCTGCCGCCGGGGATCAGCCTGCGCGTCTTCGGCGACGCCAACGACTACGTCGCCAAGGGCCTGTCCGGTGGCCGGATCGTGGTCCGCCCCCCGTTGGACGCACCCGATGGCTACGTCGCCGAAGAAAACATCATCGGCGGCAACGTGATTCTGTTCGGCGCCACGTCCGGCGAGGTGTTCTTGCGCGGGGTGGTCGGAGAACGGTTCGCGGTCCGCAACTCCGGTGCGGTGGCGGTGGTCGAGGGAGTCGGCGACCACGGCTGTGAGTACATGACCGGGGGCAAAGTGGTGGTGTTGGGCCCGACCGGGCGCAACTTCGCCGCCGGCATGTCCGGGGGAGTGGCCTACGTCTACGACCCGGACCGGCAGCTGGGTGACCGGCTCAACACCGAGATGGTGGACCTCGACACATTCGACGCTTTCGACGCCGACGATGTGGCCTGGCTGCGTGACGTGCTGGCGGCACACGTCGCTGCTACGGACTCGGTGCCCGCCCGCGCGATCCTGGCCGACTGGGCCAACCGCGGAAGGGACTTCGTCAAAGTGATGCCGCGCGACTACCGGCGAGTGCTCGTCGCGGTCGCCGAGGCGAAAGCCAGCGGCGCAGATCCTGAGGAGGCAATTATGGCGGCGGCTCATGGCTGACCCGAGAGGATTCATCACCAACACCCAGCGCATCCTGCCGTTGCGCCGCCCGGTCTCTGAGCGGGTGAGCGACTGGAACGAGGTGTATCAGGATTTCGCCGAAGACATCCTGCGCCAGCAGGCCGGACGCTGCATGGACTGTGGTATCCCGTTCTGCCACCACGGCTGTCCGCTGGGCAACCTCATCCCGGAATGGAACGACCTGGTACGTACCGGGCGCTGGCGTGAGGCGTTCGACAGGCTGCACGCCACGAACAACTTCCCGGACTTCACCGGCCGGCTCTGCCCCGCGCCGTGCGAACCGGCCTGTGTGCTGGGCATCAACCAGCCGCCGGTGACCATCAAGCAGGTCGAGTACGAGATCGTCGAACGCGGCTTCGCCGAGGGCTGGGCGCAACCGATCCCACCGTCGGTCCGCACCGGCAAGTCGGTCGCGGTGGTGGGCTCGGGGCCGGCCGGACTGGCCGCCGCCCAGCAACTCACCCGGGGCGGGCACGCGGTGACGGTCTTCGAGCGCGATGACCGCATCGGTGGGCTGCTGCGTTACGGCATACCGGAATTCAAGATGGAGAAGCGCATCTTGGACCGGCGGCTGGAGCAGATGGTCGGCGAGGGAACGATGTTCAAGGCTGGCGTGAATGTCGGGGTGGATCTGACCGTCGAGCAGCTGCGCGAAGACTTCGACGCTGTTGTGCTGGCCGGTGGCGCCACCGCCTGGCGAGACCTGCCGATCCCGGGCCGGGAGCTCGACGGCATCCATCAGGCGATGGAATACCTGCCGTGGGCGAACCGGGTGCAGGCCGGCGACCTGGCTGAACCGCCGATCACCGCGCACGGCAAGAAAGTCGTCATCATCGGCGGCGGTGACACCGGCGCCGACTGCCTGGGCACGGTGCACCGCCAGGGCGGGACATGCGTGCACCAGTTCGAGATCATGCCCCGGCCGCCGGAGATCCGCGATCCGTCCACCCCGTGGCCGACCTACCCGTTGATCATGCGGACCACGTCTGCGCACGAAGAGGGCGGTGATCGGGTGTTCTCGGTCAACACCGAGGCGTTCACCGGCCGCGACGGCCGGGTGACCGGATTGCGGGCCCACGAAGTGCGCCGCCGCAACGGCAACTTCGAGAAGGTGGAGGGCACTGACTTCGAGCTCGAAGCCGATCTGGTGCTGCTCGCGATGGGATTCGTCGGGCCGGAACGTTCGCCGCTGCTGGCCGATCTGGGCGTGGAGTTCACCGAACGCGGCAGTGTGGCGCGCGATGCGGACTACGCCACCGCGGTGCCGGGCGTCTATGTCGCCGGCGACATGGGTCGCGGTCAGTCCCTGATCGTGTGGGCCATCGCCGAAGGGCGCGGTGCCGCGGCGAGTGTGGACCGGTACCTGATGGGGCGCACCGCATTGCCCTCGCCGATCACCGCGACCGCGGCGCCGCTTCGCTGAGCCGAGCAGCCCGCATTCAGCTCGCGGCGCTGCGACGCGGCGCGAGAAGGATGCGGGCTGCCAGGTCGAGCAGGTAGCCGAGAGCGCCGATCACAGCGATCACCGCGACGACCTGGTCGTAGGCGAGCTGGTCGCGGGCGTTGAGGATCTGATACCCCAGACCTGATCGCACGCCGAGCATTTCGGCGGGCACCAGCACCACCCAGGCGATGCCCAGAGCCAGCCGCAGACCGTTCTGCACCGGCACCCGGACCGCGGGCAGCACAACGGCGGTCAACTGCTCGAACCGGCTGGCGTGTAACGACCGCGCGACATGCAGAAACCCCGGATCGATCGCATGCACTCCGGCGACGGTTCCGAGCAGCACCGGCCAGACCGCCGCGGCGGCGATCAAGAAGATCACCGGCTGGCTGCCGATGCCGAACACCGCCACGATGATCGGGGTCCACGACAGTGGAGAGATCATCCGCAGGAACGCCACCACCGGTCCGGCCGCCCGCTCGGCGGTGCGGCTCAAGCCGATGAGCAGGCCGGTCGGGATGCCGACCAGCGCGGCGATCAGCAGGCCGATCAGCAGACGGTAGAGGCTCACGGCGGTGTCAGACGCCAGCACGCCCCGACCGATCAGCTCCACCAGTGCCGTAACGACATGCTGTGGTGCCGTTTGTCGCAGTAGCGACCGCGGGGCGCAGAGCACCGAAGTCGCCGCCCACCACAGCGCGATGGCCACGCCGACGCTGACAACCGGGGGCCAGACCCGCGGCCACCGCGCAGACCGGGCGCCGGGATCGGCGGCGGGGGGCGGCTGGTCATTGGGCTGCACTGCGATGGTGGTCATGAGGCATGTACCTGTTCCTCGCGGGTCAATGATGCGGCCAAGCCGAACGCTGCGGGCCCGCCGTGGTGCGCCAGGGCGGACCGCACAAACTGGTCGTCGACGAGGTCCGCGTGCACCCGGGCGGGATCCAGCTGCTCCAGGAAGCGGCGATCGCCGTCGATGACCGTCTCGCCCATGGCTTCCACGAGGCGGTGCGTGAAGCTGGCAAAGGGAAACGGGGTGAAGCCCAGCCGTTGCGGCTGCCAGTTCGGATGCGTCAGCGGATACGGGGGATCGGGGTAGGTCAGCGCCAGTTGCACCGCCGGCACCGGTTGGGGCAGGTAGTGGCCCCCGCCAAGGGCCTTGGCTGCCTTGATTCGATCGGTGTTCAGCAGCAGCTGCGCGCCGACCACGGCGTCGGTCACCTGCTGGATGGCGTTGGGCCGCTGGGCGATCACGTCGTCGCGGGTAAGGAGCACACAGCAGGCGTGGTCACGCCACACATCGCCGAGGAAGGTGTGGATGCGGCCGATCTTCTTGATCTGGGCGACCGCGTTGAACGGGTCCGCGACGACGTAGCCGCCGATCGAGCGGTTCGCCAGTGCGGGCACCATGTCCGACGGGCTCATCACGATCAGCTCCACGGTGCGTGCGGCACGAGAAGCGCTGCGCCGCAACACCGGTCGCAGGCCGTGGGCGCGCAGCAACTGCTGCAGCACGATGTTGTGGATGGACCACCAGAACGGGATCGCCACCTGGGTGCCGGCCAGGTCCGCCAGGTCCTGGATGTGCGGGGCCACGGTCAGTGCCGAGCCGTTGGTGTGATTCCAGCCCAGTACCCGGACGCCACCGCCCAAGGCGTAGCGCAGCTGGACGGCCATCGGCATCAGCAGATGCACCACATCGACCTTGCCCGTCATGAAGGCCTCGCCCAGCGATGCCCAACTGCGGAACAGCACCGGTTTGGCCGAACTGACCAGCCCCGCCGGATACAGCGCGGCGCTGTGCGCCAGCAACAGCGGCGCAGCATCAGTGATCGGCAGGTAACCGATCCGCAGCGGGCCACCGGTATCGGCTGCGCGGCTGACGGTGGCGCTGCGGGCCAGGTCTCCGATCCCGAAGACGCCGCCGGCCGCCGCAGCTGCCGCGGCACCGATCAGCAAACCGCGTCGGGTCAGCGTGGTCACGACCGCACTCCGGCAACGCCGATGCGGTCGGCGTCGTAGTGCGCCAAGATCTCCTGACGTAGACCGGTGCGATCGTCGGGCGTGGTGGCGCCGACCGCCCACTGGTGGCGCAGGCGCCCGTCGGCGCCGAGGAGCACGACTCGCTCGGCCAGCCGCAGCGCCTCGTCAATGTCGTGCGTCACCAAGACGACCGTCACCTGCAAAGCGGCTGCCAACTGGGCCAGCCAGCCCTGTAAGTCGGTGCGGGTGGTCGGGTCCAGTGCGCTGAACGGTTCGTCGAGCAGCAACAGCCGCGGGTTGGTGGCCACCGCCCGCAGAATGGCGACGCGTTGGGCCTGACCTCCGGACAGCTGATCGGGATAGCGATCGGCCAGCTGGTCGACACCGAATCGGGTCATCAACTCGGCGGCGCGCGCCTGGTCGAAGTCTGCCCGGTGGGCGGCGAACCGCCGCGCGTAGGCGACATTCTCGGCGACGCTGAGCCAGGGCATCAGCAGCGGACGCTGGAACACCACGCCGGTGCGTGGCCGGTTGCCGTCGGAATTCCAGGTGACGGCTCCGCCGTCCAGTGACTCCAGCCCGGCCAGCACTCGCAGCAGCGTCGATTTGCCGCTGCCACTGCTGCCCAGGACCGCGACGAATTCACCGTCACCGACGGCGAAGTTGATATCACGCAAGACGGTGACGGACCCAAACCGCTTGCTGCCCTGGGCTACACGTACCGACTCAGTTCCCACCGCAGTTGTCCTTCCGATGGAGATTGGATAGGGAGAAACGCCGCTTCCCGAAAGCGTCGGTTTGCCGCACTGCGGGTGGCGTAGCCGGCGCCGCCGGCCAACGTCGATTCCAGCCGGGTGGCGTCCACCGCGGTCGTCGCGGCGTTCAGGCGCAGCCGAATGATCTCGGCGAGACCGGCCGCCTGCGGGTTACCGGCCAACGCGAACAGCTTGTCGCGCAGCCGGTGAACCTGTTGGCTGAGCTCGGCGCGCTCGGTACCGAACTGCTCGGCCAGCTGGCCGGTCGCTTGCTCGGCTCCCTCGCGCGCGGCGGCGGCCACGCCGACACAGAAGGCGGTCTGCAGCAACAGAAATGTCGGTCGAATCGTGCTGACGAAGGATGCCAGGTCGTCAGTGAGGATCTGCTCCGGTGAGACCGGGACCTCGTGGAGGCGCAGCGAGGTCGAGGCGGTGGCGCCCAACGCCATCAAGTCAGGCGCCGGGTTGACGGTGATACCCGGAAGATTCGCATCGACCACCGCTACCAGGGTGGCGCCATCGGGGCGGCGGGCCGGCAACACGATCAAAGAATCGTCGAAGACGTTGGACGCCCAGTGAATCGGTCCGGTGATCCGCAGGTGGTCACCGGAACCGTCGGCGACCAGCGGAACCGGCCCCAGGCCGGCCACCTGCTTGAGTCCAGCCGCCATCGCCGTCACCCCGGCACGTGCACCGCTGCTCAGCGACTCCAGGCGGTCCTCACGGGCCGGTGCCGGCGCGTGGGCCAGGTAGGTCACCGCCATGGTGTGCGCCCACAACGAGAATCCGACCGCCAGGCTCGCCGCCGCGGTGTGTTCGATCATGGAAACCAACTCCGGCAGACCGTCGTCGCGCAGTGCCGCCTCGAAGAAGCCCGCCGATCCGAACCGGGCCAGATCGGCACGCACGTCGAGGCCACCGGTGTCGAGCGCCTCGGCGCGGTCCGCCACGATCGCGGTGAGGTCGGCCAGCGCGGTGTGCACGAGGTGCACCGGAGTGTTCACCGCTGCTCGCCTTCCAAGCGGTGCAGTCGGTCGATCGGGGTGGTGACGGCTTCGCGAGCCCGGCGCACCGCGGTCTCGTCGGGGGCGTCGTAGAAGCACAGGCATTTGTCCATGTCTTCACGGACGTAGGTGCGCAGGAAGGTCACTTCGGGGACGTCGGCGTACTTCGGCGACTTGGCCTTCTTGCGAGCCAGGTAGGTGTCCATGTCCAAATCGGCGGGCAGGTCCCACTCGACGAGATAGCCGGCGGCGGGGCGGGCGGCCTTGAGTTGCGCGAGCTCGGCGCCGACCAGCCGGACCGGGTGGGGGCCGCTGGCTTCGGCCACCGACAACGTTGCCGCGTCGATAGAGGGCGCCTGACAGGAGTCGAACTCCGCGATCGCGAAGACCCGGTGTGCCTCACCGGTCACCTGGGCCTCGATCAGTTCACCACCCTCGCGGTGGATGACAGCGTCAAGTTCCTTGATCGCGCGGTCGGCGTCGGAGCGGTCGAGGTGCAGCGGAGCGATCTCGTAGAGGTACAGAGTCATGGGGTTTTCCCTTCGCCGTCGGATGGCAACGACGGTGCCAGCGATAGACAACTCTGTCTATCGAAGCGGCTGGGTTAGTCTGCTGCCATGACGCGCAGGACCGGACCGGGCCGCGAGCATGTCTCGCGCGCCACGCGCGGCGCGCCGCCCGCACAACGACTGCTCGAAACAGCCACGGAACTCTTTGCAGCACAGGACATTCGCGAAGTGGGAATCGACCGGATCCTGGCCGAAGCCAGGGTTGCCAAGGCGAGTCTCTACAGCCTCTACGGCTCGAAGGAAGCGCTTGTGCTGGCCTACCTGACCGCTTTGGATCAGGCTGATCGCAAGCGATACCACGCGGCCGCGGCGCGACTCGACGATCCCGTCGAGCAGATCCTGCTGTTCTTTGACCTCGCCGTGGCGGCCGCCAAGAAGCGCCGCTACCGCGGATGCCTGTATGTCAACGCCGCCGGCGCGTATGCCGGTATCGAACTCGAGCCGGTGGTGGCTCATCGGCGCTGGATGCATACGACGTTGGCGGGGCTACTCGCTCAAGCCGGTGTTGCCGATGAGCAGGAGCGCGCGAGCGATCTTCAGTTGCTCTACGACGGGGCGCTGGTGGGCTCCAAAGTCGAACGATCTGTCGCGCCGATCGTCCGGGCTCGCCGGCTGGCCGCCGGCCAAATCGCCACTACAGCTACTCGCATCACTTAGGCAACTTCTGCCTCATAGATCGGCGCGTCGGGTTTTGTTTGCCGTGCGCTCGGTGTCTAATGGACAGCTATGTGGTCCGCGTTAACAACGTGTTAACATGGTCCGCATTATTCCAATCTGGTCCGAACCGGGGCGGGGGTCAGCGCCGTGTACATCAACCCGATATACCGATACCGGATGGGCCGTATGGCCTGGTCACTGTTGCGACATCCGCGCCGAAGCCGAGAGTTCCCCGCCAAGCACGAACGCTTGATCACCGCCGACGAACTTCTGCGCTTCGCGACATAGGCCGGATTGAGTGGTGGCCGCATTCGCCGGAAAGAGTTTGCTGACCGTTATCAGTTCGTAATCTACGCCAGCAGTCCGGAGTCACGGATTGCTTCGGCCAACGGCTCGAGAACTGTCGGGTCGTGGGGCGCCGGCAAGTAGACGATCGCCAGATTCAAGCCCTCGGCGCGGAGCGCTGCGGCGTCCTCGATCAGCTGCCCGTAATCGAGGTCCGGCTGCAACCGCAGGTGCGCCGACAAGGTGATCTGCTTCGGGTCGCGCCCGATATCGGCGCAATGCGCGGCCAGCACGTCGCGCTTGCGGGCGAACTCGGCAGGAGTGCCGCCGACGAAGTTCCAATGTTGGGCGTATCTCGCCGTGATCTTCAGCGTGCGTTTCTCGCCGTTGCCTCCGATGCAGATCGGCGGGTGGGGGCGCTGCGGCCCCTTGGGCTCGTTGCGGGCGTCGGTGAGTTGGTAATAGGTGCCCGCAAAGGTGGTGGTGTCGGCGCTTAGCAGGCCGATCAGGACCTGGCAGGCCTCCTCGAAACGGTCGAAGCGCTCGGAGATGCTGCCCAGCTCGATTCCGTAGGCGCCCGACTCCTCTTCGTTCCAACCCGCGCCGATCCCCAGCTCCAGCCGTCCGCCGGAGATGATGTCGAGCGCGGCGGCCATGTTGGCCAGCACGGCGGGATGGCGGTAGTGGATGCCGGTCACCAACGTGCCCACTCGCAACCGGCTGGTCGCCTGGGCCAACGCCGTCAGGGTGGTCCAGCCCTCCAGGCACGGCCCGGTGGGATCGGAGAAGATCGGGTAGAAGTGGTCGAAGGTCCAGCCGGACTCGTAGACGTCGATATCGTCCGCGGCTCGCCAGACGGCCAGCATGTCGGACCAGGTGGTGTTCTGCGGCGAGGTCTTGAACGCGAAGCGCATCCCGCCGAGCCTAATGGCGATCGCAAGGCCGGCGAAGGGGGCACCTCCCGCTTGCGGGGGACCGGCCGCAGCGGGTCGCCGCCATGAACCCCGCGGCGATCGCAAGGCCGGCGGAGCCGCACCTTCAGGTGTCGGGAAGTAGGCTCATCCGGTGGTCATGAATCTGGACATCGACACCAAGGTGACTTTGTTGTCCGCGGGCCTGATCTTTCTGCTCGCGTTGCTGTTGGGTGCGTGGAAGTACCAACAGATCGCCACCTCGGAGAATCGCCAGGCGCACGTCTACGTTGACATCGCACATCGAGCGGCGTTGATGTACTCCTTCGCGACCATGCTGGTCGCGGTGTTCGTGGAACTCAGCGCCTGGCCGACCTGGGTGAACATGGTCGCGGCAATGGTCATCGTGTTCTTCTTCGTCGTCGCCATCGGCAGCTACATGCTGCACGGCGCGTTGCGCGACACCACTAACCAATTCGAGCAGCTCGGTTGGCGTCTGCGCGCCGGCATGGTGCTGCTGATCATCGGCGAGGTCGGCGGCTTTGCGGTGCTGCTGGCGGGGTTCGGCGTCGGCGAGTTCTGACAGCGTCCGGTTGTGGCCAGCGTCAGGACGTCTGGCCGTAGATGCTGCTGACCCAGACGTGGGTCAACGTGTCGACCACCTTCTCGTGAGGCACCGACGGCTGCTCGGCCACCAGGGCCGCCATCATGGTGCGCTCGTTCATCTGATTCAGTGATGTCGCCAGATCCAGGGCGTCGATGGTCGTCGGCGCGGCGCCGCGCTCGCGTTCCGCGGTGATCATCGCAGCGGTCTGCTCGATCCACTTCTGCATGAAGCCGTTCCACGTCGCCTTGAATTCCGGGCTGGTGGCCAGTGCCTCGGTTCCGGCCCGGGCGATCGCGCGGTGCGAGCTGAACGCGATGAAGAACGCCTTGATGCCACTGCGCCAGATCCGGCGCGGGTCGGTGGGAAGTCGTTGCACCGCTCCGACGAACTCTGAGTCGGCCGCTGCGATCATCGGTTCCAACAGTGAGAGCAGCACCGCGTCTTTGGACTTGAAATAGAAGTAGAAGGTGGGCCGTGAGATCCCGGCGCCCTTTGCCAGGTCGTCGACCGAGATTTCGGCCAGCGGGCGCTGCTCAAGCAGTCGTTCGGCGGTGGCCAGGATGGCCAGCTCCCGATCGTCGCCGGATGGCCGCGTTCCTCGGCGTCCGTGACGGGTCGCATTTGGGCTGGTCATGACGGCTACTTTACACGACGTTGATTTAATCAACAGGGTGTTGACTCACTCAACACACCGTTGATAACCTGGCGCCATGACTGAACACCTCGATGTTGTGATCGTCGGAGCCGGCATCTCCGGTATCAGCGCGGCCTGGCACCTGCAGAACCGCTGCCCGAACAAGAGCTACGTGATCTTGGAGCGTCGCGAGGACCTCGGCGGCACCTGGGACCTGTTCAAGTACCCGGGAATCCGCTCCGACTCCGACATGTTCACCTTGGGCTTCCGGTTCAAGCCGTGGCGTTCAGCTCAGGCGATCGCCGACGGACCCTCGATCAAGAACTACATCCGCGAAGCTGCCACCGAGAACGGCATCGACCAGCACATCCGCTACGGCCAGCGGGTGGTGGCGGCCGACTGGTCCGACGCCGACAATCAGTGGACGCTGACCGTGGCCCAGGTCGACGGGGGGGCCCGGGAGATCACCTGTTCGTTCCTGTTCGCGTGCAGCGGCTACTACAACTACGACGAGGGCTACTCGCCGGAGTTCCCCGGCGCAGCCGATTTCGGCGGCACCATCGTGCACCCGCAGCACTGGCCGGAGGACCTGGACTACGCCGGCAAGAAGATCGTCGTCATCGGTTCCGGAGCCACCGCGGTGACGCTGATCCCGTCGCTGGTGAACGCCGGCGCGGGCCATGTGACCATGCTGCAGCGGACGCCGACGTACGTGGGATCGCTGCCTCTGGTGGACCCGATCGCCGAGCGGACCAACAAGCTGCTGCCGGCGCGGGCGGCACATTTCGTGAACCGCTGGAAGGCGATCGGCTTCTCCACCAGCCAGTATCAGCTCTCCCAGAAGTTCCCCGCGTTCATGCGTAAGACGTTGCTGACGATGGCCAAGCGTCGGCTGCCGGAGGGCTACGACGTCGAAAAGCACTTCGGCCCGGACTACAAGCCGTGGGATCAGCGGTTGTGCCTGGCGCCCAACGGCGACCTGTTCAAGACCATCCGCAGCGGCAAGGCGGACGTCGTCACCGACACCATCGAGACGTTCACCAAGACCGGTATCAAGCTGAACTCGGGCGCGGAGCTGGACGCCGACATCATCATCACCGCAACGGGTTTGAACCTGCAGCTGTTCGGTGGCGCGGAGATTCGGCGTAACGGTGAGCCGATAGAACTGCACGACACCATGTGCTACAAGGGCCTGATGCTGACCGGGATGCCGAACATGGCGTTCACGGTCGGCTACACCAATGCGTCCTGGACGCTGAAGGCGGACCTGGTCTCCGAGTTTGTCTGCCGGTTGCTGAATTACATGGACGCCAACGGTTTCGACACCGTGGTGCCGCAGCATCCCGGCAATACGGTGGAGGAGCGTCCGCTGATGGACTTCACCCCGGGATACGTGCTGCGGGCCTTGGATTATCTGCCTCAGGCCGGCGACCGCTTTCCGTGGCGGCTCAAGCAGAACTACCTACTGGACGTGCGGATCATCCGGCGCGGCAAGGTGGACGAGAAGTCGCTGAAGTTCAGCAAGCACCGGGCGCCGGTGAGCGTCTAGCCGTTTTCCGGCCAGTAGTAGGAGTCGGGGTACGGTCGGGACCCGAACAGTGCGGTCCCGATCCGTACCTCGGTGGCGCCCTCGGCGATCGCCAGTGCGAAGTCGCCGCTCATCCCCATCGACAACCGTGACACGTCATGGCCGTGTTCGGCGGCGGTGTCACGTAGCTGGCGCAGCCGGCGGAAACAGCCGCGGACGATGTCGGGGTCGTCGGTGTTGATGGCCAGCGTCATCAGGCCGCGCACCCGCATGGTGGAGTAGCCAGCCAGCTCGTCGAGGAACGGCAGCAGCTGATCGGGATCCAGACCGTACTTGCTGGGCTCATCAGAGGTTTTGACCTGCACCAGCACGTCGATGACGCGGTTCTCGGCGCGCAGGTGGCGGTCCAGCGCTGCCGCCAATTTGGGTCGGTCCAGAGACTGCACCTCGGCGGCCAACCGCGCCACCACGCCGGCCTTGTTGGTCTGCAGGTGTCCGATCATCACCCAGTCGATGCCTGGGTCGGACTCCTCGCCGGCCAAGGCCGTCGCCTTGTCCTGGATCTCTTGGACCTTGTTCTCGCCGAACCGGTGCATGCCTAGGTCGACGGCTTCTCGGATCAGCTCGGGACCGAAGGTCTTGCTCACCGGCAGCACTTCGACGTCCTCGGGCGATCGCCCCGCAGCGCGGCACGCGTCGTCGACGCGCGCGCGGAGCTGTTCCCAACGCGCCCGCAGGGTGGCGTCCATCGGTGTGCCGGTCCTAGACGACGACGATGCCGTCGTCGTCGCTGTGGGCGATCGCGCCGGGCACGAAGGCGCTGCCACCGAACTCGACGACGACGTCACGCTCGCCGGCGCCGGTCTTGGTGCTCTTGCGGGGATTGGTGCCCAGCGCCTTGATTCCGATGTCGAGAGTGCGCAGGGTCGAGGCGTCGCGCACCGCGCCGTGCACGATCAGCCCTGCCCAGCCGTTGCTGCGCGCCAGCTCGGCGATGACGTCACCGACCAGCGCGGTGTGCAGCGAGCCGCCGCCATCGATCACCAGCACCCCGCCGTCGCCCGGCTCAGAGAGCACCGATTTGAGCAGCGCGTTGTCCTGGAAGCAGCGCACCGTGCTGATGCGACCGGCGAACTCCGTGCGGCCGCCGAGTTGGCGGAACTGAACGTCGCAGCTGCGTACGTCGGGACCGATCTCGTCGACCAGGTCGGCGGTGGGCCGGAAGCGTGCGGTCACCGCCGGTCAGCCCCGGCGCGCGCGCCGCAGCCGGCGAAGCAGCAGCAGTGCGAACACGCCGAGGATTCCAGCGGCCAGCAGCGGGCCGGGCGAACGTCGTGCCGATGGCACCGGCGTGCTCAGCGGGTTGCGCGCCGAGTCCACCGTGGACTTTGCCTGGGCAGCCGTTTCTTTAGCGCCCTCAGCGAGGTGACCCGAGCCGTTGGCGGCGACCGCAGGCGGAGCCGGGGCCGGCGGGGTCGGGGCAGACGCCGCGGGGGCGCGCTTGGCGGGCGCCTTTTTCGCAGCTGCCTTCTTGGCCGCCTTGGCCGGGGCCTTCTTGGCGGTCGCAGCCGGGGCCTTTTTCGCCGGGGCCTTCTTGGCGGGTGCTTTCTTCGCAGGCGTCTTCTGCGGCGCCGGCGGCTCGGCCGGCAGGTCAGCTGCAGCCGGCGTAACCGGCTCGGGTGCAGCCGCGGCTTCGTGGTCGGGCTGGCCTTGCGGTTCGGTCATACGGCAGCTCCTCTGGCGGGTTCTCGTCTCAGATCAACTCGGCGTCACCGGCAACGTTCCCATCATGCCAGCATCTGCCAGCGGCGACCGCTGGCCGAAAGTCAGGATCGAGGCCGGTTGAACCACAGACCGACCCCGACGAGCACCACCGCACCGGCGACGAAGGGCCAAATAGGCAGGTCACCCTGGGGGTCGGCGTAGTGGCGCGGAATGGCGGGTGCGGCGTCGGTACGGTCGGTGACCGCGGGGCCGGGCTCCCCGGTGCCGGCCACCGTCAGCTGGAACGGCCACGAACCGGACACCACATGCCCGTCGGCGGAGGTGACCCGATAGTGGACCGTGTAGGTGCCGGTGGGTCCCAGCGGACGTACCGCGACACTGGCGACTGCGCCGTCGACCCGGGTGTCCCCGGTGGACCACAGGTGCCCGTCGGGGCCCACCACTGTCATCGCCGCGAAGTCGGACTGCAGTTGCTCGTTGAAGGTGGCGCTGACGCGCTCTGGGCCACGCGACAGTTCCGCGTCGCGCGCCGGGTCAGTCGACACCAGCACGGCGTGCGCGGCGGCCACCCCGGTGGCCGCGAACAACATCCCCAGCAGGAGCAGACCCGCCAGCGCGCCGCGCAACGCCCGCCTCACGCGCGCCGCCTGCCCAGGGCAATCGTGGCAGCCAGTGCAGCGACGAGCAGTGCGGCGCCGCCGAGCAGCCGGGCCGCATTGTCGCCGCGATGCTCGCCCGGGTGCGCGCCAGCCTGCGATTCATCGGTCGGTACCGGTGCGGCGGAGACCGACGGCGCCGGGTGTTGCGCATGGTGTTCGGGCGCCTGTGCCGGCCCCTTCGCCAGGTGCAGCGAAGGCACCGGGTGCTCCGCCTCGCCACCGCCGGGTGGCGGCGGCTGGTCCCAGCGCACCACGGTTCCGTCGGCGTAGCCCTGTGCGGAGGGGAAGTCCACGGTCTCGGTGTCGGGCAGTTTCATCTTGATCTGGAACAGCCCGAACTGGTCGGCACCGATGCCGGCGCCCGACGCTGCGGTCCAGGTGACAGACCGCACCACGCCGGTCTTGGCGTCGCGGTCCAGCCGAGCGGTCCAGCCCGGCTTAGTCTCGGTGCGCGCCGCCGCCACGTCGGGCAGTGTCACGGTGAGTTCCGTTGTGGCAGAACCGGTCGGCGACTCGTTGGGAACCTCAAAGGTGACCATCGCGAAGTTGCCGCGTACCGCGCCAGGGCTGCTGGCGTGCACATGCGCCCAGGCCGGCGCGGCGCCGGCGAAGGAGCCCGCGGTGATCGCCGCGGCCAGCGCCATGGCGCGCATGCTGGTGCTCGTGCGGCGGTCCCAGCTTCGCCTCTCCTCCGTCGAGCCTCGCTGAACCGCCGTGCTCATGCGGCGGTCCCAGCTTCGCCTCTCCTCCGTCGAGCCTCGCTGAACCGCCGGGCTCATGACGGCAGCCCCAGCCGGGCCATCAGATCGGCGTCGATCCCATCGAGCTGGTCGCTGATCGAGGCGGAGGCCACGCGGCGACGATCTCCCGGCATGGTCTCGATGGCAGTCACCGCCGTCGACAGGTCCGACAACCGGTCGGTAATCGCCGCGACGAACTGCCTGGTTTCGGAGTCCTTGGGCTTGCGGTCTTGCACCAGGCGCAGGGTCTTCTCTGCCCCGGCGATCCGCGCCGAAAGCCGGGCGCCATTTCC
>Ga0182738_1000837_pt1 | contig 40881 bp, 38 predicted proteins | sample eDN5th30CBELigMG_FD_128876 | JGI IMG/M metagenome (GOLD analysis project Ga0182738, IMG submission 128876) | Enriched Miracle-Growth compost microbial communities from Emeryville, California, USA - eDNA 5th pass 30_C BE-Lig MG (version 2)... ...
CCAGGATGGCCGCGAAGGCGGCGAGCGAGAGGGGCTTTGATTGTCTCGGCTTCAATCTCTTTCCAGGCGCCTGCGGAGTTAGCTGGCGGGCTCGCGCTGAAAGAGTCGCGCTACGGAGCTGGACTTGCCTCCGATTCGCCCCGGGGAGAAGAATCTCCCGTTGGTTCCTCCGCCCCTTCCGATGGAAGGAAGGGTTCGGCTATCGATCTGGACGCGATTATAAGCAGACGCTAAGACACTTGAACTACCGGTGGCAGAGCGAACCCATCTATTCCCGGTATCTGTGGGTCGGCGGGTTTGACCGGGAGGCGGGGCGAAGCTCGCCGACCGCAGACGCTCCCGCCCGACTGCAGACATTGGCGGTGTTCCGTATGATGCCGTGTCCGCGTGTCGGCGCCGTAACGCCGCCATGCCTTTTTGCCATGAAGACTCACGTAGCCACTCCCACCAATCGCCAGAGAGACTGGTACATCGTCGACGCCGAAGGTCAGACCCTCGGTCGCCTCGCGACCCAGCTCGCAGACACGCTGCGCGGCAAGCGCAAGCCCGACTACACGCCGCACATCGATACCGGTGATTTCGTGGTCGTGGTCAACGCCGAGAAGATCAAGGTCACCGGCGACAAGCTGAACCAGAAGACCTACTGGCGGCACAGTGGCTTCCCGGGCGGCATCAAGTCCCGCACCCTCGCCGAGATGCTCGACAAGCAGCCGGAAGAGGTGATCCGCAAAGCGGTCAAGGGAATGATGCCGCGCAACAAGCTCTCCCGACAGCAGCTGCTGAAGTTGAAGGTCTGCGCCGGCCCGGAGCATCCCCATCAGGCCCAGCAGCCGAAGCCCTTGGAAATCCAGAACTGAGCTAGACGAACTTGAGCGAAGAAGAGAACACCGAAGACGTGACCCCCGAAGAGACTCCCGAAGCTGCCGCGGAGGAGACTCCGGCCGCCGAAGAAGTGGTCGAGGAGACCGCCGCCGTCGAGGTCGAAGAGACCGCCGAGGCCGAAGAAGCGGTCGAGGGTGAAGTCGAAGGTGCCGAAGGCGAAGGTGAAGTAGCGATCGAGGAAGCTGCCGCTGAGGCCGCCGAGGAGATCGTCGCCGAAGAGGAAACCCAGGCCGCCCCGGCCGTCGCGAAGTCGGATCTGCCCCCGGGTGCCGACCTCGAGCCGCTGACCGAACCGGAGCCGGAGGAGAACCTGAGCGCCGAGGAACTCGCCGCCCGCGAGGCCGAAGAAGAAGAGCGTGCCGCCCGCGAAGCCGCCGAGAAGGAGGACGAGGACGTACCGGTGGCCAAGCCGGCCCCCGTCACCCTCGCCAAGGACGCCCGTTTCATCGCCACCGGCAAGCGCAAGCGCTCGGTCGCCCGTGTGATCGTCCTGCCGGGCGACGGCACGATCACGATCAACGATCGCGAGATCGACGAATACTTCCCGCGAGCCCGCCACCGCACGATCGTCAACTCGCCTCTGGTCGCGACCGGTTACGAGTCGAACGTGAACATCAAGATCCGCGTTCACGGCGGCGGCATCTCCGGCCAGGCCGGCGCGGTTCGCCACGGCATCGCTCGGGCCCTGACCGAAGTCGACCCGGAGCTCCGTCCCGAGCTCAAGCGGCGTGGTTTCCTGACTCGTGACGCGCGGGCCAAGGAACGTCGCAAGGCCGGCCTCAAGAAGGCCCGTAAGCGGCCGCAGTTCTCGAAGCGCTAGGGCCGGAAAGAGAAGGCGTGTCGACCCCGACCCGCACTCTTTTCGGCACCGACGGAGTACGTGGCCGGGTCGGCGACAAGCTGACCGCAGAGCTGGCCCTGGCGATCGGCCGGGCCGGCACCGAGTCGCTGCGCCGTGCAAGAGACATTGGCCGCCCACGGGTCCTGATCATCCGCGATACCCGCGAGTCCGGCCCGATGTTGGAGGCCGCCCTCGCTGCCGGCATCTCCGCGGCCGGCGGCGAGGTCTATCTCGGCGGCGTCCTGCCGACCCCGGCCGCGGCGCTGATCTCGGGACATCACGGCTTCGATTTGGCGGCGGTCGTCTCGGCCTCCCACAACCCGTTCCACGACAACGGCATAAAGCTGTTCGCCGGTGACGGCGGCAAACTCGACGACGAGACCGAGGCCGGGGTGGAGGCGCTGATCCACGAGCCGCCCGCGCCGGCCGCAGAGCCGGGTCGGATCGTTGAGCTGAGCGGTGCCGAGCAGGATTACCTGCGAGCCCTGCAGAGCCACTTCAACCTCGACCTGAGCGGGCTCAAGGTGACCCTGGACTGCGCCAACGGAGCGACCTACCGGGTCGCCGGCGAGATCTTCCGCCGGCTCGGCGCGGAGGTCGAGATGCTGGCCACCGAGCCCGACGGCCGCAACATCAACGACGGCTGCGGCTCGACCGACCTCGGCCTACTTTCAGCCAGCGTCGCCGGCTCCGATTCGCGGCTCGGGTTCGCCTTCGACGGCGACGGGGACAGGGTGCTGGCGGTCGATGGCGAGGGCAACTCCTTTGACGGCGACGAGATGATCGCCCTGATCGCTGCCCGCCGAGCGGCTGCCGGCCAGCTCGGCGGCGGGGTGGTCGTGACCGTGATGAGCAACTATGGCTTCCACCAGGCGATGAACGAGGCCGGGGTCGAGGTTGAGGTGACGAGCGTCGGCGACCGCTACGTGCTCGAAGGGCTGCGCGAGCGGGAGTGGGTGCTGGGGGGTGAACAGTCGGGACACATCATCTCGACCGATTACGCTCCCACCGGGGACGGCATCGCGGCCGCCCTGATGCTGCTGCAGGCGCTGGGCGGCGAGGACTTGGCCGACGCGCGGGTCATGGAGAAGCTCCCCCAGGTGCTGGTCAACGTCGAGGTCGCCGACCGGGATCAGATCGCCGGTGCCGAGCCGGTCTGGACCGAAGTCGACCGGCTGAACGGCGAGCTTGAAGGCCAGGGACGGGTCTTGCTGAGACCCTCCGGCACCGAGCCGCTGGTTCGGGTCATGGCCGAAGCGCCGAGCCATGAGCAGGCGCAGGAGATCTGCGATTCGCTGGCCGAGTTGGTCCGCCGGGAACTGGGCTGAACCCCCGACCTGGCCAGGCGATCGGTCCTTGCGTGACCGCTGTCTCCCCGGTCGCGGGACCACCCGGCTAGGCTTTAGCGCTCATGTGCGGAATCATCGGATATGTCGGCACTCGTCCTGCCGAAGAGATTCTCGTGGCCGGGCTGCAGAAGCTCGAGTACCGCGGATACGACTCGGCGGGGGTCGCGATCCTCGCTCCGGAGGAGGGCGTCAAGAAGGTGCGCGCGGTCGGAAACCTGGACGGGCTGCGCAGTGCGCTCGCCGGAACCGATCTTTCGGCGACCACAGAACCGGATGAGGAAGGCCACTTCACGGGAATCGCTCACACCCGCTGGGCGACCCACGGTCGGGTGACCGAGGCAAACGCCCACCCGCACGGGGACGAGTCGGGCAAGGTCCAGATCGTCCTCAACGGAATCGTCGAGAACTACGTCCGCCTGAAGGACATGCTCCAGCGCGAGGGCGTCACCTTCACCTCCGAGACCGACGCTGAAGTGGTCGCTCACCTGATCGAGCGCTACTACGAAGGTGATCTGACCGAGGCGGTGCGCAAGGCCTACGGCGATCTGCGCGGCCACTACTCGATCGTCGCCATGCATTCCGACGCCCCCGGCGTCCTGGTCGGCGCCCGCAAGGAGACACCGTTGATCGTCGGGGTCAGCGAGCAGGAAAATTTCATCGCCTCGGCGATCCCCGCCTTCCTCAACGAAACCCGCCTCGCCTTGACCATCGAGGACGGTGAGATCGTCACTCTGACCGCGGATGGCGTGACCGTGACTAAAGCGGACGGCGAGCCGGTAGAACGTGAATCGGAAGAAGTCCAATGGGATGAGGAAACCGCCGAGAAGGCCGGTTACGACACCTTCATGATGAAGGAGATCCACGAGCAGCCGGAAGCGATCGCAGAGACCATCCTCGACCGGTTGACCGACGACGACAGCGTCGACCTCTCCGACATCGGATTCGGTGACGAGGTCCTGCGAAACGCCTCGCGGATCGTGATCGTCGCCTGTGGGACCAGCTACCACGCAGGCCTGGTCGGCCGTTACGCGATCGAGCGCTGGGCCCGGGTGCCGGTCGAGATGGACATCGCCTCCGAGTACCGCTACCGCGACCCGGTGATCGGCGAGAACGACCTGGTCATCGGCATCACCCAGTCCGGCGAGACGGCCGACACCCTGGCCGCGATGCGCCTGGCTCGCGATCGCGGCGCCAAGGTGCTCGCGATCACCAACATCATGGGCAGCCAGGCGACCCGTGACTCCGACGCGGTCCTGTTCACCCGGGCCGGCTTGGAGATCGGGGTTGCCGCAACCAAGACCTTCGTCGCCCAGGTCGCCGCGATGTACCTGGTCGCCCTACGGCTGGCCGAGTTGCGCGACACGATCGGCTTCTCCGAGGTAAAGGGCCTGATCAACGAGCTGCGTGCGATCCCGGAGAAGATGGAGGCGACGATCGACTCCGAATCCGAGCGCATGCTGGAGATTGCCAAGCGCCACTACCAGCAGAAATTCTTCCTCTACCTGGGTCGTCACATCGGTCTGCCGGTCTGTCTCGAAGGGGCCCTGAAGCTGAAAGAGGTCTCCTACATCCCGACCGACGCCTACGCGGCCGGCGAGATGAAACACGGCCCGATCGCGCTGCTCGACGAGTCGACTCCGGTGGTCTGCGTGGCGACCGACAGCCCGATCCTCGACAAGGTCCTCTCCAACATGGAAGAGGTCAAGGCCCGCGGCGCCGACGTGATCGCGGTCGCCACCGAAGGCGACGACCGGGTGAGCAAGGTCTCCGAGGAGACGATCGCCGTGCCCCGCACCGACTGGGTTCTCCAACCTCTACTCGCGATCCTCCCCCTGCAGCTCCTGGCCTACCACGTGGCCCGCCTCAACGGCCTCAACGTGGACCAGCCCAGAAATCTCGCCAAGACCGTAACGGTCGAGTAACCAGACCCGGGCTCGTCCCGACCCGGTTTCCTCCGCCGAGCTTCACGAGACGCCACTTTTCGCCGCATAGCAACGAAAAGTGGAGTCTCGCGGTCGTGGCGGTGGCGGTTGGGCTGGGATCGCAAGATGTTCGCAAGGGTCGGCGTTAGGATCCCGGCCATGCCCAGTCAATTCAGGAAGTACTCAATACCCTCGATTCTTGCCCTCGGACTCGCGACTTTTGCGCTCAGCGCCTGCGGGAGCTCCTCCGACGACTCCAGCTCGGAGCTCGCCAAGTTCGCTCCGGCGGACTCCCCGGTCTTCGTCGAAGGCGCCGTCCAGCCTTCGGACGACGTGGCCGCCAACGTCGATGCGATCTCCGACAAGATCGCCGGCGTCAACCTCGGCGAGCTGATCAAGAACCAGATCGATGCGAGTGGCGATGGTGACGTCGATTTCGATACCGACGTCAAGCCGTGGCTGGGTGAGAACGCCGGGGTCTTCGCCCAGTTCGATCCCTCCTCGCTGACCGACGCGGTCGGAGCCGACAGCCTTTCCTCGCTCACCGCGGACGCTTCGGTCAGCGACTCGATGGATGCCGACGAGGAGGATTCCTTCGGCCTGGTCGTCCAGACCACTGACACCGACGCGGCCCAGGCTTTCATCGACAAGCAGGCCGAGAGCGATGGCGGCGCCAAGGAAGGTGAGTACGAAGGCTTCTCCTACAAGGTGGCCGCCGATGACGGCTCGACCGTCGGCATCGTCGACGACAACCTCGTCGTCGGTTCGACCGAGGACGAGTTCAAGGCGGCGGTTGACGCCTCCAAGGGTGACAACCTGGCCGATACCGACACCTTCTCCGACCTGTCCAGCCACGCCTCCGATGGCGCCCTCGCCACCATCTACACCGCCAACGACCCGTACCTCGACTCCCTCAAGGAATCGGGCTTCGATCTTGGTGGCCTGTACTCGGCCCTCGGGATCGACCTCGAAGGCAGCGGCACCGTAATCAGTCTGGTGCCGGAACCGAATGAGATCGCCGTCAAGGGCTACTCAAGCGCCAGCTCCGACCTCGAAAGCGGCGACCCGTCCTCGGTGATCGAGACCTTCCCGGCCAACTCGATTTTCGCGGCCGGATCCGGTGACGTCGGTGCCAACGCGACCAAGGTCATCGACGCCCTCAACAAGGAAGGCATCCCGGGCCTCCTCAAACCCGGCCAGGTCGACAAGTTCATCGACCAAGCCTCCGGCCAGATTGACGTGAAGGGGATCGTCGAGTCCCTCGATACCGTGGCCTTCTTCGTCAACGGAGTTTCCGAGCGAACGATCGGCGGCGCCCTGGTCGCGACCAGCTCGGATATCGAGCCGATCGAGAGCTCGCTGAAGGGCATCTCCTCGCTGATCGCCCTGGCCGATGACGCCTCGGTCCGACCGCTCGGCGGCGGGGTCACCGGCTTCCAGGTCCGGACGGACGAGCTGCCGGGCCGCCCCGTCGTGATCGGAGTCAAGGACAACCGTCTGGTGATCGCAATCGGCACGCGGGCCGCCCGGACCGCGCTGACCGGCAGCGGTCAGACCCTTGCGGATTCCGACGCGTACAAGGCGGCCGACGAGTCGATCCCCGGCGAGGGCCTCGACCTGTTTGCCGACCCGGCCAACATCGCGCGCCTGATCACCAACGCCTCGGCCGGTGACCCCGACGGAAAACAGATCGCGAACATGGTCCGCAAGTTCAAGTACATCGCGGCTGGATCCGGCGATGGCGACCAGACGTTCGAGTTCAATCTCGGCCTCCAGGAGTAGACGGAGGTTCTGAAAGGACGATATGGCCGACGGGGTAGGGATGGACCTGATCGAAGTGGCCCGCATCGAGCGGGCCCTCGATCGGCATCCCCGCCTCGCCGACCGGCTCTTCACCGAAGGTGAGCTTCGGTACGCGGCCTCGAAGGGCCGCCCGGGGCGCCATCTGGCGGCCCGTTTCGCTGCCAAGGAAGCGGTCGTGAAGGCGCTCAGACTCGGGCCCGGGACCAGCCTGCGGGAAATCGAGGTCGTGGCCGGTGACGAGCTCGATGCGGCACCAAAGATCCGGCTCAGCGGACAGGTTCGGGACCAGGCCGACTCTCGCGGCCTGAGCGTCCAAGTGAGCCTGACCCACGCCCGCGAGATGGCCGGGGCCGTGGCGATCGCGGAGAGGGCGTGAATGGAGGACTGGCTCGATCCGGTCTATGACGCGGCCGGCATGGCGGCGGCCGACCGCTGGGCAATCGAAGTGGCCGGGGTCCCTTCTCTGGAGCTGATGGAGGCGGCCGGTAGGGGCCTGGCTCGGGCGGCGGCCGAGGTCGCCGGCGAGGAGTCGCCGATCGCATCTGGTCGCGCGGTAACGGTGGTCTGCGGCAAGGGCAACAACGGCGGCGACGGCCTGGTCGCGGCCCGCCACCTGGCCGAGTCGGGTTTCGATGTCGCGGTGGTCTTGTTCGGCGAGCGCGACCAGCTCAGCCCCGATTCGCAGGCGAACTTCGACCGCCTGCCGGCCGCCGTTCGGACCGAGGTCGTGGGAGAGGGCTTCCCGATCGGCCTGCTCGAGGGGGTGATAGTCGACGCGATGCTCGGCACCGGTTTCGAAGGCGAACCGCGAGAACCGGTCGCCTCGGCGATCAAGGCGATCAACGAGTCGGGCCTGCCGGTAATCGCCTGTGACCTGCCATCGGGGGTGAGTGCCTCGACCGGCGAGGCGGCTGAGAAGGTCGTGCAAGCCGACCGCACGGTCACTTTCCATCAGCGCAAGCTGGGCCACCTGATCGCCCCGGCCAAGCATCTTTGTGGCCCGGTGGAAGTCGTCCCGATCGGGATCCCTGAAGGCGCACCGCCACCCCAGGCGGGCGGGGCGATCCGGGCCCAGGTGTTTGGCCGACTGTCACGGAGGGCCGCCGAGTCGAACAAGTTCACCTCGGGCCGAGTCTCGATCGTCGGCGGCTCCCGCGGACTGACCGGCGCCGTTTGCCTGGCCGCGAACGCTTCGATCCGCGCCGGAGCCGGGTACGCGACCGCGGCTGTGCCGGGTGGCCTCGAGGACATCTTCGAAGCGAAACTGACCGAGGTCATGACCCTGGGCTTCGGTCGCGAGGCCGACCGGCTGGAGCGCGAACAGGCCGAAGCAGTGCTCCGGCACCTGGAAGGCGCCGCCGCCGTGGTGCTCGGTTCAGGGACCGGGCGGGATGAATCGACCGCCTCGTTCACCAGGGACATCGCGGCGCGGTGCGAAGCGCCGCTCGTGCTCGACGCGGACGGACTCTCGACCTTCGGCACCGATCTCACCGCGCTGGCCGCACGGAGTCCCGCGACCGTGCTCACGCCTCACCCGGGTGAGGCGGGTCGCCTGCTGGGGCGCGAATCGGCCGCGATCGGCGCCCGCCGTCTCGCGTCGGCCCGGGAACTGGCCGAGCGCTCAAAAGCCGTGGTGGTGCTCAAGGGCGACGACACGATCGTCACCGACGGCGAGCGGGTCGCGGTCAACACGCTGCCCTCACCGGCCCTCGCCACGGCCGGTACCGGTGATGTCCTGGCCGGGATCCTCGGGGCCTTCCTCGCGCGGGGCCTGGGCGCGTTCGAAGCCGCCTCGGCGGCGGTCTTCGCCCATGCGGCGGCCGGGGAGATAGCGGCGATCGAGGTCGGCAACCGGGACGGTGTGATCGCCACCGACGTGATCCGGGCGATCCCCCGGGCAATGATCCCTCCGGCCGGATGAAATAATCTGCCGCCGATGCCGACCGTTGCCGAAATCATGGACCGCGAACCCGTTTCCACCTCTCCGGACGCTTCGATCCAGGAAGTGATCGAGCTGCTTCAGACGAATGACCTGCCGGGCGTCCCGGTGGTCGACGAGACGAAGAAGGTGGTCGGGATCATCACCGATTCCGACCTCGTGATCTCGAACGAGGACTCGGATTTCCATCTGCCGCACTACGTGAACATCATGGGTGGCATCGTCTTTCTCGAATCGACCAAGCATTGGGAGGAACGGGCCAAGAAGGCCTTCGCCGCCACCGCGGCCGACATGATGACCCCGGACCCGATCACGGTCACCCCGGATGAGCCGGCCGAGCATGCCGGTCGCCTGATCTCCGAGAAGAAGCACAACCGCCTGCCGGTAGTCGATGACGAGGGCCGTCTGGTCGGCGTGGTCACCCGGGTCGACGTCTTGGCCGCCCTCACCGGGGCCTGATGTACGAGCGGGCAGAGGCCCGGATCGACCTTGGCGCGCTGCGGCACAACTGCCGTGAGCTGAAGTCACGCCTGGCCGAAGGGGTCGAGCTTTGCCCGGTTTTGAAAGCAGACGCCTACGGTCACGGAGCGCTCCACTGCGTGAGTGCCGTCGCCGAAGCGGGAGCCGACCGGATCGCCTTCGCCACCGCCTCGGAAGCGATGCTGGCCCGCAGCGTGGTCCCGGACATCCCGCTGCTGGTGCTCGGGGCACTGGCCCCCGGCGAGATCGAGATGGCGATCTCGGCCAGGGCGGACGTCGCCGCCTGGGAGCCGGGCTTCATCGCCACGCTGGCCGACCAGGCCGCGGCAGCGGGCCTGGTGGTCGGGGTCCACATCAAGTACGACACCGGCATGGGGCGGCTCGGCACGACCGATCCTGAGCTGGTGCTGGAGCTGGCCCGGACCGCCGCGGCTCACCCCAACCTGAAGCTGGCCGCGATCTGGACTCACTTCGCCACCGCCGACGAAGCAGATGCGACCTTCCGCGACCTGCAGCGCGATCGCTTGGCCGAACTGGGTGAGCGGGCTCGCCGCGAGTTTCCTGACGTGAGACTCCACGCCGCCAACAGCGCCGGACTGATCGCCGATTCGGCCTGCCACTTCGACATGGTCCGGCCCGGGGTGGCGGTCTACGGGATGGATCCCTTCGGCAAGGATCCCGCCGACCACAATTTGCTCCCGGTGCTTTCGCTCCACTCCTGGGTCGCCTCGGTCAAGGACTTCGAGCCGGGCATGAGCGCCGGCTACGGTCGCACGTGGCGGGCCGAGCAGCCGACCCGGGTCGCGGCGATCCCGGTCGGCTACGGCGACGGGGTGCGGCGCGGGCTTTCGAATAAGGGAGAGGTGCTGATCGGCGGCCGGCGCCACCCGATCTCCGGCACGGTCTCGATGGACAACATCACCGTCGATCTCGGGGCCGATTCGGACGTGCGAGTCGGGGACGAGGTGACCCTGATCGGCAGCCAAGGCGGGCAGACGATCCTGGCCGAGCAGGTCGCGGTGCCGCTGGGCACGATCAACTACGAGGTGACCTGCGGCATCTCGCCCCGGGTGCCCAGGGTCGGGCGCGAGGAGGCCGACGGGGAGGCCCGGCCCGGCGGCGGGTCACGGTGAGCAAAGTGCCCGGCCTCGAGGAGCTGGGCCCTCGGGCGATGGCTGCGCCCCGGGTCGACCGGGTCCGGGAGACCCTGGCGGGAATCCCGGCCTGGCTGGTCGGCGGCGCCGTCCGTGACATCGCCCTGGGCCGCGAGGTAAATGACCTCGACCTCGCGTTGGTCGGTTCACCCGAATCCCCGGCCCGAGCGATCGCGAAGGCATTGGACGGTGTCGCCTTCGAGCTTTCCGAGGAGTTTCCCGCCTGGCGGGTCAAGGACCGTGAAGATAAATGGCAGGTCGATCTGGCCGAGCTTCGGGCCGAAACGATCGAGGGGGACCTGGCCCTGCGCGATTTCACGGTCGGCGCGGTCGCGGTCGAGCTCGATGGCGGTGAGGCGCTTGATCCGCTGGGCGGGCTGCCGGACCTCCAGGCAGGTCGGATCCGCGCCTGCGGACCGACCTCGTTCAGCGATGATCCGCTGCGGCTGATGCGGGCCGCCCGGCTGGTCGCCCAGTTCGGCTGGGAGATCGAAGCGGAAACGGCCGGCCTGGCCCGTGCCGCGTCGCCGCATGCGGGGGACCCCGCCGGCGAGCGCAGCCTGGCCGAACTGGTCCTGCTGATCGGCGCCCGCGATCCGCTGGCCGGGCTGGCCGCGATGGACCAGATCGGCCTCTTCGACTGGCTGCTGCCGGAAATCGGCGACCTCCACGACGTGGTCCAGGGGCCGAACCACCACCTCGACGTCTACGGCCACACGATGGAGGTGGTGGAGGGGATCCTCCGGATCGAATCCGATCTGGAGGCCTTTACGGGCGAGCGGGCGGACGAGGTCTCCGAGTATCTGAGGCGGCCGCTTGCCGACGGAGCGACTCGCGGCGCGGCGCTCCGGCTCGGCGCTCTCTTCCACGACTGCGCCAAACCTCAGACCCGAAGCGAGGAGGGAGGGTTCGTTTCATTTCGCGGCCATGACCAGCTCGGCGCGGAAAGGATCAGCGACCGTTTCCGCCGGCTCAAGTCGAGCCGCAAGCTCGCCAACTACCTGGCCGATCTGGCCCGCCACCACCTGATCCTCGGCTTCATGGTCAGCTCGATGCCGCTCGATCGCCGTCAGATCTTCGCCTATCTCGACCGCACGGACCCGGTCTCGATCGATGTGACATTGCTCACGGTGGCCGACCGGCTGGCCGCCCGCGGAACCGCGTCGATCGCCAGCCAGAAGATGGTTGCCGACCACCTCGAACTGGCCCGTCAGATGGTCGGGCACGCCCTCGATTGGGAGCAGAACGGCCCCCCGAAGCAGTTCCTGCCCGGCAATGAGTTGGCCGACGCGCTGGGGATCGCACCCGGACCGGAGCTGGGCAAAGTGATGGATGAGCTGGCCGCAGCTCGCTTTGCGGGTGAGATCAATGATGCAAACGAAGCTGTAGAGCATGCCCGTGGCTTCCTCGAAGCCGAGTGAGTAGTAGCCTCGTCTCCGCATGGCTAAAGAAGAAAAGATCGAGATGGAGGGTGAAATCACCGAAGCCCTCCCGAATACGATGTTCCGGGTCAAGCTGGACAACGACCACGAGGTCCTTGGCCACATCTCCGGCAAGATGCGCCGTCACTACATCCGCATCCTGCCCGGGGACAGGGTCAAGATCGAGCTTTCCCCCTACGACCTGACCCGCGGACGCATCACCTATCGGTACAAGTAACCGTCGTACGCGAAGGGCCGGATCGGCCCCGTAGCGCAACATTGAGGCACCCAACTGTGTTCCAGTATTCGATGCTTCGCTCCCCCCTCACCACAAGCGGCCTCCGGGTCGCACGAATCCTGACGCTCCTGATCGGCCTCGCCGCCCTGCTCTCGGTCGGCCTGGCTTCGCATTCGCAAGCCAAATCTACGCAGGCGATCGAGCTGGGCGCCAACAACATCAACACGCTCAAGCCGAACTGCGGCAAGGACTTCAGCCGCGACTGCACTGTCGAAGGCAAGGTGACCGCCTTCCAGTCGTTGACCGCCAAGTACGCGGGCCGGAACTTCGTCGTCCCCTTCAACGGCAAGCTGATCACCTGGTCGATCTCACTCGCCAACCCGACCCGGCGGGACATCATGGTCGGCAACGAAAAAATGCAGGCGCAGCTCCCGGCTTTCAACGGCTTCTTCGGGGCGCCCTCTCAGGCCGGCATCGCGATCCTGCGCCAAGTCGAGAAAAAGAAGAAGAACGGGCCCCGCTTCAAGCTGGTTCGCAAGAGCCCGGTCGAGGTGCTCAACCCCTATTTCGGTACCAAGGTCACCTTCGCCCTCGAGAGGCCGATCAACGTCTACAAGGGCAATGTGGTCGCCTTGACGATCCCGACTTGGGTTCCCGCCCTGTGGTCGCCAAAGGCCTGCAACAGCACTCAGTACGGCGACCTCAATCCGGATGCATGCGCCCGAGCCCGGGACACCTACACCTGGCGTGGCAGCCGGGTGCCCCAGGATGATCCCGCCACCTGCGCGCTCGCGATAAACGGTGAACCGACCGAGCAGCTCGAGAAAACCGCTCCCCAGACCCGCGTCGACTCCACCCGCAGGTACGGTTGCTACTACGGTGGCAACGTGCTGCTGTACTCAGCGCTTATCGTCGGCCGCTGAGGCCGGCGGGAAGTATTTCCCGCTCGTCTTGGTGATTTGAACTTCCGCAACAGGGGCGTAGCCTCGGTGTTGCTTGTTGTATGGCCGAATCAAGTTCACAATTCAATGTGAGCCGCCCGGCCCTCAGAGTCGGCGCGCTCTCTGCTGCCATCCTGGGACTCCTCGCCTGCCTTGCCGTGGCAGGCCTGACCGGCGCCGCCGGCGAGGCCGATGGTAAGAGCAACCGCCGGGTACTGCTCGGTGCCACGAAAAATCGGGTCACCCCGAATTGCGGAACCCACGCCACCACTCGGGCCTGCATCGCCGAGGGCAAGGTGACCGGATTCCAGGTTTTCCAGAGAGGGGTCACCGGAAGGAACTTCGTGGTGCCGTTCGCCAAGGGCAAGGTGATCGCTTGGTCGATCCAGCTTTCGAACCCGACCGCGAAATCGAGCCCTCGTTACGGCGACGCGCAGAGGCCCTATTTCAACAAGCTCTTCGGGTCCCCTTCCAAGGCGCGCATCTCGATTCTCCGCGCGGTCAAGAACGGTCCCAAGTACCCGCCCCGGTACAAACTGATCCGGGCCAGTGGAACGCAGGTACTCAACCGCTATTTCGGGACTGAGATCAAGTTCGCGATCAAACCGCTCAACGTGATCCGGGGCGACGTCGTCGCCCTGACCATTCCGACCTGGGCGCCCGCGTTCTGGGTTCCCCAAGCATGCAGTCCGGCAAGGGGCGGTGGAAACCCGGCGACCTGTGAACGGTCCAGCAAGTACAACACCTGGCGCGGCAGCCGCGGCCCCCGGCAATGCAAGATCGGAGCCGACGCCGCCGACCGTCCGAACACCGCCCTCAAACGCTCACACCCCCAGCAGAAGATCAACTCGATCAAGCGTTACGGCTGTTACTACAGCGCCGGGAGGCTGCTTTACAAAGCTACCGTCGTCGCCCGATAGGAGACCTCATGGCGCGTTCGGTCAGGAGTACCCCGGGCAGAGCCCCGCGCAACCATTCGTTGCTTCGAGTGGGCGGGGCGGGTTTCTCGTGGAGGTGGGGAAGCTCGCCGACTTACCGATGCAGCTGCCTACGAAGCAGGTAGCCCGCAGAACTCGCAGGTTGCGAGGTCGCGGGGAGTGAGCTGCTCGCAGCGGCGGCAGACCCGGAGGTTGACCGGGGTCCGCGGCAAAGCCGAGCGGGCTCCGCCCTGGGGCAGAACGGCGGCCACGGGCTCGAGTTCCTCGCCGGTCTCGGCGTCCCGGTAGACGACGCCTTCCCGCACGGGGGCGATGGCTTCACGACCGGAGGCAGCGGCGCGTAGACGGTAGATCGGATCGTGGTTCACGTTTTCAGTCGTCATCAGCGTGGAGAATATCCATTCACATGAAGATCCTCATCTTTCACGGCTACCTGCTGCGCGGGACCGGAAGCAACATCTACAACGCCAACCTGGTCCAGGCCCTCGCCGGTCTCGGCCATGAAGTCCATCTGCTCTGCCAGGACCGTGAGGCGGAGGGGATCGAGTGGGTGAACGCGGTCGGCACCTGGCCCGACTCGAAAGGTCCCGACTCGATCGGCGAGCTCTCCGTCGAGCAGCTGCGGCCGGCCGATGGTGCTGGTTCGATCACCGTCTACCGTCCGCCGATCGGCAATCTGCTTCCGGTTTACGTCGAGGATCCGTATGAAGGTTTCGAGGCGAAGGCCTTTCCCCGGCTTACCGACGAAGAACTCGACTACTACGTCGGCACCAACGTCGCGGCGGTCAAGGCGGTAAGCGAACGGGCCGGCGGGATCGGGGCCGCTCTGGCCAATCACCTGATCATGGGGCCGGTGATCTTGGCCCGTTCGGGGATCAGACCGTATGCCGTGAAGAACCATGGTTCCGACCTCGAGTACACGATCAAGCCGAACCCTCGTTTCGTGCCCTGGGCGGCTGAGGGGGTGGAGCCGGCGGCCGCCGTGCTGGTCGGCTCGCACCACACGGCCGCTTCGATGTGGGAGGCGCTGCCCGGACTCGGGCTTCAAGAGAAGACCGGTCTGGGGCCGCCCGGCGTCGACACCAAGGCCTTCTCGCCGCTGGCCCCGGGCGAGCACCGGGCGCGGATCGCCGCCCTGCGGGAAGAGATCGCGGGCGAGCCACCATCCGCCACCTTCGGTCGCGATGCCGGCGAGGCTGTCGCCGCGCTGGACGAGTTCGCGGCCGCCGAAGGCCCACGGGTGATCTTCGTCGGCAAGCTGATCGTTTCCAAGGGGGTCGATCTGATCGTCGCCGCCTGGCCGCTGATCCACCGCCAGAATCCGGGGGCGAAACTGATGCTGGTCGGCTTCGGCGCCTATGAGATGGGCCTGCGCGCCCTGGTCACGGCGGTCACGAGCGGAGATATGGAGTCGGCCCGCGAGATCGCCGCGGTTGGTCGCGGCCTCGAAGGCGGGGAGGAGGAGCCGCTCACCTATCTCTCCTCGTTCTTCGCCCGGACCCCGGTCGGCTACACCGAGGCGGGTCTCGACGCCGCGGGCTCGATTTCCTTCGCGGGACGCCTCGAACACGGCGAAGTAGCGCGAGTCCTGCCGGCCGCGGATTCGATGATCGTCCCCTCGACGTTCCCCGAGGCGTTCGGCATGGTCGCTGCCGAGGCGGCGGCCTCCGGGGTGCTCCCGGTCTGCGCCGAGCACTCGGGCCTGGCCGAGGTAACGGCGACCCTCACGGACGAAGTGCCGAGGGTCAAATCGATGATCGGCTTGCCGCTCGGACCGGGGGCGGTGGCCGAACTGGCGGGCAAGGTCAATCGCTGGCTGGCCCTCGAGCGACCGGAGCGACTCGAAATCGGCCGAAACATTGCCGAGTCTGCCGATAGGAATTGGAGTTGGGAGGGTGTCGCGAGGGACGTTATTTCCGCATCAGCAGGCCAAGTTCGCAGCGTGGCGAAAAGTTGACGAGGGGTCAGAAAGCATTCGTCTGCGGCTCCAATAGAATGGCGGTCGCCTCATGACTCGTCTTCCGATTTTGAAAATGGTGCTCGCCGTAATCGTGCTCGGCGCTATCCAGTCAGTGGTCCTGCTCCAGTTCAACTGGTTCGGCGACGCTGCTTCCACGGCAGCCGGCCCGATCGACACGCTGATGGATGTCACCATCGTGCTTTCGTCCTTCATTTTCGCGGTCGTCTGCGTCGCGCTCGGCTACGCCCTGATCAAGTGGCGCGCCAAGCCCGGCGACGAGGGCGACGGCCTGCCGATCCACGGCAACACGAGGCTGGAGATCGTCTGGACGATCATCCCGGTGATCATCGTGCTCGCCCTCGCCGGCTACTCCTGGGCGGTGCTCGACGACATCGAGAAGACCGACAGTGACGCGCTCCACATAAACGCTTACGCCCAGCAGTTCACCTGGACCTTCGGGTACCCGGAAAACGGGAACAAGTGGTCCGAAGGCGAACTCCACGTGCCGGTCGACCGGCAGGTCATCTTCGACCTCCAGGCCCAGGACGTGATCCACTCCTTCTGGGTCCCCGAGTGGCGCATCAAGAAGGATGCGGTGCCCGGCCTCAAGACCGACGTGGTCGTCACGCCGGACAAGGAAGGCACCTACTGGCTGATCTGCGCCGAGTTGTGCGGCATCGGCCACACGACCATGCGGGCGAGGGTGGTCGTCGAATCCCAGGCGGATTACGACGCCTGGGTCAAGAAGCAGACCGCGAAGGTACCTGAGCTCCTGCTGACCACCGACCAGTTCAAGCAGGAACAATTGAAGAAAGAAGAGCAGTCCGGGGGCATTGAAGGAAGCGGGGTCATCGAACAGTGATGGCCACGTTCCGTAACCCGATGATGGAGGTCAAGTGATGGCAGCGGCAATCAGGCAACCGGGTTGGTATCGCGGGGCGATCGGCGCCCTGCTTGGCGCCGCGTTCGGCTTCGGTCTGGTCGTCGCCCTGCGCGCGATTTCCGGCCTCGATGTCTTCCAGACCGAGCAGACCGGCTACCCGCATGTGATCGTTCCCCTGATCACCACCCCGTTCGGCTTCCTCTTCGGCTTCGGTGCGTTCGATTACTGGTTCCGGTGGGCAGCCGGCAAACCGACCATCCCGGAGGATCACTCCGGCCACGGTGCGACCAAATGGCAGGATTACTTCCGCTTCAACACAGACCACAAGGTGATCGGGACCCAGTACGTGGTGACCACGCTCTTCTTCTTCCTGATCGGCGGCCTGCTGGCCCTGCTGATGCGGGCCGAGCTGGCCCAGCCCGGTGATCAGATCGTCGCCGCCAACACCTTCAACGGGCTTTTCTCCACCCATGCCGTGGTGATGATCTTCCTGTTCATCATCCCGGTCTTCGCGGGCCTCGCCAACTACGTCCTGCCGCTGATGATCGGTGCCCCGGACATGGCTTTCCCGCGCCTCAACGCGCTCTCCTTCTGGCTTTTGCCGATGGCGGGCATCATTTTCCTGGCCAGCTTCCTCGCCCCGGGCGGATCCTTCGACGCCGGATGGACCGGTTATGCGCCGCTATCGACCGGCGCCCCGCTGGGCCAGTCGTTCTTCAACATCGGCGTGCAGTTCGCCGGTGCGTCATCGATCGCGACCGCCCTGAACTTCCTGGTCACGATCATCACCATGCGCGCCCCCGGCATGAACCTCTGGCGCATGCCGCTGCTGGTCTGGGCCAACCTCTCGACCTCGCTGCTGGTCGTCGGCGCGACGCCGTTCATCGCCGGCGCCCAGTTCATGGTCTTCTTCGACCGCATCCTCGGGATGAACTTCTTCAACTTCCTCGAGGGTGGCGACGTCATTTCCTACCAGCACATCTTCTGGTTCTACTCGCACCCGGCCGTCTACATCATGATGTTGCCCGGCTTCGGGATCATCTCGGAAATCATCTCGACCCATGCCCGAAAGCCGGTTTTCGGCTATCGACTCATGGCGCTCGCCCTGATCGGCATCGTGGTCCTCAGCTACTCCGTTTGGGCGCACCACATGTTCGTCGCGGGCATGTTCAGCTGGCTGCGGGTGCCGATCATGATCACCACCATGTTGATCGCGGTGCCGACCGGCATCAAGGTCTTCTCTTGGCTGGGCACACTGTTCTACGGCAAGATCCACACCTATTCGACCGCGATGCTGTTCGCGCTGGCGTTCATCATCACGTTCACGATCGGTGGCATCTCGGGCGTCATGCTGGGCATGATCCCGATCGACATCCACGTGTCGGACACCTACTTCGTGGTGGCGCACATCCACTTCGTGCTGTTCGGCGGTTCGGTCTTCACGATCTTCGCCGGGATCTACCACTGGTTCCCGAAGATGACCGGGCGCATGTATGACGAGCGGCTCGGGCGGATCCACTTCTGGGGCACCGTGATCGGCACCTGGTGCACCTTCATCCCGATGCATTGGATCGGCATGGACGGCATGCCTCGCCGGGTGGCCGACTACGCCACGCAGTACGGCGATTGGAACCTGGTGATCTCGATCTCCGCCTTCGCGCTGGGCGCGGCTCAGCTGGTGTTCCTCTACAACATGATCGTCAGCTGGCGGTTCGGTCCCAAGGCGGGTGACAACCCGTGGCGGGCCAACTCGATCGAGTGGCTGGTTTCCTCACCGCCGCCGGTCTTCAACTTCGACGAGATCCCGCGGGTTGTCGGTGGTCCGTATGAATACGGCACTCCGGGTGCTCGTCACGCGATCATGGGTGGCGAAGACGAGGGTGCCGAAGTGCCCGAGACCAAGCCGAGCACGGTGGCCGCTCCCTCATGAGCCAGCCCCTTCTCATATTCCTCAACGAGGTAGCCGGAGGGCGCCTGCTGCTGGAGGCTGCCCGCGAGAAGGCCGCCGACGCGTCCTATGTGGTCGTGGTCGCCCCGCAGAATCAGCCTTCGGTCGGCCAGCTGTTCGACCCGGAGGAGCGGGCGGAAGCCGCCCGGGCCCGGGTCGACGTGACCCTCGCCGTGCTCGACGAGTTCGGCATCGACGCGATCGGCGAGGTCCTCGATCCCGACTACGATCTGGCCCTCGGCGACGCGATTCGCAGTCACCGTCCCTCCGAGGTGCTGCTCTCGTGCACCTATGACTTCCGCTTCGGTTTGACTCGCCGGGACCTCCTGTCCTGGGCCGAGATCACCTACGGCGACGTCACCAAGATCACTCACATCCCGGTCCGGATCGAGGACGACTCGATCAGCCTCAACGTGACTCACACTTTGGTCGTGGCCAACCGGACTCTGAGCAGTGAGGACCTTCAGGAGCGCCTGCTGGACCGCTCTGGAGATCGTCCGCACCGTTACACGATCATCGCGCCGGCGGCCGACGATGTCTCCGAGGCCACGGTGGCGCGTAATCTCGCCACTGTTCTGGCCAAGCTGTACCACGCTGACATCGACGCGACCGGCCAGCCGATGAGCCCGGATCCGTTCGACGCCGTGAAGAACGCGATCGAGCACTACCGGGTCGATGAGGTCCTGATTTCCACCCTGAGCGGCGAGGAATCGCATTGGCTGAAGCAGGATCTGGTCGGCCGGGTGCGTGAGATCACCGACAAGGCGGTCATCCACCACGAGTCGGGCCGGCCGCCGGAGGCCGTCGCCGCCGTCGTCGCCGAAGGCGAAGCCCCTGCGCCGGAAGCTGAAGATTCAACCGCTGAAGAGAAGAGCGAGGCATAGGGATGGAAAGCGCAAGCATCGCTGCCCACGGTCATCACGTCGACGATCATCATCACGGCCCGCCCGAGGCTCACCAGAGCGCTCGGATCGACCGCACGATCCTCGGAATCCTGCTTTTCATCCTCTCCGAGGTGATGCTGTTCGGCGCCTTCTTTGCCGCCTACTTCTTCTTGCGCGTCGTCGCCGAACCGAGCTCCTGGCCGCCCGAGGGCGTCGAGCTCCCGGTCCTGATCGCCGGGATCAACACGTGCATCCTGGTTTCCTCCTCGTTCACGATCCACTACGCGCTCGAGGCCATCAAGCACAACAACCACCGTGGCTTGAAGCTCGGTCTGACCACCACCTGGCTGCTCGGCGCGACCTTTCTCTTCATCCAGATCAACGAGTACATCCACATCGGCTTCACGCCGCGTGATGGAGCGTTCGGCTCGATCTTCTTCAGTCTCACCGGCCTTCACGGCGCCCATGTCTTCGTCGGTCTGCTGCTGCTGACCTTCGCCAACATCCGCGCCTACCGCGGCCACTTCGGGCCGGAACAGAAGGACCACCTCGGTGTCGAGGTACCAGGTATCTACTGGCACTTCGTCGACATCATGTGGATCATTGTGTTCCTGGCCGTCTACATCATCTGAGCTGCCGATGGGCTTGAGGGCAGCGGTCGTGGTGTGTGTTTCCGTCGCCACGCTGGCCCTCGCAGGCTGCCGCGGCGATCGCAGCGACGACAACGCCGATCAGTTCCGCGACAATGTCGCCGCGCTCGGCGCCGGGGCCAGGCTGGACCCGGAGGACGCCGACTCGCCGGGGATCGTGAGCGGGTCTATCCCGACCGCGCCGGGCGGAGGGCTGGACTTCACCTTTTCCTTCGGGCCAGATCCGGTCGACATTTCCGACGATTTCCCTGAACGGGACGAGACGGTCCACTTCGATGATGGCGACGAGTTCTACTCATCGATGAGTAACGCGCCGGCGGGACTGAGCGTGGCCGCGGAGAACAAGCGCTTCGACCTCGCCCTCGCCCTTCAGGACGCGGCCTGCGAAGCGGCGGCCGGCAAGAAGTGTGAGAGTTCCGATGGCTGAGATGCCGGAGAAGTCGACTGACGAAGAGAGCCCGTCCGACGAGTCGCCCGTGCCCGCCAAGGGCCAGCGCTTCGGATTCGACCTGGGTAACCCGATCGAGCGGGAGAGCGCGGCCTTCAGCTGGCTGATCGTGGTGATCATCGGCGCGGTCTCGGTCGGACTGGTCGGCAAACTGATCTCGCCTCTGGCTGCGGTGATCTGGATCCTCATCCTGCTGGCCGCCGTCAGCGTCCCGATCTTCCGTGGCCTGGTCCATCAGCTCGGCAGTCCCGACGACGACGAGTAGCGGCATCTAGGGCCGGGCAGTCCCGTACGCCGGGGCCCCGGCGAGTGAACCCACCTATCTGCGCCCTCCCATTCCGGGGGCGATAGCCCACGGATTCGGTGGTCTATCGCCCCCGGTTGGTGGTGGGGAGGACCTGAGGCACGAGCTGTTTTCTCGAATTTTCAAAGAAAGGGCTTGACAGAGCCGTGCCAGTATGTAGGATGAACGAATTGTTGAACAATTCCAACATGGGAGTAGGTACGTGATGTCAGTGATTCAGCGAATCCCGACCAGGAAGTCCGTGGTGGCGCTCGCCGCGACGGTTCTGGTCTTCGCGCTGGTGATGCTGATTGGCAGGGGTGGCTCGTCCAAAGCTGAAGCGCCGACCCAAGCCACCAGTGTGATCATCCTCAGCGGCGACGGCATGGGGATCCAGCAGCGAACAGCGATCCAGTATGCGCTTTACGGCTTGAAGAAGCGGCAGCCGATGGATGCCCTTCCCTACACCGGCTTCCTCGACACGATCTCGGCCGGTCCGATCGCGGTGACCGACTCGTCGGCCGGCGCGACCGCCTGGTCGATCGGCAAGAAGACGATCAACGGTTACACGGGCCTGCCCCCGAGCAAGAAGCGGACCCAGACCCTGCTTGACCTGGCCAAGGAGCAGGGCAAGACGACCGCCCTGATCAACGACCACGACGTCACCAACGCGACCCTCGCCTCCTTCGGCGGCCCGGTCCTGAACCGTGACAACAAGTCGCTGATCGCCTCGAAGGAGATCCACAACGGCAAGGTGGACATCCTGATGGGCGGCAACGAGGCCTACTGGTACCCGCCGGGCAACGAGGGCAAGATCCCGAACACCCAGCCCGAGGAAGACGCCAGCGAAGGCACCAAGGGCAACCTCGTCAAGAAGGCGATCGGTCTCGGCTACCAGTACGCCTACAACCGCAAGACTGTCGCCAATCTGACCGGGCCGAAGGTACTCGCCCTGGTCCAGGACAGCGCCAAGCGCAAGTGGGAAGACGAGAAGGGCTACAAGTACAAGAAGGATCCGTACTACGTGCCGATGGTCGACCTGGTCAAGAAGGCGCTCGATATCGCGGATGACAACCCGAACGGGTTCTTCTTCGCGATGGAAAGCGATGACCTGGATTCAGCCGGACACGAGCATGACGTCCGCAACGTGATCCAGTCGGGCCGGACCTTGAACCAGGTCGTGAAGGCGATCCAGGAGTACCGGAAGACCAACCCGAACGTCCTGCTGATCGTTCTCGCCGACCATGAGACCGGCGGCATGACGATCGAGCCGATGGGCGAGACCAACACGAACTCGGACGGTGACGACCCGATCCCGTACTGGGGCAAGAAGGCGCTGAACAACGCCGGCCCCAAGGGCCAGGTCCCGATCCGCAGCGGCCCGGTCAGGATCAAGGGCACGCATCGTAAGTTCAAGGTCGACTGGACCACCCCGGAGCACACCGGCGGCATGGTTCCGGTGACCGCGGTCGGTCCGCTGGCCGATGAATTGGTTGGCGTTCACCCCAATACGTGGGTGCATAACGTCGCCAAGCGCGCACTCCTTGGTGAGGAGTAGCCGGTAAGCAAGCGCGTGAGCGGGGGACCCGGGCTCGCCCGGGTCCCCCGTTTCGTTTCCTGGCAAGCCGCCGAACCCGACCGAAAATGATCGAGAATGAAGAAATGACCCTGGAAAAGGACTCTTCTGAGCAAGGCGGTCTCCTGCCGCCTGTCCCGGGCCAACTTCCCGGACCCCGCAGCGCTGCCAAGCTGGCCCGGCTCCGCGAGCTGGTCTACCCGGGCACCGCCAACCACTTGGCCCCGCTGGTGATCGCCGCCAAGCGCGGCTATCTGGTCGATGACGTCGACGGCAACACCTTCGTCGACCTGGTCTCTTCCTCGGCCTCGGTGCCGCTGGGCGCCGGCCGCGATGATCTGATCGATCCGCTGGTCGAGGCGATGCGCCGGATCGGCAACGAGGACAGCCACGGGGTCGCCTCGGAGCCGATGGTCACCCTGGCCGAGAAGCTGCTCGAGATCACGCCCGAATCCTTGACCCGGGTCGATCTCGGCCTGAATGGCACCGAGGTTGTCGAGACCGCGGTCAAGATGATGCGTCGGGCCACGGGCCGCCCGATGGTGCTCGGCTTCCTCGGCGGCTATCACGGCGAGACCTCGCTGACCGCCGTCCTGGGGGCGGAGGAGACAGAAATCAGCAAGGGCATCCGGCCGATGTCCAGCGGGTTCTTCCACGCTCCTTACCCGAACCCTTACCGCAGCCCCTTCGCGCCACCCCGGGTCGGCGGTAGCGGTGATTCCACCGTTGACTTCATTCGCGACCATCTGCTCTTCCACGCGGTCGATCCGGAAGAGGTGGCCGGTGTGTTGATCGAGCCGATCTTGGGCTCCGGGGGCTGCGTCGCCCCCTCGCAGGAGTTCTGGGACGCTCTGGTCGCGCTCTGCGACGAGTACGGATGGCTGCTCGCCGTCGACGAGGTAAAGACCGGCTTCGGGCGCTCCGGCGAGATGTTCGCGGTTGAGAAATGGGGTATCCAGCCCGACTTGATGTGCCTCGGCAAGGCGATGGGCGGCGGGGTCGCCCCGATCGGCGCGGTGCTCGGGAGCGAGCGCGCGATGGGCGGATACGACGACGTGCCGACCGGCTCGACCTGGTCCTGGCTGCCCTGGGCCTGCGCCGCCTCGTTGGCGGTCATCGAGGCCTTCGAGAACGAGCCGATCCTCGAGAACGTGCGGGCGCTGGAGGCGGTCGGCCGTGACAAGCTCGGCGCCATTTGTGACCGGCACCCGCAGGTCGGCGAGGCCCGCGCCTTCGGTGGCTTCCAGGCGCTCGAGTTCGTCCGCGACCGGGAAAGCCGGGAACGGGATCCGGAGCTTCAACACCTGGCGGGGCGGAAGGCTCAGGCGCTCGGCATCCTCACCGATTCCAGCTCCACCTCGCTCAATATCCAACCCTCGCTTTCGATGCCCCCCGACGCCTTCGCGTCCGCCCTCGACCGGATCGCGGCTGCGGTCGACCAGGCCGTGACGGAACTGGGTCGATGACCGCCGCCGACAGGCTCACCGCCGAACTCGGGGCGGAGTTGGACGAGATGGCCGCGAACGGCACGCTCAAAGACCTGCGGGTCTACGAATCGCCGCAGGGTCCGGAGGTTCGACTCAAGGACCTTGGCGAAGTGGTCGTGCTCTCCTCCAACGACTACCTCGGCATGGCCGACAATCCGGCAGTTGTCGAGGCCGGGATCGAGGCTCTCAAGGAGTACGGCGCTGGCACCGCATCGGTTCGGTTCATCTGCGGCCTGTTCGAACCGCACCTCGAACTGGAGCGGGATCTGGCCACATTCCTCGGCACCGGTTCCGCTTTGACCTACGTTTCCTGCTGGACCGCAAATCATGCGATTCTCGATGCGCTCAGCGACGGCGACACGCACATCTTCTCCGACGAGCTCAACCACGCCTCGATCATCGACGCGATGAAGCTGGCCCGGCCCGGGGGCAAGAGCATCTACCCGCACTCGGACACCGACGCGCTCGAGGCCGCTCTGCTCGAACACGCCGACGCGAGACGGAAGCTGGTCGTGACCGACGGCGTCTTCAGCATGGAAGGCGACCTTGCGCCTCTGCCTAGGCTGGTCGAGCTCTGCGCCGAACACGAAGCGATACTGATCGTCGACGACTCGCACGGGCTCGGCGTCATGGGGGAGACCGGGCGGGGAACGGCCGAGCATTTCGGTCTTGACGGCAAGGTCGACATCATCACCGGCACCCTCGGCAAGGCCCTCGGCGGGGCGGCGGGCGGATTCGTAGCCGGGTCAGAACAGCTCTGCCGCGTGCTGGAGCAACGCTCGCGACCACAGCTCTTCTCGAACGGTTTGCCCCCGACCGTGGCCGCCAGCGCGCGCAAGGCCCTCAGCTTGCTCAGCGAGAATCCTGGCCTGGTCGCACGGCTTCGAGAGAACACCGCCGCCTACCGGGACCTGCTGATCGAAGCGGGTTTTGAACCGATTCCGGGTGAAAGCGCGATCGTCCCGGTGATCGTCGGCGAGACTTCCCTGGCCATTTCGATCTCACAGGAGATGCTTCGCGAGGGCGTCTTCGTGACCGGCTTCGGATACCCGGTCGTCCCCGAAGGAACCGCCCGGATCCGTTCGCAGGTGTCAGCCGTTATGGAGCAACGGCATCTGGAGAAGGCGGTCGCCGCCATGTCAAGGGCTGTGGCCTGAGACAGACGACGGATTTCCATGCATCATGCATGGAAAGTAGGTGACAGGACCCGCGGTCGGGTCAGTCCTTGATCCAGTAGGTCTTGAGCAGGGTCTCTTCGACCTTCCAGGTGGTCTGCTCTCCGCCTTCGAAGTGGTGGGAATCGCCCGGGCCGACCGTAAAGGCGCGGCCGTCCGAGTACTCGATCACGGCCCGGCCTTTGATCACCATGAAGGTCTCGGTCGCCTCGACATCGGTCACCTCGCCCGGGGTGATCTGCCAGAGGCCGGCCTCGACTCCATCCTGCTCGTAAAGGGTAAGGCTCGAGACTTCGGGCGTTCCGAGGACGATCTGGCTGGGATCGAGTTCTTCGGGTTCGAGCTGGTCGAGTATCTCGTGATTCATCTGGCTCTCCGGTAGCGCGGTTGGTCGGGACGGGGGTCGGCGGCTGCCAGCTTCTCCAGATTCCCAGGGCTGAGCAGTTCCGTGAAGATCTTCGCGCAACTCACCACCTGAGCGATCTCGATGTGCTCGGCCGGGGTGTGGGCGGTCTCGATCGACCCGGGGCCGATGACCATCGCCTGGGCGCCGCCGAAGTCGACGAAATTGTGGGCGTCGGTCCAGGACGGCACCCCGATCGACTCGGGCCGGCGGCCGGTCAGTGATTCGGTCGCCTCGTCGACCGCTACTCGGAGGGGGGAGTCTTCGGGCAGTTCGAAGGGCGCGGTGCCCTCGACCATCTGGACCTCGCCGCCGAACCGAGCCGCGAAAGACTCGACATCGGCGATCGTGGCGGCCAGATCCTGACCGGGGACCATCCGGACCCTGAGCCGCAGGGTGCAGACATCGGGCACCACGTTCATGCCGTCGCCGGTCGCCACCTCGGTAACGCTGGCCAGGGACTTCCCCAGGATCGGATGCTGGTGTGTATCGAGTCCCAGGTCCTTCAGGGAGGAGATCAGCCCGGCTGCGGCATGGGCGGCGTTCTCACCGAGCTCGGCCAGCGCGCCGTGGGCGCTCACGCCTCGTACGTGAACCAGCGCCTCGAGGTCCCCGCACTCGACCACGCCGGCGTCCAGTCCGGTTCCTTCGAGGGCGATAGCGAAGCGTGGGGAAAGATCGATCGCCAGTGAGCGCGAACCGCTGCCGCCGGTTTCCTCGTCTACCGGAAACGCGAAGACGGCCGGAAGCTCGTCAAGGTCGGCCCCCGCCCGGGTCAGCCAGCGGGCGGCGAGGATACAGGCGGCGACGCCACCCTTGTCATCGACCGAGCCGAGGCCGCGAAGGATGCCGTCCTCGACCCGCGGCGTGGTCGCCTCGGGCCAGGTCGGGGTGATCGTGTCAAGGTGGGCGGCGAGCGCCAGCACCGGCTCGCGGCAGGCACCCACCACCAGGCTTTCGCGGCCGACTTCGGCCGGTACCCGCCGCACGCTCAGGCCATCGGCCTGGCAGAGCCGCTCGACGTGGTCGACGATCCGCCCTTCGCCGCCCGAAGGGGAGTAGATGGAAACCAGGCCGGAGAGGAGGGAGGTCGCTTCCTCCAGTTCCGCCACGGTGTGTTTCCCCGACACTTCAGCCCTTTCGGCTGAGCAGGCGCTTGACCGGGCCGCCCCGAACCTCGCGGAGGACCTCCCGGGCGCAGTTGTGGCCGTTGGCGCCGGTCACGCCGCCGCCCGGGTGGGTGCCGGCGCCGCAGAGCCAGAGGCCCTCGATCGGGGTGCGGTACTCGGCCCAGCCGCGGACCGGTCTGAGGGTGAAGAGCTGGTCGAAGGCCATGTCCCCGTGCAGTGCGTGGCCGCCGGAGATCCCGAGCAGTCGCTCGAGGCCGAGCGGGCTCAGCACCTGGCGGTGGAGGATCGAGTCGGTCAGCCCGGGGAAGTAGGTCTCCAGCTTGGCGATCGCCCGGTCGGCGACCTGGTCGGCGATCTCCTCCCAGCTGCCCTCGGCCAGCTCATAGGGCTGGGAGTTGACGTCGATCGTGAGGACGTGGTGGCCTTCTGGCGCCAGCGAAGGGTCGTGCACGGTCGGGATGCACATCTCGACGTGCGGATCCAGAGCCGGCCGACCCGCGTGGGCCTCAGCCTGGGCCCGGTCCATCTCGGCCAGCGGCTGATTGACCTCCATGATGCCGCGGTGGTAGTCCTGGACCCCTTCGCCGGGCATGTTCGTCGCGATCGGCAGCCGATCGACCGCGAGGTTGATCTTCATGCTGGTGCCGTGGCAGCGGTAAGCCCGGACCGCGGCGGTGAACGGCTCGGGCAGCGAGCCCTCCGGCGCCAGGCCGAGGAAGGTGGTCTTGGGGTCGGCGTTGGAGAGAACGGTGGTCGCCTGAACCACCTCGCCGTCGGCGAGACGGACACCGGTTGTCCGGCCCCCCTCGACCAAGATCTCGGCGACCGGGCACTCGGTCCTTATCTCGGCCCCGGCCTCGCGGGCCGCAGCAGCCATCGCCTGGGTCACCGTGCCGATCCCACCCTTGACGAAGCCCCAGGATCGGGCACCGGCGTCGGTGTTCTCGCCGGCATGGTCATGCAGCAGGATGTAGGCCGAACCGGGGCTTGATGGGCCGGCGATCGAGTCGTTGATCGCGTGCCAGCCGATTGCTGCCTTCACGTACTCGTTTTCGAAGCGTTCGGCGAGGAACTGGGTGACCGAGGTGGTGAAGAGGAACAGTGCCTCGTTGATCAGGTCCCGCTTCCCGGCCGCGAGCTTGCCGACCTTGAGCAGTGAGGCCAGGTCGGCGGCGCTCGAGGGCCGGGGGGATGGGGGAGTGGTGTCGATCAGTGGGGTGACCAATCCGGCCAGCTCGGCCAGGTGCTCCTCGAAGGCCGGATAGGCGTCGGCATCGGCCGGCGAAAGCTCGCGGATCGCCGCGACCGCTTCGTCGGTGTCATCGGAGAGGCAGAGCCTGGTTCCGTCGGCGAAGAGGTGGAGCGAAGGTCCGGCCGGGTCGACCTCGACCCCGCGCTGGACCAACTTGAGATCGGACCAGACCTCCTCGCGCAGCATGCTCAGCACATAAGCCCCGGTCGAGGCCCGGTAGCCGGGGGCGAACTCCTCGGTCACGCAGCAGCCGCCGAGGATGTCCCGGCGCTCCAGGACGACCGTCTTCAGGCCTTCTCGGGCAAGGTAGTAGGAGGCGACGAGCCCGTTGTGGCCGCCGCCGATGATCGCTACGTCGTATTTCACTTCGCTCCCCCCTTGACCCGGGACAGTTGGTAGGCGAGCAGCGAGAAGAGTGCCGCTGCCAGCAGCATCAGGAAACTCATCGCCGCGCCCATGTTGAGGTTGCCGTTCTGTAAGACCATGTCCGCGACTACGTTGCCGAGCATGATCCCCGAGGTGCCGCCGACCAGGCTGGGAGCGGCGAAGTCGGTGAACAGGGGCACGTAGACCAGCAGCAGGGCGATGAAGATGCCCGGCGCGATCAGCGGCAACAGCACTCGTCGGAAGGTGGTGAACCAGCCGGCCCCCATGTCCTTGGCCGCCTCGAACAGGCCCGAATCGACCGCCTTCATCGACGCGTAGATCGGAATCACCGTGTAGGTGAGGTAGCTCGTCGAGAGCACGACGATGACCGAGAACTTGTTGAAGAGCAGAGCGTCGATCGGGGCGTTGATCAGCCCGAGCGAGGTCAGCGCGTCGTTGATCAACCCTTCGCGGCCGAGCAACATCCGCCAGGCATAGATCCGGACCATCGGGTTGAGCTCGTCGGCGAGGACCAGGGCGAGCAACAGCGGCAGTTCGAAACGGCCGGCCTTGTAGGCCAGCACGTAGGCGAGGGGGATGCCGACGATCAGCTGCGCGACCATCGCGATCGTCGCGATCTCGAAGGTCGCCAGGGCGATCTCACGGTAAAGCGGATCGGTGAGCGTGTCGGTGAAATTGGTGAACGTGAAGCCGGCCTGTCCGGTCAGGTCGCCGTACTGGAAGCTGAAGTAGACGAGGATCCCCATCGGGATCAGGAACAGGACCGCCAGGACGGCGGTCGGCAGGCTCATGAAGGCGAACGGTTTGAGCAGCTTGGAGAGCCGCGACGGCCGCTCGCCGGTGACCGTGATCTGGGGGGTGGTCGGGATGCCCATCAGCGCACCGCCCCGGTGATCATCTCGGCCGCGTCACGGTCGGTGCCGCCGCGGCGTCTGGTCATCAGCTTCATCCCGTACCAGAGCCCGAAGACCAGGAGCACCTGGGCGAGGGCGATGATGGTCGAGGCGGCGTTGACGACCGGCAGGTTGGAGGAGTGCCTCAGCACGCCGTAGACCCAGACCGGGAAGGTCTGTTCGAAGCCGCCCGTGAAGAAGCTGATCTCGAAGTTGTTGAAGGACCACGCGAAGGCGAAGATCGCCGCCGCGGCCAGCGACGGCGCGATCTGGGGCAGGACCACGTAGCGCATCATCTGCCACTGGCTCGCGCCCATGTCTATAGCCGCCTCCTCGAGGGAGGGGTCGAAGCGAATCAGGCCGGCCGAGACCACGGCGACCACCAGGGGGAAGGTGACGACGATATGCATCAGGGTGATCGTCTGCAGTGAGAGCGGCAGCTCGATCTGGCTGAAGAAGATCAGGCCGGCGATCCCGATGATCAGCCAAGGCACCACCAGCACCGCCCCGTGGATACCCGCCACCAGGGACCTGCCCCGGAACGGAATCCGGGTCAGGCCCCAGGAGGCGAGTGTGCCCAGAACGAGCGAGGCGACGGTGACCACCGAGGCGACCACCAGCGAGTGGCCGATCGCCGACATCGCCCCGTCGTCGTTCAACGCCTCCGTGTACCAGCGGGTGGTGAACCCCTCCCAGGGGAGGGAGATCACCGTGGAGTCGTTGAACGAGAACAGGGCGAGCAGCAGGACGGGCCCGAACAGGACCATCAGGACCAGCCCCGTGAGGCCGATGCTGAGGGCGTTCGGGAGCGCCCGCTCTATGCGACGGGAAAGCGGCATCGGATCAACCGGTGCGGACTTCCTGCCAGGCCCTGGTGTAGGCCTCGGGGTCGGATGGCTCGGTCAGCGGGATCGAGTCCTTGATGCTGTCCGGGTTGGCGGTCTCCTTGTACTTCTCGGGAACCAGCGGCATCGCCTCCGGGTTGGTGATCACGAAGCCGTTCTCGGCCGAGATCGCCTGAGCCTTGGGCGATGCGTAGTAGTTGATCAGCTTGTAGGCGGCATCGATGTTCTTCGCCTTCGAGGTGATCCCGAGTCCGCAGACCCAGGCCCAAGTGCCTTCCTTCGGTGCGACCCACTTGACCGGGATGCCTTCGGCTTCCATGTCCTGATTGGTGCCGCGGCCGTTATTGGCCACCACGGCCTCGCCGCTCTTGAACAGGTTGACCATGTCCGAGTCCGATTCGGGGAAGGCCCGGATCTGGCTCTTGTGGTCGATCAGGAACTGCTTGGCCTGATCCAGCTCGTCGGGCGACATGTCGAAGGGATCGTCGAAGCCGAGCGTGAGCGCGGCCACACCCAGGGTCGCCAGCGGGTCGCCGGGGATCGCGATACGGCCGTCGTAGTTGCCGTCGAACATCTGCTTGTAGGAGTCGACCCCACCGGGGACTTCCTTGGTGTTGTAGTTGATGCCGTACGGGCCGGAGGAGAGCGGCACCATGATCACGTTGCCGTTCTGCCGCACACCGGGCTCGTCCTTGAAGGAGAGCGAATCCCAGTCGGTCACGCCCTTGGTGTCGATCGGCCGCAGCTGGTTGCGCTTGAGCAGGGAACTGGCCTCGTCCAGGCAAACCTCGACCACGTCAGCCTCGAACCCGCCGGCCAGCTTCGCCGCCGCCTCTTCGTTCGAGTTGAAGGTCGCGATCTTCATGTCCAGGTCGGGGTTCGCCTTCCGGAACGGATCGAGCTGCTGGTCGGTGACCGTGTCGTCGTAGGCGAAGACCCGGAGCGTGCCGGTGGCCGGCTTCTCCAGATCTGCCTGGGACGGTGCCACTGCCTCGGAGGTGTCGCCCCCGCCGGAACCGCAGGCCGAGATGGCCAATGCGCCGGCCACCGCGAATATCACTGCAAATAACCACTTCTTCATCGAAACGCCTCTCTCTCGCTCTCTCTCGTGTAGGTGCTGCTCTACTGCGGGTGCCGGCCGGGGCCGGGCTCATCAGTCGCCGGTCTTGATCTCCTCAAAGGCCCGGACCCACTCGTCGTTGATCGGCGACCAGACTTCGGGGATGGTGGTCGCGAGGAACTTGGGATTGGCGATCTCGCGATCCTCCTTCGGGATCAGGGGCATCGCCTTGTAGTTGGTCATCACGTAGCCCTGCTTGCCGCGGATCGCCTGCCCCTCCGGCGAAGCCTGGAAGTTGATCAGGCGGTAGGCCGCGTCGACGTTCTCGGCATCGGCACTGATCGCGAAGCCACAGACCCAGGAGACCGTGCCCTCCTTGGGCGCGACCCACTTGACCGGCACCCCGGCTTCGCGGATCGATTTCGCGGCGGCGCTGTTGCCATCGGAGATGATCACCTCGCCGGACTTGTAGAGGCTGGTCAACTCGGGCTCGGACTGCCAATAGGTCCGCAGCTGGTCCCGATGATCGATCATGTACTCCTTGACCTCCTGCAGCTGGTCGGAGTCCATGTGCATCGGGTCCTTGATGCCCATCGCGAGCGCGGTCACCGCGATCGGCGGGAGTTGGTAGTCGCCCTCGATCGCAACCTGGCCCTTGAACTCCGGGTCCCACAGGTCCTTGAAGGAATCGATCGGACGGTCGATCTTCTCGGTGTTGTAGATCACGCCGTGGGGACCGGCCGAGAGTGGCACCATCAGCAGCTTGCCGTTCTCGTCGCGGATCCCGTCCTCGTCCTTGAAGGCCATGTCGTCCCAGGATGTGATCGCGTCGGGGTCGATCCGCTTCAGCATGCCGCGGGTGACCAGCGGCTTGGCTTCGTCCATGCAGATCTCGACCACGTCGGTCTTGAAGCCGTTGCTGATCTTGGCGGCCGCCTCGGCGTTGCTGTCGAAGGTCGCGGTCTGGATCTTGAGATCCGGGTTCTCTTTCTTGAACGGATCCATAAGAGCCGGTACCAGCGAGTCTTGCCAGGCAAAGACTTTGAGGGTGCCGGTGGCCGGCTGGCTCAGGTCTCCGGTCGGCTTGGCGACCACGTCTCCTTCGTCATCGCTGCCGCAGGCAGCGAGGGTGAGGGCAACGGCGACGGCGGTCAGAACGGTGGCTAGACGCTTCACTGTGATCCTTTCTCGGGGATTACGTAGCTGTGCTCGGCCGACCAGGCCAGGATCACCGCCGCCCCAGGGGCAAGCGGCTCTCTGCCGTCCTCGTCGTTGAGCTGGTGGACGATGATTCGTTCGCCTGAGCGGATCTCGACGATCAGCTGGGTCATCGAGCCGAGATAGACGTTCTCGAGCACGGTGCCCCGGGCGTATGAACCGCCGGCCGGCTCGCTGTCGACCACCTTGATCTTCTCTGGGCGAACGGTGATCGTCACCTCCCCGTTGGGGGAGGCAGCGGGCAGGGCGATGCGGATGTCTTCGCCGGGTCGCTCGCCGGTCGGGATCGTCATCAGGTTGGAGGTACCGATGAAATCAGCGACGAAGGCCGATTCCGGCCGCTGGTAGAGGGTGCGGGGGTCCGCCGCCTGCTCGACCTTGCCGCCGTTCATCACGGCGACCCGGTCGGACATGGTCAAGGCCTCTTCCTGGTCGTGGGTGACGTAGACGAAGGTGGTGCCGGTCTGCTGCTGGATCGACTTGAGCTCCAGCTGCATCTCCTTGCGGAGCTTCAGGTCGAGGGCCCCCAGCGGTTCGTCGAGGAGCAGGGCGGCGGGCTGGTTGACCAGGGCCCGGGCCAGCGCTACCCGCTGTTGCTGGCCGCCCGAAAGTTGGGCCGGGTGCCGGTCTTCGAAACCCTCCATTCGCACCGCGGCGATCATGCGCTCGATCCGTTCCTTCGCCTCCGCCGAGCCGAGTTTCTTGATCCTCAGGCCGAATTCGACGTTCTCACGGACGTTCATGTGCGGGAACAGGGCGTAGTTCTGGAAGACCATGTTCACGTTGCGGCGGCGGGGGGAGGTCCAGGTGACGTCTTCCCCGGCCAACTCGATCCGGCCCGAGGTCGGTTCCTCGAAACCGGCGATCATCCTCAGCGTGGTGGTCTTGCCGCAGCCGCTGGGGCCGAGCATCGAGAAGAACTCGCCGTCGGCGATTTCCAGATCGATCGCGTCGACCGCGGTCGCTGCGCCGAACTGCTTGGTCAGGCTGGACAGGGTTATCAAGACTTTTCCTTCCCGATGACGGTGACGAACAGGTCATTTACGTTGGTGCCGGTGGCGCCGGTCTCGATCAGGTCTCCGAGCTGATCCAGCGGTCCCCGGGAGGTGTGGCTGAGAAGCGCCTGCCTCAGGTCGAGTCCGTTCTCCACTGCTCTCACGGCCGTCCGGCCGTCACAGATCGCGCCGGCCGCGTCGGTTCCCCCGTCGGCGCCATCGGTGTCCATGAACAGAGACGCGACCTGGCAGCCATCGAGGATCGCGGATGCCGCGAGAGCGGCCTCCTGGCCCGGGCCACCGTCGCCGAAACTGCCCTTGCCGGCGATCGTGACGGCGTTCTCGCCACCGCAACCGAGGATCACGCTGCCCGGCTCGAAGGGATAACCGGCCCGGCTGCTGGAGCGGGCCATGTCGGCGATGAAGCGACCCATCTCGCGGGCCTCGCCTTCAAGGGTGGTGGTCAAGACGACGGGTTTGTATCCGCGGGCCCGGGTCTCGGCCACCATCGCCTCGCAGACCCCGATCCCGGTGACCAGCATCGAGGTGTGGATCTCGGCGCCACTCAGGTCCGGTGATTCGGCGGCGGGCGATTTGAGATGAGCCGCGATGGAAGCGGGGATCTGATCCCAGATGCCGTAGTCGTCGAGGACCGCGATCGCGTCCTTGACGGTCGAGCTGTCCTGGACCGAAGGGTCGGTGACGAGGTCATGGACATCCCCGGCGACGTCGGAGATCGTCAAGTTGACGATGCGGGCGGGGGCGATGTGGGCCGCAAGGCGGCCACCCTTGATCGTGGAGACATGCTTGCGGACCGTGTTGACCAAGGAGATCGGCATGCCCGAGCCGAGCAGCAGCTCGTGGAGACGGCGCTTGTCCTCGAAGGTGACGCCGTCCGGCGGCAGCGACGCGAGGGCCGAGCTGCCTCCGGTGAAGCAGGCGATTACCAGGTCGCCTTCCTTCGCCTCCTGCGCGATCTCTTCCAGGTGCAGGGCCCCTTCGACCGATTCGCGGGTCGGCAGGGGGTGGTCGGCGATGTAGCACTCGATGCGCCGTAGATCGGCGGTCTCGCCGCGGCGGAGGATCACCACGCCGCTGTCGATCCGATCGCCGAGCACGTCCTCGAGTGCTTCGGCGATCGGCAGAGTCGCTTTGCCGGCGCCGAGGACGAAGAGGCGCTGGCCGGGTTCGAGACGGTGCTCGAACCCGTCGATCTGAACCCCGTGGGGGGTCAGGCTGACCGCTTCGCGGGTCGCCACGCCGCCGTCGCAGGCGGCGAGGCCGACCTGGGCGATCTCGAGCGCATCACGGCGGAGTTCGGTCAGGCCGCGCGAGCAGAGCTGGTCCAGATTGCGGATCGAGGCTCCTGTCTTGCGCACGGCCCGAGCGTTCATCAGGCCCCGGGCTCCGCTTCTTGGCTGCGCTCCTGGTGGAGGCCGATCAGGTTCTCGGCTGCCTCGGCGAGGTGGGTTCGGAAGAGTTCTTCCGCCTGTTCCACGTCACCGGCGATGATCGGGCCGAGCAGCTCCTCGTGTTCCGCCGCGACCTCGGCCGGAGCGTCGTAGACGGGTCGCAGCTGGGCCAGGCAGAGCACGATCTCGGACTGCAGCCCCTGGTAGGCACGAGAGAGCCGGGGGCTGTTGGTCGCGTCGACGATCGCCCGGTGGAAGCGCTGGTCCGGCCAGACGACATCACGCCAGGGAGCGTTCTCGGAGAGGGCGGACATCTCGGTCACAGCCCGCTGGGCCTCGGCCGGGACGACCCCGGCCGTGGTCACGATCCGTACCGCCTCGATCTCGAGCGCCTCGCGCAGTTTGAAGATGTCGGCGACATCGTCGGCGGCGAGGATCGCCACCTCGACCCCGCGGTGGGGCTCGCGTTTGAGCAGGCCCTCACCGATCAGGATCTGGGTGGCGGCCCGGAACGAGTGCCGGGCGATGCCCAGCCGTTCGGCGAAGTCGTGTTCGCGCAGCCTCGCTCCCGGTTCCAGGTTGCCGTCCAGGATCAGCTCACGCAGCGCGTTCGCTGCCGCTTCGACGGTGGAAACGGGGGAGACCTTCACTCCTATGTCAGGCAGATTCTCGGTCATGTGTGGGATTATTCCACAATCAGGCAATCCTAGAAACGGATCGCCTGTTCGGCATCAGAAGACGTCTCCGGGGTAGGTTGCGTTGTCGCCCAGCTCCTCGCTGATCCGGATCAGACGGTTGTATTTCGCCGTCCGCTCGCCGCGGACCGGGGCACCCGTCTTGATCTGGCCGGCCCCGAGCGCCACCGAGAGGTCGGCGATGATCGGATCCTCGGTCTCGCCGGAGCGCTCCGAGACGACCACCGTGTAGCCGCCCTTGTGGGCCATCTCGGCCGCGTCGAGCGCTTCGGAGAGGGTGCCGATCTGGTTGAACTTCCAGAGCAGCGAGTTGGCCGCCCCCATCTCGAGGCCACGGGCCAGGCGAGCCGGGTTGGTGGTGAAGAGATCATCGCCCACGATCTGGACCCCGGTCTCCTCGGTCACCTCGACGAAGCCCTCGAAGTCCTCCTCGTTCAGGGGATCCTCGATCGTGACCACGTCGAAGTCGGCGATCAGCTCCTTGTAGAGGCTGATCATGCCTTCGCGGTCCCGTTTTTCGCCCGCCACCGTGTAGGTGCCGGTCGCATCGTCGTAGTAGTGGCTCGACGCGCAGTCAAGCCCGTAGCGGAAGCGACCCTTGTGGCCGGCCGCGTCAACCGCCTCGTGGAGCAGGCCAAGCGCTTCCCGCGGATCGCTGATCGCGGGGGCGTAGCCACCTTCGTCGCCGGTGTTGAGGGCCGGTTTGCCGTAGCGGTCGAGCAGGATCTCGGCCAGGGCGAGGTTGACCTCGGTCGAGATCTGGAGTGCCTCGAGGATCGAGTCGGCTCCGACCGGGATCACGATGAACTCCTGGAAGTCGAGGTCATTCGAAGCGTGCTTGCCGCCGTTGATCAGGTTGACCAGCGGCACCGGCAGGATGTGGGCGTTCGAGCTGACCGAGCGGTAGAGCGGCAAGCCGTGGGCGTCGGCCTGGGCCCGCGCCGCGGCGAGCGAGACGCCGAGGATCGCGTTGGCGCCGAGGCGGCTCTTGTTCTCGGTCCCGTCGAGGTCGATCAGGGTCCGGTCCAGTGTGCGCTGGTCGACCAGCGGCTGTCCGACCAAGGCGTCGGCGATCTCGCCGGTCACGTTCTCGGCGGCCTTGAGCATGCCGAAGCCGCCGAAGCGCGCGCCGCCATCGCGGAGCTCGAACGCTTCGTTGACGCCGGTCGAGCGGCCGGAGGGGACGTCGGCCGTGGCCGAGATCACCTCGTCGAGCTCGAGGTCGACCTGGAGGGTGGGGAGGCCGCGGCAGTCGAGTACTTCGCGGGCGGCGATACCGGTGATGACGGGTGAGACGAGAGTCATTGAGGGAGTTCTCCTTGAGTTCACTTCTTCTCTGTACTTTGTTGGATCATTCCACAAAACAACAGAATGCGGCTAGTCTGTCAAGTGCAGACCCCGCAAAACGGAGAGAGGAACCCCCCGCAAATGCCCAGTTCATCGGCTTTTCAGACAATTTCGAACGATCGGGTATCGGACCTGATGTCAAGGGAGTTGGAGACCTTCGAGGCCTCGCATCCGCGCTCGCGGGAGATCCACGAGCAGGCCGGCGAGGCCCTTCTTTCCGGGGTGCCGATGAACTGGATGACCCGCTGGCCGGGCTCCTTCCCGGTCTTCTTCGAGGAGGCGAAAGGCAACCGGCTGACCGACGTCGACGGTAACCGGATGATCGATTTCTGCCTCGGTGACACCGGCGCGATGACCGGTCACTCACCCGAGCCGACCGTAACCGCGGCGAGTCGCCGGCTGGCCCGGGGCATCACCACCATGCTGCCGAGCGAGGACGCGCTGCCCCTCGGAGAGGAGATGATGCGGCGCTTCGGCCTCGCCCATTGGCAGTTCTCGCTTTCGGCCAGTGACGCCAACCGCTTTTCGATCCGCCTCTGCCGGGAAGTAACCGGACGCGACAAGATCCTGGTCTTCAACCACTGCTACCACGGCTCGGTCGACGAGACGGTCGCCCGCTTGGTCGACGGTAAGCCGGCTCCGCGGATCGGCAACATCGGTCCGGCGGTCCCGGTCGCCGAGACAACCCGGGTGGTCGAGTTCAACGACTTCGAGGGACTGGAGCGCGAGCTCGCCCACGGCGACGTCGCCTGCGTGCTGATGGAGCCGGCCCTGACCAATATCGGGATCGTCCTGCCGGTCGACGGTTATCTGGATGCGGTCCGGAGCCATTCCCGCGAACACGGCACCCTCCTGATCAACGACGAGACCCACACTTTCTGCTGCGGCCCGGGCGGCTACACGAAGGCATATGGTCTCGACCCCGACATGATCACGATCGGCAAGCCGATCGCCGGCGGCATCCCGACCGGGGCCTATGGCATGACCGACGAGATGGCCGAACGCGTGCTTGAGCACACGGTCTGGGAGGCGGCCGACGTCGGCGGCGTCGGCGGCACGCTGGCCGGCAACGCCCTCTCGATGGCGGCGGCCCGGGCGACTCTCTCCGAGGTGCTGACCGACGAGGCCTTCGCCCACATGATCGAGATGGGCGAGCGGTTCGAGCGCGGGGTCCAGTCCGTGATCGACGAGACCGGCCTCGCCTGGACGGTGACCCGCCTCGGTTGCCGGGCGGAGTACATGCTGGGTGCGGAACGCCCGAAATCGGGCCAAGAGGCCTCCGATGCCTTCGACCCGGCCCTCGATGCTCTGCTCCACCTCTACATGCTGAACCGGGGCATCCTGATGACCCCGTTCCACATGATGGCCCTGATGTGCCCGGAGACCCGGCCGGAAGACGTCGACGCCCACACCGCCACCCTCGGCGAAGCGGCAGCCGAGCTAATCACCGACTGACCGCCGGATTCAGCCGGCTCTAGGGGCCGGTTCAGGCGTACGGCGCAGGGCGAACTTGCTGCCGGGGACCAGCTGTCCGGCGGTGGCGACCGACCAGAGGACGGCCAGCCAGAGCAGCGTGGCGACCACGACGTGAACCCAGACCATGGCAGCGGGGAGGTGGAGCAGCCACTGGACGACGCCGATCGCTATCTGCAGACAGATCAGACCGAAAGTCACCAGGAGCGGCTTGAGCGGCCGGCTGTCGCCGCCCCGCCGCCGCACGATCAAGATCACGACCAGGGCAGCGACCGCGAAGAGCACAGCGGCGGCCGCGTGCCGCTGGACAACCCACTCCAGGGTGTCGTGGCCCTTGAAGTCGAAACGATGGACCAGCTCCCGGTCGTGGTCGCCGGGGTGGGGGCCCGAGCCGGTGGTGATCGTGCCGAGGAGCACGGTCAGCTGCCCGAACGGGATCAAGGCTCGTACTGCCCAGGTCCCGAGCCAGTCGCTCGAGTAGCGCCGGTCGCCCGGTTCGAAACGCGAACACCAAAAGAGGGCGAAGGCGGCGTCGATCAGGATCATCGAGAGGATGAAATGGAAGATCACGAGTTCCGGAGGCAGGTGCTTGTAGACGACGTAGGCGCCGAGCACGGCTTGCCCGATCACGCCCAGCGGCAGCAGGATCCCGAAGAAGGCGAGATGCCAGCGGTAGGGCCGGCGGAAGAAGGCGAGCAGAGCCGCGGCGATCACCGCGATCGAGACGATCCCGGTGACCAGGCGGTTGCCGTACTCGATCCAGGCGTTGATCTGGGCCGGCGCGACGTACTGGTCGTAGCACTTGGGCCAGTCGGGGCAGCCGAGGCCCGAGGCGGTCAGGCGAACGGCGGCGCCGGTGAAGACAATCGTGACCAGCGCGGCGAGCGCGATAAGGGTGACCGCCTGGTAACGCTCAGGCGAGATCGAGAAATTGCGGACCCGGCTCAGGAGGCCGGAATCATCCCTTGCCATCAGCCGCAGCTGACGTCATGAGGAACTGGATCAACTGGTTTAGCTGCTGTTCGCTGATCTGTGACCCGTAGTTCGCCGGCATCGCGTTCGGGTAACCGTTCTCGACCTTGGCACCCGGGTCCACGATCGACTCGTGGATCTCGGCCTTGCTCAAGCCGGGGATCACTTCGTCCAGGTTGGGGCCGAGGGTGCCGGCGGACTGGGCGGCAGCCAGGGTGTGGCAGCTGCCGCAACCGTTATTGGCGAAGATCTGGGCGCCTTGGCCTTCGCCCGGAGCCTGGGGCGGCTGGATGCCGGGCACACCGGCTACCGAGGCGACGTACTGGGCGACGTCCTCGAGGTCGTTGCCTTCAAGCAGGTTGGCGGGCATGGTCACGCCGGGGTAATCGCCGTTGACCTTCTGCGGACGATGGACCTGAGCCCGCACGATGCCCTTGATCGTGTCGCTGTCCATGCCGGCGGCACGGGCCGCGGAGAAGGCGTCATCGAGGTTCGGACCCTGGGTGCCGGTGCTGGCCGCCTGGGCCAGGATGTGGCAGGTGCCGCAGTGGGCGTTGAAGAGCTGTCGACCGCGGTCCTGGAACCCGAGCTTCTCCGGGTCGGAATTCGAAGAGGTGGAACCACAGCCTGCGACTACCGCACCAAGTACGGCAACGGCGGCGAGGAGGGCGGGCAGCTTGGTCGAGAACTTGTTCATCTTCATGGCTAAGGGTGAAGCCCGGCCATTCTATATACCGGGGCGGCACCGCTGCCTTGTCGTCAGGAGGGCGACCGGAGGACCGAGCGTGGTTCTGCCCTCGGACCCTGCCACAGGTCCCGGCGGGGCCGCCCTGCCGCTCGATGCAACGCTCCCGAAGGACCGAAGGACGTGATTGAGACATCTCGCACAATCCTGTAGGCTGGCAACTATCGTTACAAACTCCTGAAAGGGTTCGCATGCGCGTCAGCGTCGGGATGTCGGAAGTCGTGCTCCGTGTAGGACCGGACCACACCCTGCGGGAAGCCGCCCAGAAGATGGCCAGTCGATCGGTCGGCGCGGCGATCGTCGAACACGAGGAATGGCCCGGGCCCCAGATCCTGACCGAGCGCGACGTGCTCAGGGCGATCGGTGAAGGGCTCGATCCCGACCAGGAAAAGGTGGGCGACCACATGAGCGAAAAGGTGATCACCGCCTCACCCGAATGGAGCCTCGAACGCGCCGCCACAGAAATGTCCAAACGCGGCATCCGCCATCTCACCGTATATCGCGAAGGAGAACTCGTCGGGGTCCTCTCGATGCGCGACATCATGCGGGTTTGGACTTCGGACGGGGCAACATCCAGCCAATAACCGGGTCGGGCGGCCAGGGGCCACCAGGGCGGCGCTGCCTGCGTCGGCGGCCGTAAATCGGCAGCTCACGTACGGGGTGTACTATCGCGGCCGTTTTCCGGCCTGTCTCCTTGGCAGCCCCGCCCTGGAGGCCCCTGGCATCCTGCGCCCACCGGGGCGACGCTGCCTTCGTGGGGGGCCGTAAATCGGCAGCTCACGTACGGGGTGTACTATCGCGGCCGTTTTCCGGCCTGTCTCCTTGGCAGCCCCGCCCTGGAGGCCCCTGGCA